>MDTB01059378.1_pt1 | contig 36326 bp, 33 predicted proteins | sample 811161 | NCBI WGS metagenome assembly MDTB01 (sample SAMN05326650, study PRJNA326480) | marine metagenome | isolation source: seawater | place: Mediterranean Sea | collected 2009 | reverse complement strand
GTCACTTGAATGGGGGTTTCCGTCACTTCTTTAAGTAGGCTGGCAGTTAATGAAACCTTCATACGTGGCCAGGAAAAAGGGTCCTTGAAGTCAGCAAGCTGAGGCGTTTCTTGAGGGACTGCTCTTTTTAAAACCAAAGGCAGTATGTTCTCCCCCTGACGCAGCTCGATAGCATCCTGCAGTCTGGACCAGATTTCTTTGTGTTCATCTGAGCCTGGATTCAAAGCTATTTGATAATAATTTTCCGCGGTATTTGAAGATCTCAATAAATCAATTATGAGCGTCATTTCGATTCGGCTATTTGAACTTATTCTCAGCTCGACTTCGGTCATATTGAGGAGGTGGGCATTGGCCGGGGATGTTACCCAAAAGCCAAAAATCACTAAAAGTAAAGTAAAACGAAAGAGAAACCCCTTCACCATACCACGGGGTGAGTATCGCCACTCGTTACATCAACGAATCCTCCTAGATTATTGGGATATGGTGCGACAAGTTGCCAACGCCAAGGTGAAGCCGTCAAAAAGGCAAAACGCATACGCTCAGGCAAGCCGCCGCCACCAATCCATTTCATAGAATCCGCCGCGGTAAATAGCGCTTCGACTTCGGCAGCAACTTCTTCAACTGGGCGTGCCGTCATTAAACCAGCTATGTCTAAAGTAACTGTACTCACCACTTTGCCATCCCGAACAAGCGCCCAACCGCCTTGAAGCTGGGCTACTGTATTAACAGCAAGTGCCATAGCGGCATCATCATTACCCATCACCCATATATTATGGATATCATGCATTTGCGAGCTCGCGAGCGCTGATTTTGGTGTAATAGGGCCCACATCGCGCCAGAACATTTTGGAAGTGTTTGCATTTCCATGATAGCGATCGACCACACCAACTTTTGTAATACCGATGAGGGGGTCGCCAATGACTTTACCTGAAACAACAGGCAGCTGGCCTACCATGAAGGTTTCTTCGAAGTAAAAAGGTCTCATTAACGCTACATTCACTGTCGTTCTGCCTGGAGGTGCTGCGATCGCAAAGTCATCAGCGGTGACCAAGCGCCCCACGTTCATGGTGTTCTTGGCCCAATCGGGGTAGTCGATCTTAGTAATTGGAAGGAGATAGGTGCCGGATTCTTTATCCTTATGTGCAGCGAGCTTCCCGTTAGCATACACACTGTGTATCGAGACAGTCTCGGGATCACTCAAAAACACCACATCAGCATACCTGCCTGGGGCGATCGCCCCAACAAGATGGTCTAGTTTAAAATGTCGAGCCGTGTTGTAACTTGCCATCTGATAGGCTTGAATAATGGGAGATCCCGCTTTAATGGCATTCTTTATATTATAATCCATTGCCCCTAATGCTAATGTTGCTGCAACATCTCGATCGTCTGTAGTAATAGATATATTGCTCCAGTCCGTGAGTCCCAACGCTAGCATTCGCGGAAATAGCACTCTTGCAGTATCTGCTCTTACCTCTAAAAATATACCCCGCCGCAGTTTTTCTATACCCTCATCAGCGAGTACCACTTCATGGTCGGACGAAAGACCGGCGGCTGCAAATGCGTTGATTTGGTTAAGACTTCTTAAGCCACTTCCGTGCCCTTCAACAATACCGCGTTCTTCCCACGTTGCTTTAATCATGCCCCAAATGCGTTCATTACCCGGCGCATCACGATTGCTAACAGCGGGCCAGTCCATTACCTCTCCTAAAGCCGCGACGCGGGTATCCTGCTGCAAGAACGCCCGCATTTCCTCATATCCGTAATAGCCTCCAGCCTGCTCGTAAACAGTAGGAGGTGTGGCCGAACCAATCGCGGGGAAAATTTTTAGTGGGCTACCTGCATCCTCTGCGGCGAGCCAGAAACTGACATTATGTTCTCCTACCACGTTTGATAATTCATGCGAGCCCTCCACCGTCCACGTATTGCCTTTCGGGATGACTAAGGCCGCTTCGTACTCTGGTGTTAAATAGCTTGATTCGATGTGCTTATGAGACTCTCCGAATCCCGGTACAGCCCAAAGATCGGTAACCTCTATCTTTTTCTTTGCTTCCCCTGTCCAACGTCCGCGAGGTCCTACCCAACTGATGCGTCCCTCCTTTATTACGATATCTTGATCCGCCTCCCATTCGCTTGTGAACACATTGAGTACTGTGGATCCGCTAAGTATAAGATCTGCTGATTCGCGCGCGAGTGCGACTTGAATCAGTGTTTGACGTGTGGAGATTTCCTCATCTAACCGCATATCCGCACTGGTCGTGGCGATCAAGATTATCAGGCTTCCAGGCAATACTGTTCTCAAGAATTTACTCATCATAACTTGTCTTTTCCCTAGGGATAATTTGAGTTATCGTTGATGCAAGTTCTAAGCCATTCAGGGTAACTGACGGCCCATGCCTTCAAAATGACAGCTTACGTCATAGTGGATAACCATATAATCCACGACGGACCTTATGAAGCATATATTAAGGCTATTGGAGAGACCGTTGAGCAATTTAATGGTAAGTACCTTGTGCGTGGGGGAGAAATTATTTTTTCTGATTCAGAATGGAATCCCCCGAGACTTGTAGTAATCGCTTTCCCTAATCGCGATAAGGCAATGGCATGGGTGAATTCAAAAGAACTTGCCCCACTTCATGAGATGAGAAAGCGTTATGCAGAATCGCAAATGATTGTCATCGAGGGTGTTTAAAATTGAGACTCTCTTTTTTGAGGTCATTCGGTCCAAAATCCCTTATGCAGTTCTACAATTTCGTCACGAACGGCCGCGACTGGCCCAATCACTTCAATTTGCTTTTGGCTGTGTTCAAAAACATAGCGACTTGGAACATCCATAGTAGGATTTTCGCTATTTGCCCCTGTCATCTTCAGAAGTTCTGTTTCGCTCACCCCATAAACTAGGCGACCAATATTCGCCCAATATTGCGCTCCGGAGCACATCGCGCAGGGTTCCACAGTGGAGTAGATGGTGCATTCCCATAACTCCGCTGGGCTAAATTTATTGAAAGCTTGTTGTGCGAGTTCTGATTCAGCATGTCGGATTTGATTGAGGTTACCCTGTTCGAGCAGAACTGTTCTGTGATCTGGCGCTACTAAAATGGCGCCAAAAGGGTGGAAGCCATTGGCTAGCGCAAGTTTGGCGACCTCGTTCGCTCGTTTCAAGTGCAAAACGATTTGACCCTCATCAGGCGTTGAAAGCTTACGCATATCTTTTTTCGGCATCTTCGAGTCTTTTGCTGAAGTTGTAATCATAGGCCGTGGCTACTTTTATACGATTGGTCATTTAATGAATTACATTAATTCTTCAGACTCTGGTAGATGGAGATAGATAAGCGTTAAGAGCAGCAGGGTAGCAAAACGAAAAGCAGGTTGTTGCCCATTCCAGATGTCTGATTGCCACATCACAAACCATTCTGCTCCCACAACCATGAAGCCCCCGAACCACAACAATAAGCCCAAGGTAAGTCCTAATGTGGCAGCGGTTTTCGCCTTCGTGAACATCGAGTTAGATTCTCGCAACGCTGCTATCAAATTGAAGGCACCCCACGCGCACAACAATCCGGTGATTGCTTCCATAGCAATGATAATCCAGTATGCTAAGTGGTGCAGTGCGCTTGATTCTATAGCTCGTCCCATTAGGGCATTTCCCTCAAAGGTTGTATCCATACTGAGAACATGTTGGACGAAAGAAAAATTTGAGCCATAGTCCACGATATTGTTAAAAGAAACGATGATTGCGAATGCAGCAACGATGGTTACAAGAATAATTTTACTTAGTCGAACTGCTATTGTGAGAGTCATGCCTAATTGTACGCAAAATTCATTCCATGGGAAAAAAGTATTTATTAGTCGGCAATCTGCGCAAGGTTGGCGCAAGTTTATTTTGGGGCGCACCAACTTGATTCAGCATCGAACTCTAGAAATCCGAGGTTGGCAATAACTCACCGTAACACTGCGTTCGGCACGAAAATTGAATAGTGGTAAGGTGATATTTTGGGCCAGGAAAGCACATCACTATGGTAGTTAATAAAGCTGATTTCGCAGGTAAAGTTGAAAAAATTGTGGGGGCGAAAAATCTGATCTTAAGCGAGGCTCAGAGGCGGTCCTCCTCAAAGGATTGTTATCACTTCTCTCCGGTTTTGGTCCCACAATTGGAAGAAAAATTCGCTGATGTTATCGCGAGGCCACAGACGCAGGATCAACTTCGAGATCTAATTGGCTGCGCTGCTGCTCACAGGATTCCTATTACCCCGCGGGGTGCAGGAACAGGCAATTATGGACAAGGGGTTCCTTTGAGGGGCGGGCTCATGATAAGTACCCGAGATTTAAATAAGATAATTGAAATCACAACTGATGAGGCTCGCGTTGAGGCAGGCGTAATTCTTCAAGATATAGAGAAGGCGGCAGAGTCGGTCAGTGCGGAGCTAAGATGTTTCCCCAGTACAATGCCGACAAGCCATACCGGGGGGTTCATTTCTGGTGGATCGGGTGGCATAGGTTCAATTCAGTGGGGAATGTTGCGTGAGGCGGATAATGTGCGGCATGCGCGTGTTTTGACTATAGAGGAGGAACCGAAATTTATTGATCTTGAGCGTTCTCAGCTTGGTGGCGTTCTTCATAACTGTGGTTTGACGTGTTTTGTGAGTGAGGTGACGCTGGGTTTGGCACCTTTAGTACGTTGGCAGCAATATGTGATCGCCTTTGACGATCTTTATAGCGCCCTAGCGGCTGCAGAGAAAATTGCCTTTGATGATGGAATGAAGAAGCGGCTTGTCACTGTTTTTGAGTGGCCTATACCTAGCTATTTCATTCCCCTCGTGAAAAAGGGAGCTATGCCCGATGGGAAGAGCGTCTTGTTCCTATATACCGATGAGGCTCCTGATTTCATTAGCGATCTGGCAGCGGGACTTGGAGGGCATATTACTTTTCACGAACCTCCGAAAACTTCGGTCAAGCGCGGCACGCAGATTTACGATTATACATGGAATCATACTACCCAATGGGCAATGAAAGCGGACCCTCAGTTAACTTATTTACAGGATCGTTTTTCGAACGAACCAGGCCGAGTTGCTGAGCAAATCAGGGAGAGAAAGAAGCTGTTCCCTGAGGTTCTAGAGCATATCGAGTTTATAAAGGATGGTAGCGTAGTCGTCCCAGGAGCTCTATCTATTGTTCGATTCAGCTCAAAGGATCGCCTGTGGGAACTTATTGATTGGTGCGAGAATAACGGGATTCGAGTAGCGAATCCCCATACTCATTTTCTGGATGAAGATACTCGTTGGTATGGTGATGAACATTTGGCGCGTAAGCGGGAATGGGATCCATACGCATTACTTAATCCGGGACATCTTCTCGTGATGGAACATCAGACCGCGCCCTCAGACTCTTGAGCTATCTGCTTGATAACGCGCGTCTGCCGCGATCATCAGAGCTCTGCAGACTTATGATTGAACCTGACCGCGTCACTTCATTTCCTCTCGGCAGCGTTTGCGAGGCGGAGAGCTGCTGGGATTTAGAGGGGAAGCTTGTGCTGCCGGCTTTTGCGGATCTCCATACGCATTTGGATAAAACATATTCTCCTATAGATAACCCGGAGGGAGGTTTAGAGGGGGCAATCAATGCTTTCCGTGACTACAAAGCTAAGAGGACGCCCCAAGAGCTCGAGAAGTCTGCTTCGCGAGCCTTGCGTAAGGCTGTTAGTCAAGGGGTGACGCGATTACGCAGCCATGTAACTGCTTCCGCCCCTGAAGACGTTGAAACCATTCATGTTCTTAACGATGTCCGGAATCGCTTCTCTGGCCTGATCGACTTACAACTTGTTGCCATGGGAAGATTTGGCCAAGGCTATGACCGTCATATAGAAGCATGTATTAGTGCAGGGGCTGATCTTGTCGGCGGAGCACCTGCTTTGCAAGACGAGCCCGACGTTGCAGTAGCGCGGGCCGTAGCTCTTGCTAAAGATCTTAACGTGGCCTTAGATTTACACATCGATGAGCATCTTGATCCCGAGCTTTGTACCTTGGCTATGCTTTGTGATGAAGTGGAGCGTCAAGGCTATTATAACCCTATCACAGCCGGGCATTGTGCTTCACTGGTGGTTCTGCCTGAGCACCGCTTGGGCGACATCATCACCAAAGTAAAAGAGATCGGGATCAACATTGTTGCCCTCCCTGTTTGCAATATGGTTTTGCTTGGGGGATCGACGCTGCCCTATGTTCGAGCCACCGCTCCAGTATCAAGACTTTTGGGTGACGGGGTAAATGTGTGTTTGGGATCGGATAATGTTCGTGATCCATTCAATCCTTTTGGGGGCTATTCCGCACTTAGAAATCTACAAATTAGTAATATCCTTGAGAGAACAAATAGCGGCGAAGTAATAAAAGACTCGTTGTCTTTGATAACTGATAATGCATATATCACTTTCGATACCGAACTTAATCACGAGTGCGATTTGGTGGTGGTTAACTCGAATGATTTCTTGGACGCACTTTGCGAGCCACCATCCTGTTTGGCGACATTTAAACAGGGTAGTCTGGTCTTCAAGTCTGAGGTGGCTGAGTCTTGGTTTATCGAGGAATAAATCCGATGGTTTGGAGGGTTAAAGCAAAGCCCAGTACTTATCAATGCGACGAACAATCTACTGCCTTGATTATGATAGATATGCAGCGTGACTTTTTGGAGCCTGGCGGTTTCGGCGAGGCGTTAGGCAATGACGTAAGCACACTTAGACCTGTAATTGCTGTATGTAAAGATCTGCTCGAACTTGCTCGAGAAAGCAACCTGACGATAGTGCATACCCGCGAGGGTCACTTGCCCGACTTATCAGATTTGCCAGAAACGAAAAGAAATCGAGGAGAGCCTGGCCAGAAAATAGGTGATCTTGGGCCGTTGGGCCGTATTCTTATTCGCGGATCCTCTGGGCACAGTCTTATGCCGGAGTTGGCACCTGAGAAGCATGAGTATGTCATCGATAAACCCGGTAAGGGTGCATTCTTTGCTACGGACTTACATGGAATCTTAGAACGCGAGAGGGTGACCAGTTTAATTCTTGCGGGAGTCACCACAGAGGTATGTGTTCATTCTACTGTCAGAGAAGCCAACGATCGGGGCTATGATTGTCTAGTTATTGGTGATGCTTGTGGCTCTTATTTTCCGGATTTTCATTCTGTTGCATTAAAGATGATTAGTGCACAGGGCGGGATATTTGGGAAGGTAACAAACTTTCTGGAATTTTCGAGAGCGGTGAGTGAATAAGTCCTCCGACAGTCCGCAACTTTGGGTTCCAGGGGACTGGAATGCTCTTTTTGGTTTCGGAACAAATATCCTTGTTAACCTGCTTGTATTGACTGGCTTGTTACGATTTGCGCTAGGGATGCCAGAAGATTTGGTATTTGGCCGAATCTTACCTGCTACCGGTTTGATGCTCTTCCTAAGCACTTGTTACTACGCTTGGCTGGCGTTTGGTTTAGCAAGACGGACGGGAAGAAATGACGTTTGCGCTTTGCCATCGGGTTTTAGTGTTCCCCATATGTTTGTAGTCGTGTTTGTTATTATGGCGCCAATTCAGGCGAATACCGGAGATTCGATAGCTGCATGGGAAGCCGGCATGGCCTGGGTTTTTTTACAAAGTTTGATCCTTATATTCGGTGGCTTTATTGCGCCCTGGGTAAGAAAAATTACCCCTCGTGCGGCGATGCTGGGGACCCTGGCAGGTATATCGATTACATTCATTGCGATGCGACCAGCCCTTGAGATGGTAACGGTGCCAGTGATAGGAATGCTATGTTTTGCTATTGTTCTCCAAGGTTGGTTTGGAGGGGTACGTTATGCTTTCGGTATCCCCGCTGGGTTAGTAGCCATTTTCGTCGGCCTTGTCATCGCATGGGGAGGAAAGCTATTTGGTTTCACCACGGGTGGAATATCTATCGAGGACATGGGCTCTGCGATAGCAGATTTTGGTTTTTATATCCCTCTTCCGGCGATTGATCATGTTTTTTCTGGATTCCAATTTTTGGGGGTGCTCTTAGTTACGGCAATACCTTTCGGTATCTACGATTTAATCGAAGCAACCGATAATGTTGAGAGCGCGGCGGCAGCTGGGGACGAGTTTCCTACCACGCGTGTTGTTGCCGCCGATGGGGTAGTTAGTATGATTGGTTGCATGATGGGAAACCCATTTATCAATGCGGTTTACATTGGTCATCCTGGATGGAAAGCCATGGGCGGACGAATTGGTTACTCAGTTGTAACGGGTGGCCTTGTGCTTGTGCTTACTGTGCTCGGCATTATTCCGCTGTTGTTAGCTTTTATCCCTGTTGTAGCAATACTGCCAATCCTTCTCTATATTGGACTTTTGATTGGAGCTCAGGCATTCACCGAAAGTCCTGCGAGGCAAGCTCCGGCAGTTATTTTAGCACTTATCCCTCATCTTGCAGCTTGGGCGAAAACGCAGGTTGATGCGGCGTTAACAGCTGCAAATACTAGTGCTGCTGTGTTAGGTCATGATACTTTGGCTGAGGCGGGAGTGCTTTACGAGGGGCTGGCTATTTTGGGAGGTGGCGCCATTCTTACTTCTGTTATTTGGGCTGGATTTACCATTGCCATTATTGATCATAAAACTCGTTCTGCAATTGGTTTTGCATTAGTAGGTGCAGCTTTGTCCTTCCTAGGTTTGATTCACGGGGAGTCGGTTGGATGGGCAGTATCGGTTGATTTAGCCTTGGTTTATTTACTTATTAGCTGTTTGGTGTTCATGACCGGAAAGAGAACACTGGAATCTATGCAAACTAAACGATAGGGATTGGTTTGACTCGCTGACGACGTCTCAGCAGGTCCGCAGTCTGGCGGTGTATGTCATCTAATAAGCTTTGCTCGTTTAGGGATAGTAAGCCACGATCTTGGACGATCTGTTTTCCTTGAATCCATACATCTGTGACATCACTGGCTCTTGCTGCGAATACGAGATTCCAAAGGACTGGGTCATGTCCCTCGGAGCTGATTATCGGCATAAGATGAGGCTGCCAGAGATCGATTGCTATTAGGTCCGAGGCCTTATTAGGCTCTAAAGAACCTATTTCATTTTGACGGCCCAATAGCCTTGCGCCATCGATAGTGGCCAATCTTAGCGCTTTTTCGGCTGTGATAGCAGTGGCATCAAGCTGACTTACTTTTTGCAGAAGGCTTGTAGTTTTCATAAGCTCGAAGCCAGATAAAGAGTTGTTCGAGATACCCCCGTCACTACCGAGCCCCACTTGAACGCCTGCCTCAAAAAAATCTTCTAGTGGTGCGGTTCCAGACGCCAGTTTCATGTTACTGATAGGGCAATGTGCAACTCCGGTGCCTGTTTTGGCTAAAATAGCGATTTCCCCTTTATCAAGCCATACACAATGAGCGAGCACCGTCCCTGGCCGAAGGATCCCGTATTGCTCCAGTTGATTGACGGGTCGTTTGCCAAATGAATCGAGTACTAACTGAACCTCCTCTTTTTGCTCGCTTGTGTGAGTATGAATATTTACACCATATTCATCGGCGATTGCACTGGCTTCTTTGTACATTTCTTTTGAGCAGTAGGTTATGTGTTCCAGTCCTACCCAAGTATTAACTTTACCCCCTGCTGCCCCATGCCAATCTTCAATTAGACCTCTCGTCGTCTCCAACGTTTCGAAGAATTGTTTTTCATTGTGGTCTGCTGCATAGGGAACCAGCTCTACTCTTATACCAAGTTCGATAGCAGCCTTTGCAGCTTGATTAAGTTTACGGTACATATCCGTGACCAAAGTGGTACCACCTTTTACGGCCTCTAAATAGCTCAAAAGGCAGCTAAAATATGCGTCTTCATCAGTAAGAATTTGGTGTTCACGCTGATACTCAGGCAACCATTCTAGTAATTGCGCATTTTCCGAAAAGCCCTTCAATAAGCTTGAGTGGCTATGCGTGTCTATGAGTCCGGGTAAAATTGCCTTGCGGCCACAGCAGTCGATAATGTTTGTCTCGGGTGGGATTTGCGCAGTTTCCATCGGTCCAACCGAAAGGATGCCCGACTCGTCAAAAACAACTGCTCCATTACTATAGACATCGAAATGACTATTGATCGTATAAATACGAGCATTTATTAGTGCGATTTTGCTCTTTTCAGAAAAGATCAGCGATTCCTTTTGGAGCAGAAACAATAAGGGTTAACGAGATGTCTGCCTTTTCCATTTTGATGCTCTCACAAACAGTTGAATCTTGCTCACGTGATTTCGATTGGTTTTGGTTTTCCGATTTGTAGTAGATATTAGGCTGTTTAAAAAAACTAATATCTATGCATGCTTGCAACTTTATCATCAGGTTTACTAAGGAAGACCAAATTGCTAAGAAGCTGTCGCTAACCAAACGATGCTTAAATTGTGTTTTCCACCGAAGAATGTTTCCGGTATTCCTGACCTCAATATTGGTGGAAACATCCCGCGCTCTTGCTTGACAAAGAGATTTTAAGTAATTCATTTCTCAACTAAGTTCTAGTAATCACAGTGATAAAATATCACTACTTCTCTCTATCCCGAATACGCGATAGAGGATAGCGAGATATTTCTTTTACTAATTCCGCGAGACCTTCAGTGATATGTTTAACATAAATTTCTCCAATTTCGGGATCTGCCTCTGAGGCGTTGCCAGAGCAAGCATCAGGATGCAGGTCTTGAGCTTGCCAGCCCATATAAGTGCTACCGATTACGCGAAGATGGGTAAATTCCTCTTCAACTTGAGGAAGCAAACCGTGGAAGTTATCGGCATGTTCCATATGGACTAAATTCGGCCTTAGGTACAACATAATAGATGTTTCAACTTTGCCTGCGTGTATTCCCCAACGTCTTTCGTCCGCTGGAACTGGACTATCTGGGGGTGCGCCAAAGCTCCAACCGCTCGCGCCAACACATAACATATTATGTTTGATTCTCAACTCCCTACAGCAAATTTCCATGACCTGAGGTTGGCCGCCGTGGCCATTGAAGAACACTAATTTTTTCAAGTGGGCCCGCGCCACGCTGTCCCCTATTTCCATCCAGCTATGGAGCAGGGTTTCGGCAGTATGCGTTAGTGTGCCCTCGAATTGAAGATGTTCAGTAGATTTACCAACGCTTTGGGTAGGCATAACTAGTAAAGGGATATCCTCACCTACGATGGCTGCGGCTCGAATGCACATTTCTTCCGCGATCGTGGCATCGGTCGAAACGGGGAGGTGCGGCCCATGCTGTTCTATGGCTCCAAGCGGAATAAGAGCTACAGTCTGCTCTGGGTCCAACTTTTGAAAGTCGTTGGTTGTCATGTCTTGCCATCTGGTAATCATATTATTCCTCCGAACTCCCAAGGGTTTTATTCCTCATTGTGAGCTAAAAACAATTAATTTAAATATCTCAGGTATTTTTGTTATCCCCATGCTTCTTTGAAGCTTTCCTATTTCATTAGGTTTTGGCTCATTTCTTGCTTTTTCAATTGAAAATCTAACCGAGCCCATTACATTGACCGATAAAACTTTTTTACGCGAAACAATTTCACCCCAATCGATAGCACCTCCTTTTGGCCTCTACTCACAGGCTGTCGTTTTTTCCAATCCCTCGCATTGGTTAGTAAGCTCTGGACAACTCGGTATTACAGTTGCAAGCAAAGGTAGTGCCATTCCTGAATCTGCATTGGAACAATCCCGGTTATGTTTTAGTTATTTAAGTCAAATTCTTTCTGAGGCAGGGATGGCCTCAAACAATGTCGTGAGGATAGGCGCTTATGTCACAGAACGTGCTTACTTTAAAGACTATATGAAGGCTCGAGATGAGTTCGTAACCTCTGATTTACCGGTGTCTACGCTGATTATTGTATCAGGTTTTACGAGGCCAGAGTTTAAAGTCGAAGTAGAGTTATTAGCTGTCAAGTAAAGAACCTTAGGTACTACCATCTTGTACATCCGAATGTAATGGTAGCCCGTTGTCCGAAATAAAAGCTACATCTTTGAGATGCTCCTGATGCATAAAAAGAATAATGAAGAAATAATGCACTAATAGAGCAAGGCTATATTCGACCTAGACCTATAACTGTGCAGCAATAGCCAAGGGGGGAGCTCAGACCGGCAAAATATGGCCGAATTTAAGATTTTTGCAGATGGCATAAAAATTGCGAGGTTACGTTTCGAGGGCGCTCTACACTCGTATGTATCTGCGCAGAAACTGTCAATTTGAGAGGGTAAAAAATGAAAATAACAGAAAATCGCCTTAAGAATCTGCTCTTCTCTGGTCTAATGTCTATTTTAGCGTGCATATCCGCGGTGAGTTGGGCTCAAGAGTCAGAAGAGGATGTGGTCGAGCTTGAGACTTTTGTAGCTGGCGAAGAAGTGGAGGATGACTTGGGGTTCTTGCAAACAGGACCAGTCGGGTCTGTGTTTGGCTTTGATAAATCTATTTTGGAGACTCCTCGAGCGGTATCTTCCATTAGTGCTGAGTTCCTCGAGGAGTTTAATGTCAAAGGTATAAACGATATCGTGGCTTTCGTACCTGGAACGTTCACTACGTCATTTTTTGGTGTCGCTGGGTCGTTGGATGTTCGAGGGACCTCGGCTGAGAATTTTTTTCGTGGTGTAAAGCGAATTAATAATGAAGGGAATTTCCCGACCGCGGTCGGAGCTAGCGATCGAATCGATGTCATTCGGGGCCCGATGTCCCCCATCGCTGGTCCCGGAAAGGTTGGCGGTGCTCTCAATTTTGTTCCGAAGTCGGCTCGAGCAGAAACAGGTCAATATTTAGAAGAGGCCACTGGCTCAATCGCGTATACGATGGGCTCCTGGGACAAAAGCGTGGTAACTGTAGAGATTGGTGGTCCAACAACGATTATGGGTTCTGACGCGGGATATTACCTCTACGCCGAGGTAGAGAATTCCGAGGCGTACTACGTCAACGACTTCACTCGTCAAAACTTGCTCCAGGGGACGCTGAATTTTGATCTAAATGACTCAACTCGAGCTGAGGCGGGTTTCATGTATCAGGAGTGGCGGGGGCACGAGAACGGTGGGTGGAATCGTGTAACGCAGGATTTGATAGATACCCAAACCTATATCACAGGCCAGCCAGAGATTCACATCGACAACACCTTTGGCAACGGTGATGGACTCATGCAGGAGTCGGAGATAGATGCGTTTGAAGCATACCAACGCTCGCAATATAATTCTGGTTCCTATTTTGTGCATGATGATAATGCCACGCCTTTCGCCGATACAACCTGCTTTTCAGGAATTTCATTATATTGCCTTAATCTCGACAAAGGGGCAGGCTTAACTCAGAATTTGGTTGATCAGCTGCCTTTCAAACTTGATCCAGCGACGAGGGGTATTGCTACACTTGAGGGAAGTAACGTATTGATAGATGAGACCGACCAGTACGATACCGACGCGCATGTTATTTATTTCGATATCGTGCATGAAACTGAGAGTGGTATGACAATTACCAATAAGGCTTATTACGAAACCATTGAATACATAAACGTTGATGGATATGGTTTTACTAAAATAGCTGATACCTCAGCATTCGAAAACAAACTGATCTTTGCGTTTGAATATGAGGGCGAAGCGCTTAAATCAGCGGTTCAAATTTCGCCATCAATACGAATGACCGACGCCTTCTATGCGTTAGATTTTAGGGATGAGATTTTTGACCGAGTTGATTTGACCGTCGGCTTTAATTCTAACTCTCTTCAGCAAGTCCCTAGTCGAGCACCTTGGGAGAGTTGGGCCGCCTACCGTAATTCAGATTATTTGGAATACGGTCTTGCCTTCTTAATGGACTCGTCCGTAGGGGATAATCTTAACGTGCTCCTAGGGGTTCGTTACGACTATGTTGACATTGAAGCAGAGGATGGAGACGGTGATGGTCCTGTGGCGATCAGAAGTACAGAAGACTTTGGTGAAGTAGCGGCGGAGAACTCCGACGATGCTGTAACCTGGAGCGCGAGTGTGTCTTATAAGCTTGGACCCATCAGTCCATATGTTACCTTCGCTGATCAAAGTACTATTGTTTCCGGCTCAGCAGGAGACGTATCAGTGGGCAACGTCATCAATAACACTTTTCTTGGTGACAGTGAGCTGTCAGAATTTGGCATAAAATCAAGCCTTCTCGATGGAAGATTGTACGCCTCAGCTGCGGTTTATGAGCAGAATCGAATTGCGTTTGAAGCGAGCAATCCACAAAACAATCAGGCGTATGAAGTTGAAGGTTTTGAGTTAGAAATACGAGCGGTGCTTAGCGATAAATTCAGTTTTATGGCAACCTATTCAGATCTGGAAACGATGATTATCCAAGGTGAAAGCGGTGAAACTTTCTCCTACATTGGACCAGCGAACTATCCGCACATAGATCCTGCTGATTTGTTCGGTGGCAACCTTAGTGGTGATCACTATGTGGGTCGAAGCACTCCTCGAGGTGGAATTCCTGAGGTTTCATGGGCAATTTCGGGAACGCAAACTTGGACAGAAAACTTTCGCACAGGATTCAGCTATACTAGCGTTGACGAGACTGCTACCTCTGTCATAGGTGGGATTATATTACCTTCATACGAGGTGCTGAATCTGAACGCTAGCTATGAAACTGAGAATACTCGTCTCAGTATATACTTGGGAAATGTGACTGATGAGTTGTATTTCAGAGGAAACTTCCCCGGTTTGTATGGAAACAATACTGTTTTACCTAGTTTGCCTGCAAACTATAGTGTGGAGTTTGAACAGAAATTCTAGGTGCGTGATGGAAGTTAACGGTAATGACGGTCTCGTTACGAGGTATTAATAAAAAGTTTGGTTCGGAGCAGGCCGTTTTGCATGACATCAACTTGGATCTAGGAGCTAGCGATTTTGTTAGTCTCATAGGTCCAAGTGGATGTGGTAAGTCCACTCTTCTCAGGATTATTGCAGGAATTTTAGACTCTTCATCAGGGACGATGTCCTTTTCTGATGACACTCAGGATCACCAAGATATATCTTTCGTGTTTCAAGAGCCGACATTGCTGCCATGGCTAACCGTCGATACAAATGTTCAGTTACCACTTAGAATGCAAGGCGTAGACTACCAATTACGCAGTGAAGTGAGTAAGGAGTTATTGGCTAAAGTTGGGCTAGTTGGAGCAGCAGAAAAATATCCCCGTCAACTCTCGGGTGGGATGAAGATGAGAGTTTCGATAGCAAGAGCTTTGTCCGTCAAACCTAAGTTACTATTACTTGACGAACCATTCGGTGCTCTTGACGAGATGACACGCAATAATTTAAATGAGGAACTGTTGCGTATTCGGTCTGAGGAATCGTGGAGTGCGTTGTTTGTCACCCATTCTGTCGCTGAAGCAGTGTTTCTGTCCTCCAGAGTGCTGGTAATGGCCGCTAATCCCGGAAGAGTAGCGCATATTGTAGATATCCCGTTAGCTTATCCTCGAACTCACGAAACTAGAGAAGATGTCGCTTTTAGTGATTTGGTTCGCAAAGTAACTAAGGCACTGCATTCAGTAAAAAATATGTCTTTTCAGGACGTCGCAGATTCTTCATTAACTTCAGAAGCCTTCAGTCAAATCCATGTTTAGTAAAGTCCCATGGCCAGCAATATTTTGGCCAGTGATCGTCGGCGTTTGCTTATTGGTTGCATGGTACCTCGCCATCTGGTTATTCGATATCCCCCAGTATCAACTTCCCAAGCCCCATGTGATCGTGGAAGCTATGTTTAAGGAGAGAGAGTTACTTCTATCGGGCGGTGCCCAGACGACAATTGCTTGTATGGTGGGCTTTTTTATATCTGTCACAGGGGGTTTAGCGCTTTCACTTTTCCTGGCATCAAGCAAGTGGGCTTTCGATGGGATTTATCCCTATATACTGATACTCAAAATGACGCCTATTATTGTTCTAGCTCCCATCATCATACTGTGGGCGGGCCAGGGACTGGCAAGTATCACGACTATTACGTTCCTAATTTGTTTCTTTCCGATTGTTGCAAATACGACGATGGGCCTTCGCTCAGTAGATCAAAACCATATGGATTTGTTCCGGGTATATAAAGCCACTCCAAGTCAAACCATGTTCTGGTTGAGATTACCCGGTGCAATGCCATATTTTATGGCGGGTCTAAAGATTGCTGCTGCTTTGACCCCAATTGGAGCGCTCTACGGAGACACTGTCGCTGGGATGGGATCTGGTGGAGAGGCTGGTCTCGGTTTTGTGGTAATGGTTTTTAGTGCTCAGTTCAAAGTACCGGCATTATTTGCTTCAGCTTTTGTTGCCTGTGTTATCGGCTTCTTGTTTGTTAGCATAGTCAATATACTGGCTTGGTTAACCTTACATAAATGGCATGAATCATATGTACTCACAGATTAGTAGACTGCTTTTAATTCTTATTCTTTTCGGTTGTGGAGACTCTTCGCAAGAAGCGGCGACATCTGAACCGGCAAAATTGTTCCCGGTCGTGCTTCAAACGGATTGGTATGCCCAACCTGAACATGCTGGTTTTTACAAAGCCCAGCTCGACGGTATATACGAGCAATATGGATTGGCGGTTGAAATACGCCCGGGGGCGAATATCTCCAATGTTCCTCAAATGGTCGCCACTGGGCGTCTGGAATTTGCGGTGGGAACTACCGATAATATGTTCATGGCCGCTTCGAGAGGTGCTCCGTTGGTGGCGCTTTTCCCCTATTTCCAGCATGATCCCCAGTGCGTCATGTTTCATGCTTCCAATGATATCGAAACGCTATCCGATCTTGATGGACGTACCGTGATGATTCGGCCAGGGTTAGCGTACGTTCAGTATTTACAGAAGGCTCTGAAGATAGAGCCGAAACTAGTTCCTTTAGATTATAGTCTTGCCCGTTTCCTCGGGGATCCCGATTTTGTTCAGCAATGTTTTATGACAAGCGAGCCTTACTATGTTGCTAAGCAAGGAGTTGAGGCTAAAGTTATAAGACTCTCTAGTTCGGGATTTGATCCTTATAGAGTTGTTTATACGAATAAAGATATGATGACCGATCATCCCAGTATAGTAGAAGCATTTATGCGTGCGTCGTTAATTGGTTGGGCACGTTATAAGGCGAGTAACGGTGAGGATGTTCATGCACATCTGCAAACACTCAATCCTCAGCAAACGACAGAATTCGCCGCATGGACCAAAGACGCGATCTCGAGATATGAGCTCATCGATGGTTTTATGGAGCAGGGCGAGGCGCTGGGTCGTTTTGATCGAGAAAGACTACAGAAACAATTAGTACAGTTAGAGTTGATCGAACTTATCGACAAACAGTTGATTCTAGATGAGGTGGTCGCCTTTGATTTGCAAGGTTTATTACCTCTGGATGATAAGTTGAACTACTGAGGACTGGTGTGAGTGATACTCTGATTCGTCATGCAAGCTTCGAAGGTTCAACTAAAGATATTCTTGTTAGCGATGGAGTCATAAGTGCAATAGCCAATGATTTGGCGGTTCCCCTCGGCGCAGAAGTATTTGACGCCAAGGGTTTGCTTGTCTGGCCCGGCATGGTCAATACGCACCATCACCTTGCTCAGTCAATTTTAAAAGGTATGCCATCGGGCATTAACTCAAACCTAAATGATTGGTTAATAAAAGTGCCTTTCTCAGCTTGGCCTCATTTTGATGCGGAGACCATGTATGTTGCCGCCATGATTGGTTTCAGTGAGCTTCTTCGTTCGGGTTGTACGACTTGTGCTGACCATCATTATCTCTATCAGGAAGATTATGGTCCCGAATTGGAATCAGCTGTCCTTCGCGCGGCAGAGGATATTGGTATTCGCTTCGTTCTATGCCGCGGAGGCGCAACGAGCACAGGGAGTCATCTTGGGTTAAATCATTCTGGACTTATTGTAAACGAAGATTTGGATACTATGTTACGGCGGTTGCAGGATAGATTACATAATTGGCACGACCCTGCACCGGAGTCTATGCGCCGATTAGTGGTTGCTCCAACATCACTTGTTCATGGTGCTGAGCCTGACCACCTTCGAGTCCTCGCTGATTTTGCCAACGAACATAATTTGAGGCGTCATAGTCACCTTTTAGAAGTCAAAAGAGACGAGGAAATTACACAGCAGAAATATGGTATGAGTGCAGCATCTTATGCTGAAGATGTGGGATGGTTAGGTCCTGACGTTTGGTACGCTCATCTCGTGCATACCGACGAAGAGGCTTTGGCAAAATTTGCCGATTCAGGTACAGGAATTGCGCATTGCCCGACCTCTAATTGTCGACTTGGCAGCGGTATTGCTCCAGTGACTGCGATGGCGGCGGCGGGGATGCCCATCTCCCTAGGGGTCGACGGTTCGGCATCTGCGGAGAGTGGAAGTATGGCTAATGAAGCGATGCTGACTTGGTTACTGCATCGTGCCATTGATGGTGCTAGTTCTACGTCTTTGGAGCAGGTTAAGCAATGGTCGACGGTAGGGGGCGCAGATCTTCTAGGGTTAAATATTGGGCGTATATGTGTGGGTGCGTGCGCAGATCTTGTCTTCTTTGATCTCTCTGAGCCCCGCTACGCGGGAGTATGGATGCCAGAATATGCTCCGATTGTGTGCGGAGAGCCGGTACAGGTTTCCCGAACTATGATAAATGGTCGTTGGCGAGTTATCGATGGTCAACTTGTAGATATCGATACTAAGAAGCTATTGCTCAAGGCAGAAGAGAAAATCAGGAGGTTGTCTAACAGGATTGTTGGGGTATGAAGGATACCCGAATACGTCTTCGTAATATTGGTTGGCTTGTGACTTGTAATGAGAAGCAAGAGGTTTTGCGAGATATTGACCTAACCATAAACCATGGCTTAATTAAAAGTATCGGTGGATCGCGCGAGGAATGTAGCGAGGAAATTGACGCCTCTGATTGGGTAGTATTTCCCGGACTTGTAAATACTCATCATCACTTTTTTCAGGCTTTTATACGCAATCAACCCGAATTTGCTTGGCCGAACGATGTCCTTACTTGGATATCGCGGATTTATCCACTATTTTCAAAACTCACTGAGCCATGTTTCTATCACACTGCTTTAATATGTATGGCCGAGTTAATAAAATATGGCTGTACGACGGCCTTTGATCATCAATATTGTTTTCCAAAGCATGCAGGTAGTCGTCTAGTAGATCGGCAAATTGAGGCAGCCCGCTTACTTGGTATGCGTTTTGTCGCTGGACGAGGCGCTAACACTCTACCGGCGTCTGCTGGAGGAAATGTGCCTGAACAAATGATTGAGTCTACGCAAGTATTTCTGAACGACGTGGAGCGCTTAGTCAGTCTTTATCACTCTAACAAGCATGGTGCTATGGAACAGATTGTAGTAGCCCCTTGTCAGCCAGTTAATTGCTGGCCAGAAACATTCATCGAATCATTGGGGCTTGCTCGTGATAAAGCGATTCAGCTTCACACTCATTTGGGTGAAGGTGAATCATCCGTAATGCAGCAGCGCTACGGAAAGCGTTCCGTGGACTGGATGGAGTCACAGGATCTTTATGGCCCTGACATTTGGGTTGCCCATGCATGGGAGTTAGACGCAGGAGAAATCAGTCATTTAGGCGAGCTGGAAATCGGTGTGAGCCACTGCCCGGCTCCCGTATTTCTGGTTGGTAAGGAGATAACGGATCTCCCTAGAATGATATCTAATGATCTGCGAGTTGGACTAGGGGTTGATGGCTGTGCTTCTAATGATAATTCGAATCTTGCAGAGTGTATTCGTAACGCCTATTTATTGCAGTGTCTGGTCGCCCCTGGGAGAGGTCATGCTGCCCCCGATCCCGCCAGTTATTTAAACCTTGCCACTCGGGGCGGTGCAGCTTTATTGGGGCGTGAGGATATTGGCGAGTTATCAGTGGGAAAATGTGCCGATCTTTTTGCCATACGGGCGGATAGATTAGATATGGTGGGAGCTCTTGACGCTCCTCAAGCGATACCAGCCAAGCTTGGTCTTGGTGGTCCTACCGCTTTGACGATGATTGATGGTCGTATTGTCTGGCGCGACGGCGAGTTTCCGGGCCTAGACGAAAGCAAACTCGCTGCCGAAGCGAGAGTCGAGCTATCACGAGTATTGGATTTCAAAGGCTAAATAGATTTTATTCTGCGTTAATAACTCCTCTAACAAACCATTCCATGCCAATCAGTGCCTCGTCTTCAAGACTTTGATTTAATTCAAGGCGTTTTTTACCCTCTATATCAATAATTGGTCCCTTAAATATTTTGAAAGTCTTGTTTGCCATTTGACTGCGGATTTCCTCAATCTCGCTTAGTATTGATATAGGCACCTTGGACGAGATGGATACTAACCTTGTGGCATCATGATCGACGCCAAACCAAAGTGACTCGCTTTTCCACCTTCCAGCCAGTTTGTCTTGTATGATCGATTTGTAGATAGGTCCCCAGTTGTGCTCGATCGTGACGAGATGACTATTCGGCGCGAACTGAGATCGATCGTACTGATAACCTACAGCCCAAACTCCAGCTTCTTCCGCTGCCACCATTAGTGCTGGCGTTTCGGTATGGTGCGTGATCACGTCTGCACCTAGGTTAATAAGTAGCTCGGTTGCCTCTCTTTCCTTGGCTGCATTCATCCAGCTATTAATCCAAATAGCTTGAACAGTGACGTCTGGGTTTGCCGCCTGGGCGCCCAGTGTGAAGGCATTTATTCCGCGGATAACCTCAGGTATTGGGAAAGATGCTACATATCCGATTTTCTGTGATGTACTCATATATCCAGCTATTTTTCCGGCGAGGTATCTGCCTTGCATTGCACGAATTTGATATGTTCCAACATTAGGTGCTGTTTTATACCCCGAGGCATGCTGAAAGCTTGTTTGCGGGAATGAACGGGCAACTCGCATGACCGAATTCATGTGGCCAAAAGATGTAGCAAAAATCAGTTCATAATTTTCTCTTGCTAAGTTGGTCAGTGTTCTTAAGGTATCTGGGCCTGGTTGAATTCCTTCTAGCGCTATCGTGGTGATTTTGCTACCAAGTTCATTCCCTACATCAAGTCGACCTTGTTCGTGAGAAAGACTCCAGCCACCCGCGTTTACAGGGTGCTGGTATAAAAAGGCTACTTTTAAGGGCTTCTGCGCGATCGTTTGTGTTACGTAACCCATTAGAATTAGAAGTAAGAGGTGCTTATACTTTTTTCTGACCATTTGAGCGCTCCATTTTAAATATTTGGTTGACCCAAACTACGAGGTTCTCTTAGCTTTGGGTTTAGGTTGTTTTGACGCGATAGTAGAACCAGTGCTGCGATGGTCACAAGATATGGAGAGGCGGCAAGTATATGACTGGACATAGATAGTCCTATGGCTTGGAGTAAAAGTTGTAAGATGTCTGTACTACCAAATATTATAGCTCCGAGTAGTAGTCTACCTACTTGCCGACTCGCGAATACTACTAATGCCAGGGCTATCCAGCCGCGTCCTGCGCCGATTGACTCACTCCAGATGGGAGTAAAGGACAATGCTAAGTAAGCACCTGCTAATCCTGCCATTGCGCCTCCAAAGAGCGTCGCAAGAGCCTGAATCTTTATTACATTATGTCCCAGGATAGTAGCCACTCTGGGCGCATGTCCACACGCGATAAGAATTGAACCAGAGGAGGAGCGAAGGAATAGAGTAACTCCGATAGCGGCAATCCAACTCAAGTAAACAATGGGATCGTGTTCGAGAATGGCCCTTAAAATCGGTGCTGACAGAAAATCTGGCAAAGAGACAACCTGATATGCTGATATCGATTCACCTGCATATGGATTACCAGCAAGCGCGGCTATTCCAAGACCCAGTATTGTGAGAGCTAGACCCGTGGCAACTTGATTTGTATGCAAGACTAAAACGGGCGTCATAAAGACACATGATAAGCTCGCACCAGCTGCTATCGCAGCAAGAATACTGATTGAAAAACTTCCCGTAGCAAGCATGGTCAGAAAGCTTGCGACTGCGCCACAGGTTAGCATCCCTTCTTGGCCTAGGTTAAGGATGCCAGCTCGCTCGCTTATGATGATTCCAAGACCGAGTAATAAAAGTGGTGTGGCGCTTCTTATTACCGCGCTTATCATAGCCTCGATTAAGTTGATATCCATTATGCTGGTTGAGCCCTAGCAGTGCTGATTTCGAAATTGATAAAAAAATCGGTAGCAAGAAGATACAGTAAGAGTGCTCCCTGGAAAATCGAAGTGGTCGCTCTTGGAATTCCATAACCTATCTGAACATTTTCTGCGCCCAGATACGTTATTGACATAAGTAGACTCGCAAAAAGCATTCCAATCGGATTTAGTCGGCCAAGAAAAGCAACGATGATTGCTGCATAACCGAAACCAAAGTTTACATTCATAGTGAGCTGTCCTACCGGCCCTACAATCTCTATTATGCCGGCAAGTCCAGCCAGTCCACCACTGATGGCCATAGCTTGCAGTGTCAGACGCTTTGTACTAAGTCCACTAAAGCGGGCTGAACTTTCATCCTCTCCGAGCAATCGAAAGCGGAAAAGTAAAATTGAATTACGATTTAAAAAGAACAATAGAACGGTTAAGAGTAATGCTATTAGCGCTCCCATCGATAAATATCCTGTCTTAAGCAAAGATGGCAGTAATACCGAGTCTGCTAAAAGGGCGGATTCTGGGAAGTTAAACCCCTCGGGATCTTTTAGGGGTCCGTTTAATGACCAAGCCAGCAGGTGTAAAGAGATGTAGTTGAGCATAATCGTAGTAAGAACTTCATTAGCCTTGAATGAGATCTTTAGCCACGCGCTGATACTGGCCCAAAAGGATCCAGCGGCGATACCAGCCAAACAAATCGTCGGGAGAGATAGCCAACTGGGCCAATCGTCGAGATATAGCGCAAATGCACCCCCGATGAGCGCTCCTGCGATAAATTGACCCTCGGCACCGATATTCCATATTTTAGCTCGATAACAAAGCGATAGTCCTAATGCGCAGATTAGTAATGGTGTTGCTTTCCCTATTATCTCTACTAGACTGTAGCTATCGCTTAATGGCGAGATAAGGAAGTCGACTAGAATAGCCTGAGCTGGTAAATCTTGTACTGTTAAGAAAAGGTATCCCGTTGCTATGGCAAGCGTAATCGCTAGGGGCGGAGACAAAAACTGCCAGATTAGACTCGGAGCTACTCTTCTTCTGCTTATGATCAAGATGTCAGTACCTTAAACTGTGGATCACTCATCCAGGAACCAAGTAGGACCTCGGTTATTTCGCTTCGATCGAGGACAGGAGATAGGTAACCCTGACACATTACCGAAATTCTATCGGCCAGATATAGAAGTTCGTCCACATCTTGGCTAATCAGAAGAATAGACGCTCCATGTTTTACATAGTCAGACAACATCTGATGAATTGATTCCCGAGCTTTTAGATCAACGCCCCATGTCGGGTTGTTGCAGATTAGCACATTCGGGTTTCCGGATAGAGCACGTCCCACCAGAAATTTTTGTAAATTACCTCCAGACAGCGTCTTAGCCTGACTATCTGTTTTTCCTCCTCTTACATCAAATTCTCGAAGTATATTCCGGCATTCTTGATCAAGAGAATTAAAATTTATCCACGGTGAGTGCTCTTCTTGTTTTGTGATAAGGAGATTTTCGGATAATGAAAAGTTTGGTGTGCATCCCAATTTGTCTCGTTCTTCTGGCATAACAAATATTTGGACATTCCTAAATAATTTGATTTGAGAAAATTTAATAATGTTATTAGATGATAACACTGAGTTAAGTTCAGCCTGGCCTTGTCCGGCCATCCCTCCAACCCCAAGTATCTCTCCTGCTCGAAGAGAGAAAGTGACTTCTTTTAATTGAGTATTCGTCATGCTTCGTTGCTTCGTTGAAAGTCTTTTGCAACTTAGTAAGTAATTATCATTGGTTTCCCAGCGTTTCTTTTTTTCCCGATTGACCGATCTTGTGAGATTTGAACCTATGATTAGCTCGGCTAAATCCTCTTTAGTAGTGTCGCATGCCAACATATTGGAAACTACCTTGCCTCGACGAAGCACAGTTATTTGATCGGAGTAACCTATAGCCTCTTCGAGTTTATGAGTAATCAAAAGAATCGTAATGCCATTCTGCGTTAAAGATCGAAGAGTCTGCATCAAGTGCTTAGCCTCTTCCGTTGTCAAAATGCTCGTAGGCTCATCCAAAATAAGGAGTGCTGGGGAAATCAGTATTGATCGAATTATCTCAACCTGTTGCTTCTCGCCAGCAGACAGTTCATCCACCAAAGCAAGCGGTTTAATCTTCGTACCCAACATCTTTTGAACTGGTAAGACGTCATGCTCCCAGTTGAACGTTGGCCCAAGGTATAGGTATAGATTTTCAATGACTGTCATTTCGTCAACTAAAGAAAATTCCTGGAAGACCATCGCAATTCCTTTATCTCTTGCGGCTCGGGGGTTTTGGATGATCGTAGGCTCGCCATTCCAGCACAAGTAACCGCTATCGGGTTGCTCTAGGCCAAAGATACTTCTCATTAAAGATGACTTTCCTGCTCCATTTTCTCCTAAAACACAATGGATTGTTTTTTCTGATATCGAGAAGCTAATCCGATCACATGCCAATGTATCCCCATATTTTTTACAGAGCTGCTTTACTTGCAATAGGGTTCTGTTGGAGCTGGGCGGGGTGCTTGTTTCAGTCACCGTAGCTTAGTTGCCACTCGTATTGTTTACGCATATCTTGGGCATATCTTAGCCATCTTGAGGCGGAACGTTTAGTGTCATCAAAAGTGCGTGCCTTGCGGAGAGCTGCGAGACTGTCTTTGAAATTCTCCTGCTCTGCGTGTGCGATACCGAGGAGTAACCAGGCTTTTCCGGGTTGTTTTAATCCTGCATCGATAGCAGCTTCGAGCATTTTTTCAGCATCATCCCACTTACCCTGCTCGATATGAAGGTTGGCTGCTCGCAGCAAGGGGTCTCCACTTTCCTCAATGCTCGCAAGCTCATTGAATGCTAAAATTGCCGATTTGCTCTCACGAGCCGCCACCCAAGCATTAGCGAGTAAACGAACGTAGGATTCATCTCTAGGTAACAAATCCTGTTCGAATCCAGATTCTAGAAGTCGCGCGGCATGCTCGGGAATACCCCTTGCAACAGCTAACTGGACCATGGATTTTATTGATGTTTCACGGCTTAGCGTTCCAGCAGTCCAAGCGAGCCTAAGCGTCGCAAGTGCTCTTGCCTCGTCTTCAAGCATTACATAGACACTCGCCAACTGTTCCCAATAACTGGGGTTTTCAGGCCAAAGATTTACAATTTGTTTCAAGGTCCGCGCTGCCGAGCCAAAATCTTTCAGTTCGAAGTATGAGGCTGTGAGGAGTTGGAACCAGCTTTCTCGAGGGCTATCGGAACTTGAGATTGCTTGCTCTGCATATGGAATAGCTTGTGTGTATTGCTTTGTCTGGGCATAAATATTTGCCATAAACATCATTTGCGATGGCGTTGGGGATTCTAAAGTTTCGAACCACCCTGCGGCAAAAGTCAGAGCTTGTTCAAAGTCGCCCTGAGCAGCATGTAATTGCGCTACCATGTAGCCAACATTGAATTTGACTTGTTCGGGAAGTTTGTTTAGCGCTAGGCTCTGTTTTAAGTGAATAATGGCATCCCCAAATCTTTCATCAGCCATGCTAGCGTACCCTAGCATTTGCAGGGTCAACGCTTTATCCAGTGACTCATCCTTAACAGAGTCGAGAAGGGCGGTCAGTGTGGTTATAGCACCAGTAATATTATCCTCGCCCATCTGTTCTTGAGCCTGAGTTAGCTCCTTGTAGGTTTTTGTTGTAACAGAGTCACCAAACACCAATGCCGGAATGACAAGCACCCAGAGCACAAAAACAAATTTATGTATTAAGGATAGTTGATAAAGCAAAGTAGTATTACCCTTCTAGCTTGAATTCAATAGTTTGTTTAGCCCTCTGCGCAACAGGCGAACCGTCTACCATTTTCGGCCGGAACTTCCACCTCCGCATTGCAGCAACAGCGGCATCGTTGAATAGTCTGGGTGGGTCAGCTTCCATTACCTTAGCATTAGAAACGGTTCCGTCTGGTCGTATTAGTACCTCTAGTGTAACCCATCCTTGAATACGGGCTTGTTTTGCCCGCCGCGGATATACTGGTGCAATACGCACCAAAGGAATTACATCAGTGTCGAATCCTGCAAGTCCTTGACCTGCAGATAAGGTCCCAAGATAAGGACCCTTTCCATCACTGATGGGAATGCCGATACTTGGCATATTCATATTGAGATTTGCGCTGATATTATCTATTTGAGCTGAAAAGTCTGGCGTTTCCGGTGCTTCCTCGGGTGGCGGTGGCGGCTCAGGAATACGTCGATCCTTTTTTTGGACGTCTTCGTTGGCCGGATCAATGCGGATGAAATTGAGGTATGCATGGTCTCGGTTGGGTTTTTCGAAAATTCCATCGTTTCTGATGAGGAGATTCATAAAGAAAAATAATACTAGTGAAAGGAATGCCGAGAGGCACAATAAAAGAACTTGTTTCTGAGCGATCATTATTCGTCCGTAGCTACGGAAACACTTGCGGCTCCAGCCAGTCTTGCCTGATCCATCACGTTAATTAAAGTTTCTGTATTTGAGAGTGCATCAGCAACAATTACAACAGCAGCTCCGGGACTTTCGGCCAGGCCTTTTTCTACGTTAGCACGAACAGCACGTTTATCCACTTGTCGTTTATCTATCCAAATTTGGTTATTTGCTGCGATTCCTATCTGAATAGATGACGAATCTGTGGGCACTGCTGTTTCAGCATCTGGTCGAGTTACATCCACTCCCGCCTCCTTAACAAAGGTTGACGTGACTATGAAGAAGATGAGCATGATAAATACAACATCTAACATGGGTGTGAGGTCAATTTGACTCTCTTCCTCGTCCTCCATAAAAAAACGTGATGAATCCGACATAGTTATTCTCGCGTGAAAAGTTGGTTTATATGGATAATTTCTCGTTTGTAGCGTCGTTCTAAATGTGTTGCAAAGGGAATCCCTGCCAACGCTACAACCATGCCGGCAAGCGTCGGTATAGTGGCCGCACTTACTCCGTCAGCCATAGCACGGGGGTTCCCCGAGCCCATATTAGCCATTACCTCAAATACCTGAATCATTCCAGTGACAGTTCCTAGTAAACCGAACATAGGCAGTAAAGCAATAAACGTAGGTATAACTTTCAGGTGATTACTCATCGCGCAATCAAGCTCGGAGATTAATTGCCTGCGCATATAACTAGCGTACCAGGATGAATGGTCATTTCTTTCGAGCCAAAATTGGAGCTGTTTCTTTAGGTCTTTTGGGTACTCTAAAGAGAAATACCATAACCTCTCTAATACAAACCACCAAAGTAATCCGGTGAGTAGCAATATTCCCCAAAGCACAGAGCCACCCTTGTCCATAAAATCGAAAAAGTGATATTGCAACTCGAGCATCAGGAGGATTCTTTGGATCGTTTAGATTTCGCGATATCTTCCGCCTTCTTAGCCATCATACCTGCCGCCTGTTCTCCGATAACCTTGCTGAGCTCCAGCGCTCTTCCATTTAGGAAGCTATGAGACAATAGGAGAGGAATTGCAACACAGAGGCCTAAGACAGTGGTAATAAGAGCAGTAGAGATACCACCAGCCATGAGCTTTGGATCTCCAGTTCCAAAAAGTGTGATTGCCTGAAAGGTTTCAATCATGCCTGATACGGTGCCTAAGAGACCCATCAGAGGGGCAACGGCAGCGAAAACCTTTATAAGCGGCAAACCCCTTTTTATATCTGCTACTGCAGTAATAACTATAGTTTCAAGTTTTCGAGAGATGACTTCGAGATCTTGGAGGTATTCATTTTCATAATACATACCCATTATCTGACCGAGAGGATTGTCATCAACAAAATGGTCCATATCTTTGAGTTGATTATTGATCCGTTTTGAAATTCGACTCAGTCTCATCCATCGCTCAAGTATCAGAATGAGGCCAATTATACCGACCAGTATAATCAGATAGCCTACCGTCTTCCCCTGCTGGATGCGTTCAAGGAGGCTGGGTGACTGAACCAAAAGGCCAAGCAGAGCTCCTCTGGAAGGATCTATCGCGAACGTTATCGCTTCATCACCAGTATTCGCACTACTGAGATCTTTTGCACTTGCGCGAGCATAGCCAACGGGTTGTCTAGGGAGCTCGGTTGCTTTGATCCCCTCAGATAAGTAGCCTAAATAGTTGTCATCGGTAACAAGATTAAAGGTACCGACACGGGTAACCTCTGCGTCGTACGTTGTACCTTGGGGGGCAACGACTTCTGACTCAAATCTGCTGATTTCACCGGAGTAGTTAATTTCATGCATAAGCAGGCGCCACAAATCCTGCAATTGCGGTATTGTGGGAACTTCCGAACTTTCGGCTAACACGTCAATTTCTTCCCTGCGCTCGGGGTATTCTAGTGTGACAAGAGAGTCAAATAGTAGCGCCTGAGTATCATCAGTAGTTTGTCTGAAAACACCGAATAACTCTCCTAAATCGCCAATACGACGATCTAAGATAGTAGATAGTTCTGCTAGCTGACCTTCGTTATTATCAAACTGTTTTTTTAAGATTTCTTTCTTACGTTCCTCAGCCGCAATCGATGCATTCACATCAGCTAACATTCTTGCTCTCATTTGCGCGGAAGCTTGAAAACGCTTTTCTCTCTCTGAATCATAATTTGCTTCATTACTGGCCTGGGAAACTACCTCATCATAAAGGTCCTGTAGCGAGGCATCCGCAAGATTTGCATTCGTCGCCAGCATTACAAACATAGCGATCACAGAAAAGGTCAGGCTATCTTTAAAAAATTTGTAAAGGAGATTCTCGTTATTGTTCATGATTCAACTCCCGGCGCATTAATCGGAAGAGATAAGAGTTCCGGAGGTGACTGCTTTCGCGCTACTCTTATGCCTAACTGGATTTGCCTACGAGCTCCACTTTCTAGTATTTCAAAGGATTCTTTCCCGGGATTCCATCGACCGCTCTCTTCACCGTCTAAAGTCTGATAATACAAACCTATCCGACCTATTCGAAGAAAATCGACGGTTCGCACCCCTTGGTTTTCTGGCAGCTCTCCTCGATAAGCTTCAATGGTTCTCCCGTAATCTACCTCTATCAAATATGCTTCCATAATTCTGCGGTACTTTTCGCCTGCTGTTACGTCTGCTCGATCTATGAGTTCCCGCAGATTGGTTACTCGATTCTCCCTTTCCTCTGATAAGAAAGGCAAATCGGAGGTGACAATTTTTCCTAAAGTATCTGTCATAGTAATCATCAGAGGAAGCACACCAGTTTCTATCGCTTCAATCTCTTCGGTCTGACGCTTGACAGATTGAATCTCATCATTTTGAGAATCGATAAGCTTACCCAGCTGTCGATTATAAATTTCCAGACTTTCCAAGCGCTGCGTGGCAACTCTAAAGCGCTGCAGATCTCTCGCCGTTTCATCTGCGAGTTTGGATATCCTTTTTTGACTTTCGGCGGCAGCACTATCGGCTTTGGATCTTACTTCAAGACTTTCTTCTAGTGCAGCTACATTTGAGGCTAGGAGCGAAGTCAATAGAAGCACACTCATAGCATTCACTAATTTAAATCTCACGAGAAAGTCCTATTTTTTGTTGTTGTTATGTTATCAGGCAATATGTATGCCAGTTGGATATTAGCAAGTAGTTTCTTCTTAAACGACTTTTAGCGGTTGGAGAGTTATTTTTCGGACAGGGTTATCTCTCGAATCCCTTTTTTCGCGCACTACTATGGAACTTCATGCATAGAGCGCCCAGTATTTGTGCGTAGGCAGAGTGGATCGCTGATATCTATTCCTCGATGAAGTTGGTGGCTATTTTACTACCGCAGACTTCCAGTTCTTCAAGTATCTGAGCCGCCCTTAAACAATTACTTTCACACCAGTGCTTTCCAATCAGCTGGACCCCGATCGGTAGCTCGCCTGTCAGCCTAGTAGCGGGAGCAGCGACTACAGGCAGACCAATACAAGAAATGGGCTGGGTGAAGTAGCCTATATTCGCGCGTAACCCAACTGTTTCTTTGCCTAAAACCATAGTCTTAGTACCTAGTTCAGGAGCAATCATCGGAGTACAGGGTGCGATTAATAAATCGATATTAGCCATCAGATGATGCGTAGTTCTAGCAAAAACTTGTCGCGCCCTCTGAGCTTTTAAGTACCAGTTTCCCGGCAGAAGACTGCCCGCCAAAAGCCGATCTCGTGTGTCTGGATCGAAATCATCTGCTTGAGTTTGAAGTCTTTTGAAATGAAGCTGCGCACTTTCAAAATTGGTGATTAAAAAGGCAGCAGCGCGACTTTGCTCGACATGCTCGAGATTCACCTCATGTATTGAATGCCCTGCTCTTGCTAGCGCCTCTGCACAGCACCTGGCCGCAGCTTCTGCCTCAGGGAAGGACCCGTCAGCGAAGTAACCACCTGCAAGTCCAACTCTTAAGGGCTTATCCGGTATGGCAGGCGATGGAGGCGATGGAATACATACTGGATCACTATCGTCGTGCCCTTCTAATTGACGATAGGCAATAATCAAATCGTTGACACAACGAGACATTATTCCCACATGATCAAGGCTATGACAGAACGGGAATATTCCAGTTCGAGGCAGCCGGCCAAAAGTAGGTTTGAGACCCCAAACTCCGCAGAAGGAGCTCGGTACTCGAATGCTCCCATTGGTATCTGTACCAAGGGTTAAGGATACGCACCCTGCTGCCAGCGCCGCTCCGCTTCCAGAAGATGAGCCACCAGCCATGCGGTTCTCATCCCAAGGATTGCAGCAGTTACCGTAATGCGCATTCTCTCCGGTAAAGTCATAGGCATACTCACCCATGTTAAGGGAGCCAACGAGAACACCACCAGCTTGCTCTAGACGCTGAATCATTAGGGAATCTTTATCCGCTTTAGATCGGGCGCGATTAATTTTTGAGCCAGCAAGGGTGATATGATCTGCTACATCAAAAAGATTTTTCGCTGCGAATGGAGCGCCAGCAAGGGGAAGCAGTTGGCCTTGTGCTACACGTTCATCGACCGACTGAGCTTGTAAAATTGCACGTTCTGTATGCACCTCGGTGAATGCATTCACCCTAACGTCATGGGCTTCGATACGTCGGAGACACTTTTGAATAACATCTAAAGCTGAGGTTTTACCATCTCGCACGTCCTTCGCGATCGCCGATGCATCCTCTGTCCCATCAATCATCGGTAGGCTTAACAGGGGTAAAGGTATTAGCCATGCTATCGTCATCTCCTATGATCAACGCATCCAATCTATCCATCATTTTAGCTGCGGTATCTAGATTCAGTATTACCCCGGGAACGTATTTCTCATCGATATTTAAGCCGATCATTGGAGCAACCGTTTTTAGCCACCGAGCCGAGTCAAATTTCCTCTTAGTCATTTGAGTTTCAGTACCATTTTCTGGTTACTCACTTAAAGCGCATTGGCGTTTACCCGCTGCTTTAGATAATCACCTGCGGTGATAGATTCATAAGTGCCTTTTGGACTGTGAATAACAATATCGGTATTAGCCTGACAAAAGAAAGCGATTGAAAAGCGACTACCTTGCTTTTCCTTATCCTCTGGGAAAACAACCCTGTGAAGAGTGGATCGCAGTTCATTATCGCTCCAACGCGCAAGCATATCTCCAATATTACATGTGATTACACCTTTGCTTGGTTCAATGTCTGTCCAAGCGAGACTACTCATCTCCGCGCCCGGACAAATTTGCAATCCAGACTGCCCAGGTTCCTGATGCAAGAGAGTCAGACAATCAAAATCGGTATGAGGCCCGGCTCGCCAGACTGTATTTGGAGCCTTATCTTTTTTAATTGCCATGTAATGCAGCAGTCGAAGCGTGCTTTGATAGCTATTCACATGAGGATCATGGGCTTTGGTGAAAAAGTCATTCTCGAACCCCAGACGCGATGCAAAACAACTTAAAACTCGCATTCCCAATTTCCAGTTGGAGCGCTCAAAGGATAGCATTTCGGTCTTAAAGTTTTTAAGTTCAGGCCAAAGATTTCCCATACGAGAAGTAGTTATTTGAAAAGATTCTTTGTGATCTTGAACTCCTGTGGAGGGACGAACTTGGGCCATATACTCCCAACCTGAATTCGTTCCCGGCTGGAGTGGAAGCATTGCTTTCTCCGATTCGGGAAGAGCGAAAAACTCTTTGCTCTTTAAAAATGCACTATCAATCTGAGGTATTGGAATTCCATGGTTAATCAGTTGAAAAAAACCATAGTTAGCTGCGGCATCCCATAAAGCTTCCGTAATTAATTCTCTTCTTCCCGAGAAGTCAGTTAAATCAATTAGAGGAATTTCTCGCGAGCGCAGAGTCCCACGAGATCCCATTTGAAGTTCCCGTTCTACCTCGGGTAAAACCTCAGAATTTTTTTCGTCAGTCATTTCAGTTCCACTTTCTTCAGTGCTTTTTTAACCTTATAAGACCGGTGTTCACCTGCTTTCCTTATACTCTAGCAAAAATAATGCCGTTTCCAATCATCATTGTGGGATTCAGCTACTGGATAAAAGTTGGAAAATGTGGCAATTGGTTCTGTTTTGTAGATAGATTATTTCTTATTTGATTCTGTTTTTAAAAAGTTTGCATATAGGTGCGCCATCCACCGTGATGGGTAATGTCGGTAGCACCCTCGATACCTGATCCCTCACAAATAAATCCAGGCTTGACTTGGCCATTCTTTACTTTCACCTTCCCGATACCTAGGGGGCGCGGAATTCCCATAATGAATATTCCAAAATTAGAGATTGGCATACGCCATATTTCTACGTCAATCATCGATCCTTTTTCCATATCATGAACGAGCCCGGGTCTTTCTATACCCTCTCCAGATAAAGCGTAGAGTTTATATTCATCTGCTGTCCTTGTTACTTCGATTAGTTCAGCGCCTAATTTTACGAGTTGGTGGTTTAACGGCATTCCGCTTAGATGGGCTCCGCAAACAACTAGTTCAATCGTGTGTTGCGCAGAATAATCTTTGAGAGGCGTTACCCGTTGGTCTCCGCTTAGAATTCGCTCTACTCCAGTCGCTAAGGACAGTAGCTTAGAATCGTGCATGCGATCCGCTATCAGGCTGATTCCAAAGGGGGATCCTTCGCGAGTTCGTTTGGCCGGGATAGCAATTCCGCAAAAGTCCATAATGTTCATATGATTAGTAAATATTCCCAGAGTATTATTCGTCTGAATAGGACTTTGTTGAACTTCTTCAATTGTAAAGTTCCTCGGCACCGTTGGTGTGATCAAGGCGTCAATCTCGTTCATCCTCGCCATGACAGATCTTTTTAGGCTTTTGACTCTATATTGCGCGGAGAAGAATTCTTCTGCTGTTTTTGACTGGCCGGTTTTTATAATCTGGTTGGTGACGGGGATGATATCCTTATGACCGCGATCAAGGAAATCACCAAAGGCGAGAGATCTTTCTGCCACCCAAGGACCATTGTAAAGCTCTTGCCCGATCCTGTACAAGACGTCAAAGTCAAATTCGAATAGTTCGATACCAGATTTTTCTAGTTGACGTAGTGAATCTCTATAGGCGGCAGCATAAGAAGAGGATCCTCTTGAGGTAACCCAATCTGGATCAATAAACCCGAGTCTTAACTTGCCAGTGTATGCCCCAACACTTTTGAAATCGTTATTATATTGATTCCTCCGTGCATACGTATCACTTGCGTCGAAGATTGCGCAAATATTTGCAACCATTGCTGCATCGCTTACGTTGTTTGTAAAAATGCTTAAGCAGTCTATTGATTTGCAGGCTGGCACTACGCCTCTGCAAGAAATGAGTCCCCGCGTAGGCTTAAAGCCTACTATTTCATTGAATGCTGCCGGGACTCTCCCCGAGCCCGCAGTATCTGTGCCCAAAGCGAAGGATGCCAGGCCACAAGCAACGGCAATTGCTGAACCTGAAGAAGATCCGCCACTAATTAATTCGGGTCGATCCGGATGAGTAGTGACACCAAATGGTGATCTGGTTCCAACTAACCCAGTCGCGAACTGATCCATGTTCGTTTTCCCAATTGGTAAGGCTCCAGCTTCGAGCAGTTTTTCTACTGCATAAGCATGATCCTTGGCTGGGTAACTAAAGCTTGCGCATCCTGCTGTGGTGTTTAGAGGGGAGAAATCAATATTATCCTTAATCGCGAAAGGCACACCCCAGAGGGGTTTATTTTCGAAATCAGGATCCCCTAACTTGTCAAGATAGGGCTTGATAAACTGATCATCTGGGGGGGTTATCCAGATATTGTGATCCTTCAATCTGGCACTTTCCTTCTTTATTGAAAAGATTACTTTTTCAGGCGTAACCTGTTTAGATATATAAGCAGCCTTTAAGCTATTGATACCTTTAGCTTTGAGTAATTGTATTGGCTTCATCTGGAGTATCTCACTATAATTTTCGTCTAAGTTATAACTAAATTTGTCTGAAGTCTTAAGCAAGCCTTTTTATCTGATCTGATTACTTCATTTCAATGGCATATCGCAGGTAATCAATATCTAAGAAAAGCCGCCCCCACCCCTCTAAGGCTTAGGGGGTTTTGATTTGGCCATCAAGATGGCTATGGTTAACGCTAAGTTAACGTTTTCCATATATCGTTAGCTAGCTAAATCCCCATCTTCTCTGGAGGCTCGTAAGTACTGTTGCTCTGATTTTTAAGTAGCTATTGTTTGGAGAGTTTTCTGATGCCATGCTTAGCAATGTTAACTCTATTAAATTCTGAAAGGGTGCTCTAAGTCTCCTGCATGAAGGCAAAAATTGGTTATTTCATGCAAAATAGATACTTATCTTGTTAGAGCTCTCGATAATCGGACAAGAATTAGAGGATGAACAATTTTTATAAGCAGGAGACTTAACTAGATTGAGATCCACCTTCGGTAATAGCTCTACAATGAAACCAATACCAAAACTTTCCTACGCTCAAGATTCTGATTCTTGGCTCAAGAAAAAAGTTGTAAATTTCATAGAGGTAGCATCTGGAAGAGATCGAATAACAGCGATTTATGATGACCTCAAGGGAGAACCCTTTCAGATTCCTAGGTTTTTCAGTCGGGGAATTGAATTAGGGAAATTAGAGTTAAGCTATAACCGTACAGTGGAACGGGAAATTCCTCAGACTGGCCCGCTTGTGTTTATTGCAAATCATCCGTTCGGAGTTATTGATGGACTAATACTCTGCGAGATTGCCTCGAGACTGAGGGGGGATTTCAGAATTTTACTCAATAATAGGTTAATGAAGGACGAGGATTTAAATGATTTATTCCTTCCGATTGATTTCGAGGGGACTCCGGAAGCGGCTCGAAAGAATATAGGAACAAAACGGCATGCTCAGCAAGTATTAGATAATGGAGGAACTATAATTATTTTTCCTTCGGGGGGTGTGTCTACTCGTCGATACTTCGGCTTAGGTCGTTTGGAGGAATTTCCATGGACAACTTTCGCGGCGAAAATTATCATGAAATCCAGAGCCACCGTTGTTCCGGTTTACTTTCAGGGGGAGAACAGTTTTTCTTTTCATTTCGCAAGTGGTTTTTCCGAAGTCGCTCGCTTGTCGCTTTTTATCAATGAAGTTACCAGAAGGATGGATAGCAAAATAGAGTTTACTATCGGCAAACCAATTCCTTATACGGAGATTGAAGAGTTCAGAGGGAGAAAGGCGCTCACCGAACAATTAAAGAAGAAGGTCGATGAATTATCGCCCATTACCAAAAGGCATAGATTACCATTTTTATCGAGAAGAAACCCTAGAGAAGATTAAAGATGACTGCATTATCAATGGCAAAAAATTTGTATTTCATGACAGGGGGTTGGGTCCAATAAAAGAAATAATGTAGCCTCTTTTTAGTTGAGGCATCTCTCCAAATTTAGGTAAAGGAAAGATAATGATAGACATCCGCCATATTGGATATTGCATGTGCTTACTTCTTGTTTTTTCCCAAGAGTTGGCTGGGCAGTCACCGATGACGTGTTTCCCATCTTGCTCCAGCGCTGAGATTTCGGCAACCGAGCATTATTTAAAGGCTGAAATTGCATTGCTCGATGGAAAGCAAAAAAATCTGCAAGTAGAACTAACCTCTCTAGAGAATGATATTGCTTTTTTACGTTTTAACGAGAGAGTTACCCAAGTTCGCTCTGTTATCAGGGCCACCAATGAAAATGGAGATCGAGGAAGGTCAACATCACTAAAATCCTCAGAAAAATCTAACGAGAGAGTGAAGACCTTAAGGCAAGCTATTTTGGATATCGAGAAACAGAAGAAGGTTTTTCTGGGCCACTTGT
>MDTB01084480.1_pt1 | contig 36334 bp, 29 predicted proteins | sample 811161 | NCBI WGS metagenome assembly MDTB01 (sample SAMN05326650, study PRJNA326480) | marine metagenome | isolation source: seawater | place: Mediterranean Sea | collected 2009 | reverse complement strand
GATCCATTTTCAAAAGATTTCACAGAAGTGGTTAAAGAATTGGCAAATTATGAAGAGCGCCGTCAGGCACTTCTTAAACAGCGCATAGCTCTTGAGAATCAGCAAAGCGAATTAGCAAAAAAAGCACTCAAACGCCTTGAAGGTGTTCAAACAATTGGCGCACTTCCTTTTGAGGCACTGTTGGTCGCAGATGGCGGTAACCGATTAAAATCAATAGTTTCATTGTTGCCATTTTATGGAGTTGATGCCGATAATACTCAGCTTTTAGGAACAGGACAATGGGATGAAGCTGGAATAGGAAAAGAACCAGCATTGATGGGGGGATGGTTTGCAGCTCCTTCCCCTAATGCGCGTCGTGATTTTGAAAAAAAATACTTTAATATTTATAAAAGACAGCCTCCACGTTTAGCAACTTTAGCATATGATGCTACAGCATTGGGTGCTAGTTTGGCAAAAAATGCCGGTTTAAAAGGCTTTAATACAAATTCTTTAACTGATGGTGCAGGTTTTTTGGGTCGTGATGGTCTATTTCGTCTATTAAAGGATGGAACAACAGAGCGTGGTCTTGCGGTCTTAGAGGTTGGTGTGAATAAGAGTTTAATAATAAGTAATGCTCCAAAGTCGTTTGATGGTGATAGAAATTAAATTTAGGTTAATAACTTTTCTAAAACTAAATTCAAGCACATTCTCCCGGACAGTGTTGCCTTTATAGAAGAACTTGTTTCTATAAGAAAATTATTTTCGACCATGTAATAGAAGTTTTTAGTATTAATAAAACTGTTAAATGGACGCTTAACTTGTTTTTGGAAGGTTTTTTTGCTTAATCCCTCTGTAGCCCTTAGGCCCAACATGATAAGTTCTTCAGCTCGATTCTGTTGGCTCATTATTTTTCGTTTAGCTGTGCCATGACCTCTTTTATTTATGGATTTTTGCCAAGTATTTGGTTCATATATTTGATATGTTGAGAAAACATCTCCATTTTGTGTAATCCTGCCATGAGCTCCCGGTCCTATTCCGATATAATCACCACCGCGCCAATAATTTAAATTGTGTAAGCATTCAAAACCAGGACTAGCATAATTTGAAATTTCATAGGATGGTAAACCAGCTGACTCCATTATTTGATTTGTCTTTTCATAAAACTCAGCTGAAACTTCATTACTTGGCATTTGAATGCCCTGCTTAGAATATGGAGTTCCAGGTTCGATGTTAAGTTGGTAGAGAGAAAGGTGTCCTCCTACAATTTTTAAGATATCTCTTAACTCTCGTTGCCATGCTATAATGGATTGTTGTGGCCTTGTATAAATAAAATCGAATGAATAATTAGAAAAAACTTTTCTTGCTTCATTAATTGCTTTTCGAGCCTCTTTATCGGTATGATTGCGTCCTAAAAATTTAAGTGCTGACTTATCTAATGATTGGATACCAATTGAAACTCTATTTATTCCGATGCTTTTAAATTCGAATAGTCTTTGAGTTTCAATTGATGTTGGATTTGCTTCGAGAGTAATTTCAATATTAGGCTTTGTAATCCAATATTTATGTATTGTCGTTAGAATTTCGCAAATAATATCTGGTTGAATTAAGGAAGGTGTTCCACCTCCAAAAAAAATACTTGTGATGACCCGCCCCTTTGTTTGCAGACTGTAGTATAGAATTTCTTTTTGAAGACTTTTTAACCATTTTTTTTGGTCAATAGAAGCTTTTACGTGAGCATTAAAGTCACAATATGGGCATTTTGCCTCACAAAAAGGCCAATGAATATATAAACTAATCTCAGACACTTTAGGACTATATTTCTAGAAAAAATGGACAGATTGGAGTTTTTTAAATGCTATAGACCGGTGACTTATTTTTTCCTTTTGATCGTTTGGGAGCTGTCCAAATGTTAAATTATAACCGATTGGACAAAATATAGGATCATAGCCAAACCCGTTATTTCCAGTTGGCGGGAATTTAAGTGTACCTTGGATAGTTCCTTCATAGTACTCTTCGTAACCATCTGGCCAGACAAGACCGAGTCCGCATACAAAGTATGCACGGAGGTCATTTTTTCCTTTGATTTTTTCCTCAATTTTTTTGATTGCTTTTCGGAAGTCTTTCTTTGGCCCTGCCCATCGTGCTGAAAAAATTCCGGGTTCATCATTTAGTGCCCGGACACATAGTCCGGAGTCATCTGATATTGATACTATCCCAGATAATTTTGACGCTGAACGAGCTTTAATTAAGGCATTTTCGGAAAAGGATGTTCCATCCTCTTCTGGTTCTAGAAGATCTAGGCTTTTTGCTGATACTGGAATGATATCATATGGTGAAAAAAGCTCTGATATTTCTTTAACTTTTCCAGGGTTGTGGCTGGCAATGACTATTTTATTTTCTTGGGAAAGTTTATGTTTCATAGTTTTCCATGGTTAAGGTTTTGTGATTGCATCATTCTGTAGGCCGGTCAAAATGGCACAACCTTGTTTTGCAAGTTTTAAAAGTTCGTAAAATATTTTTTCAGAAAAAGGAGCACCTTCCGCCGTGCTTTGTATTTCGATAATATTATTTTGTCCTGTCATCACAAAATTTGCATCGACCTCCGCGATACTATCTTCACAATACTCGAGATCGAGGAGTGCCTGATGGTTAACAACACCGCATGAAATGGCCGCGACACTATTATTTAATGGCATTTTGTCTATTAGGTTAGATTTAAGGCAATGTAAAAGAGCATTGTAGAGAGCTATATATGCACCTGTAATGGAGGCGGTGCGCGTACCGCCATCAGCTTGAAGAACATCGCAATCGACATGTATCTGAATCCCATTCATTTCGTTTAGATTTATTATTGATCGGAGACTGCGGCCTATCAGCCTCTGGATTTCTTGGGTTCGGCCACTTTGTTTGCCTATTTTAGCTTCTCTATTAATACGAGAATGAGTTGATCTAGGAAGCATGCCGTATTCAGCTGTGACCCAGCCTTTTCCTGTATCTCTTAGCCATCGAGGGACCTGGGTCTCAACAGAAGCAGTACAAATTATCCGAGTATTTCCCAGTTCTATAAAACAGGAGCCTTCTGCGTTTTCTATGAAATTTGGAGTAAGTCGAAGTTGACGTAACTGGTCAAAACATCGCCCTGACGAACGTGTCCACTTTTTTGCCATGGTCTAAGCCTTATTTTTTATAAAATATATTTTCTATCCAAAACTCTAAGTTAACTCGAGTTAATCAAAACGTAAAGTTTCCTGAATTTTTTCCCTCCCTGTTGACGATAGCTCCCAGTATAACTAGATTCAATATTCAATAAATTGTGGTGTAAAAAATGATAACTGAGCTTAATGAACGGTCAAGAGATGTATTTTGTAAGATTGTTGACAACTACGTAGCAACAGGAGAGCCGATTGGTTCTCGTACACTGGCCAAGCGTCTGTCGATTAATCTCTCCCCAGCATCCATACGTAATGTAATGGCAGATCTTGAGGATGCCGGCCTACTTTTCTCACCACATAAATCTGCCGGACGACTTCCAACTGATACAGGCTTGCGATTGTTCGTTGACGGCATTCTGGAAGTTGGAAACCTGACACAGCGTGAACGGAGCGTCATAAAAAAACAATGTGCTGGATCTTCTCATAGTATGGAGACACTTTTAGCTGATGTCACAACCGTTCTCTCAGGATTATCTGGTTGTGCTAGTATAGTGATGGCTCCAAAAAAAGAGAGCCCACTTAAGCATATCGAATTTGTAAACTTGAGCCCCGGTCGTACCTTGGTGGTTCTTGTCTCTGAAAATGGGATGGTTGAAAATAGAATTTTTACAACCCCAAAATCTTTACCGCCACGGATATTGGTTGAGGCAACCAATTATTTGAATTCATGTTTGGTAGGACAAACTTTAAGTCAGGCATATGATGAAATTATGATTGAGTGGGAAAATGAGCGAGAAAAACTTGATGGGCTAACTAAACGGGTTGTCAAAAGTGGCTTGGCAGAGTGGGCTGGAGAGAGAAACAATCTTGAGAATGGGTCGTTAATTGTAAGGGGTCAGGCTAATCTTTTAGAGGATGTAAATGTTATTGATGACTTAGAGAATGTAAGAGGCTTATTTGGAGCGCTTGAAACCAAAGAGGAAATGCTTAAGCTTCTATCTCTTGCTGAGGCAGCAGAAGGTGTTCAAATTTTCATTGGTGCAGATAATAAACTTTTCAATATGACGGGGTGTTCAATGGTAGTAAATTCATTTAAAAATTCTAAAGAACAAATTGTTGGCGCAATAGGAGTAGTTGGTCCAACAAGGATGAATTACGGACGAATTATACCAATGGTTGATTACACAGCAAAGTTAATTGGTAAAATGATGGGATAATAACTCTTAACAAATTAGAAAGTGATTATGGCTAAAAATAAAACAAATAAAACAAACAAAGCAACAAAAAACACAGAGTTTGGTGACAATACATCAGTTGATCATGAGCATGATGATAAGAACCAGTCATTAGATTTTGAGGAAGATATCGATTCTAATACGGTTGTAAACGAAGTGAGCGAAGAGATCCAGAGTGATCAAAATTTAACACTAGAGAGAATTGGGGTGCTGGAAGAACAGGTTACAGACCTCAACGATAAGTTACTGCGGGCGTTAGCAGAAACAGAAAATGTGCGTCGAAGGTCGCACCGTGAGCGAGAGGATGCATTAAAGTATGGGACGAAGTCATTCGCAGAAAAAATGTTGACGGTTGCTGATAACTTGAGCCGAGGTTTGCAAAGTATTGACCCAGAGGAACGAAAAAAACAGCCGTCACTAGAGAGTATAGCGATAGGCATTGAAATGGTTCAACGCGACTTATCAAATAGTTTAAAAGAAGTCGGTGTTGTGCCAATTGAAGCTATTGGAAAAAAATTTGATCCTATGTTACATGAGGCGATGTTTGAGATTGAGGATAAGGATTGTGAAGCTGGCACAATTATGCAGGTTTTAGAGGTTGGATATTTTTTGCATGAGAGGACTCTTAGGGCAGCAAAAGTAGGTATTACAAAAGGTGGGCCCAAGGCTCAGGAAATTAAAGATGCGAAAGAATCTAGGCGGGATGAATCTGAAGATAAAAAGGCTGCTCCAGATCAATCGGCTTACGAGGAGAAAGGCCGTGAACCTGGAGAGCAGATAGACGAGAAGTTGTAATTATTATCGTGCAACAAAATTGATTCTTAATGTACCACATATTCATTTTTTGAAATCCATTATGCTGAGTATTGCGCGACGGCAATCATGTGCCTATATAACATGGAAAATCAATTGGATAGTACGAAAATTATAGTTTTAAGATAAAATTTTTACAGTGAAGGAAAAATTATGAGCAAGGTGATTGGTATTGACCTTGGCACAACAAATTCTTGTGTCTCATTAATGGATGGAAAAGATGCTAAGGTTATTGAGAATGCCGAGGGCGCGCGCACAACTCCCTCGATGGTTGCGTTCGCGGATGATGAGAGATTAGTGGGACAACCAGCAAAGCGCCAAGCCGTTACAAATCCAGAAAAAACGTTATTTGCTATTAAGCGTTTAATTGGCCGACCATTTAATGATCCAATTACAAAAAAAGATCAAAAACTTGTTCCTTATAAAATTGTTAAGGGCGATAATGATGACGCTTGGGTTGAGGTTGATAAGAAAAAGTTTAGTCCAAGTCAAATTAGTGCTTTTATCCTCCAAAAAATGAAGGAGACGGCAGAGGGTTATCTTGGTGAAGACGTCACTCAGGCAGTTATTACCGTGCCGGCGTATTTTAATGATTCTCAGCGCCAGGCTACTAAAGACGCCGGTAAAATAGCTGGCTTGGAAGTTTTAAGAATTATCAATGAACCGACGGCAGCAGCATTAGCATACGGTTTAGAAAAAAAAGAAGCTGGTATTATCGCAGTATTTGATCTCGGTGGGGGCACGTTCGACGTTTCTGTTTTAGAGATAGGAGATGGTGTTTTTGAGGTAAAGTCGACTAACGGGGACACTTTTCTTGGGGGAGAGGATTTTGACCATAGGGTTGTTGATTATTTAGCTGATGAATTCAAAAAAGAAAATGGTATAGATTTAAGACAAGATAATTTAGCGTTACAGCGGCTCAAAGAGGCGGGAGAAAAAGCAAAGATAGAGCTCTCAAGTGCAGTTCAGACAGAGGTAAATTTGCCTTTTATTACGGCAGATAGTTCAGGGCCAAAGCATTTGACATTGAAACTGACCCGAGCAAAACTTGAAGCATTGGTAGAAGATCTAATAGAGAGAACAGTAAAACCATGTAAGCAAGCATTGAAAGATGCAGGGCTATCAGCCGGAGAAATTGAGGATGTCATATTAGTTGGTGGTATGACCAGAATGCCGAAAGTCCAAGAAATAGTTAAATCTTTTTTTGGTCGTGAGCCCAATAAAGGGGTTAATCCAGACGAGGTGGTTGCAATAGGAGCGGCGATTCAGGGTGGTGTATTACAGGGTGATGTAAAAGATGTATTGCTCCTTGATGTTACACCTCTATCTCTTGGAATCGAGACCTTAGGAGGAGTTTTTACTCGCCTAATCGATAGAAACACCACCATTCCAACGAGAAAAGGTCAAACATTTTCAACTGCTGAAGATAACCAGTCTGCTGTGACAATTCGGGTTTTTCAAGGTGAAAGGGAGATGGCTGCTGATAATAAATTGCTTGGTCAATTTGATTTGGTAGGAATTCCCCCAAGTGCAAGAGGAATGCCCCAGATTGAGGTAACGTTTGATATTGATGCCAACGGGTTGGTCAATGTATCAGCAAAAGATAAAGCTACCGGAAAAGAGCAACAAATTCGGATCCAGGCCTCAGGAGGCTTGAGTGATGATGATATTGAAAAAATGGTTAATGATGCAGAAAAACATGCTGATGATGATAAAGAGCGGCGTGAAATGGTTGAGATTCGTAACACTGCGGATGCTCTGGTTCATTCTACTGAGAAAAACCTAAAAGATTATGGTGACAAGATTTCTGAGGTTGAAAAGGCTACGATAGAGTCTGGAATTGTAGCCCTCAAAGAGGCTCTCGGCAATGAAGATGCTGAGGTGATAAAAGAAAAAACGGCTACTTTAACTGAAGCATCTATGAAGTTGGGAGAAGCTATATATAAGGCTAGCCAAGCTGAGGGAGAAATGGAGAATTCCAGCGAAGACAAAAAATCGAAATCTGAGACGGCGGAAGGCAACATAGAGGAACCGACGGTTGTTGATGCTGACTTTGAAGAAGTTGACCCAGAATCTGATGCAAAAGAGAAAAAGTAAGTATTTTTCATTAAAATGAAGAGAAGAGTTTATTTAATGAATTTTTTATTTTTTTCTGTCACTGTGTATTTTTGTTAAATTACCGAGAGTTTTATGTCTAAAGAAGATTATTATAAATCACTCGGTGTTAGCCGTGGTGCAGATGAAAATGAGTTGAAGCGAGCTTATCGAAAGCTTGCTATGAAGCATCATCCTGATCGAAACCCAAATGATAAAACCGCAGAAAAAAACTTTAAAGATGTAAACGAAGCTTACGAGGTTCTCAAAGATCCGGAGAAAAGAGCGGCTTATGATCGTTTTGGTCATGCTGCATTTGAGCAAGGAAATTCTGGTGGCCAAGCCGGAGGCTTTGGTGGATTTACAGATATATTTGAAGAGATGTTTGGCGATTTTGGTGGTGGTGGGAATCGTCGAAGTGGAGCTGCTACGGGCAAAGGGTCTGACTTGCGTTTTAATATGGAAGTTTCTTTAGAGGAGGCCTTTAAAGGAAAACAAACTGAAATTAGAGTGCCATCAGCTGTTCAGTGTGCGAGTTGTAATGGTAGCGGTGCTGCTGGAGGCTCGGCACCAGCAACGTGTGGAGCCTGCAATGGGCATGGAAGAGTCCGTGCGCAGCAAGGGTTTTTTACTGTTGAGAGGACGTGTCCTACCTGCCAAGGTACGGGTGATGTAATTAAAAATCCATGTAGAGATTGTTCTGGTGTCGGGCGGGTGCAAAAGGAAAAGACTTTATCTGTAAACATTCCTGCGGGTGTAGAAGATGGAACTCGGATTAGGCTCTCAGGAGAAGGCGAGGCTGGTTTAAGAGGTGCTCCCTCAGGAGATCTATATATTTTTTTGGCTACAAAAAAACACCGCATTTTTCAAAGAGATGGTGCTGATATATATTGTCGCGTGCCTATACCCATGACAAAGGCGGCTTTAGGAGGGCCAATTGAAGTTCCCTGTGTTGATGGAACAATGGCAAGGATAAGCATTCCCGCCGGAACTCCTACAGGCCATCAATTTCGTTTAAGGGGAAAAGGTATGACTGTTTTGAGATCAAAAGCGAGGGGAGACACGTTTATCCAAGCTTTTGTCGAAACACCTGTTAATCTCTCAAAGAGTCAAAAAAAACTTTTAAAAGAATTTGAAGAGGGGAACCCGTCAGAAAAGAATAGTCCCGAATCTCATGGTTTTTTTGCTAAAGTGAAGGATCTTTGGGAGGACTTAAAGGAGTAATTTTGATGTTAAGTAAAAAAAACATAATTAATGACTGTCAAATTGCTATCTTTCTCCATTAAAATAAGATGTATTCTTTTTCTTCACACCTTATAACCATATAATCGCAGCAACGTCATTTAAAGTAATAGAGGAAGGACCGAGGCATCTGAAAAAGCATGCTCAAACATTGAATGTCCGACCCAAATTGTGAGGATTTAAGGCGCTTTGTTTTTGGTTGGATGTGACTTTACAAGGGACAACAATCTTTTTGAATGTAGATTCGAAAAATTTGTGATATTCATGAGCCCAAAAATTTTATTGGTCGTGAAAACTTGTTGCATATTCCAGACACTGGTATAACCAAAAAGTTGATGGGAATAATATACCTGGGCCAAAAAGCTCATCTTGCGAGCCACCGTGAAGAGTTTATGATAAGATGGTTTTGATTGGTTATGTTGATTCGGCGGTTTGGACTTCTGATAGAAATGAAAATATTGGATATGATATGTTAGTTAGGGCATATTGGGAGATGCAAAAATAGGTTAATATTCATATGTCCGACGGTAGTGGATTTTGCAATACGATAGATTTACCATTTAATAATTAGTATTCTAAAAACTAGGAAAAAATTAATGACCATTAAATATTTGAAAAAAGCAGTAAAAACTCCAACAACAGACGAAAAAAAAACACGCGAGATTGTCGCTGAAATGTTATCTAAGATTGAATTGGGTGGTGAGGAGTCGGTTAAAGAATATAGTAAAAAATTGGATGATTGGGATGGTAATATTGTCATTGACAAAAACGATATTAATGAAGCCTCAGCAAAAGTATCATCACAATTGAAAGATGATTTAAAATTTGCGCATGAGAGAGTAAGGGTATTTGCTGAAAAGCAAAGGGAGAGCATCGGTGAATTTGAAGCTGAACTTTCGCCTGGCTTGTGGGCTGGTCAAAAATTAATTCCAATGAAGTCTGCCGGATGTTACGTTCCTGGAGGTCGTTATGCCCATGTTGCCTCGGCCATTATGAGTATAACGACAGCTAAGGTGGCGGGCGTAAAAAATATTATCGCGTGTTCCTCGCCAAATAACGATCGTGGAGGTATTCATCCAGCTATTCTTTATACAATGGACCTGTGCGGTGCAGATAGGATTCTGGCAGTGGGCGGGGTTCAGGCAATAGCAAGTATGGCTTTTGGATTATTTGAGTGCCCTAAAGCAAATATTCTTGTTGGCCCAGGAAACAGGTTTGTTGCTGAGGCAAAACGCATGTTATTTGGTAGAGTGGGAATTGATTTATTTGCCGGACCAACAGAAATTTTAATAATAGCAGATGAGACTGCAGATGCTGAGATAGTATCAGTAGATATTGTTGGTCAGACTGAGCATGGCTTAGACTCTCCAGCTTGGTTAATCACGACGAGCCATGATTTAGCTGAAAGAGTTATGCGTCGTGTTCCTGAGCTCATATCTAAACTTCCGGACCGCCAACGCGAAGCGGGTGAAGCAGCGTGGCGAGATTATGGTGAAGTTGTTTTGTGTGACAGTGATCAAGAAATGATCGATGTTAGCGATGAGTATGCGCCCGAACATTTAGAGGTTCAAACTAAAAAAAATAATTGGTTTCAGGAAAAGCTGACAAATTACGGGTCTTTATTTGTTGGTGAAGAGACAACAGTGGCTTTTGGTGATAAGTGTTCGGGAACAAACCATATTCTTCCAACGAAAGGGGCCGGGCATTATACGGGAGGACTCTCTGTACATAAATTTATTAAGGTGGTCACGACACAAAGGATGACGCAAGAGGCAAATCGAGATGTTGCTGCAGTAACTGCGCGGATTTCGCGATTAGAAGGTATGGAGGCTCATGCTTTGACAGGTGATATTAGACTTGAAAAATATTTTCCTGATGAAAAATTTCAACTTATACCATAAAGTATAGTGATGACTATGATAGAAGATCCTGAACTTAAAAATAAAGTTGCGATATGCACCGGTGCTTCTTCGGGAATTGGACGCAGAATGGCGAGAACATTAGCTTTTGGCGGCGCGTCAGTTTTCTTAGTTGGAAGACAAAAAGAAAAACTTGAAACACTTGTTTCAGAAATTAATGAAAAGTCTGTTGGAAAAGGTATTGCTTTTCCTACAGACTTAACCTCAGAAGGAACATTCTCAGACCTGTATTCCCAATGTTGTGATATTTTGGGGGCGCCTAATATTTTAATTAATGCTGCTGGTGTTAATTTTAGGGAACCATGGGATACAATCACCCAAGATAGCTGGAACACTACGCTTAAAATTAATTTGTCTGTGCCTTTTTTTTTAGCAAGAGAATGTGTTCCTGAAATGAAAAAAAATGGTTGGGGTAGAGTTATCAATATTGCTTCTTTGCAGAGTTTTAGAGCCTTTCCTAATAGTATTGCTTATGGTGCTTCTAAGGGTGGAATAGCACAAGTAACACGTGCAATGGCTGAATCATGGTCTGCAAATGGTATAATGGTCAATGCTATAGTGCCGGGCTTTTTTTCTACTCCAATGACGGCACCAGTTTTTAATGATCCAAAGATATCACAACATAATGCTAAAATGACAGCTGTAGGTAGGAATGGTAAAATGTCTGATCTAGACGGAATTACGATCTTTCTTGCATCAAAAGCGTCAGACTATATCACAGGGCAAATAATTAATGTTGATGGTGGGTATTCGGCAAAATGAAATAGGATGAGTAATGAAGGCATTAGTATATAATGGACCTGAAAAAATGGTTTTTAAAAATGTGCCAGAGCCTGAAGCTGGCCCATCTGAAGTAAAGGTACGCATAGATGCTGTAGGTATTTGTGGATCTGATATGCATGCTTACCTAGGACATGATGAAAGACGACCTGCTCCGCTTATACTGGGTCATGAGGCAGCTGGTGTAATTGAAAGTGGGCTTAAAACAGGGCAACGTGTCGTGGTTAATCCTTTAGTGAGTTGTGCGGAGTGTTTAGTTTGTATTTCTGGTCGCCCCAATCTTTGCAGTAAGCGAGAAATAATTAGTATGCCTCCTCGGCCAGGAGCATTTGCGGAGAAGCTTGTGATTCCAGAGCGTAATTTAATTGCAATACCAGATCATTTAGATATAAGTTTAGCTGCATTAGCGGAACCTTTAGCAACCTCATGGCACGCCGTGGTTTCCGCTGGTAAGAACCTGTCTCGACCAATTGGCGAATCGAATGCGTTAGTGATAGGAGGAGGTGCTGTTGGTCTCGGTGCAGCTTTAGTTCTTAGAAGTTTTGGGTGTTTGGAAATTACTTTAGCAGAAACTAATCCCTTGAGACGCAAAACAGCTGAAAATGCCGGATTTGATAAAGTAATTAACCCAGCCGGTTCTGCACCGATAGTTGATGATTCATGTGACTTAGTTATTGATGCTGTTGGCAACAAACCGACACGAAAGATGGCTATTAAAAGCATTCGACCTGGAGGTGTTATAGTGCATATTGGTTTGAGTGATGGTGAGGATGGTTTAGACGCCCGCAAATTAACTTTGCAAGAAATTTCCCTCATCGGTTCGTATACTTATACTCCAAATGATTTTCAAGCAACAGTTAATGCAATGGCTAATGGATTGCTTGGTGCGTTAAATTGGACTGAACACCGAACTTTGAAAGAGGGCCCCCAGGCTTTTCAGGACCTACTTGCTGGAAAGTTAGGCGCTGCCAAAGTAGTTTTGGTATCCGATAATGTATGATTGAAAATTTATATGACTTAGTTAAAGGATATTTTAACAATAAATTAGATTAGTAAAATTCTTAGATTACGCTAAAGCGTTGTCGCTATGTTTGGTAAGAAAGAAAAAATTATGAAGATAGGAATTGTGGGTTGTTCAGGTCGAATGGGAAAGATGCTCGTTAATGAAGTAATTTTAAATAATGAAACAGTGCTGAGTGGAGGTACAGAACAATCTGGGAGCTCATGTTTAAATCGAGATTTGGGTGTATTAGTTGGACATGATAAAACAGGCCTTTTAATTGGGAGTGACCCTGAAGTGCTATTTGAAAATTCAGATACCATAATCGATTTTACAACTCCTGAAGCTTCAATTTTACATGCTGAGTTAGCTAGTAAATATGGGACGGCGCTAGTTCTAGGGACAACGGGCTTTAATGCGCAACAACAAAGAAAATTGAGAGATTGTGCAAGCGGGTCTGTAATGGTTCATGCTTCGAATTTTTCAATAGGAATTAATTTTTTATTAGATATGACCGAACGAGCGGCAGTCCTATTGGGAGAAGACTACGATGTTGAGATTTGTGAAATGCACCATCGTCACAAAGTTGATGCTCCATCAGGCACAGCCCTTTCAATCGGAGAGGCAGCTGCGAAGGGTGCCGGACTTGATTTAGTTAAGGCTGGGACTAGAGTGAGGGACGGAATTATTGGTCCACGTAAAAAAAGTACAATAGGGTTTGCGACGTTGCGCGGTGGGTCCGTAGTTGGTGATCATACAGTTATTTTTGCAGGGGATGGTGAGCGCATCGAACTTACTCATAAGGCTATGGACAGAAATGTTTTTGCGGCTGGGGCAGTGCGTGCGGCGTTGTGGACTGAAGGAAGGTCTTTTGGGTATTACTCAATGAGAGAGGTTTTAAGTCTCGGAAAATAATACATTATTTTTATTTGATCTTGTTAACATTATTAAGTTATGTTTTGACAGAAATGCTTGAGGGCTTTTTATGGAAGAGATTAGCTATTTAAATTAGCTATTAATGATATTTTTTATACACTCATCTTTGTCAGGTGGGTTTTTTTTATTGTTTTTTGCTTCAAGGTGAGTTACCGAAAATTTGCTGTTTTTAGGGTCTTTGTAAAGGAATAAATGAAGCTTACAATTTTTACTGTGATAAAACCAAATTTGAGCACCTTCATCGCTTCTAATAAAGTTTGGGGAGCCAAGAGTTTTAAGTAGTGACTGACTATCTATGCCGTTTAATGATAGAAATTTTGGGTATTTTCGTTCTGGTTTAATTTTTGGGACGCTTTTCTTTGCGGATCTTTTAACAGGACTTTTTTTATTTGTTCTTGGTGTATTTTTTTGAATATTTGGTTCTTCATTTACCTCTATTTTTCTTGCTAGATCATTCTTATTATTAGATTGATTCTTTTTGCGGTCTGGCAGCGCGGTGGTTTTTACTCCAGCTGTAGCCCCGACCAATACAACTCCAGCACATCCTGATAAACTTAGCAGTGGAATAATAAGAATACATTTTTGCAACGTTTGTTTTAATAAAACTATACTCATTGATTTATTTTTTGTTCGTAGAATTTTTTTCATCTGGGGAAGTTTTACTTTTGCTCAAATTTTTGGTATCACCGGAGATTTCTCCTCCAGACTCAACAACAATTTTTCCATATCGTATAGTGCCAGAGACGCGTCCACCAGAACGTACAATAAGAAGGTCATGAGCTTTGAGGCTACCCTCAAAATTACCACTAATATCAGCCTCGTTAACTTCAGCCTTACCTTTAAAAAACCCAGAGGAGGCAATTTCAATGCTTCCTGCTTCGGGAAGCACTATTTCTACATGGCCTTCTACTAAAAGTTTATCACAAGCCGTGATTTCGCCCTTTAACCTGATGTCTCGACCAACAACCAGTCGGCGACTATCATATGAGCTTCCTAAGGAGCGTTCTGTTCGCAATCGTGCAGCAGATGGAAAATCAGATTGCCTTCTGGTTATGTCTGGCTGAAATGCTGTTGATACAGGTGGTTTACTCGGTGAGTGTTTAGCTTTTCCAGAAAAAGGTTTCAATGGCGGTGCCTCGATTGTTCCGTCTGGTGCATCTTTGTTGATTTGTTTTTCTTCTGTGTTGTCTTTCTTTTTATTGAACATTGATTGTTTTTCCTAGTTAATTGCTCTTATTAAAGGTGTTTCATCTTTCCATTCCTCAATCATATGCACCATAACTGATGTAGCGATAAAAGGTGCAACTAAATTAATGAGTGGGATCATTAAAAGTCCTGCAATTACAACTCCTAAAAATAATAACTTTGTTTTATATAATTTTTGTAGTTTTTGCACCTTATTTGTATCTAAACGCCTTAATGCTACAAGTTCAAAATATTCTCGACTGATAAGGTAACCATTAACAATTAAAAAAATAATCGGAAAACCTGGTGTAAATATTATGAAGACTACTAATGAAAACAAATTTAAACAAATTAATGTTACAAAAAAACGCAGAAAAATCAGTAAGTTATCAGCTATTGGGATATCTTTAACGGGTGCTAAATCAGGATAATATTGTTTTTCAATTTCTAGTGCAATCTGATTTACAAATAGAGATACAGATGCGCTAAATACTCCAGGAAATAAAAGCCAAAAAAGAAGAAACATTAGCATTGCACCAAAAAAATCAGAGACTTTTTCAATCCAGCTTAATTCAAAGATTGATGTGTTAAGCAAAATGTAATCACTAACTAGCCAAATAACCGTAAATAAAAGAATTGATGAAGTTAAACTCAGGAATAAAGCTCTTTTGGCAATAGGATTAAGTAATATATTAAAACTTCGCCAAAATGCTTTTAACAAACTGATTTCTCCTAAGATATACCATCGTTGAGACGCGGATTTATTTTTTGCGTTACTTCATAATTCGATTAACTGAATAGATAGAGACTCGAATTAGATTTTAGTTCATTTCAATTATTGAAATTATATTATTAGTATTTTTCTGGGCAGTTATATAGACGCTCTCTCTTAGCTTGCTAGCAAGAGGTGCTTCGTTATACTGCGATCAGTTTTATATAGAACCTTTTTGGAGTAGAATCAATGTCAAGAGACCTTTATCAGGTTATTGGAATAGGGAACGCAATTGTAGATGTTGTAATTGAAATTAGCTTAGAAGATTTAGAAAAAGAAAACTTTGAAAAGGGGAAGATGATTCTTGTAGATGAATCGGTTGCAAAATCATTGTTCGGTAAATACCAGCCAAAGATCCAATGTTCGGGTGGGTCTGCTGCTAACACTATAGCTGGAATTGCGGCTTTGGGGGGCAATGTTTCATTTATTGGTAAGGTGAGAAATGACGATCTTGGTTCTGGGTTTGAATCTGATATTCGGTCCTTAGGTGTTAAGTTTAACACTGAGATGGCAACGGCAGGTCCTGCTACCGCCACTTGTATTGTTTTTGTTACCCCTGATGCAGAACGTACGATGGTTACTTATTTGGGTGCTTGTTTAGAATTAACTCCTGATGATATCGATAAAGTAGGAATTTCTGAGTCCCTTGTAACGTACATTGAGGGATATCTTTGGGACCCGCCTGATGCTAAAGATGCACTAATTAAAGCAGCCAATATAGCACACGATTCTGGACGTCTTGTTGCATTTAGTCTCTCGGACCCTTTTTGTGTTGCCCGTCATCGAGACGAATTTAAATCTTTATTGTTAAAACACATTGATATTTTATTTGCCAATGAAGATGAAATTATAAGTTTGTTTGAATCTAAAACTTTTGAGCAAGCATTATTATCAGTTGAGAAAAGGTGTAAGCTTGCGGTAATCACTAGAGGAAGTAAAGGGGCAGTAATTATAAATGCAGGCAAGACTATGAAAATCGATTCGTGTATTGTTCAAGACGTTGTTGATACGACCGGTGCAGGTGATGCGTTTGCTGCTGGCTTTCTCTATGGCTTTACCAATAACTTAAGTCTTGAGGATGCGGGACGGATAGGGGCCATTTGCGCTGCAGACATTATCACGTTCTATGGTGCACGGCCAAAGCCGACAATTTCAAAAAAAGTTGAATTATTCATGAAATAAACGTAAGCCATTAATTCGTTTACACAGAAAAAACCTAAATGATTCTCGTTTTTATATTTGCAAGAAATCGCCAGCTTTTAACGGCCATTTTTTTTGAATTAAAAGCCGCATAAATATTTATTATAAAAGGACAGGACAAAATGTCTTCTAATATACGAAATATAGCAATAATAGCGCATGTTGATCATGGAAAAACAACGCTTGTTGATAAATTGCTTTTTCAAAGTGGCACTTTCCGAAAAAACGAATATGTAGCTGAGCGTGCCATGGACTCAAATGAATTGGAGAAAGAGCGTGGCATTACAATTTTAGCAAAGTGCACATCAGTGAACTGGAATGACATGCGGATCAACATTGTTGATACGCCTGGCCATGCGGATTTTGGTGGTGAGGTTGAACGAATCTTAACCATGGTTGATGGCGTATTACTGCTGGTGGACTCAGCAGAAGGGCCTATGCCACAAACAAAGTTTGTAACAGGGAAAGCGTTGGCTCTTGGCCTTAGGCCAATTGTGGTTGTTAATAAAGTTGATAAACCAGAATCACGGTCATTTGAAGTACAGGATGAGGTATTTGACTTGTTTGAAGCATTAGGGGCTTCTGACATTCAATTAGATTTTCCAACGGTTTTCGCGTCTGCAAAAGAGGGGTGGGCTGGCTTATCTCCAGAGGATGTCAGTGATAAAATGGACGCGCTTTTTGATCTAATTATTAGCCATGTTCCTAAACCAGGTGGAGATATTAATGGTTCGTTTTCAATGCTCGTTACGACTTTGGAAGTAGACCCTTTTTTGGGACGTATTCTTACGGGCCGTGTCCATTCTGGGTTTGTTTTGCCTAATATGGTCGTAAAAGTATTAAATCATGCTGGGGAAATCGTTGAACATGGAAGGGTCTCAAAACTTTTATCTTTTCGGGGGTTGGACAGAGTTCCGTCTGATAAAGCGGAAGCAGGCGATATAGTAGCTGTTGCTGGCTTAACTAAAGCAACAGTAGCTGATACGTTATGTGCAAATGATATAACCAGGCCGATTGATTCACAGCCGGTCGACCCACCTACTCTTGCAATGACATTTTCTATAAATGATTCGCCGTTTTCTGGAAGGGAGGGAAAGAAGGTAACGTCGCGAATGATCAGAGAGCGTTTACTGAGGGAAGCGGAAGGGAATGTTTCTATTGTTGTAAAAACAGGTAATCAAAAAGACTCTTTTGAAGTTTCAGGTCGAGGTGAGTTGCAATTAGGTGTCCTTATAGAGCAAATGAGACGTGAAGGTTTTGAGCTTTCTATAAGTCGGCCGAGAGTACTTTTCCGAAAAAATATCGAAACGGAGGAAATTGAGGAACCTTTGGAAGAAATTCAAATTGATGTGGATGAGGAATTTTCTGGTATAGTTGTTGAAGCATTGAATATTCGTAAGGGTCGTTTGTTAGAGTTGAGACCCTCAGGAGGTGGAAAGTCACGTCTTGTTTTCCATGCCCCAGCGAGAGGATTAATAGGTTATCATGGGGAATTTCTGACAGAAACTCGGGGAACTGGGATTATGAGTCGAATGTTTCATTCTTATACGTTGTATCAGGGCTCTATCCCAGGAAGAAGGAATGGTGTCTTGATTTCTAATGCAACTGGTAAAAGTGTTGCATATGGTCTTTCAAGTTTAGAGGGACGAGGGCCATTGTTTGTTGGCTCTGGAGTGCAAGTATATGATGGAATGATAATTGGTGAACATAGTCGCGGTAATGATTTGGAAGTTAACCCAATGAAATCAAAGCAATTAACAAATATTCGGGCCTCGGGTACAGATGATGCCATTCGTCTTACGCCACCAAGGCGAATGTCTTTGGAACAAGCAATCGCGTACATAAATGATGATGAGCTTGTCGAGGTAACTCCTAGCACTATCCGACTCCGTAAACGACTTCTTGATCCACATGCGCGAAAACGTGTATTGCGGGAATCAGCAAAGGAGGACCGGTCTCATTAAGGAAAGAACGCGATCAAAACATTCAAAAAGGAGTCGCAACCTGGTTGGCTCCGGCTCAGAAAAAATCTTTGAGACCAATACATTTTGGCGGTGTTTTCCGTCTGGTATGAGGCGAAGATGGTGGTTGTTTAGACCATTTGATTTGCTAGCAAGGTTTTGGCCTTTGTTTAAGAGACGAAATGGGCTTGTAGTTGTGCGTATGGACGGTATTGGTGATATGGTTTTGTTTAGAAACTCGTTAGATCATTATAGCTCAGCATTCAACGTTGAGAAAAAAGATATTACGATAATAGGTTGTAAAAGTTGGGGCGGTTTATTATCAGGTTTATTCATCGGTTACAAAACCATAAGTATAGATGAGCATTCTTATGGGAAAAACTTTTTTTATCGAACTTATGTTAATTTTAAAGTAACTAGAGAAGCTCCAGAGATTGTTGTTTCAGACTCCTATTTTCGGCGAGCCCTACTCGCGGATAGTTTAGTTTGGGTTTTAGGAGCGCCAAACACTATTGTCTCTTATCCTTATATTAATGAGCAAACTAGAGCTGAATTTACTTATTATTTGAGCGTTGCCTCGAGAGTTATAGATACGGGGCCATACCCAACTCATGAATTGTTGAGACATGCTAATTTTTTGTCCAAGGTCAGTTCAAAGACATTTAGTGCTCGTGAACCGACATTATTACCAACTGCTGTGCCTTTGCAGAAAACTTCTGAAAATAATAGTTATGTGCTCCTAAATATAGGTAGTAACGAACCGGGCAGGCGGTGGCCAATTGATCATTATTTTAGTATAGCCACTCATATAGTTAATCATGGTTTTCATGTATTTTTCATAGGCACAGATGGTAATAATATAATTCAAGATAAGATTAATTCTCATAATATGGGCGATAAAATATCAAGTTTGATTGGGAAAACTAACTTAGATACTTTGCTGAGGGTTATGAAGAGAGCAAAGTTAGTTGTAAGTAATGACTCAGGTCCGGCACATTTATCAATTGGCCTTGGTGTATCAACTATAGTAATTGTTGGAGGTGGCCATTATGGCTGTTTTTTTCCATATCCGGCTGAGCTTACTCCAAAAAATGTGAAATTTATAAGTAAGTCACTAGATTGTTACCATTGTTTCTGGAGATGTGATAAAAGAACGCTACCATCAGATGCTTTTCCATGTGTTGGTGAAGTTTCAATCGTTCAGGTAAGAAAAGTGTGCGATGAGCTTTTGTTAAATTAAGCTAAGGTGAAAAGTATTCATAATTCTGACGAACTTAAAGCATGAAATGTAATTAAATTTTAGGTGTCAAATGATTGAGAGCAACATTACTCATAAATCATGGAAAGCAGCCTTTAATGCATTCAAAAACCCCAGGGTTTTTAGTATTGTATTTCTAGGGTTTTCCGCAGGTCTTCCTATTTTGTTAATTTTTAGTACGATGTCGGTTTGGTTGAGAGAAGCAGATGTGGCGCGAGCAACAATTAGCTTTTTTAGCTGGGCTGCATTAGGTTATGCTTTTAAATTTGTTTGGGCACCAATTATTGATAAATTGCCTGTTCCTTTTCTATCAAGCAAACTCGGTCTGCGACGATCCTGGCTACTAATAGCTCAACTTGGAATTATATTATCATTAATATTAATTGGGAGTAACAATCCCGCCACAAATCTTCAACTTACAGCCCTGTTTGCAGTTTTCTTAGGGTTTTTGTCTGCAACGCAGGATATTGTAATTGATGCATATCGTATCGAGGCGACAAACAAAGCTCTTCAGGGGATGATGTCTTCTTCATATATTTTGGGTTATCGACTAGGAATGTTGGTTGCGGGTGCAGGAGCTCTCGAAATTGTTGCTTGGTTTGATAGCGGTAAATCATATACGTTTTTAGCTTGGTCTTACACCTATTACATCATGTCTTTATTTATGTTTATAGGTGTTTTTACGACACTTTTAATAAATGAGCCTAAAATAAATCTCTCCCAAGAAAAAAAACAACTTATACCATTTCATGATTATTTGAGATTCTTTATGACTTTTTGTATAATAATATTAGCAATTTATTTTTGGTTTGCAATAACACAGGAAGCTGTCGAGGATATTAAATCAAAGTTACACGTATACTTTGAAACGCATTATCGCACAGTAATATTTTTGCTTGAATCAATTCGTTTGATAGGCGCATTTTTTACTGCAACTTTAATTGCATATGTTTTAATATTAAATAAATTTGTTTCTAAAAAGTTACTTGTGGATTCTTATGTGGGGCCATTAGCAGATTTTTTCAGTCGCTATGGTAAAATTGCAATACTAACAATAGCATTAATCGCGACATACCGTATAGCAGATGTAATTTTAGGCGTGATGGCAAACGTTTTTTATATTGATATGGGATTTGAAAAACAAGAAATAGGGAGGATTACTAAAGGTTTTGGTCTAATTATGGTTATAATTGGTGGTTTTTTGGGTGGTTTAATGAGTATTCGTTTTAGTATAATGAAGACATTGTTTTTGGGCGCTTTATTAGCATCTTCAACGAACTTACTTTTCATGATTTTAGCTGAAATTGGGAATGATATTTTTTTCTTAATTTTGGTGATTTCGGCAGATAATTTGAGCGCTGGGATAGCATCAGCTGCTTTTGTCGCTTATTTATCAAGTTTAACAAGCAAGACCTTTACCGCATCCCAGTATGCTATTTTTAGCTCTATGATGCTTATCATTCCAAAATTATTTGCGGGATATTCAGGTTTGATTGTTGACACAGTTGGATATTCTGCATTTTTTCTAATAACATCTTTGATTGGTGTTCCAGTGTTATTTTTAATTATGTTTGTTATTAAATATTCTACAATTCACAAAATTGAGTTAAGCTAGCCTTATAATTTAGGGATATAACTCACATATAAAGCAGGTTTACGTTGGAAATAAACTCTAAAAAGCCAATCAAATATAGAGCATTAAAAAAAAGAGCCAATGCTACTCCGATGATGCAACAATATCTTTTAATAAAAAAAGAGCATAATGATTGCTTGTTATTTTACAGGATGGGCGATTTTTATGAGTTATTTTTTGAGGATGCGATAAAAGCATCAGGCGTGCTTAATATTGCACTTACCAAGCGTGGAAAACATTTAGAGGTTGATATTCCCATGTGCGGTGTTCCTGTTCATAGTCATGAAAGTTATTTAAATAGATTAATCAAGGCTGGTTTTCGAGTGGCAATTTGTGAACAGATAGAAGATCCAAAAAAGGCGAAAAAACGTGGCTCTAATTCCATAGTAAAAAGGGATGTTGTGCGTATTATAACTCCCGGAACTATCACAGAAGAGGCACTTTTAAGTGCACGAAAAAATAATTACTTGGCAGCAATTGGATGCTCAAGAAAACAAAACGCAATAGCTTGGGCGGATATTTCGACAGGACAATTTTTCACTCAGCCAACTGATCAAACAGACTTGTCCGCGGTGATCAATAGAATTGAGCCAGAAGAATTATTGGTTTCAGATGCTTACGATCCAGTCTCTGAAATTGATGAGGCTTTATTGAACACACACATCTATAAAACGGTTCTGCCGGCTGTTAGTTTTGATAGTATAAATGGCATTCAAAGTTTGAAAAATTTTTTTAAAACATCCACCGTTGATGCTTTTGGTGATTTTACTAAAGCCGAACTTTCGGCTGCGGGTGCATTAGTTGACTATGTGACTCTAACACAGAAAGGCAATATGCCTAGAATAACGAAAATTTCTCGATGTGCGAGAAATACCATAATGGAAATTGATTCTGCTACCAGACGCAATTTAGAGTTAACGTCAACATTGTCTGGGGCATACCAGGGTTGTCTTTTGTCAGTGATTGATAAGACGGTTACAGGTGCGGGTGCTCGTTTATTAACAAATCGCCTCTCTGAGCCACTTACTTCGTCTGAACAGATCTCATCACGCTTGGACGCAGTCTCAACTTTTATACAATCAGATAGTTTAAGGCTTGAAATTAGAGGTCTGCTTAAGCAAATACCTGACATTGAAAGAGCTTTGTCTCGCATTGCAGTTAATCGAGGAGGACCACGAGATTTGGGAGCTATTTATAGAGGACTGGAGGCCTCTAGGCTAATTGTAGAGAGACTGGATGCTGATCCATTAGCCCTTTTATATCCCGAATTACTCGAGCTAAGAGACAAATTAGGTTCTCACAAAGAAATTTTGTTATTATTAAATTCGGCTTTATCTGAGGAATTACCTTTAATAGCTCGTGATGGTGGTTTTGTGAAAGCCGGCTACTCAAGCGAGTTGGACGGTCTTCTGGAAGTACGTGATCATAGTCGGCAGTTGATCCTCAATTTAGAGCAAAAGTATGCCAAAAAAACAGGCGTGCCCAAATTAAGGATTAAACACAATAATGTATTAGGTTATTTTGTTGAGGTTACGCCTCGTAACGCTGATAAAATGCCCAATGATATTAATAGTCCATTTATTCATCGTCAGTCTTTAAATACCGCAATACGGTATACTACACTTGAATTATCAGAATTGGAAAATAAAATTTCTCAAGCTGCGGAGAGAGCGTTAGAGCATGAAATTAAAATCTTTGAGTTTTTAGTTGAGCATGTATTGTTAAAATCAGATGAAATATCAGTTTGCGGGCAAAGCTTAGCAACATTAGATGTTTACGCAGGTTTAGCTATTTTAGCTGTTGAAAAAAATTATGTCAGGCCAAAAGTAAATGACTCTTTAGAATTGTGTATAAAAAGTGGCAGGCATCCAGTTGTTGAAGTAATGTTAGAAAAAACTAATGAACATCGCTTTGTTTCAAATGATTGTAATCTTCTCGGTGGCGAAACAAATGCAGATAATATTGCACAGATTTGGCTTCTGTCTGGACCAAATATGGCAGGAAAAAGTACTTTTTTGCGCCAATGTGCATTAATTTCGATATTAGCGCAAATGGGTTCATACGTGCCTGCAGAATACGCAAAAATTGGAATTATCGACCGATTATTCTCGAGAGTTGGTGCTTCAGATGACCTTGCTCGAGGGCGCTCGACTTTTATGGTTGAAATGGTTGAGACCGCCCTTATTCTCAATCAGGCGGGGCCTCGGTCGTTAGTGATTCTTGATGAAATCGGGAGAGGCACTTCAACCTTTGATGGACTCTCAATAGCTTGGGCTGTTGTTGAGCATTTGCATGCGGAAAACCGATGTCGAGCTTTGTTTGCAACACACTATCACGAGCTGTCTGCGCTAAAGAAAACTCTAGAAAGATTAAAGTGTTATACAATGAATGTAACAGAGTGGAAAGGAGAGGTGGTTTTCCTTCATGAGGTTAAACCGGGTTCCGCGGATCGTTCCTATGGCATTCATGTCGGGTCATTGGCTGGCTTGCCAAGTAAAGTTGTAAAGAGAGCAGAGCAAGTGCTGGAGATTTTAGAGAATGACACAGAAAAACAAACGATGTTGGATCTTGTTGATGACCTACCATTGTTTGAGTCTTTAAAACTAGTGGAACAGGACATTGATAATGAAAACCCTTGTTCAGAATTCATACGGTCTTTAGAGACAGTTAATATTGATGATATTACGCCAAAGCAGGCACACGATCTTTTGTATGAACTTAAGGTTAAAATGTTGATATAATTACAATAAAGAGTTTTTAATTGGAAATTCTTCTGTAATAGATAGGAAAGAAGTTTTAAAATTTTTGGAATTAAAGGCGTTGATAATTATTTGATGGATAACATCATAGTGAATTTTTTTAAAAGTCTTTTGTTATTTGGTAACGATATACTGATAAACTGAAATGTTGTTAGAGGTGCTGGTTTTTATGCCGATAATAAAACAGCCAAGAGAGATCATAAGTCGTAAAAACCTTTTGTCGAGGTTGAGAGAACTAATTTTAGATCAATATGACGAGCAAAAACACCAAGCAGAGATCTTGGGCTTGTTTAAGGGAGAAAAAAGGAGGGGTTGGTCAGAGATAAATAGAAGGTTCGAACAGGAAAATATAAGCGGATTAGAGGTGATTTGTTTAAATTCCTATCTGGTCGATCAGTTAGTGCGTTCTATTTATGACGTAGCCTCAAAAGTGGTTTTTCCATCACATAACCCTACTACCGGCGAACACATAGCACTGCTTGCGACAGGTGGGTATGGGCGGGGAGAGTTGGCGCCGTTCTCGGATGTGGATATTATGTTTCTAATTCCGTATAAATTGACGGCGCGCTCAGAACAAGTCATTGAATTTACACTTTATATGTTGTGGGATTTAGGTTTGAAAGTTGGACATGCCACACGTTCAATAAATGATGCTCTTGGATTATCTAAAGAGGACCTTACGATCAGAACAAGCTTATTGGAGTGTCGGTTGTTATGGGGGAATAAATCACTTTATTTAGATTTTATAAAACGTTTTGAACACGAGGTCGTCAGATCAACCGGGTTAGATTTTGTTTCGGGTAAATTAAAAGAGCGTGATGAGCGTCATAGACTAATGGGCGACACGAGATATTTATTGGAGCCAAATGTTAAAGAGGGTAAGGGTGCACTGCGTGATCTTCAGACCTTATCATGGATCGTTCGGTATCTTTACAAGGCGAAAAAAATTGATGAATTACTAATTTTAAACGTGCTTACGAGGGATGACATTAGTAGGTTTAAAAAAGCAGCTAAATTTCTATGGACTGTTCGTTGCCATCTTCACTATTTGTCAGGTCGACCAGAGGAGAGGCTTTCATTTGACATTCAGGATGAGATTAGTCGTCGTATGCGCTATCGCAACAGCAATTCTAGCCGAGGCGTTGAGAGGTTTATGAAACACTATTTCTTAATTGCAAAGGATGTTGGTGATTTAACTCGGACTATTTGTTCAGTATTGGAAAATCAGCAAAAAAAGTCTCAGAGATCTAATTGGTTTCAATCCTTACGTGGCAAAAAAACCTTTGTTGAGGGTTTTGAAGTTGATAGAGGTCGGGTTAACGTTGAGAATCAGGAGGAATTTAAAAAGTTTCCGGTGAAATTATTAAAACTGTTTTCAATCGCTCAAAAAAATGAATTGGATATTCATCCCGACGCCTTGCGGGGTGTCACACAAAACCTCCAATTGGTCAATGGCTCTCTAAGGAAAGATCATAGTGCAAATGAAATATTTAAAAATATACTGTTGCAGAGAGATCCTGATTTGACTCTTAAACGATTAAATGAGGCGGGCGTAATGGGGCGTTTTATACCAGACTTTGGGCGTGTGGTAGCTCAAATGCAGTATGATATGTATCATGTTTATACAGTTGATGAACATACAATCCGTGCGATTGGTATTCTCTACCTCATTGAAAAAAAGAAATTAATTGATGATCATCCGTTAGCTTGTTCGGTTTTTGATGAAATAAAATCTCGAGCAGTTCTCTATTTTTCAGTATTGCTTCATGACATTGCTAAAGGCCGCGGTGGTGATCATAGTCAATTAGGTTCAGAGATAGCAAAAAAATTGGGACCGAGATTCGGATTTAATGAATGGGAAACAGAGACTTTATCATGGCTGGTAAAATACCATTTGCTTATGAGCCGGTTGGCTTTTAAGAGAGATATAGAAGACCCTAAAACTGTGTCTGACTTTATTAAAGTGGTTCAGTCACCTGAACGTTTGCGCTTGTTATTTCTTTTAACAATTGTAGATATAAGCGCGGTTGGACCTAATGTTTGGAATTCGTGGAAGGCGGGTCTGTTATCTAACCTGTACTTGAGAGCTCAAGAGGTTTTGTTGGGGTCAACAATGCACGAAGACAAAAACCTGAGAGTTGAGAGAATAAAAAAGCGTTTTCAAGCTGCCATGGCTGGATGGCCTAAAAATAAAATCAAAGAGTATTTTAAGAATACACAGAGTCGTTATTGGCTTGAGATTGATCCAGAGGTTCAGGTGCGACACGCAAAGCTTATTGATAAGGCCAAAGAATCAAAAATAGACTTTAAAATCGGTTTTCATAATGATGAAAAAAAGGAAGTTATTCAGGTTTATGTATTTGCGCCCGATCATCCAGGGCTTTTTGCATCTATAGCAGGCGCAATCGCACTATCAAATGCATCAATTGTAGATGCAAAAATTCAAACTCTTAACAATGGTATGGCTTTGGACTCTTTTTCTATTTCATCTCAGCAAGGGTCTAGGCCATTAGGAGAGATAAATCTTGCCAAGCTGGAGAGGCGAATAATTGGAGCTATGCAAGGGGAAACAAATTTAATTTCGGAGTTGGCACGCGCAAGAACAAAGGTGGTTTTAAATCAAATACAGGCTTTTAATGTTTTCCCAGGTGTATTAATTGATAATAACGCAAGTCAAAGTCATACAGTGCTAGAAATTAATGGCCGAGATAGACCCGGGTTTTTGTATGATGTGACGGCATTTCTCACTAAGAGTGGATTTCAAATTTCTAGTGCACACATATCGACCTATGGAGAGAGGGTCGTGGATGTTTTTTATGTGCGAGATGTTTTTGGCATGAAAGTATTAGATGAGAAAAAGCTAAATCATATCAGGGAACAGTTATTAGGTGTTATCGGTACTGGAACTCAAGCGCAAAATAATGCAAGAAAACTAGAGAACAAAGCTAATGATTCAATCTACGCAGGAAAACAGAAATTGCTATTATAAAGATTTACAATTTGACATAGCATAAAAACGTTCTATTTGCGTTTAAGAAAATAGTGCAAAGTTGATAATATGAATCTCTTTAAACCCGTTTTGACTATCAGCAGTTTCACGATGATTAGTCGTGTTTTTGGTTTTATACGGGATATTTTAATAGCAAACTTTCTAGGCGCAGGTATGGTGGCGGATGCTTTTTTTGTTGCGTTTCGTTTGCCTAACCTTTTCCGTCGCCTTTTTGCTGAGGGAGCATTCAGCGCGGCCTTTGTACCAATATTTTCAGAGTTATTAGCTTCAGGTGACGGGAGTAAGACAAAAGAATTTGTTAATCAAACATTTGTTATACTTTCTTTAATTTTGGTATTATTTCTTATAGTTTTTGAAATTATTATGCCTTGGGTGATAGTTTTGATGGCCCCAGGCTTTGACCAAACGCCAGGTAAATTTGAACTGGCTGTTGAGTTATCAAGAATTACATTTCCATATTTACTGTTTATATCTCTTGTTTCATTACAGTCAGGTATTTTGCATGGTTTAGGACATTTTGCTGCCGTGGCTGCAACACCAATTTTACTCAATTTAGTTTTAATTCTTGCGCTTTTATCGGAAATGGGGACACAGAATGAGAAAGGATATGCTTTGGCCTTTGCAACGAGCGCTGCTGGTTTAGTGCAGTTTATTTGGCTATCGTATTTTTGCAGAAAGCATGGATTTTCAATTGACCTTAAATTTCCGAAATTAAGTGCTAAGATAAGATCGTTGGGTGCACGAACAGTTCCAGTAATTTTTGGCGCTAGTTTGTATCAATTAAATCTTGTAATAGGGACAATTTTAGCTTCGTTGATTTCAGAAGGTGCGATTTCTTATCTGTACTATGCTGATAGAGTGACGCAACTACCTTTGGGTGTTATAGGAGTCGCAATTGGCACTGCACTTTTGCCAACTTTATCACGGCAAATTTCATTGAATTCTAATGAAGAAGCTATCAAAACACAAAACCGAGGGCTTGAGCTTTCCTTATTTTTGACGTTGCCGGCAACAGCAGCTTTTTTAGCGATTCCACTTCCAATAGTTATGGTTTTGTTTGAGCGTGGTGCTTTTAATCATGAGGCAAGTGTTGCAACTGCTAATGCATTGAGTGCTTTTTCAATTGGTTTGCCGGCATACGTTCTGATTAAGGTTTTAGCTCCTGGTTTTTTTTCTAGGGCAGACACTTCAACACCTGTAAGGATTGCTGCTGTATCAATGGTAATAAATATTTTTTTAAACATTTTATTTATGCAGTTTTTGGGCCATACGGGAATTGCATTGGCATCTTCTATTTCAGCTTGGTTAAATGCATTAAGTTTAGGAATTATATTATATAAAAGAGGGCACTTTTTTATTGATAAAAAACTTAAGAATTCAATAACTAAGATATTTGTTTCAAGTGTTTTTATGGGCATCTGTATCTCGTTCTGCGCAGATTTTTTTGACAGCCTTATAGTTGGAACTCAGATTGAGAAATTGTTAATTCTGATTTGTTTAGTTTTTTTAGGGCTGACAATCTTTGGAATTTTAGTAGTAGTGTTTAAGGTAACCTCTTGCAAAGATATTGCATTTTTATTAAGGCTCCGATAAGAACGGAGTCCTATCTAGTTTTTAAGATCAATAAGGATCTTTAAAAGTTAAACCAATTAGTCAGGCTGTATTTGATGACAAAAAAGCGGACAATATTTTCTGGTGTTCAACCTACTGGTAACCTTCATTTAGGAAACTATTTAGGGGCAATTAGAAACTGGGCAGTGCTTCAGAATGATTTTGAGTGTGTATTTTGTGTTGTTGATTTGCATGCTATTACAACTTGGCAGCCACCTCGAGTGTTGCGCAACAATATAAGGGAAGTAACAGCCGCCATGATTGCCTCAGGGGTAGATGCAGACAAGAATGTAATTTTTAGTCAAAGTCGGGTGCCTGCACATGCTGAATTAGCATGGATCTTTAATTGTGTAGCAAGATTGGGTTGGTTGAACCGAATGACTCAATTTAAGGATAAAGTTGGGAAAGACAAAGAGGGAGCATCAGTAGGCTTGTATGCGTATCCTAATTTAATGGCGGCAGATATACTTGCCTATAAAGCGACACATGTGCCTGTAGGGGCGGACCAAAAACAACATCTTGAACTTTGCAGAGAAATCGCGGCAAAGTTTAACAGTGATTTCTCGGTGGACTTTTTTCCCTTAGTTAAACCAATTATTTTAGATCGTGGAATGCGCGTAATGTCTTTGAAAGATGGCACAAAAAAGATGAGCAAGTCTGATCCATCAGAATTGTCTAGAATTATGTTAACAGATAGTTCAGATATGATTGCAAAAAAAATAAGAAAGGCAAAAACAGATGCAATTGAGATTCCAGCTCACATTGAGGATTTAAAAGGAAGGCTAGAAATTAACAATCTAGTAGAGATATATGCTGCTTTAGCCAATTGTTCTCCGCAGGCAGTGTTGGACATTTTTGGAGGGTTAGGGCACGCAAAGTTTAAGGATGATTTGGCGGATGTGGTAATAGAGACGTTTAATCCTATAAAAGAAAAGCTAGATGACCTTCTTAAAAACCCGGATTATATTGATGAAGTGCTTAATCAGGGTGCTGAACGCGCCAAAACAATCTCTGAACCGGTATTAAAAGATGTACATAAAATCTTAGGTTTTTTAGCTTAATTTTTTAAAGTGTGAATTATTTAATTTCTAGCTAACCTTGATAAAATTATATATATTTCTATATATAGCAAATAAATTCAATCTTGATCTGAAAGGTGATCGGAATGTTCATTCAAACTGAAAACACACCTAATCCAACTACACTAAAATTTTTGCCTGGGCAAGTGGTTATGGAGACAGGTACAGCAGATTTCAAATCGGCTTCGGACGCAGAAAAATCACCATTATCAGTATCGCTCTTTGATATTGATGGGGTAGATGCTGTTTTTCTAGGAAGGGATTTTATTACTATCACTAAAGCAGAGGAAAAGAACTGGGATTTACTAAAGCCATTGATACTTGGTTCAATTATGGAGCATTTTCAATCGGGGAAGCCTGTCATATATGAATCTAGTGTTCCTGAAAGCCTAGAAGATGGCAATGATGACCCCACAGTTAAGCAAATAAAAGAACTGATTGATACGCGGGTGCGACCTGCGGTTGCACAAGATGGTGGAGACATAATTTATCATGGGTTTGAGAATGGGGTAGTTTTTTTACAAATGCAGGGTGCATGCTCAGGCTGTCCAAGTTCGACGATTACTCTTAAAAACGGGATAGAAAATATGCTCAAACATTATGTTCCTGAGGTTGAGGAGGTTAGGGCGGTTGAGTAAATTGATCTGTTTCTAAACCTCGTGTTTTCAGGCTCCTTACGTAAATACCTGTTTTAACTGTATCTGGAGTGAATGTGTTATGTTGATTTACTCGCTTTAATAAAAAAACCAACAAAATATCGTTGAAAAATAATGATAAGTTTTGAACGTGGAACAATCCTAATATTATTCTTATTGGTTGCAATTTTAATAATGTTGACGACATTAGCCCCTGCAAAGAAAACGGTGCATGCACCTAGAGGGGGTGGTGACCTTTTAAAATTGTATGGTGAAAAGCAGAACATTTTCGCGCAAAAGAATTATACAACTGGGTTTATTACTAATGTCACGCGTGATGTAGAAAGTTTGTTAATTGCGCCTTTGAGCCCTAGACCGGAAATCAAACAGACTATCAAAGATAAAAATACTGTTGAAAAGCTGACAAAAAAGTTTTTGGATTTGGGTTACCACCTAGAAGATGTTCGGATGGGTTATAGAAGAGTGCCTCGTCTGTTTTTGGCATCGATGCCTGAAGATATTAGAAGTATTCAAAAGCCAAAGTTTCGGAAAGAGTTTTTTTTTCGAACAATTTTACCATTAATTTTGCAAACAAACGAAGAGATAATGAATGATAAGTCACGGATGATAACACTCAAACAAAAAATTTTTTTAGGAGAGGATATCGGTCCGGTTAATCGATTGTGGCTGCTTGTATTATTTGATCGATATAAAGTTAAACGCTATGGTTGGGATGAGTTGATAGTGCGGATGGATATTGTTCCCCCCTCTTTAGCTCTGGCGCAAGCCGCAGAGGAGAGTGGTTGGGGAGCCTCTAGGTTTGTTCGTCAAGGTAATGCGATTTTTGGAGAATGGACTGGTGCAGATAATATTGGAATTATTCCTAAATATCGAGATCCGGGAAAATATCATAAGATTAGAGTGTTTAAAACTTTGCTTGATTCGGTGAGGGCGTATGTGAAAAACTTAAATACGCATCGAGCATATAGAAAAATGCGGAGTATAAGGCTTAAGTTTCGGGAGAGCGGTATGAAAATTGATGGTTTAAAACTGGCATCATCACTAAGAAATTATTCTGAGCGGGGGATTGAATACGTGTCTACTATTGTTTCAATTATAAGGACAAATCACTTATCAAGGCTTGACAATGTAAGGCTGTCTAAAGAAAATTTGCCTGAACCTGCTATTTGAGTGTTTGTTTAAGGAAAAAGAAACATTCTCCCAAGCCAACGCCATCGATCACTCTTATCACGAAGTGTACAATTTAGCCGAGTTCGACCTGGAGGAAATTGTGAATTGATACGTACTTCGATTCTGTTTTTGCCAATTAGTTCAACGCGTGATTTTCCGGCATGGGATGTGAAGCATTGGATTCCTGTATTTAAAGTGGCGCTATTATTTAGTGTAAAGCCAATTAAAGGAGGATTGGTATGGGTTATAATGTTGGCTTTTGGTATGAAGTCTGAGATATGAAGTGGTAATGCGTTGATAATGAGTCTAAAGCGTTTTAAATTGCCAAATTTTTCATTTATCGCAAACCTTGGAATATTAAATAATTCTTCTGTAGAACTTATAACCCCTGAATGCTGTCCAAAAGCCGCCAGAAAATCCATATTTTTCACCGAATTAGATATTTCTAAACTAGTTTCACCATACGGATAGGCAAATAGTTTAGGTTCATATGCGAGTTCTTTTCTAAATTTCTCTGATGCAACCATTATATCGTTTTCATTATGTGTGCGATCATATTTTGGCATATGGGAGTGGCTATGCGAATGATTCTCGAACAAAACACCGGATCTTTTCATTTCACGTATTTGCTTCCAAGTGAGCGCTTTTGGATTTTTTGACTCTATAAAAGCTGTTGAAAGAAAGACTGTTATTGGAAGATTGGCGGCTTTAAATCGTGGCCAAGCTATTTCATAAATCGACCGAAAGCCATCGTCGACGCTTATGCCAATAGTCCTATCTTCTATTTTTTCGCCATTTCTAATTTTTTTGACAATCTCAATTATAGGTAGCACCTTGTATTTGCTAGATTTAAGTTCCTTAATGTGAGATTCTAATTGTTCAATCGTGGTATTAGTTGATGGGTATTCGCTCTCACCAAACCGGTGGTATGCAATAAAAACAGGAGAGTTTTTTGCATATACGGTATATGTGCTTAGAAGATAGAATAAAGTCAAAAGCAGTAAAATTTTAATAGAATATGTGTTTTTTTGGAAATCTGAATTTAAAATTATATCACCAATTAATTTACAGCATAAGTTACATAAATTTCAATTTTTACTAATTATAGTTATTTTAATAATAAAATAAACTAACTTTCACAAATTTTAGTGAGGTAATTTCATGAATGTTTTAGGGCTTGATACAGCAGCTGATGGATGTTCAGTAGCAATTTGTATAAATGGAAATATTGTAACGAGCTATACGGAGGAAAAAACTAAGAATAAAGCAGAAATTCTTATGCCACTTATAGCTAAATCAATGAGTGATGTTGAATTAGAGCCTAAACAATTGGATTTAATTTCTGTAAATGTCGGACCGGGGTCGTTTACAGGCCTTAGAGTTGGAGTCTCGGCAGCTCGCGGGATTGCATTAGCGACAGGAGTTCGGTGCGCTGGAGTAACAATCACTGAAACAATAGCCCGGGCAATATCGGAGCGGCACTTTATAGAGGCTCCTGTTTTGGTCACAATAGACTCGCGACGAGAAGATATGTATTTGCAATTGTTTGGTATGAAAAGAATACCAGTAAATGAAATTTTTTCAGCATCGCCTGATGAGTTGTCAGATAAAATATTGAACCTAACAACTTCAAAGTTTATTTATATAGCAGGGAATAATGCTACAGTTGCATCTGATGCATTATTAAAAAAGGGTTGGCAACCAACTATATTAGATGGATTTAATCAGCCTCATGCAAGGCTTGTTGCAGATCTAACTTATATCAAATTAAAATTGGGGATGGAGATGTTAGAAGCAAAGCCTCTTTATCTCCGAGCGGCGGATGCGATTATACCGGTTGCGGGGGGTAGACTTCGTCCTTAATCTGCGCACGTCTTATCTTATTGTTTTAAAAAATCAGATAACAGAATTCGGTGTTATGCTTTTTGGATCAAAATGTAATGAATACCATGATTGTTATGTTCTTTTTCTTCAGATTGAATTGATAATACTCGGTGGCCGTGATCAATTACTGACCGGGGCACATTCTCTAAAGGTTCTCGACCTTTCAGTTTTATCCTGAGCAATTTGCCAGGTTGGAGTTTCTCTATTGCGAGTTTGGTTTTTACAAAGGTTAGAGGGCAAACTTCACTAGTAATATCCAAAAAAGCTTCTGACTCCTTAGATTTAGTATTTGTCACGGCTTGTCCATTCATTCTTAAAAAATAGGCGCATTAAATTATATTTATCAAAATTCTATTAATAATAAAATGTTTTTATGTCAAAAATTGATGGAAAGGTTTTGAACTTTTACCATTTTAGTCTATATTCCATTATTAGTGTAATAACGTATATTTTGAAAAATAGAAAAAATATTAGAGTGAATCAAATGGGTTCAAGAATAGAAGATGCATGTCTCGCCAAAGGTATGAAAATGACGGAGCAACGTCGTTTAATAGCCCAAGTGCTGTCTAATGCAGACGATCATCCAGATGTTGAGGAGGTTTACCGTCGAGCAAATGACTTGGACCCTCGAATTTCTATAGCAACAGTATATCGAACATTAAGGTTATTTGAAGAGGCTAGTATCATTGAACGTCATGAATTTGGTGATGGTCGGGCACGATATGAAGAGGTTACCGACGATCACCATGATCATCTAATTGATATCAAGTCCTCGAAAGTTGTCGAATTCACAAATGATGAAATTGAGAGGTTGCAAGAGGAGATTGCTAAGGAGCATGGAATGAAGCTCGTTGGCCATCGTCTCGAGCTATATTGTGTTCCGATTAATTCGTCAGAGGAATAATTTTAATTGACATAGCTTCTTGACAGTTAGGACTTCCCAGTTTCCTATATAGCCTTATTGGAAAATATATAATTAATTTTAGTCAAATGATTCGCGTTAATAGCACTTCTGAAAAAAAACTATTTATAAAATCTTATGGGTGTCAGATGAATGTCTACGACGCTGATAGAATGGCCGATATCTTAGCGCCTGAAGGTTGTATACTTAGCGATAATGTTATGGATGCTGATATTATAATCCTTAATACTTGCCATATTCGTGAGAAGGCAACAGAAAAAATCTATTCAGAACTTGGCCGTTTAGCCATACAGAAAGCAAAAAGAGAAAAAGTTGGGAAACAAACAGTCTTAGCGGTTGGAGGTTGCGTTGGTCAAGCAGAGGGGTCTGAGATTATCCGGCGAGCACCATACGTAGATATTGTGTTTGGACCGCAGACTTATCACCGTCTTCCAGAAATGTTGAAGCGTGCAAATGCCGGTTTTGAAAAAGTCATTGAGACTGATTTTCCTATTGAGTCAAAGTTTGATAGCTTTCCAGAAGCCACTATAGGGAAGCCGTACTCAGCATTTATAACGGTGCAGGAAGGTTGTGACAAATTTTGTACGTTTTGTGTTGTCCCGTATACTCGAGGTTCAGAATATTCAAGACCCGCACCTCAAATTGTGGCAGAGGCCCAAAGTTTAGCAAAAAAAGGAGTTAGAGAAGTTACTCTCCTTGGTCAAAACGTAAATAATTATCATGGCTATAATAAGGGATGCATTGAAAAAGGTCTTGGAAGTTTGATTGAGAATATTGCAAAGATTGATGGATTAAGCCGTATAAGGTATACAACATCTTACCCTGCAGATTTAAATATGGAGCTAATTAATGCACACCGAAATGTTAAAGAGTTAATGCCATTTTTGCACCTTCCTCTTCAATCTGGTTCCAATTCTGTCTTACGTGCAATGAACCGTCGCCATAATGTAGAGGATTATTATAGGTTAGTTGAAAAACTTAGGATTGCTCGCCCAGACATTGCGCTATCGTCGGATTTCATAGTTGGATTTCCTGGGGAAACAGACAAGGATTTTGAAGAAACCTTGAAGGTCATAAAGGATATAAATTTCGTAAATGCCTATTCGTTTAAATATAGCCCACGCCCTGGAACACCAGCAGCAACTATGGACTTTCAAGTGCCTGAGCAGGAAAAAATAGAGCGTTTAGAGCGTTTACAAAAACTACTCGGCGTGCAACAAATACAATTTAATCAAAGTTGTGTAGGAATGGTAATGCCTGTGCTTCTGGAGGGAGAAGGTAGAAAGGCGGGTCAGCTAGTTGGAAGGAGTCCATTTATGCAGCCTGTTAATACTATTGCGTCTAAAGACTTTGTTGGTCAAATAATGAACATTAAGATTGATTCCGCTCAAAAATATAGTTTGCGTGGACAAATTATTTAGTATGCTATGGAAAATTTAGAGAATTTTTTGGTGCGTAAAAAAAATTAGTGTAACAAATATAATTTGGAGTTTAAAAATAAAGAAAAATGTGACTGAACTTGTTAACAGTGACTTTTCATCGCGTGATAAAGTGTTTCCAGAAAATAAGCTTGCCATGATGCTTTTTGGTTCATTTCACGCTCATCTTACCAAGATTGAGCGGGCTCTTGGAGGAAAAATCTATGCAAGAGGAAACCAGGTTACTATATCGGGAAGTGGTGATGTCATCTTTCTAATTGAGCGAGTGCTTGATAGTTTATATGCTAAACTAAAATCAGGGTTGCCTGTTGGATTAGAAGAGGTCGATGCAGCGTTGAGGATGGTTGATATTTCAGAAAGCGAAATATCTGTTGTTTCGTCGAGAATAAAAGCAAAAAGCGGGTATATTTTGCCTCGGTCAAATACACAGGCATCTTATTTAAATGCAATAAGGGGAAGAGAGCTTGTATTTGGCCAAGGTCCAGCTGGCACTGGCAAGACGTTTTTAGCCGTAGCGGTTGCGGTGGAAAAATTACTTTGTGGAGATGTTGATAGGATCATTTTGTCTAGGCCAGCAGTTGAAGCAGGCGAGCAACTAGGTTTTTTACCCGGCGATATGAAGGAAAAGGTAGATCCATATCTTCG
>MDTB01020206.1_pt1 | contig 36356 bp, 46 predicted proteins | sample 811161 | NCBI WGS metagenome assembly MDTB01 (sample SAMN05326650, study PRJNA326480) | marine metagenome | isolation source: seawater | place: Mediterranean Sea | collected 2009 | reverse complement strand
CCGTTTCTGGTGCAATTGAACAAGCAAGAATTGCAAGAGATATTGCTGGGCCCAAAGCTCCAATTCATATTAATATATTGTGGGAGATGGCTGCGGCAGAAGAAATATTATCTAGAACCCTCGAGAAAGCTAGTAACATAATTGATGGTGTAACTTGTGGAGCAGGTATGCCTTATAAACTCTCTGAGATTGCTGCAAGTTTTGGAATTTATTACTACCCTATTGTTTCCTCTGCAAGAGCATTTAATGCACTTTGGAAGAGATCATATAAAAAAACCTCAGAATTTTTAGGTGGAGTTGTATATGAAGACCCATGGTTAGCTGGAGGGCATAATGGTTTATCAAATAGTGAAGATCCATTAAAACCACAAGCTCCATATCCAAGAGTAAAAGAACTAAGGTCATTGATGAACCAATTTGGTTTAAATGAAACTCCGATAATAATGGCTGGTGGAGTTTGGCAATTAAGTGAATGGTCTGATTGGATTGGAAACAAAGAAATAGGCAAGATTGCTTTTCAATTTGGAACAAGGCCACTGTTAACAGAGGAAAGTCCAATTCCAAATGCATGGAAAAAGAAACTTTTAACTATAAAAAAAGGAGAAGTTAGTCTTCATAAATTTAGTCCAACTGGGTTTTATTCTTCTGCTGTAAATAATGATTTTCTCCTTGAACTTGAACAAAGATCAAAAAGACAGACTCCTTTTTTAAAAGAACAAACAAATGAGTTCAATGAAAAGATTGAGATAGGCCCAAGAAATAGAGCATTTTATGTAAAACACTCTGACAAATCAAAGATTATTGAGTGGATTAAAAAAGGTTTTTCAAAGCCAATGACAACACCAAACAATACATTAATTTGGGTAACTATTAAAAAAGCTAGTCAAATAGTTAAGGATCAAATTGATTGTATGGGGTGTCTTTCACAGTGCCTTTTTAGTAATTGGTCTCAAGATGAGAAAGGTTCAACTGGTAAAAAGGCTGACCCTCGATCATTCTGTATTCAGAAGACTTTACAAAGAATAAGTCATGGAATATCAAGTCTCGAGAATGAACTAATGTTTGCTGGTCATTCGGTGTATCGATTTGCGTTGGACCCGTTTTATAAAGGTGGTTTTGTTCCCAAAGTTAATCAACTAATTGATAGAATTATGAAGGGATTGTAATATTCAATTTTTTTTATTATCTTAAAAGAATGAAAAATAAAAGCTATGTTCAAAAAGCAATCGGTAAACTTAAAAAATCCCCCCTTAAGCTTACTAGACAAAGACTTCGATTGATTGAAATTCTTTTCAAGAATGGAGACTGTCATTTCACAGTTGAAGATGTTTTCAACGAAGTTGAAAAAAATGGTTTTAAAATATCATTAGCTACGATTTATAATTGTTTAAATCAGTTTACCCGGTATAAATTATTGCAATCAGTTAAAGTTTCAAATGATAAAATTTATTTTGATACAAATGTTGATAAACATCATCACTTTTTTTGTAAAAGCACAGAAAAAATTAGTGATATAAAGTCATCCGATGTTTTGATTTCAAAGTTTCCTAAACTTCCGAAAGGCAAAAAACTTGAATCTATTGAAGTCGTAATTAATATCACTAAGTGATATTAATTATTATTATCTTAAATTAGAATCTTTCTAAATTATTATTGAAGTATCAATAAATTTTTATTATTATGAATTATAACATTATATGGAGAGAAACTATGTCATTAAAAGGAAGTAAAACTGAAGAGAATTTGAAAGCGGCATTTGCTGGAGAGTCTCAGGCTAATAGGAGATATTTATATTTTGCACAGAAAGCAGATGTTGAGGGTCATAACGATGTTGCAGCGGTCTTTCGTTCCACTGCAGAAGGCGAAACTGGTCATGCTCATGGACACCTTGAATTTTTAGAAGAAGTTGGAGATCCCGCAACTGGTGAACCAATTGGTAATACTTCAGAAAATTTAAAAGCAGCCATTGCCGGTGAAACTCATGAATATACAGATATGTACCCGGGTATGGCAAAAACAGCCCGAGACGAAGGCTTTGAGGAAATTGCAGATTGGTTTGAAACTCTTGCAAAAGCAGAAAAGTCTCATGCCGGAAAATTTCAACGCACGCTTGACGAAATGGTTTAACAATATTTAAGGGGGTTAATACCCCCTTAGAATTTATTCGGTAAATATTTATGAGCATTAAAGAAGGTAGTTTGGGTGCACCAACTCGGCATCCAATTGATTGGGAAAATCCGAATTTTCTCAATGAAGAACTTGTTGACGACGAATTAAGAAGAGTCTTCGATATATGTCATGGTTGTAGACGTTGCTTTAATTTGTGCGAAAGTTTTCCTAAACTCTTTGACTTTATCGATGAATCAAAAACAGGTGAACTTGACTCAGTATCGAGTGATTCTTTTAAAGATGTTGTTGAAGCTTGTACACTATGTGACATGTGTTTTTTGACAAAATGCCCATATGTACCTCCGCATGAATTCAATATTGATTTTCCTCACCTTATGCTTCGTTATAGAGCACTTGAGAGAAAAAAAAATAATCACAATAAAATTGATGATCAATTAACAAAAACTGATAGAAATGGAAAATTTTTCTCAAAATTTTCTAACCTAACTAATTGGTCAACTAAAACCACTAATAAAATTACTAGACCAATTATGGAGCTATTACTAAAAATTGATAAAGAGGCGGAACTGCCTAAATTTTACAAAAAAACTTTAATGGATACAATTAGTAATAATTCAAATAAGGTGCAAAAAATAAACACAAAGCAAAAAGTAGCCATATTTCCTACTTGTTTTATAAATTATAATAACCCTGATCTAGGGTTATCAACAAAAAAAATATTAGATAAACTTAATATTGAGAATAAATTCGTATACGATGGCTGTTGTGGCATGCCGCAACTTGAGGGTGGAGACATAAAATCTGTTACAAATAAAGCAATACAAACAAGTAGGAAATTAAAAAAATTAATTGCAGATGGTTATATAATTATAACTTTGGTGCCATCATGTAGTTTAATGTTTAAATTTGAATGGCCATTACTGGTACCTGAAAATGATGACGTTAAATTATTATCTCTTAATACAAAAGATATTTGTGAATTTCTTGTTGATCAATTTCAGGAAGAAAATTCAAGAAAACTTCTTAATCCAGTCCAAGAGGATAACAATGTATCTTTGCACATTTCTTGTCATTCTCGCGCACAGAATATTGGACAAAAAGCAACAGAACTTTTAAGACTAGTTCCAGGATTAAACATAGATGTTATTGAGAGATGTTCAGGTCATGGTGGGTCCTGGGGTGTTAAAAAAGATAATTTCGAAATGGCACTTAAGGTTGGAAAGCCGGTTGCCAGAAAAGCTATTCAAAATGAAAATAAAGTATTGATTTCTGAATGCCCATTAGCTGGAACTCATATTAAACAAGGGATGGACAAGATTAACAAAAATAATGAAGTAAAAGTTCTCTCTCATCCTCTTGAAATTATTGAAATGTCAATCAATATATAAATCGGGTATTTATGAAAAAATTTGAAATAGATAAAACGGATGTAATTGATATAGATAACTACATCATCAAAAGAGATGAAATCAAAAAAGATATTTCTAATATTAAAAAAAATCGTAGAGTCCAGGTTGGACCATATTCGACTTTTTATTTTGAATGTTATGATACAATGATCTATCAAGTTCAGGAGATGCTGTATATTGAAAGAGGTGGAATTGAACAAATGAAGGATGAGATAAAAGCATATAACCCATTGGTACCTAAAGGAAAGGAACTAGTTGCAACATTAATGTTTGAAATCGATAATGAAATTAGACGCAAAGAGTTCCTAAGTTCAATTGGTGGTATCGAAAATAAAACATTCCTTCAAGTTGGCAATGATATTATTTACTCTAGACCAGAAGATGATACAGAAAGAACCAATGAAGATGGTAAGGCATCGTCAGTTCATTTTGTTCACTTTGATTTTACAGACGATCAGATTCTAAAATTTAAAGATATCAACTTTAAAATTATGCTTGGTTTTGATCATAAAAATTATAAACATTTAAGTGAGCTATCTTCTGAAACTAAAGAAGCCCTTTTTGATGATTTTAACATTTAATTTATTCAACACCCCATAAATTAATTTTTGAAACCCAACCAGTAATTTCCTCATTTGTCACCTTGCACCATAAATCCCTGCATTTTAAAATACGTAATATAAAATTATCTTTAACATATGCTAAAGTCTTTGACTTATAGGATGGAAATTTATGTATTTCTTGAGAGGATTTTAAAGTAATTGCATAACTATCATTATTTAGTTGAGTTTTGGAAATCCAGCCTGTTCTATCTTTATAATCTATTATCCTTAACCAATCTTCAAATCTTTCAATGGTCAATAAAGGATAACCTTTTCTCAATATTTTAAAAACAATTAGATTATCTAGTCCAGGACCATTTCTAACATTAACTTCATTATATTTAGTTGTTAAAAAATATTTTTTTTTCAGAGCATCAAAACTTTCGGATGGTATAATGAAGATACAAATGAAAAGTGCTAACTTAAAAAATTCCTTGATTCTCATAACTCGAAAACTACCAGAAAAGATAGAGAAAAAGCTAGAAGAAAATTATTCAGTAATTCAGAATAAAAAGGATAAGAAATATTCGTATAAAGATTTGAAGAAGAGAATTGAAAATATAGATATTTTAATACCATGCATTTCAGATACCATTGACGCATCCATTATAAAAGCAGCAAAAAAATTAAAGTTGATAGCTAACTTTGGTAACGGTGTTGATAACCTAGATTTAATTACAGCAAAAGAGAAAAAAATTGTTGTAACAAATACACCAGACGTATTAACTGAAGATACAGCTGATGTTGTATTAACAATGCTTCTAATGTTATTTAGAAAAATATTGACTGCAAGAAAAAAACTTTTGAAGGGAGAATGGAATGGCTGGGGGCCAAGCGAAACATTAGGAGAAAGGGTTTTTGGTAAAAAAGTTGGTATTATAGGAATGGGAAGAATTGGGTGTGCTGTTGCAAAAAGACTTAGGGTTTTAGGTATGGAAATTAATTATCACAATAGAGATAGACTTAATAAAGTCAGTGAAAAAAAATATAGTGCAAGATTTTGGGATGATTTAGATTCTATGATTTCATATGTTGACGTTTTATCGATTCATTGTCCTCATACGCCAGAAACATTTCATCTTTTGTCAAAAAAAAGGCTTAATCTTCTGAAAAAAAATTCCATAATAATAAATACGTCTAGGGGAGAAATAATTGATGAAGGCGCATTAGCTGACTTACTAATAAACAAAAAAATTGGTGGTGCAGGTTTAGATGTTTTTGAACATGAACCTCAAATATCACAAAAAATTCTTGAATCCCCCAATGTTGTTTTACTTCCTCACATAAGTTCAGCAACGAAAGAAAGTAGAATTGCCATGGGTGAAAGAGTTTTAAAAAATATTAATTTTTTTATTAAAGGTAAATGCCCACCAGATAAAATAACAGATATGAGTGAATAAAATTATTTGCCACATATTTTACATTTAGGATTCTTTTTTATCTTGATTTTTTTGAATGTTCTATTGAAGGAATCAAATAAAATGAGTTCCTTAAATAGCCCATTAGAATTATCAATTATTACATTTAATGTTAACATTGCCTGAAATAGTCCACCAATTCCAGCAACAGGAGCTGTTATACCCATAGAATCGCAATTTTTATTTTCAAAATTTTTTGTATTTGGAAATACACATTCATAACATGGAAAATCTTTTTTCCATGATGAAAATACAGAAGCCTGTACATCAAAATTTTGAATAGCACAGGAAACTAGTGTTTTCTTTTTTTTAAAACAATATTCATTAATGATATATTTAGATTTAAAATTATCAGTGCAGTCAAGAATAAATTTAAAGTTAGGTAAAAGTTCAACTATATTTTTTTTGGTAATTTTTTTTTTTAAATATTTAATTTTGATTGTGTTGTTAATTTTTTTCAAATTTTCACTTAAAACTTTAACTTTTGATTTCCCAATATCTTTTTCAAAAAATAAGGCTTGTCTATTCAAGTTGCTTAAATCAATTATGTCATTATCTATTAACATTATTTCCCCAATTCCCGTCATGGCAAGATATTGAGATGCCGATGTTCCTAAACCTCCACAACCAATAACACAAACTGAGGAATCAATAATTTTTTTTTGACCAGTAATTCCAATTTTATCAATAATTATCTGACGTGAAAATTTTTCAAGATCTCTACTATTTAAATTTCTCATTAATTAAAACTCATTAAATAATTCTGTAGATAAATACCTTTCAGCAAATGAAGGCACTATGATTACACTTATTTTATTATCCATTTTTGTGTTTTCATGAAGTTCAACTGCTGCTGCAAGCACAGCCCCAGTAGAAATTCCTCCAGCTATCCCCTCTGATCTAGCAAGAAGCTTAGAAAAATTGAAAGCAGAACTATTACTTATAGATAATATTTTATCAATTATCTTAGTATCAAGGTTCTCAGGTATAAAACCAGCCCCAATTCCTTGGATAGAATGTGAGCCTGCCTCACATCCACTTATTACTGCAGAATCTTCTGGTTCAACAGCAATTATGTTTATATTCTTTTTTTTTTTTTTTAGGAATGTTCCAACACCAGTTATCGTCCCTCCAGTACCAACACCAGAAATAAAATTATCAATATTTCCATTTAAGTCTGACCAAATTTCTTGTGCAGTTGTATTATAATGAATTCTTGGATTTGCATCATTTGTAAATTGATTTAAGATTATACTATTTTTTGTATTTTCATGAATTTCTTTTGCTTTTTTTAATGCTCCATTCATACCCAAATCCTTGGGTGTAAGTATTATTTTGGCTCCCAAAAATGAAAGCATTTTTTTTCTCTCAACAGACATACTGCTGGGCATAGTTAGAATTAGTTTATAGCCTTTCGTAGCACATATGAAAGCTAAGGCAATACCAGTATTCCCTGAAGTAGCTTCGATAATAGTGGATTTATTATTGATTTTCTTTTCTTCTTCAGCCTTATTAATCATTGCAAGGCCAATTCTGTCTTTTACAGAACCCAGAGGATTAAAAAACTCAAGTTTAGCAATAATTTCACCATGAAATTTAAGGTTTTTTTTTAAATTTTTTAGTCTTACCATTGGGGTGTTGCCAATTGTTTCACTTATTGAGTTAAAGACATTTTTTTTAGATAACAAAGTCAACGTTCTTTTTTTTAGGAATAGAATTTTTATTTTTTTTTACTTTATTGTAAACATCTTCAATTGAAATTTCATCAAGGCCAATCATGCACTTATCAAAAACATTACTTATGATTGGCTCAATATATAGTTTTGATAGAGTCGACTTATAAAAATCATTGGTCTCGTTGTTATCAGATACGGACTTAATAATGTCTGAAATCTTAATTTTTCTTCTTTCTTTTGCAAGTCTATAACCACCTCTAGGGCCTCTAGATGCAACCAGTATACTGCATTTAACAAGCACTTGAAGTGTCTGTTCAAGATATCTTTTAGGAATCCCCTGTCTTTTAGCAATGGAAATATTCTGAACAGGTAAGTTTCCTGCATTCAATGCAATATCTAAAACAGCTTCGATAGCATAGATTATTCTTTTTTGAATTTTAAACAAACCATTCTTTCAGTTATATTCATATTCCTGTTGAACCAAAGCCCCCATCATTTCTTTTAGTTTTTGAAAGTTTTTGAGATTCAACAATTTCTATTTCAGGCAATTTTAAAAAAATAATTTGGGCTATTCTCATACCACGTAAAATACTAAATTTTTCAAAACCATGATTAATTAAAATCACACCTACTTCACCTCTATAATCAGAATCTATAGTTCCTGGACTATTAAGAACAGTTACAGAGTTTTTGAGAGCAATGCCAGAGCGAGGCCTAACCTGAGCCTCGAAATTATTTGGCATTTCTAACGAAAAACCTGCTGGAATTAATTTTGTTTCACTTGGTTTAATAATAATTTCTTGCTCAATAGCAGCAACTAAATCAAAGCCAGCGCTGCCGCTTGTGGCTTTATGAAGATTGTAAAGCGTTTTACCATTATTAAGTGTTTTAAATAAAATTTTATTCATACTTTTATTAATTTATTCTTTTTAAAAAAAGAAACAATTTTTTTTACTAGTTTTGTTGCTATTATTTTTTTACTTGCAAGAGGCCATTCCTCTTCAATTTCCTTGGAAATAAAAAATATTTTATTTTTAGTGTTGTCAAAACCTGACTTCTTTGAGATTAGGTTAGCTAACATCCAATCACATTTTTTTTGAAAAAACTTTTTTTTTGAATTTGTTTTTAAATTTGTGGTCTCAGCTGAAAATCCAATTACTAGTCTTGGTCTTTTCTTATGAACACTTATATTATTGAGTACATCAGGGTTTAAGATTAAATCAACACTATGAGTATTTTTTTTTTTTTTAATTTTTCTTGAATTAATTTTATTAGATTTCCAGTCTGAAATTGCAGCAACAGATATATATATATCTGCAGGAAGATTTTTAATTGATTCTTTTAAAAACTGATCCCCAGAGTTTACTGAAATTAAGTCAACATTTGGTGGCGGTTGCAGGTTTGTTGGTCCGCTAATTAACAATGTTTTTGCGCCATAGTACGATAAGATCTTAGCAATTTCATATCCTTGAATACCTGATGAAAAATTACTTATAAAACGAACTGGGTCAATTTTTTCAATTGATGGTCCTGCCGTAATTATAGCTTTTTTACCGTGTAAAAACCTTTCCGAGAAAAGTAGATTTAACTCGTAAACAATAGTATTTACTTCCATAAGTTTGCCTACTCCTTTTGTTTTACAGGCAAGCTTTCCAATTTCCGGGTTTAAAACTTTAATACCCATTTTACTGAGATTCTTCAGATTATTTCTAACAGCTTTATTTTGCCACATATTTGTATTCATTGCTGGAGCAATTATTTTTATTTTTTTTGATGCTAACAAAACATTTGTTGCCAGATCGTCAGCTGAGCCATTAGATAGTTTAGATATGAAATTTGCTGTACATGGAACTACAATAATTGCGTCACAACTATTTGCAAGTTTGATATGGTTCATATTTCTTTCTTGATCTAAGGAAAAAAGGTTAAGATGAATCTTTTTGCCTAAAAGACTTTCAAATGTAATTGGTTTAACAAACTCTTGAGTATTTTGAGTGAGTATGCACTCAATATCTACTTCCATCTCCTGAAGCCTTCTTATTAAATCCAAGGTTTTATAACAAGATATTCCTCCAGTAACGATAACAAGAATTTTTTTTTTTTTTAAAAAATTCATTTATTTTTCTGAAATATGTATTGAGGCAACTCCATCAAGTATATCAATAACTTTGATGTTTTTAAAATGAGTTTTTTTTAATTTTTTGGTAAATTGAATCTGATTTGGAAACTCCTCGATGCTTTTTATTAAATATGAGTAGGCCAATTTATTATTCACAAAAAATTTTCCATACCTTGGAATAACTTTATAGTAAAATTTAATGACTTTTCTCAAGACGGGGTTATTAACTTCACTAAACTCTAAACATAGAAATTTTCCTTTTTTTTTCAAAATTCTATTAATTTCGATAAGTGCGGTTTCCATATCAGAAAAATTTCTTATTCCGAAGCTTGCAATTACAAAATCAAAAGAGCTATTCTGGAATGGTAAATTTTCCGCTGTGCCATTTACAAAATCTACTTGATAATTAGCCAATTTCTTTTTAGCTTCATTAAGCATATCAATGTTTTCATCATAAGCGATGCAGTTACAATTTTTCTCTTTAATAAGTTTGGTAATATCACCAGATCCCGCAGCTAGATCTAGAACTAAAGATTCTTGAGAAGGGTTTAATAATTCAACTAACTCTTTTTTCCATAAACGGTGAAACCCAAAACTCATTATATCATTCATTAAGTCATAGTTTTTAGATACCGATGAAAAAATTTGACTTACAAAATTTGATTTAATAGATTTTTCATTATTTTTTTTTTTTTTTAGGTTATCTTTAATCATGCCAGAACTCCCAGAAGTTGAAGTTGTAAAAAATTTTTTAAAATCTACTATTCTCAAAAAAAAAATATTAGAGATCAGAATAGTTAATAAAAATTTACGTTATCATATTCCCAATAATCTTAATAAAACATTTTCACATACAATAATAACAAAAATTTCAAGAAGGGGTAAATACTTAATACTTTTCTTCTCTAATAATTTTTGTCTTTTGGTGCACCTTGGAATGACTGGATATTTTAGAATAAAAAAAAAGAAAGAAATCATTAAACATGATCATTTGTTTATTTATTTTAGGAATAAATACTTAATATATAATGATATTAGAAAGTTTGGTTTTGTTAAGATGTTTAAAAGCAAACAAATATTTAATTCACAACATTTAAAAAAAATTGGTGTCGAACCACTTTCTGATAATTTGAATTACGAATATTTTAAAAAAAATTGCAACAAAACTATTGATATAAAGACTTTGTTAATGAATCAATCTTTTATAGCAGGTCTTGGAAATATATATTGTTCAGAAATTCTTTACAGTTCTAGAATTAAACCAACTAGAATATCAAAAACAATAAATGATGATGAAATGAAAAGGTTAATAATTTCAATAAAAAAAATCTTGAAGCAATCAATTCTTCGTGGTGGCACGACAATTAAAAACTTCATTGTCTCAGACGAAAAAATTGGGTACTTTAAAAATGAATTGAAAGTATACGCAAGAGTGGGATGTGAATGTTTAAGATGTGGAGATTCTAATTATGTTGAGAAAATTAAACAAAAAGGTAGATCAACTTTTTTTTGTTCTAACTGCCAGATATAAGACAATAAATTATGCATTTTGTATTTTCTTTATTTTTTTTTCCTTTGGTTCTCCAGCAAACGATTTTGTTCATGGACTAGGGGATATTCCGATTTTTAAAGATATGCAAAATGAAGAAGATTCTTTGGTTTTGTTTGACAAAGCGGAAGGAAGGTTTGCTTATTCAGAAATTATTGGTGAATATACGGTTAAAGAGATTGAAAAATTCTACAATACAGTCTTACCTAATCTTGGGTGGAAAAAAAAAAAAAAAAAATTTATTTAAAAGAGGGAATGAAAACTTAGAAATAAAGTATTTTATAAAAGAAAATAAAACCAAGGTTATTTTCAGTATTTTTCCAAAAAAAAATTGAGAATATTCTTGACCGTTACACAATACAAACGTATAAAAGTCTGGCAATGGCTAATTTAAAATCAGCAAAAAAAAGAATATTACAAAATCAAAGACGTTCAAACGTTAATAATCTGAGATTATCCAGAATTAGAACAGGAATTAAGTCATTTAATACGTACCTGTCAAAAGACGATAAGAATATTTTGAAAAAAAAGTTTTTAGAGCTAGAAGCAGAAATTTCAAGAGCTTCAACTAAAGGTTTCATAAAGAAAAATACAGCTTCTCGCATGATTTCAAAACTTTCTAATAAACAAAAACAAAATTCCAAATAAATTATTTTTTGTTTGTGTTGATTCAATATTTTTTATTAGCTAGTCTTGTTAGTCTATTGTAGGAAATTATTATGGAATTCAATTATGCTGGTGACCTTTCACCACAAAATACTTGGGATGAAGTTAAAAACGATGATAACTGCTTCCTAGTTGACTGTAGAAGCTCTGCTGAGTGGTCACTAACTGGTGTTCCGAATTTAGATTCAATTGGAAAGAAGGTTGTATTTGTTGAGTGGCAAATTTACCCAACTATGGAAAAAAATTCTAAATTTCTTCAAGAAATATCTGAATCTGGCATTAATAAAGATTCAAAAATTATTTTTTTATGTAGATCTGGGGCAAGATCGAGGTCAGCAGCAGAATTCTTAACTTCTCATGGTTACAAAGAGTGTTACAATTGTATGGAGGGTTTTGAGGGTTCACACAACGAATTTGGGCAAAGAGGAAAGCAAAACGGTTGGAAATTTGCAGATTTACCTTGGAATCAAGGATGATTAAATGAACGATGCTTTAAAAAAAAATCTTTCTGAAATTCAAGCTCAATGGGTCACTGTCAGAGGAAGAATTAGACAAAAGATAGGTGATGCACAGTTTAGAAGTTGGATAAAGATTTTAGTTCTTGAGGATTATAAGGATAATAAAGTGGTTCTAAGTGCACCAAGTAACTTTGTAAGAACGAGAATCATTGAGCAATACCTAGATATTATTAAAAGTTATTGGTTAGTTCAAAACGTAAAAATAAATGATATTTTTATAACTGTATCTGAAAAAGCAGAGAAAAAGAATATAACTCAGAAATCTTCTTCACATACAGACACTAATTTACCTAATACCGAAAGAGATGTTTTCAAATCAATCAACTCAGATTTAGATGCAAGGTTCACTTTTTCAAACTTTATTGTAGGAAAACCTAATGAGCTTGCTTTTGCCGCTGCTAGAAGAGTCTCAGAGGCAGAAGATGTTCCTTTCAACCCTTTGTTTTTATATGGTGGTGTTGGATTAGGCAAAACGCACTTGATGCATGCGATAGCTCATGAAATTAAAACCAGAAATCCAATAAGAAGAGTTATTTACATGTCAGCAGAAAAATTTATGTATCATTTCATTAAAGCCTTAAGATTTAAAAATACTGTGGCATTCAAAGAGCAGTTTAGAAATGTTGATGTTTTAATGATTGATGATGTTCAATTTATATCTGGAAAAGACTCAACTCAAGAAGAATTTTTTCACACTTTTAATGCTCTAATTGATCAGAACAAACAATTAATAATATCAGCGGATAAATCACCTCAGGACCTTGAGGGGATTGAAGAAAGAATGAGATCTAGATTAGGATGGGGTTTGGTAGCAGATATTCATCCATTGACATATGAATTAAGGTTGGGAATACTTCAAGCCAAATCCGAAAGATTAAGCTCCAAAATACCACAAAATATTCTAGATTTTCTGGCTCATAAAATTACAACAAATGTTCGAGAATTAGAAGGTGCTTTGAATAGATTATCAGCATTTTCTTCGCTAATTGGTAGAGAAATAAATTTAGACATGGTTAAGGATTTACTTAAAGACCTTCTTAAATCATCTCAAAAGAAAGTTAACATAGAAGAAATTCAAAAAAAGGTCTCTCAACATTTTAACATTAAAATGTCGGATATGAGCTCAGCAAGAAGATCTAGAACAGTTGCAAGACCAAGACAAGTTGCAATGTATCTTTCTAAGAATTTGACCTCCAGGTCACTTCCAGAGATTGGGAGAAGATTTGGAAACAGAGATCACACCACAGTTATACATGCTGTTAGAAAAGTTGAGGAATTAAGAGATAAGGATGCTGGTTTTGACGAGGACGTTCAGTTACTTATAAGAATGTTGGAATCTTAAAATGGAATTTACAGTATCAAAAAAATCTCTCCTTGACTGTCTTAGCCATTTTCAAAGTGTTGTTGAAAGAAGAAATACGATTCCAATATTGTCAAATATTAAGATCAATGTAATTGAAGGTGGTTTGAATCTAACGGCTACTGATCTTGCTATTGAAATGTCTGAAAGTTTATCAGCAAAAGTTTCTCAAGTTGGAGGAATAACTATACCGTCATTGATGTTTTTTGATATAATAAGGAAAGCACCAGAGACATCAGACATAACCTTAAAATTAGATGAAAAAAATAGTTTGGTATATATACTTTTTGGTGACTCTAAATTTTCACTGCCTACTCTTCCTGTTGAGGACTTCCCAATAATGGATTCAAATAATTTAGATGTTAATGTCAATATGAAAGCTGGAGATTTTAAAAAATTAATAAACAATTGTAAATTTTGTATGGGTCTTGATGAGTCAAGACAATATCTTAATGGGATTTATTTACACACAAATGGAGAATCAGTAATAGCAGTAGCTACGGATGGTCATAGATTATCAAAATCCACAGTTAACGAGAATGTTAGCCAATCATTTGATGGGATTATAATTCCTAAGAAGGCAGTTATTGAAATTTCAAAGATACTTGAAAGTTATGATGGTGCAGTTACTTTAAATTTCTCTAAAACAAGAATTAAGATTGTTTTTGGAAGTGTTCAAATGGTATCTAAGCTTATTAATGCATCATTCCCTGATTATGAGAGTGTGATTCCTAAAGATAATGACCAAATAATGATTGTTGATTGCAAAAGCTTCAGTGAGACAATAGACAGAGTTTCAACAATATCAGATGAAAAGTTTAGAACAGTTAAATTTGAGATTTCAAATAATAATTGTACAGTAAGTTCATTTGGTAATGATAAATCAATTGGAACGGAAAATGTTACAGTTGAGTTTTCAGGATCGCAAGTGTCAATAAATTTTAATGCACGTTATATTCTCGATGTTCTCGGGATAATTAAAACCGGAAAAGTTAAGTTTCATTTTTCTCAAAAAACTGCTCCTACAATTCTTGAAAGTGACGCTGTTAAAAATAATCTTTTCTTGATAATGCAAATGAGATCTTAGATTTTTCGATGAGTTCGAATATTAGAATTGAAAAACTAATATTGCATTATTACCGAAATCACATATTTCTTGACTTAAATCTCGAAAAAAATATGGTTTTACTTTGTGGTAAGAATGGCTCAGGTAAGACAAATATATTGGAATCAATTTCTTTTTTAAATTCAAATACTGGATTAAAAAAATCTAATTTAAAAGAAATTATTAATGACAAACTAGATGGCCCGATTGAATTATTCGGAGTAAATGTTCAATGTGACGTGAACAAAAAAAAAAATAAAAATAGGGATGGGAATAAAAAAAAATAACTCAAGCTTTAAGAAAATTATAAGGATTCAAAGTGACAAGTATAATGAAAAAGTTGAAAATATAATTAATACATTTTGGATTGTCCCCAAAACCACTTTTCTTTTTCAAAATAACTCTGAGGATAGAAGAGGTTTTCTTGATCATATGATTTCATCCGTAGATAGTGATTATAAAAAAAATCTAAGTAATTATGATAAATTTAAAAGCGAAAGAATAAAAATACTTAAAAGATGGAATAATAATCAGTTAGAATGGGTTAAACTCATTGAAAAGAAGCTTGCTTCTTACGGAGTAATCATTTGTGATGCAAGAAGAAATTTCTTAAAAGAATTAAATCAGAACTTAAATACATTTAGTTCTATATTTCCAAGTTTGCAACTGGAATTAAGTGGTGAATTAGACAAACTTCTTTTGAAGAGTCCTGCTGTTGAAGTGGAGGATTTTTTCCTAAGAAAGCTTGAAGAAAACAGAAATAAAGACATCCTCATGGGAAAAACAAATTTTAGTGTTAATAAAACTGATTTATTAGCATTTGATATAGATTCAATGACAGATGCTAGAAGTTTTTCAACTGGCGAACAAAAAATAATTATTTTTTCAATTATTTTTTCTTTCATTAAATTATTAGAATCAAATTCTAACTTAAATATTATTTTTTTATTAGACGATGTTTTCTCTTTTCTTGATGACAAACACATTTTTATTGTTTTAGAAAAGTTACACCAATTAAATGTTCAAACTTTTTTAACAGATGTAAAAGGAGATTGGATATTAAAAGATAAGAAATTTGGAAAGATTATTCATAAGATAAATATTGATGATAAAAGGTTTAAAGTTGATAATATTTAGTTATACTATGCTTACAAAAAAGATTAGGTTAAGTTTTGGAAGCAAAAAATATTAAAGAAAATTCCCCAGATTATGATGCCGAATCAATAAAGGTTCTTAAGGGTCTTGATGCAGTAAGAAAAAGGCCTGGTATGTATATTGGAGATACGGATGATGGTTCTGGCCTTCATCACATGGTATATGAAGTTGTAGACAATTCAATTGACGAAGCTTTAGCTGGTTTTTGTGATAAAATAACAGTTAAGCTTAATATTGATAACTCAGTTACGGTTACTGATAATGGAAGAGGTATACCCATAAATATTCATAAAGGTGAAGGTGTATCAGCTGCAGAAGTAATAATGACACAATTACACGCAGGTGGAAAGTTTGATCAAAATTCCTACAAGGTATCCGGTGGGTTACATGGTGTTGGCGTATCTGTTGTAAATGCTTTATCTAAAAAGTTAGAATTAACAATTAATAGGGAAGGAAAAAAGTATTTCCTTAAATTCTTAGATGGAAAACCAGAATCACCACTTAAAGAAATTGGTGATGCAAGTGAGAGTGGAACGGAGATTACATTTTTTCCATCAGAAGAGACTTTTAGTCTAACAAAATTTGATTTCAATAAACTTGAGTCAAGGCTTCGTGAGTTAGCATTTCTTAACTCAGGGGTTAATATTAAGCTTATTGATGACAGAGGTACAGAACCAAGAGTTTCTGAATTATCCTCAAGGGGTGGACTCAAGGCTTACGTAAAATTTCTTGATAAATCAAGAGATTCAGTGATTAATGATGTTATTTATTTTAAGGGTGTTAGTGAGAATATTAATATAGAAATGGCTTTACAATGGAATAAATCTTATTACGAACACTGTCTGGTTTTTACTAATAATATTCCTCAAAGAGATGGAGGGACACATCTTGCGGGTTTTAGGTCAGCTCTCACGAGAACTGTAAATTCTGCTGTTAATAATTTGAGCCTTCAAAAAAGAGAGAAGATAGCGCTATCTGGTGAGGATGCACGTGAAGGGCTTACTTGTATATTATCTGTAAAGGTTCCAGACCCAAAATTTTCTTCTCAAACGAAAGATAAGCTAGTTTCATCTGAAGTAAGACCCGTTGTTGAATCACTTGTTTCAGAAAACTTAACAAATTGGTTTGAAGAAAATCCTAAGGATGCAAAATTAGTTATAACAAAAGTCTTTGAGGCTGCTACAGCACGAGAAGCAGCGAGGAAAGCTAGAGAAGTTTCAAGAAAAAATACAGGTTCGGAGATAAGCTCATTGCCTGGAAAGCTTGCAGACTGTCAGGACAAGTCTGCTGAAAATTGTGAATTATTCATTGTTGAAGGAGATTCTGCAGGTGGTTCAGCAAAACAAGCGAGAGATAGAAAAAATCAAGCAGTTTTGCCATTAAAAGGAAAGATACTTAATACTGAGAAGGCTCGAGATGATAAGATTGTCAGTTCTGCAGAAATAGCTACCCTTATACAAGCAATTGGTGCTGGCTACACACCTGATTTTAAATTAGAGAATTTAAGATATCATAAAATCATTATTATGACTGATGCAGATGTCGATGGATCCCATATAAGAACGTTATTACTTACTTTTTTTTATAGACACATGCCAGAATTAATTAAAAACGGCTATGTGTATATCGCACAGCCTCCTCTTTATAGAATTAAGAAAGGAAAAATGGAGCTTTATTTAAAAGATGATCAAGAGCTCGAGAATTTTTTTGTTAATGATCTTGTTGAACAATCAATTCTAGTTCAAAAAAATGGTTCATCAATTAAAGGCAAAGACCTTGGGACAATTTTTAGTTCTTTGATTAATTTGGATAAGTTGATAAGTATGATATCAGCTGGCAATGATAGTTTTTACTTCTTATTAGAACAAGCAACCATTAGCAATCTTTTTAATATTGAAAACTTTAGTAGCGTTAAAAAGTCTGAAGAGACAATTGATTATCTTTTGAAAAGATTAAACTTTCGTGATCAAACGTGGTCAGCAAAAATTAAAGATGAGAATTCATTAATTTTTTCAAAAAAAGAAAATAAAGTAACTGAGGAGTTTACCCTAAATATAAGCGAGTTTGAGAGTATAAATTTTTCTAATTTGAAAAAATTTAGCTCATTAATTCAAGAATACTTTTTAAGCCCTTCAACTCTTAAAGTGAATGAAGATCAATTTGATATTTTCTCTCCCAAAGACTTTCTCTCAAAAGGTATGGATCTTTCAAAAAAAGGTATGACTTTTCAAAGGTATAAAGGGCTTGGTGAAATGAACCCTGACCAACTTTGGGAAACAACTCTTGATCCGGAGTATAGGTCGATTCTTCAAGTAAATATTAGTGACGCTCAAAGAGCTGATGAGATTTTTGAGGAGCTAATGGGTGACGATGTTGAAAAAAGAAAGATTTTCATTCAATCAAATGCACAAAAGGTTGTAAATCTAGATGTATAGAATGAAAATTTGTAAGATAAACATTATGAAATGACCACTCTGTGAAATTAATAAAATGGTCTTTTTTATTAATTATTTGGATGATACTTTTCCTTAGTATCGCTGTAACTTGGTCTTTATTAAATCTTCCAGAAACGGAATCAATTCAGATTTCAAGACAGCCAAGTATTACATTTTTAGATAAACAGGGAAGAATTATAGCCTCATATGGAGATATATATGGACAGACAATTCAATTTAAAAATCTACCAAAAAATCTTATTAATGCTGTAATCGTTACAGAAGATCAAAGTTTTTTCTCCCATTTTGGTGTTGATCCGAAAGGTATAGCAAGAGCAGTTTATGTTAATTTAAAAGCTGGAAAAATTGTTCAGGGTGGAAGTACTATTACTCAACAACTTGCAAAAAACCTTTTTTTAACTCCTGAAAGGTCCTTTACAAGAAAACTTCACGAATTAATTTTAAGTTTTTGGTTAGAGATGAGATTTTCCAAAGAACAAATTTTAAGTATTTACTTAAATAGAGTTTATCTTGGTTCGGGAACATATGGTGTTCAAGCTGCTTCAGAAAAATATTTTAATAAAAAAGTTGAAGAACTTAACTTATATGAGTGTGCACTCATAGCAAGTTTACTTAAGGCACCTTCTAGATATAATCCAATAGCTAACCAAAAATTATCTAGAGTTAGAACCTCAAAAGTTTTAGAAAATATGGCAAAGAACAAATTAATAAGCCTAAAGAGTGTTTCTGATGCAAAGTTAAGTAACAAAAAATATGATAAATTTACTTCAGCACCAAAAAGTACAAGATATTTTGTTGATTGGCTGTTACCTAGAGTTAAATTATATCTTGGAGAAATAAATGAGGATTTAATAGTTAGAACAACTTTAGATGTTAAGCTTCAAGGTATAGCTGAGGAATCCGTAAATAACGTAACTGAAAAGTTCAAGTCTGCTGATCAGTCTGCACTTGTAACATTAGGGATGAATGGAGGAGTTTTAGCAATGATTGGTGGTAGAGATTATGGAGACTCTCAATTCAATAGAGTTACTCAAGCCCAAAGACAACCTGGATCAGCATTTAAAATTTTTGTTTATTTAGCAGGTATTTTAAGTGGTTATTCTCCTAGTGATTTGATTGTTGACTCAGAAATAGATATTAATGGTTGGTCCCCTCAAAATTATAAAAAGGAATATAAAGGAGAAGTTTCTTTGAATGAAGCTTTTTCAAAATCAATTAACACAGTTGCGGTAAAATTGTCAGAGGGAATTGGCAGGGAAAATGTTATAAAAATGGCAAGAGCAATGGGTGTAAATAGTCCAATTTTGAATTCTCCATCTTTAGCACTGGGTACTTCTGAGGTAAACTTACTAGAATTAACATCTGCCTACAATATACTAGCAAATAATGGGAATGGAGTATTTGTTCATGGCATAAGATCAATAGAAAATACTTCAGGAAAAGTTCTTTTTATGAGAGAAGGACAAGGTCCTGGAAAGATACTTGATGATACTGTAGTTTCAATAATGACAAAGATGATGGAATCTACAATAGAAAGTGGTACTGGAAGAAAAGCAAAAATTAATAGACCTGCAGCAGGCAAGACTGGAACTAGTCAATCACTTAGAGATGCGTGGTTTATTGGATTTACTTCAGATTTGGTTGTCGGCGTTTGGTTTGGTAATGATGATGATTCCCCAATGGAAAACATTACAGGAGGAACAGCACCAGCAATACTTTGGAGTAACTTTATGAAAAAGGCACATTCTGGTATACCCGTTAAAGTTTTAAATTATGCTAGTGAAAAAAATAAAAAAATATTAAGACGTGATGAAAGAATAAGAAATATTATTAATAAGGCTGATAAGTACAAAAGTCAGAAAAACGTATTTGAAAAAATATTAGAGAGCTTATTTTAGATATGTATTAAATGAATCTTGATTTAATTCAGCAGGTCTCAAAAAAGTTAAATATTGATCCTTTTCATTTAATAGGAAAATTAACGAACTGTGATCTACAAGATAATCAACATCATCTCTACCTGATTTATTGAGTTTTACATAAATTTTAAATTTTTTTATAATTTTTTTTATTTCATCTTCAGAACCTGTAAGTCCAGTAAGTGAATTATCAAAATTATTTAAAAAATCTTTTATTACATCAATCGTGTCTCTAGAAGGGTCAACTGTTATAAATAAAGGTATAATATTTTCTCTAATTTTTTTGTCATTTTTAAATATTGTTGAAATTTTAAGTAAATCAAAGGGACAAATATCAGGGCAATAAGTGTAACCAAAATAAATTAACTTTTTTTTATTAAAATCTTTTGAGTTAAAAACTTCACCATTTTGATCTATCAATTTAAAGCTTCCCCCAATGTTTTCTTTTGGATAATTTTTTTTTGACGCTATTTGATTAATAACAAACAAGCTAATCCCTATAAACAGAATAAGCAGGATCATTGAATTAATATTTTTCTTAAATATTCTTTTATATTTTGGCATCTTCAATAATAATATAAGTACTGAGGAGTTTTTTTTCTAATTTTATTTGTCGGAAGAATTTCAGATTTTTTCCGTCACTAAAAATCGTATATTTAAATTTTTTTGATTTTTTACAATGAATATATTTTTCAATTTCAATCAGAATTGATTTGTTTAAAACTTTTAAGATTAGCTTCTCGAATTTACCTTTGTTAAGAAACTTTTTTAGCTTATCTTTTGAAGACGGGGTAAAAAAGCTGAAAGATGAATTAGTTTTTCTGTTAGTTAGAAAATGTTTTTTTTTGTTCAGTGTATTAACTACATCGATAATACCTAAAATCCTTTCAACTTTTATTTTTTTTTCTTTAAAAAAGATATCAATTTCCTTGTTAGTATTTAATAGAGGGTCATCAGGTATTAGATATGAAATAGTATTGAAATCATTAAATAGTATCCAAATTTTATTTAATAAATTTTCTAAGTTTTGAGAAAGATATTCAACATAAAAAAAATTCTTTTTATTTTTTATGAAAATTTTACGGAAATTTTTGTGATATAAATGCGAAAAGATTATGATATCACTATCTGATATTTTTTTAAAACTTTCTAATGTTAAATCAAAAAAATCATTTGGGTTAGATCCGATGATATAGAATTTTTTTTTTACCATACATAATCATACATGTGTTAGAATAATGATTAAATGACAAAAAAAAACTGTAAATTTATTTTTATTTACTTAAGTTTTATATTATTGAATTTTAAGGTTTTGGCACTTGATGATAGTGATATTTTTTTTGAGTCTGTTTTTTTTACAGCTGTTAAAAAATCTAATTACGACAAAGCAAGTGAACTTATTGAAAAGGGGATATCATTAAATATTTTTGATAGTGAGAATATGTCACTTCTTGCTTATGCATTAGCTAATGATGATGAACAAATGTTTGAACTTTTATTAAAAAATGGGGCTAATGTTAACGAGACAATTTTAGATAAAACTTCTTTACTTTCTTTTTACATTAAAAGTCAAAGAACTGAATTAATTGAGCAATTAATTAAGAATGGAGCTAACATTAATTTTCAAGATAGTACTGGAATGACAGCTTTAATGCATGCTATTGAAAGTATGAACTTGAATGCAGTAAAAATTTTAATTAAATATGATTTTGAAACAAAACTAAATGATTATGCAGGAAAAACAATTTTTGATTATGCAAAAAACTCAAGAAACATTTATATAAGTGAATTAATCAAAGATTTTGAGGTTAGCTTTTAACTTTTTTACTAAATATATTTTCAACTCCCTAATATTGATTAACGGGCTTGAAATAAATACCTTTTCTTTTTTAATTGTTTTGAAGAATTTCATGATATTCTTTTGCAAAAAACCATCAAAATATATTACTGGATGTATAAGAAAAAAAATGTTGGAATTACTAATGTTATGGATTTTTTCAACAAGTCCTTTGCTATTAGTTATAAAATCGAAATGATAATCTTTAATATTTAATTCTGAGGCTAATTTTTTTGTATATTCCTCTAGTTCCTTAATAACACAATTTTCTTTACTCATTGAACTTAATGTAATCAATATATTCTTTTGATTCTTTTTAATTTTTTTTTTCATATTTTTGACGACAATTGGCAAAAAGTCTTCTTGAAGAGATAATTTTTTAATAAGCCGAATTTTTTTTATATTTGAGAATTTTTTCAGTCTATTAGTGATATCACTTTTAAAATGTCGACCTTTAAAAAGAAAAAGTGGGAAAAAGAAGATTTTATCAAATTTTTTTATCACAGATGAAATACAATTATCAATTGATGGTTCACTTTTTTCTAAAAAGCAGTAATAACATTTAATACTTTTAATATTTTTATTAATATATTCTGTTAAATCTTCTAGATTTTTTCTATGTGCAATTGCCGAGGAACCATGTGAGCAAATTATTAAGGCATTTGAATTAATTGTTATTATCCTTTGTAATTCTATTAATAATTTTGATTAAGTTATTTGCTTCTTTTTTATTTTCGGTATTTCTAATTATATCATCAGGATTTAGTGATGAGCCATGAATAACCCTATTTAAATCATTTCTTGGCTGCAAATAGGACCCTTCTACAGATGTTCCAAGGAATAAACCTTCATTATCTGAAAAAGAATAAACGTCTGCGAGCCTCAATGTACTTTCAGCAGAATATCCCGTTCCACCAGATACTATTACTGCATCAACATCGACACCTAATTTTACTCTTTCCTTTAAAATAGACTTTAATCCTCTGTGTGTCATTATTGTCATAACGACCTTTCCAGACTTTGCACCTACTTGTAATCCGAAACTTAACCCTCCAATTGAATAAAAAAATGGCCCCGTAAAGTTATCTCCTTTTTTTATTAATAACAATCCATTTCCTCCTTTTGCACCAAAAAGGAAACTACCTTCATATACTTCAGGAAAAATTAAGATAGCTCTACATTTTTTTAGATAACTTTCAAAACTTTTAATATCTGTATTTTTGTGGAGTTTTTTTAAAGTAAATTCAGAGGATTGAATTAGATCAGCGACTATTAATTTTTTTTCGTTGTTTGCTGAAACAGTTGTAGCAAAAAAATAAAAAATTGAAAAAATTACTAGTTTAAACAAAACTCTCATGAATAAGTACTGTTAATTAAATATACTTTTATTATACTTATCATAAAATTAATGAATATGAAAATAAACAAAGTTATTACAGTATTATTATTCTTTTGGTTCTCAACTGTAAATGCTGGTGAAATATTAATAAAGGTAATAAATATTGAAGAAAAAGTTGGATTAATACATATTGCACTATATGATGACCCTACTTTATTTCCTGAGGAAGAGGGAAAGAAACTGGGTTTGAAAATAGATGTTAAAAAGATTATTAATTCCGGTGTAATCATAAATGATCTTAAAGAATCCAGATATGCCTTGGCAATATTCCACGATAAAAACTCAAATAATAAATTTGATACTTTCTTTTCAATTCCTAAAGAAAAATATGGTTTTAGTAATGATGCACCTGTCTTTTTTGGTCCCCCAAGTTTTGACGACGCATCATTTTTTTTAAAAAATGATCAGTTTTTGATAATGGAAATCAATTTGAGATAATCTAGATGAAAAAAGTTTTAGTAACAGGAGGAGCGGGATTTATTGGATCACACATTTGTGAAAAATTAATTGCTGAGGGTTATTATGTAATATGTTGTGATAACTTTTATACTGGCAGTGAAAAAAATCTTAAGAATATTATTAGTAACAAGAATTTTAAATTAATTAATCATGATATAACGTTTCCCATAGAATTAAATGTCGATGAGATCTATAACTTTGCCTGTCCAGCATCACCGGTTCATTACCAAAACGATCCTGTTAAAACTGTAAAAACATGTGTTCATGGTGCAATTAACATGTTGGGTTTAGCAAAAAAAACAGGGGCTAAGATCATGCAAGCCTCCACATCTGAAATATATGGAGACCCAGAAGTGCATCCACAAAAAGAGGACTATAAAGGCGCAGTAAGTATTAGGGGGCCGAGAGCTTGCTATGATGAGGGTAAGAGGTGTGCAGAAACTATTTTTTGGGATTATAAAAGACAACATAATATTAATGTCAAAGTTGTAAGAATTTTTAATACATATGGACCACGAATGCAAAAAAATGATGGAAGGGTTGTTTCAAACTTCATTGTTCAAGCATTATCTAATAAAGATATTACTGTTTATGGTGATGGTAAACAAACTAGATCTTTTTGTTACGTTGATGACCTTGTAAATGGGATATTTCTTATGATGAAAAAAGAAAATTTTCCAGGGCCAGTAAATTTAGGAAATCCATCAGAGATTAGCATTACAGAATTAGCTAAAGAAATAATAAATTTAACATCAAGTGGATCTAAATTAATTAATTATAATCTACCAGAAGATGACCCGAAACAAAGGTGTCCAGATATAACACTTGCAAATGAAAAGCTTGAATGGCAACCTAAATTTGAAAGAATTGAGGGACTAAAAAAAACTGTGAAATACTTCAAAGAACTAATTGAAAATGAAGAAAAATCAAATTAAAAAATCTATTTTATGTGTTGGAGATATTATTTTAGATTCTTATCAAGATGGAAAGATCGATAGAATTTCGCCTGAGGCTCCAATTCCAGTATTAAAAATCCTTCGGAAAGATAAAAAGTTTATTGGGGGTAGCGGAAATGTAGCAAGAAACATATCAGCAGCTGGAGAGTCTTGCCATTTAATATCTGTCATAGGGGTGGATGAAAATGCAATTACACTCAGAAAACTATGTAAGGAAATACCAAACTTGAGCGTTGATTTGATTAAAGATAAAAACAGACCAACAACTTTTAAAAAAAGATTTGTATCAGGAAGCCAACAAATTTTGAGAGTTGATGAAGAAAAAAATCACTCAATTGATATCAGTATAGAAAAGGAGATAATTAAAAGATTTGAAGCTAAAATTTCTGAATTCAAGGTTGTTGTCATCTCAGATTATAACAAGGGAATGCTGACAAAAAGTTTATTAAAAAAAATTATTACTTTTTCAAAAAAAAAAATAAGATTGTAATTGTAGATCCAAAAAATGACGACTTCAGTATATATGGGAATGCTAATATCATTACTCCTAATTTAAAAGAACTTCTTAAGGCGACTAGATCACATGATTCTCCAACTAATAAAAATATTGAAGTTCTCTCAAAGAGATTAATTAGCAAATATAAAATTGATACAATTATAACAACAAGAAGTGCAGATGGAATTTCGATCATTAGCAAAAAAGCAAAAACATTACATCTTCCTTCAAAAGCTAAAGAGGTTTTTGACGTGTCGGGTGCAGGTGATACAGTGGTTTCATATTTAGCATCAGGAATTCTCAGAGATAAGAGTTTAGGTGAATCGGTTAAATTAGCGAACGAAGCTGCTAGTATAGCAGTGGCTAAGTTTGGCACAGCTACGGTAAAAAGAATTGAAGTGAATAAGAAAATTTACAAAAGTAAAAAGGTATGTTCATTATCTGAACTTATTGAAGAAATAAAAAATAGTGATCTCAAAAAAGTTGGGTTTACTAATGGTTGCTTTGACCTTTTACATCAGGGACATCTTGATTATTTAAAACAGTCAAGAGATAAATGTGATTTTTTAATACTTGGACTAAATAGTGATTTATCGGTAAAAATATTGAAAGGAAAAAAAAGACCAATAATAAAACAAAAAGAAAGAGCAGAGATATTGTCAAATTTTGATTTTATCGACAGAATAGTGATCTTCAATGAACGCACGCCGATTAATTTAATCAAAAAAATTAAGCCAATTTATTTATTTAAAGGTAGTGATTATAAAAGAGAGCAAGTTGTTGGAAGTGAAGAGATAAAAAAATGGGGAGGAAAAGTTATATTAATTAATTATTTAAAAGGTAAATCCACATCAAAAATCATTGAAAGAATTCAAAATGGAACTTAGTGCTGTTTTATTTGATTTAGATGGAACTGTTGCGGAAACTGAAGATCTTCATAGGAAATCTTTTAATGAATCTTTTAGAGAGTTCAGTCTTGATTGGTTTTGGGATGAAGCAATTTATAAGGAGTTGATAAATATTGGCGGAGGTAAAGAAAGAATAATGTACCACATAAAAAAAGCTTGGCCTGAAATGTTAAATTATAAAAATTTATCTAATTATATTAATTCAATTCATAAAGTGAAAAATGAAATTTATGAAGACTATATAATTGAATCAAAAATTGAAACTAGGACTGGTATTATAAGATTAATGAACGAGCTGAAAGAAAAAAATGTAAAAATTGGAATAGTTTCTTCTACGTCTGAGGTTAATTTAATGAATTTGTTTAAAAAAGGTTTAAAAATTAACCCAACTAAAAAATTTGATTTGATTGCTCATGGAGATTGTACAAAACTTAAGAAACCGTCACCCGAAATTTATGAATGGGCTCTAGAGAAATTACAGCTTCCTGCTGAGGGTTGTATTGCAATTGAAGATTCACCTAAGGGACTTGAATCAGCCAAGGGCGCAAGCCTGAAGACTCTTATTACGCCTTCCAATTTCACTAAGAATGAAAGTTTTAAATTGGCTGATTTGGTTGTTTCTGATCTAGGTGAGGAAAGTAAACCATTTACGAACATTTCAGGCAATGACTTTGGCTTTAATTATGTAACAGTTGAATTGCTTGAAAAAATAAGTCAAGCTTGAATTAGTAAATAAACACCAATCATTAATAGAAGCTGGCTTAAAAAGATAATTACACTGAAGCTGTGCAGTTTTTTGAACGTTTTATCTTTTTTCATATCAGCTGCATAATTTATTTTTTTCATCAAAAATTTTCCAGAGAAAACATAACCTAGTGTAATAATTAGAAATATGGAAGATAGAAAAGAATCAATTATGAGAAGAAGTAGAAAAATAATAAAGCTCATAATTCCTGAATAAGAATAAATTTTTGGAAAGATACTTCTAATAAATAACCGGGAGTTTTTTTTATCAAGGCTTTGGAATGTGTTAGGAGCAACAACTGAAGAAAAGAAAACTAACCCACCCACGAGGAATGGAATCAAGAATTTTACAATTAGAATAGTTATATTTTCCATAATTTACTTTATTAATTTTATTTAAATATTTTATTACAAATGTTAATTTTAGTTAATGAATTTTAAATTTATATTATTAATTCCTTTTCTAGAAATATTTACTTTCATTTTATTTGGGGATTTTTTTGGTTTCTTTCCAGTAATTTTTTTAATTATTTTTACTGGATTCATAGGATTAATATTAATCAAGTCAAATTTGAATTTAAATAAGCTTGAAGATTTGGTGAAAGAGCCAAATGAGTGGGTTTATAAAAAAATAGCCGGTATTCTCTTATTAATTCCAGGATTTGTAACTGATTTTCTAGGATTAGTAATGCTAATAAAAACTTTAAGAAGCTTTGTTTGGAGATTAATAATTTCAAAATCTATGTATCAAGAAAGAAACAAAAAAAAAGATGAAGATATAATAGAGGTGGAGTATAAGGATCTTGATGAAAAATAATTTTTTAAACTTTTTTGGGAAAGTTTCAGGAAGGGTTCAAGGAGTTGGTTATAGAACATGGACAAAAAAAACTGCTGAATATTATGGATTATATGGTTGGGTTAAAAATTGTCATGATGGATCTGTCGAACTTGAGGTGTTTGGAGCAGAAGAAAAAGTAAATAAATTTTTAAAGAAATGTTATAAAGGACCAATTTTAAGCAAAGTTGAGAAAATTGATATATTGAAAAAAAAATACAAAGAATATCATAATTTTGAAATAGTATATTAATGAGATTTTTTTTTTTAAGGCATACATCTTTAAATGTAGATCAAGATATTTTTTATGGTCAAACAGATCTAGATGTATCAGATAAATTCGAATATGAATTGGAAAAGATTAGAATAAAAATCAATAATAATATTCCAAAATTTGGAAATATTGATATTTTTTCAAGTCCATTGATGAGATGTAAAAAATTGGCTTATGGTATTTCAGAGAATATAAACTTTGATGATAGATTAAAAGAGCTTGATTTAGGAGATTGGGAAATGAAACCTAAAAACAAAATTCCAAAGAAATTTATTGAAGAATGGGAAAACAATATTATGACGTTTCATATACCAAACGGAGAGAGTAATAAAGACTTTATTAAAAGATTAAAAAGTTTTATCGATGAAAAGAGGAAATTAAAAAAAGATTTGCTCATTGTAGCTCATGCAGGATCTATAAATGGAATGATTTCAATTTTAACTAGTCAACCTTTTGATAAATTGTTAAAAAAATACTGGGAGAAAATCGGTTATGGTTCACTGTCTTTAGTTGAATTTAGAGATTCTTTATTTAAAATAAAATATGTTGGAAAGTAGTTAATAATGAAAAAAATCCTAATTCTCGGGGGAGGATTTGGGGGTGTATACTGTGCCAGAACACTACAAAAGTTTAATCTAGAATCATTTGAAGTAGAGTTAGTAAGTAATAATAATTATTTTATATTTCAACCCTTATTACCTGAAGTAGCATCGGGAACAATATCTGCAGGCGATGCTGTAACCCCGATAAGACAGATGCTACCAAATATAAAGTTTAGAAATGCAGAAATAAAAGAGATAAATTGTTATAAAAAGAAAATTGTTGTTGTTCAAGGCCGAAGAAGAAGAGAACATCATTTAAATTACGATCATTTAATAGTTGCATTGGGTCAGGTTAGTAATAAAGACATAATTCCTGGTTTAAAACATCATTCATTTACAATGAGAACACTCAAAGATGCCTATAATGTTAGAAATCATTTGTTAGGATGTTTGGAGTTAGCTGATGTAACTAGAGACAAAAACTTAAAAAAGAAACTTTTAAATATTGTTGTTATAGGTGGGGGGTTTTCAGGTGTAGAGACTATCGGTGAATTACAAGAAATGTCTGATAGATTACTTCCTTATTACAAAAATATAAAAAAGAAAGAAATTAAATTTTATATTGTTGAGTATTCTGAGAGATTATTACCAGAATTAAATAATAATATTAGTCAATATACTCACAAAATATTCAAAAAAAGAAATATAAAAATTTATTTGAAAACTAGTTTGAATGATGTCTCCGCAAATAAAGCTTACTTTAGTAATGGAAAATCAATAGAGACTAATACAATTATTTCAACGATTGGATCAACAGTATCTGAAGTAATAAAAAGTTCGGGATTGCCCTTAAAAAACAGTAAGATAATAACAAATGAATTTTTAGAGGTTTCCAATTTTAATAATATCTGGGCTTTAGGAGATGCAGCTTTAGTCCCAAATGGACAAAAAAAAATAGCATACTCCCCACCCACAGCTCAATTTGCAGTTAGACAGGCAAAATTTTTGGCTAAAAATATTTTTTCTAAGATTCATAATCAAAAATTAAAAAAATTTGAATATAAATCAAAAGGAGCACTCGCGTCGTTGGGTTCAAAGAAAGGTGTAGGAAAGATATATTTTTTCAATGTTAAAGGTTTGTTAGCATGGATAATTTGGCGAATATTTTATTTATCATTTATTCCTTCTTTTCCTACAAGGGTAAGAGTTTTATTTAATTGGATATTAGAATTTTTTATTCCCAGAAACGCTGTATTAACAGAACCTCACGTTAAAAATCCAGTTTCATATTTAGTATTTAAAAAAGGAGATATTGTTTTTGAAGAAGGTATGATAGCAGATGGTTTTTATATAGTTAAAGAAGGAGAGTTTGAAAATACTTATGAAAGGACAAAAAATGGAGAGATATTTAAGAAAAAATATAAAAAAGGTTCACACTTTGGGTCTAGAGTTTTGTTAGAAGGTGGGAGAAGAACTGGAACAATTATAGCAAAGACAGATTCACTAGTTCTAAAAATTGATACAAGTAGCTTTAGGTTGTTAACAGAAAACTTACCTGTGTTAAAAAATTATTTTGGTGAATATTTACCAAGAACATTCAAAAAATTAAACTTAGAGGAAAATAATTAATGTTTAATTTTTTTAAAAAAAAAAATAATTTTTATGAAATTGATGGTGTAAGAATCAACAGATCTCAAAAAAGAGTTAAGACAATTTCGTTACAAGTAAAAAATGGAATAGCCACGATAAATTGTCCTTTATTTATTTCTGATAATTATTTGAGAACATTAATTAAAAAAAAAAAGGCATGGATTAAAAAAAAAATAACCAAAAACAAATTAACCAAAAACAAAGGATTAATAATTAAGGATGGCGCAAATTTTCCTATTTTTGGAAGTAATTTTAGAATAAAAACAATTCAATCAAATCGTGAAAGTATAAATATAAAGAGTAATATTATTAATTTGTCATATAAATCAGAGAATAGAATCAAGAATTTATTTATCTATTGGTTGAAGAAAAAGGCTAATAGTTATTTATCTCAAAGAACAGAAATTATTTCTAGAAAAGTGAAAATTGATTATAAAGCTATTTATGTAAAAAGTTATAGGGCTAGATGGGGATGTTGTAATTATAAGTCAGAAATTTTTTTAAATTGGAAATTAATCTTACTTCCAAAGCATATTATAGATTATGTGATAATTCATGAATTGTCTCATATAATTGAACCTAACCATTCGAGATCATTCTGGGCATTAGTAGAGAAAAATGATGCAAGTTTTAGAGCTAAAAAAAGTTGGTTAAAAGAAAAGGGTCAAGAGATCATAGATTTTAATTAAATATTTTTAAGATTTTCTTGTTCACGTTGGATTAGTTTTTTTGCTTTATGTACTTCATTTTTTTCTACCAGGATTCTTATTGGTATAGCAGAGATATTTCCCTCAACCATAGACATGGATTCATCTAAAACAAAAAAGACTATTTTATGTGACCTCAGAATATGTTTAACCCAACTAATTTCAACAATATTGTTACTTTTAAAAATTAATTCCATCATATGAATTATAATAGTAAGATTTTTGGTGCGCCCGAAAGGATTCGAACCCTTAACCTTTTGAGCCGAAATCAAATGCTCTATCCAGTTGAGCTACGGGCGCGTTTATACACTTTTAATTTTCTATACCATGAGAAAGTTTATTAAGTTTATTTTTCGTTATTATTATTATACTTCCAACTAATAAACAAATAATTGTTATACCTAAAAAAATACTTTTTTCTCCAAATCTCTCAGAATATTGGCCAATTAAACCTGCAAGTTTATTTCCTAAACCTATGGCAGCAAAATATATCCCCATTATGCTTGCAACTAACTTTTTGGGCGATAATTTAGTTATATATGAGAGTATTACTGGTGAAGCACATAATTCGCCAATGGTATGGAATAGGTAGGCTAGACATAACCAGTGCATTGAAGATTTTCCAAAAATATTTGCTTCATTGGATGCAAAAGTCATAAAAACGAAACCAAGCCCCATTATGATTAACCCAATTGCTATCTTAAGTATTGAAGAACAAATAATACCCCTTTTTTTTAGATAAATCCAAAGTTCTGAAATTGAATAACCAAGAATTATTATTAATAAAGGATTTACAGATTGAAACCAACTAGCAGGTATTTCAAAATCAAAATAACCTATGTATCTGTTTGTTTTCTCAAAAGCATAGATATTCATCAATCCACCTGCTTGTTCAAATGAAGCCCAAAATATAATTAATACTAGAGATGCTATAATAATTAACTTTATTCTATCAATTTCTTGATATGAGAATTTAAGTGTACTTTTTATTGGTTTTATTCTTTTATACGAGTCATTTGAATAAAGCTCTAAATTTCTTTTACCTTTAATAAAGAACAATTGACCGATAATCATTCCAATTCCCGCCAAGGAAAAACCAAAGTGCCACCCAAATACTTCACCAACAAAACCAACTAAGATACTTGCTAAAAAAGCACCAACATTTATTCCTATATAAAATATTGTAAAACCTTGATCACGTTTTTCATCATCTTTTTTATATAAACTTCCAACAAGAGTAGATATATTAGGTTTTAATAAACCTACGCCAAGAATTATTAATGTTAAACCTAGGAAAAAAAAAAATTCCTGTCTAACTGCTAATGATATATGGCCTAAACATAATAAAAACCCTCCTAATAAGATTGAGTTTTCTCTGGAAATATATTTGTCCCCGATTATTCCTCCAGGAATACAAGAAATATAAACCAAAGCTGTATACCATCCGTATAAAGTTATTGCTTCACTATTTGACCAACCAAGACCAGGGTTGCTTTTGTCAGTTTCTGAAATTAAATAAAGAACGAGAATTGCACGCATTCCATAATAACTAAAACGTTCCCAAAGCTCAGTAAAAAAAAGTGTAACTAAACCATGAGGATGATTTTTAATTTCTTTTAATAAAAAAATCATTTTTTAATTTTTTTTTGATTATCAAGTTTTTCTAAATCTTGAATATGCGTTTTTAATGCTTTGCTACTTAAGTGTATTTCAAATAAAAAAACTATTATAGCAATTGAAAAGAAAAACAACGCTACAATGAAAATTAAAAGTGAAGATTTTAGATCATATATTCCGATAAGAATTGTTAGGAGATTAAAAAAAAATGATAATCCTGAAAAAATTTGCATGAGTTTAACGTAAAAGAGTCTTTTGTTTAAAATTTGTATTTGAGCAAAATATCTAGTGGCAGATTTATCATTTATAGAAATTTTTTTATTAATAAATTCATCATAAATTTTTCTAATTAATCTACTTAAAGAGGTATATCTATTTCCAAAAGATATCATCATCAATGGAATTGCAGGAAATAAAAATGCAGCATATGTTAGTTTAAAATTATACATAATTAGAATTATATCACATTAAAATCATCAGGATAATTAGATTTCTTGTGAAAGAAAAAAAATAGGTAATTTGGCACATAAATTGCTTATATATTATAGATTTTTGATTAGTGTCAAAAATTTGAAAGATGAGAAGGTCTAAAAATACAATATTTCCTCCCTTATAAGATAAAGAGACCTTCTCATCTACTTAATATTTTTAATGAATATTACCAATTTATCAAAATCTTCATCATGAATCTCTTTATATGAACATCCAAATTTGCTCTTAATCACACTGCAAACATGAGCATAAGAATTTCTACCTTTTGGGTGAGAGGGGTGAGACTTTAGCTTACCTTTGAGTTGATCACCGCAAGTTTGAATTAGTTTCCACAAAAATTTTCTATTTGTTTCATTCATTATCTAAAACCAGTATCTGTTCGTCTTCTTGCCTTTTTTTTTTCTTTTTTTTTTTTTTCTATTAATTTTCTTTTTAAAATATATTTATTTCCTGGCTTTGGTTTTGGGAGCTTCTCATAGGTCCCATCACTTTTTATTAAGAAATAATTACCATTTGAATCTTTAACAATTTCGTTTGCAGAAATATCAAATAAAAGAATAAAAATTAGTAAAATTATAAAACTTAAGTTTTTCATTTTTCTAACATATGATAAAATTCTGAGTTTTGTAACTTTTTATACTCATCAGAAAATAGATATTTCTTTTGGCTTTCATTTTTTCTAGAAATCCAAAGCTTTATTTTTTTTGAAATTTGATCACCATTAATATCTCTTAGCATCATGTGATAACTATCTTTATAAACCATAAGATCTATTTTCCTTGAGTCGTTCTCTCCAACTTTAGAATTTTTCAATAATTCTATCAATGGTTTTCTTGGGATTATTTCATCTTTTATTGGAACTAATATTAATGTATTATATGAAGGATTTAAAAGATAATCTTTTGTTACCTCGTAACAGTAATCCATGAGCTCAATTATTCCGTAAAGACTTTCTAGGTTCGGTTTGTGAATAAAAAAAGGATCTTTTGAGAGTTGCCTTAATATTTCAAGGTTGTCTGTTGCTTTTACTTCAATTAGACCATCGCCATCTAATTGAAGATAAGGAAATATTGTTGAAAAGAAATTCATCAAAAAACTTTTAAATGGATTTTTCTCCGTAAAGTTCCATATCGCAGGTGCAATTAATATTATACCGTCAATTGGTAAGGATTTTTTTTTAGATATCAGACTTAAAGTAATTGCTCCTCCCATACTTTCACCTAAAAGATATATTTTTTTTTTAGGATTCTCTTCCTTAAGTTTAATAATTTGTAATTCTATATCAGTTATTTGAATATTAACATTAAACCAATTACCTCTATTCTTATTTTTACCAAAACCATTTAAATCAAAGGCTAATGTACAAATGTTATGCTTTTCTAAAAAAAGTCCAGGTTTTTCAAAGGCGTTACCGTAATCATTGTAACCATGAATTGCTAAAATAATTTTTTCACAATTATTTTTATCTCCCCATTCATAGTAGAACTTTTGATTACTAATTGAACTTTCAGATAAATTACCGTTTTTAGTAGTCATTGAACAACTACTCAGAAAAAACAAAAAAATTAATCTTTTAACAATTTTAAAAATATGTCCTCTAAATCAGATTCTTTGGTTGATATATCTTTAAGTTTATAACTTTTAGAAACAAATTCTTTAATTATTTCTGCGGTACTAATTTCACTTTTTTTGAATCTAAGTATAATTTTTTTTCCTACTTTTTTTGTGCAATATTTTATAATTTTTTTAGGTATTGATTTTACAGGTTCAGAAAATTCTATAATTAACTCTTTTTCATCAAGCAAGCTTAGTAAATTAATTTTTTTATCACAGGCAATCACTTTGCCTTTATTTATCACTGCTATGTTATCGCATAAAATTTCAGCTTCTTTCAGGTAGTGTGTAGTCAAAATAATTGTAACACCTTTACTATTCAATTTTTTTATGTAAGACCATAAATTCTTTCTTAATTCTACATCAACACCTGCCGTTGGTTCATCAAGTATTAACAAAGGAGGGTCATGTACCATTGCCTTTGCAACCATCAATCTTCTTTTCATTCCCCCTGAAAGGCTTCTAGAATATGAATTAGCTTTTTCATGTAAATCTAGATTCTTTAGAATTTCATTATTAATATTATTCTTATTATTGACTCCGTACATCCCAGCTTGGATATTCATTATTTCTATTGGTGAAAAAAATGGATCAATATTTATCTCTTGAGGAACCACCCCAATATTTCCTTTTATAGTTTTTGGATCTGAATCAAGATCAATACCACAAACATTTACTTTTCCAGATGATTTGTTAGATAACCCTGATAAAATATTTATGAAGGTACTTTTTCCAGCCCCATTAGGTCCCAATAGACCAAATATACAACCTTCTTCAATAGATAAATTTACATTATCTAAAGCTAAGTTTCCATTTTTGCCATATTTTTTTGTTAAAGCTACAACATCAATAATTTTATTTTTCATTTTTTTAGAATATAGTTATATTTGAATTAAAATATATTGTAATTAGTTTTTTATATGTCTCTAGATTTTATGAATAATTTAAAGTTAATTGAAGGAAATTCAACTAGCTGTCAGGGTAAAGATTCTTTTGATTCTCACCCAAAAGTATATTTAGATCTTTCAAAAGGTGATATTGTAATTTGTCCATATTGCAATCAAAAATTCAAAAAAAAATGAAAAGTGCTGATAATGAAAAACTAGTGCTCGTTGATGGATCGGGTTATATCTTTAGAGCATATTATGCTCTACCTCCGATGAATAGGTCAGATGGGTTGCCAGTTAATGCTGTTTTTGGATTTTGCAACATGCTTCTTAAATTAATAGAGGAAATTCAAATTGAGAATGAGGGAAACGTCTCAATTGCTGTTATTTTTGATGCTGCAAGAGAAACATTTAGAAATGAGATTTATCCAAATTACAAAGCAAACAGATCTGATCCACCGGATGACCTTAAGCCTCAATTTGAAATCATTAAAAATGTTCCAAATTTTTTTAATTTGCAGTCAATACAACTTAAAGGTTTTGAAGCAGATGATTTAATAGCATCATATGCAAAAATAGCTAATGAAAACGGTAAAAAAGTAACAATAATTTCTTCGGATAAAGATTTGATGCAACTAATAAATGACAATACTACAATGATAGACCCTTTAAAAAAGAAAGAAATTTCGAAGGAGAATGTTCTTGAAAAGTTTGGTGTATATCCAGAAAAAGTTATTGAAGTACAATCTTTGGCAGGTGACTCCTCTGATAATATTCCTGGTGCACCTGGAATTGGTCCAAAGATAGCATCTCAACTTATTAATGAGTATTCTACTGTAGAAAACTTATTGGCCAAT
>MDTB01067068.1_pt1 | contig 36391 bp, 38 predicted proteins | sample 811161 | NCBI WGS metagenome assembly MDTB01 (sample SAMN05326650, study PRJNA326480) | marine metagenome | isolation source: seawater | place: Mediterranean Sea | collected 2009 | reverse complement strand
CTTTTTGGTGCTGAGTAATAATATAAATCTTGATAATCAATCTTAGGATATTTTGGTTTTTGCCAATTAGGTTCTTTTAAAGATTTTAATCTCTCATAAGCTTTTAATCTAAAGTCTAACATCCATTTTGGTTCTTTTTTGATATTAGAAATAAACTTGATCACATCCTCGTTTAAACCTTTTGGCGCTTTAATATTTTCTATATCGGTAGTAAAACCGTACTTATAATCCTTTAACTTTTCTATATCTTTTTCTCTAGTATCCATTTAAAATCTTCTTTCAATGTTATCTTTAACAAGATCTTCTAAGCTCTTTTTTTCAAAAAAATCATTAATATGATTTTCGAGCTCATCCCATAAATTATGGGTTAAACATTTTGTAGATTTACCATTGCAGCCCTTCTTTGACTCTTTTTTGCATTGAACAGTTTTAACTTTTTCATCAACAGCATCAAAAATATTAGTAAGTTTTATTTCTTTAGTTTTTTTGCCTAAAACATAACCACCTTGATTTCCTCTAACACTTTGAACAATATCTTTTTTTCTAAGTTTAGAAAAAATTTGCTCTAAGTAATCCAGAGAAATACCTTGTCTGAGCGAAATGTCTCTCAAAGATACTGGGTTAATATTGTTGAATTTTGCCAGATCCACTAAAGCCATTACCGCATATCTGCCTTTAGATGTTAGTTTCATAAAACCTATATTTTATAGGGGTATATATAAACCCGACTAAATTAGTCAAGTATGTTATAAAAAAAATACTAACATTTTGTCACGTAGTTGTGTTAAACCTAATTTTTTTTTGAGAATAGTAATCAGTTTCAATTATGGATAACAAAATTTTAGAAATATTCATCCCAGGGCCTGCAGGAAGACTTGAGGCTAAATATTATAAAAGTAAAAAAGTAACTTCACCTATCGCTTTAATCCTACATCCTCATCCGCAATACGGTGGAACAATGAATAATAAAGTTGTTGTTGAAACATTTAATTCATTTATGGAAAATGATTTTTCTGTTTGTCGAGTTAACTTTAGAGGTGTTGGAAAAAGCGATGGCGAATTTGATAATGGACAAGGAGAATTAGCAGATGCAGCAGCAGCATTAGATTGGCTTGAAAGAGAAAACTTTGATAATTCACAATGTTGGGTATCTGGTTTCTCATTTGGTTCTTTAATCGCAATGCAACTATTAATGAGACGGCCAGAGATAAATAGATTTATTGCTATTTCACCACAGCCAAATGTTTATGACTTTTCATTTTTATCTCCATGTCCATCATCAGGACTAATGCTTTATGGTAAAAAAGATGAGTTGGTTCCAATAGAATTTATAAGAGATTTAGATAACAAACTCAAAGCTCAAAAAGGTATTAAAGTTGATTTTCAAGCGGTTGCAGATGCAAATCATTTTTTTTCAAAAAGTGAAATTAATTTGAATAAATGTTTACAAAAATATATTCAAAAAGAAACTTCGCTTTATTAAAATTAAAAGATTCTATGTATCTTTCCACCACTTGTACTTTTAATACATCTGGTTGTGTTCGGAAAGGTAATTGATAATTTTAAGAAAGATCTGATTGCGATATACGCAAAAGCTTGAGACTCTATAAAATTTCCATCAAAATCAAATTTATCTATATCATGAAATATATGTTCTTTGTTATTAAAATCATCTTTAATCGACTGAATTAAAAATTTATTTTTTCTACCTCCACCACACAAAATATAGTGATTTGGAAAAATATTATTTTTTTCATTTATTTTTTTTAATCCGTCTGAAATTAAATGAGAAGTAAATTTAGTCAACGTAGCACATCCATCTTCAAATGATAAACCTTTGGCAAAAGACAAATCAAAATCTTTCACATCTAAAGATTTATCAAATGATTGTATTTCAAAATTATCTATCGCTTGATTTAATATTAAATTATCAATTTTACCCATTTGTCCATACTTACCATCTTTGTCATATTTAAAGTTTATATGATTTCTAACCCATTTATCTATTAAACAATTTCCTGGGGCTATATCGTAAGCAAAAAAATTTTCGTTTAGATTATCCACTTTTTTATTTTGAATTTGAGTTACATTTGTAATGCCGCCAATGTTGATTATGCTCAAAGGATATTTAATATCAAATTGACTATTTATTATTTCTGAAATCAAATTATGAAATATTGGAGTTAAAGGAGCTCCCTGTCCACCATGATCTAAATCATTTTGTCTGAAATTGTTGATTACTATTTTTTTGATCATTGTAGACAACATTCTCCCATCTCCAATTTGTTTCGAAATTTTCATTTTTGGTTGATGAAAAATAGTTTGACCATGAAAGCCAATCAAATCAATATTTTCATTTATATTATTAATAACATCACTTATGATTTTGTAGTTAAATAGCGTAAATTTTTTTTCCAATTCACTCAATCTCTGAGAAAAAGTTTTAAGATCCTCAGTATTAGAAATTTTATCTCTCAAATCTATCAATTGTTCAAATAAGCTATTATCAAAGGGTCTAAAAATGTTAAAAATACTGTGAAATTCATCATAACCATCCGATTTTATTATGGATAAATCAACTCCATCCATAGATGTGCCGCTCATCAAACCAAGAGAAGTAAACATCTTTTTTTTCATAATTATCTTTTTTAAAAAAATTTGTATATTGTAGAACTATAATCTTATGAATAAATTTTTAAAAGAATTTAAAGATAGAGGTTTTTTTTATCAATGTACAGATCTGGATAATTTATCCTCTTTGTTAGATAAAAAGAAAATCAAAGCCTATATCGGTTTTGATTGCACGGCCCAAAGTCTGCATGTTGGTAGTTTGCTTCAAATAATGTGTCTAAGAATGCTTCAAAAATATGGACATCAACCTTTAGTTTTATTAGGTGATGGAACTACAAGAATCGGTGATCCATCCGGAAAAGATAAAACTAGAAAAATCTTAAGCGATGAGGAAATTGAAAAAAATTCAAAAAATATAAAAAGAATTTTAAAAAAATTTTTAATTACAGATAATGAAACTACAAAACCAATTTTTGTAAATAATTTTGATTGGCTTAAAAGTTTGAATTACATTGCTTTTTTAAGGGATATAGGAAAACATTTTACAATTAACAAAATGTTAACATTCGAAAGTGTAAAGACTAGATTAGAGAGGGAACAATCTTTAAGTTATATGGAATTTAATTATATGATTTTACAAGCTTATGATTTTTTAGAACTCAATAAAAAAAATAATTGTGTTTTACAAATTGGTGGTTCAGATCAGTGGGGAAATATTGTAAATGGAGTTGATTTAATAAAGAGATATTCAAATAATCAAGTATATGGATTAACCACTAACTTAATTACTTTGGCCTCTGGCGCTAAAATGGGAAAAACTGAAAGTGGCGCAATCTGGTTGGATGAGAAACTTTTGTCACCCTATGATTATTGGCAGTTTTGGAGAAATGTAGACGACAGAGATGTACTTAGATTTTTAAAAATTTTCACAGATTTAGGTAATGATGAAATAGAAAAAATAAAAAAAGATGGAATCAATCAACAAAAGATTGTTCTCGCGAATAAAACAACATCAATGTTACACGGAGACAAAGAAGCAAAAAAAAGTGAGGATACTGCAAAGAAAACATTTTCTGAAAATTCTCTTGGTTCAGCTTTACCTTCTATAACGGTAAATAGAGGTCAGATAAATGATAAATTATCTATTATTGATTTAATAATTCTGTCTAATTTAGAGAGCTCTAAAAGTGAAATTAGAAGATTAATTAAAGGAAAAGGTGTTAAATTGAATAATCAAATTATAGTTGATGAGAAATTCATAATCAATGAAAAGCTTTTTAAAGAAAATTTTATTAAGCTTTCTTTGGGAAAAAAAAGACATATAAAAGTTGAAATAATTTAATCTTTTTTTAATTTTTCAAGTGTTCTTGTTATAAACCTTGGTGTTAATGTCTTGACTGGATTTACAGTGGTTTTTAATTTTTTTGGTGGTCCTTTAATCTTAAAACTTACACCAAAAACTCCTTCACCAACTTTTTTTCCAACCAAAATATTACCAATTAAAGGAATTGAGGAAATTGTTCTGTTTATTGTTGTTGCGGGGACCAGTGTCCCTCTTAAACTTATCAATTCATTAGTTTTAACATAACCATCCATAAGAATAGAGATGGCAGGTCCAATTGCATATAATTCCTCAATTTCAATCATATTTTCACTATTTGAGTAAGTCATTTCAAAATCAGAAAATCTTATGCCTTCTCCTGTAAGCAAATCTGCTATCCCTTGAAGGGATGCTAATGTTAATAATTTTGCTAATGCTGGAACTTCTTGCACTTTAAAATTATCAATTACTAACTTTGAATTAGAGAGCTTGCCGCTTTCAATTGAGTAGAAATTTAAATTACCCTCTTCAAATCCTTTAATAAATTTATATCTATTCACAAAAGGTTTGGCAATGTCAGAATATAGTGTTGTAATTTTTTCGTTTGAATTAGATCTTATGGTCATTTTAATTTTTTTATTTTTTGAGAAAAAGGAAGTTAAGTTAGCATCTATAATTTTATTATTTTTTATAACTAAATATCCATTTAAATCGTTCACTATATGATTTTTATCTAAAAAAGTTTCATCAATTTTAATATTTAGTTTAAAACCATCATTAAAAATATCCTTGAATTTTGTTTCTTTTTTTGATTTTAATAAATCATCAATAATTTTTGTAGAATTAAAACTTTTTGAATTTAAGTAATAGTCTTTATTTTTCCTGAAAATTGAAATTTGGTTTTTTATTAAATGATTATCAAAATAAACAAAATTAATTTCATTTAATGATTTAATCTTAAAATTTTTTGATAATCTCAGACCTTGTAAATCCAAAAGATTATCTTTCTCTTTAATTGATATGTTTTCTAATAAAATTTCATTTGATGATAAGTTTTTTTTTCCTTCAAAAATCAAATTTAGGTCTGAGTTTATGTCCTTATTAAAGTTAAGAAAATCAATATTAAATAAATTTTTTTTAATATTAACTAATGAATAAAATTTAAGCTCTTTATTAGACTTTAAAAAATTATATTTAATTTCATCTTTATTCTTTTGTAAAAGTATCTCACCACTTCCATCAATCCTTAAAAAATTTTTTTTATATTCAATTTTTAAATTGTGATTTATCAAATCAAAATTATCATTAATTTCTGGAAAATATGCTTTTAATTTAAGTTTATTTGATAAATTCATTTTTTTTAGATTTAAATTAGAGCTCACATTTAAGTCTTTCAAATTATATTTTTTATCAATTGAAAATGAAAAAATATTATTTAAGTCAAATTCTACAGAATTTATTCTTATACTATCCTGGTTGTTATTTAAAAATTTGCTTATTTGATTTGAATCTAGATTAATATCTTTATTATCACTTTTTCCTGTAATAAAAAACTTATCAATATTTTTTTTGATTTTTATTTCAGGAAATAAGATATTATTTTTATCCACTATAAGTTTAACGTCTTTTAAATCAAAAATTTGATTTTTAAAATTAAAATTGAAATTAATCTGAGATAACTTAAAATCATTAAAAGATTTTAATTCACCCTCTTTTACAAATCCCTTAACAGTATAATTTTGATTTATATTTCCCTCATCATCAAACTTTAAATTTATATCAGCAATCAGATATCCTTTTTTTATTAATTTTTCTAAAATGAAAAGTTGTGAATTATCATTAATAAGTCTTAAAAATGATATTAATTTTTTTATTTCTATGGATCTTGTAGAAATATCTAATCCTGATATAGAAAATTGGTTATTAATTAAAGATTTAATATCTAGATGTGATTTAATGCTTTCAAGTTTAATTCTTTTGTTCTTGATATTAAGATCTGCACCTATTGTTTTTAAAACTAATTTTAATTCAAATAAGTCTAAGATAATACTGATTTCATTTAAATCTAAATCTAGCTGATTGTTTATTTTTTTTACTTCTTTAGATATTTGATCGTTAAATTTATCCGTTTTAATGCCAAAAAAAGTCAAAAATGAAATCGATCCAAAAATAAATAGGAAAATAAGAATTAATAATCTATAAATTATTTTTTTCATCTAATTTGATATAAGGATTTTTCCAGAAACACGTCGATATAACCTTCTAAAACCTTATCCGGATTTGTGCTTTCGTGATTAGTTCTGTTATCTTTAACTAATCTATAGGGTTGTAGCACATAGGATCTTATTTGGTGACCCCAGCCAATTTCAGATTTGGATGCTTCATTACTTTGATTCTGTTTCTCTTTTTTTTTTATCTCAAAATCATAAAGTCTTGCCCTTAACATGTTCATGCATGTTTCTTTATTTTTATGTTGTGATCTCTCGTTCTGGCATTGTACAACTATTTTTGATGGCAAATGGGTAATTCTAACAGCGCTATCTGTGGTATTAACATGTTGACCACCTGCACCACTGGAACGATAAGTATCAATCCTTAAATCTTTATCCAGAATCTCAATATTCAAATCTTCATTTACAACAGGATATATCCACACACTAGCAAAACTAGTGTGCCTCCTCGCTCCAGAGTCGAATGGTGAAATTCTCACAAGTCTATGAATTCCAGATTCTTTTTTTAACCAACCAAATACATAATCTCCCTCAATCTTTATTGTAGAAGATTTAATTCCAGCTTCATCACCTTTATGTTCGCTTATCAAATTACATCTATAATTTTTATTATCTGACCATTTCATGTACATTCTTCTCAACATGCTTGCCCAGTCTTGGCTTTCAGTGCCACCAGCTCCAGCATGAATTTCTATATAACAGTCTAACGAGTCTGCTTCATTTGATAAAAAACACTTAATCTCATTTTTTTTGACTTCTGTATTCAATTCTTTAATGTTTTCACAAATCTCTTTTTTTACACTTATATTATTTTCATCGACTGCGAGCTGATAAATATCATCTAAATCCTTTAATTTATTTATTGAGCTTTCAAATGAATTTATAAGATCTTCAAAGAGTTTTTTTTCTTTAATTACCTTTTGGGAATTTGCTTTGTTCTGCCAAAAATCAGAAGCTAGCATTTTTTTATTTAAGTTTTCTAATTTTAAATAGATTTCATTTTTTTCAAAGATACTCCTTTATTCTCTGATTAATCTTTTCTATCTCTTTTTTTAAGTCTATATATTTATCTTCCATTAATAAAACTTTAATATATTATTAGTATCTAATCTATTATTATCTGAATATAAAACTTTTCCATTCATAACATTTTGACTTTTATATGCCTCAATAATAGTATTTTTTGAATCAAATTTTGCCTTTTCCCCTGTAAGAGGATCAACAACCATTAATGTCATTTCTTTCGGTACTTTAAAAGGTCTGGCATCAGATTTTTTAACTGCTTTTTCAACAAATTCCTTAAAAATTGGTAAAGCAGCTTTCGAACCTGTTTCATATTTTCCTAATGGCTCTGGATTATCCATTCCAACATATACTCCGACTACTAAATTAGATGTAAATCCAATAAACCAAGCATCTGTATTCTCATTTGTGGTACCTGTTTTGCCTGCTAAATTAAGTTTTAAGTCTTTTAATTTTTTTCCTGTTCCTCTCTTTATGACACCTTCTAAAAATGAGATAATTTGATACGCAGTTTGCTCAGATATAACTTGCTTATAATTATCTTCTATGATCGGATAATCCTTACCAGTAAATGAAATTTCATTACAATTTTTACATTTTCTAATTTCGTTGTTAATAATTGTATTACCCTCACTATCTTGAATACGATCTATAATAATAGGACTAATTAATTTTCCTCCGTTAACAAATGATGAATAAGCTGATGTTAAATTTAAGAGAGTTGTCTCAGCTGAACCAAGTGAAATTGATAATAATTCCTCTGGATTTTCATAAATTTTCAATTTTTTTGAAAAACTTGCAATCTTATCAACTCCTAAATTTTGAGCTATTCTTACTGTCATCAAATTTCTTGATTTTTCTAGTCCTACTCTTAATGTAGAGGGCCCATAAAACTTTTTTCCATAATTTTCAGGTTTCCATTTTTTTAAATCAATTCCTTGATCTAAAACAAGTGGAGCATCGAGCACTAGTGACGAAGGTGTAAATTTATTTTCAAGTGCTAATGCATAAACAAATGGTTTAAACGCTGACCCTGGTTGTCTTAAAGCTTGGGAAGCACGATTGAACTCACTTGATTTAAAACTAAAACCTCCACTTAAAGCAAGTACTCTTCCAGTAAATGGATCCATGACAACTATGCCACCATTTATTTTTGGTAATTGTTTAAGACTATAAAAATTTTCTCTTAATCTTTGAACATATACTACGTCTCCAACTTTAAATAAGTCTTTAAAATCTTTTTTAGTCCAAGATATGTCCTTGTATCTTATTGTGCCAATCGATCTATCAATTGTTTCAATTTTAGTTTCAAATTGATCTATATTTTTGACTATTGCTAGTTTCCAGCCAATAGAATTTTCTAGTTTATATTTTTTTTTTATCTTTTCAGGCCAATTTTTATTATAAGTTAAATTAATAAGTGACCCCCTCCAGCCTTTTCTTTGATCATATGCGATCAGACCTTCCCTAAGCGAGTTTGTTGCTAATTTCTGTAAATTTAAATTAATTGGTGTATTAATATTATAACCTTGCTTATAAACTTTATCATAAGTTAACTTTTCAATAATATTTTTTCTAACATCTTCAATATAATATTGGGCATCTTCTAAATAAACTTTTTGTATCTTTTTTAACTCAATCTTTTTATTCTTGTTATGATTGTATTCATCGTAATTTAAAAATTCGTTTTGATATAAATTTTTTAAAACTAAATCTCTTCTAAATTTAGCCAAATCTTTATTTTGATAAGGATTGTACTTACTTGGAGCTTTTGGTAAGGCCGCTAGTAGTGCAGCTTCAGCGTAATTTAGTTCTTTAATAGATTTGTCAAAATATTCCAGACTAGCTGCTGCCACGCCATAAGCACCACTTCCTAAATAAATTTGATTCAGATATAATTCCAATATTCTTTCTTTGTTTAAAGCTCTTTCAATTCTAAAAGCTAAAATTGCTTCCTTAATCTTTCGATTTATGCTCACCTCATTTGTTAGCAAAAAATTCTTAGCAACTTGCTGAGTGATAGTCGATGCACCCTCAAGTCTTTTTGAGGTCATAATATTTCGAATATTATTCAAAACTGCTCTTAAAACACCTTTTGCATCTACTCCTGGATGAGAAAAGAAATTCTTATCTTCAGCAGATAAAAACGCGTTAATCACTTTTTTTGGTATTGAGCTGTAAGGTATAAAAATTCTTTTTTCTTTTGAAAAATCCGCTACTAATTCTCCATTTCCAGAATATACTTTGCTTGACACGGAAGGCTTATAATTTTTAAGAAATTTATAATCTGGTATATTGTTAGAAAAAGTCCACAAAATAACAAAAATACTTAAAATAGTTATCAAAGAAACACTTAATAATAGAATAAAAATATTTCGTATCATTCTTGTCATTTTGATATCATTATATATAGGAATTTGTTAAAGATAAGGCATATTTAGCAAACAAAATTTAAAATAAAATGAAAATCTTAATCAAAAAATTATGGAAAAAAATTTATACATTGATGCGTCATATCCCAATGAAACTAGAGTTGTTCTTAAGTCAAATGATAACATTGAGGACTATGAATACGAAGGTTTAAAAAATAGTCTTATTAAAAATAATATCTACTTAGGAAAAGTAAGTAGAATCGAACCATCTTTACAAGCAGCTTTTATTGACTTTGGAAGAGAACGACATGGTTTTTTACCTTTTAATGATATTCAATCCAATTACTATCAAATACCAAAAAGTGATCTAGAAATAATTAAAAAAGAGGAGGAAAAAGTCAGAGAAGAATTATCAAAAAAAATTGAGGAAAAAGAGGAAGAAAATTTAGCAGAAGGAAAACTAGATATTGATGACCCAATTGAATTAGAAAAAAATCACATAAATGAAAAAGAAAAAGAATCTGACGATAAAATTAAAGTATTTGAAAATAAAAACAAATTTAAAAGATATAAAATTCAAGAAGTTATCAAGCCTAATCAAGTTATTTTAGTTCAAGTTATTAAAGATGAGAGAGGCCAAAAAGGCGCTGCATTAAGTACTTTTATATCAATTGCAGGAAAATATATTGTTTTAATGCCAAATACTCCTAAAGGTGGAGGGATATCAAGAAAAATATTTAATCCAGCAGAAAGAAAAAAAATAAGGTCAATTTTAAATGAAATTGAGATTCCTAGGGAAATGGGATTAATTGTTAGAACTGCTGGAAGTAATAAAACAAAAAATGAAATAAGTCATGATTTAGATGCATTAATTAAATCTTGGAATCAAATTAAAGAAAATGCAATTAATTCTATAGCGCCATCTTTAATTCATCAAGAAAGCGAAATTATTAAAAGAACACTTAGAGATATGTATGATGAAAATACAAATAGTATAATCGTCGAAGGTAATGAAGGTTATAAAAAAGCTCAAAGCTTTATGAAGATGTTAATGCCTTCTCAAGTAAAAAAAGTAAAAAAATACAGAGGAAAAGTTCCTCTGTTCATAGAAGAAGGAATAGAACAAAAATTAAATCAAATATTTGACTCGGAAATAAAACTTAATTCAGGTGGATATTTGGTTATAAATCCCACAGAAGCTTTGGTTTCGATAGATATAAACTCTGGGAGCTCAATTAAACAGAAGAATGTTGAGAGTACAGCTTTAGACACAAATCTGGAAGCTACAGAAGAAATAGCAAGACAAATCAAGATCAGAGATTTGTCAGGTTTAATTATAATCGATTTCATTGATATGTTGAGTTATGGGAACAGAAGAATGGTTGAAAAAAGACTAAAAGAAAAATGTAGATTAGACAGAGCGAGAATTCAAATTGGAAAAATAAGTAATTTCGGATTATTAGAAATGTCAAGACAAAGGCTTAGAGAAAGTGCGGTTAAATGGAAAGTCGAATTAACAGATGAGTCATTTGCCCAAAAGTTATTAAAATTAGTTGAATTAGAGTCTGTATTAAATAAGGCTAAATTCGTTGAGCTTAAGGTTTGTAAAAAAATATCTGATTTTTTAAAAGAGAATTTTGTTGATGATTTAAATTACTTTGAAAAAAAAAACAAAATGAAAATTGATATAGTTACTGAAAATTCTCTTATTATTCCAGAGTACATCGTAGATATTAAAAATAAATCAAACAAAACAATAAAGCTTATAGAATATTTCGAAAAGCTTAAAAATCTTGATCACCAGATAAAAGAGGAACAAACTAAGATACCTAAAATAAAAAAAAGGATGTTTAAAAAGAGGAAGTTTTATAAAAAATCTAAATAATTCCTTTTTTTGGAGAAGATGGACTACCCATCAATTTTTTTTCAATTCTTCCTGATAAGAAAGATTGTCTGCCCGCGATTACAGCATTTTTAAAAGCTTTTGCCATCTCATAAGGTTTTTTTGCTTTCGCAATTGCAGTGTTGACCAAAACACCATCACAACCTAATTCCATAGCAATAGTTGCATCTGATGCTTGTCCAAGACCTGCGTCAATAATCAAAGGTAATTTTGTTTGTTTTCGAATTATTTGAATATTCACTTTGTTTAATATTCCTAATCCAGAGCCAATAGGCGCTGCGAGGGGCATTATTGCTACAGCACCAGAATTTTCTAATCTTTTTGCCATTAAAGGATCATCATTGCAGTAGACCATTACTTTAAAACCCTCTTTGGTTAAAATTTCTGTTGATTTAAGAGTTTCAATCATTTCAGGAAAAAGATTTTTTTTATCACCTAATACCTCTAATTTTACCAACTTCCATCCACCTATCTCTCTTGCAAGTCTTAATGTTCTCAAAGCCTCTTTAGAATTAAAACAACCAGCAGTATTTGGTAAATAAGTTATTTTTTTTGGGTCGATATAATCCATTAATAAAGGTTTTTTCTTATCTGTTATATTTACTCTTCTAACAGCCACTGTCACAATTTCGGCACCAGAAACTTTAATTGCTTTAGCACATTCTCTCATATTTTTATATTTACCAGTTCCAACAATTAATCTTGAATTAAATTTTTTTTTTGAAATAATTAAACTATTCTTATTTAAACTCATCCACCTCCAATAAAATGAACAATTTCTATTTTATCATTTTTTTTTAAAAAAATTTTATTTAATTTTTTTTTATCTACTATTTCTTTATTTAATTCAATTGCTACCTTTTGCAAAGGGACATTTAGATGTTTAACTAGTTCAGATAATTTAGATTTATCGTTTATTCTATTTAATTGACCATTTATTTTTATTTTTATTTTTTTTTTCATCGTATATAAATATTGAATGAGCAATAAGATAATTATTATTAATGGTCCAAATCTTAATCTATTAGGAGAAAGAGAACAATCACAATATGGGTCAACTACATTTAAAGAATTGAAAGAAATTTGTTATGATAAATGTACAGAATTAGACTTAATTTTAAAATTTTCACAATCTAATGTTGAAGGAGAATTGGTCAATTTGATACAGGATTCAAGAAAAAATTATGATGGTATTATAATTAACGCTGCCGCTTTTACACACACATCTGTAGCAATAAGAGATGCATTAAATATTTTTAAAAAACCTATAATTGAATTACATATATCCAACATTTATAAAAGAGAGGAATTTCGACATAAGTCTCTAATTAGTGATGTTGTCACTGGTGGAATATTTGGGTTGGGTTTTGATGGTTATATTTTAGCCATAATTTCAATGCAGAAACTCTTAAAAAATGAAAATAAATAAAAAAATAATTAAAGAATTAAGTGACTATTTGGATGAGTTTAATCTTACAGAGTTAGAGTATACCGAAAAGGATACGAAAATAAAAGTTTCAAAAAACTCAATTTCATTAAACAGTCAAAATATTCCAAATTCTAATAATAATATTCAAAATCCTGAAATAAGAAACTTAACTGAAAAAAATAAATCAGGTATTGAAGTAACTTCACCAATCATAGGAACAGCTTATCATGCTCCAGAACCAGGAGCAAAAAAGTTTGTTGAAATTGGAAAAAAAATTAAAAAAGGCGACACTGTAATGATAGTTGAAGCTATGAAAACCATGAATCATGTACCCTCATCCTCTGATGGTGTTGTAAAAGAGATTTGTGTAGAAGATGGTCAAGCTGTAGAATTTGGCCAAACAATTATAATTCTTGAGTAATGTTTAAAAAAATCTTAATTGCAAACCGAGGAGAAATTGCGGTCAGAATAATTAGGGCTTGTAAAGAATGGGGCATATCAACAGTTGCTGTTCATTCTGATGTAGATAAAGAAAGTATGCATGTTAAAATGGCAGATGAAAGTGTTTGTATTGGTTCACATCAACCTGCTAACAGTTATTTAAACATTCCAGCATTAATGTCAGCTATAGAGATTACAAATGCTGAAGCTGTACACCCAGGATATGGTTTTTTATCAGAAAATTTCAACTTTGCACGAGTGCTTGAGGAAAATGACATAAAATTTATTGGTGCCAGTTCAAAACATATCAAGATGATGGGTGATAAAATACAAGCTAAAAAAATTGCAAGGGAAAATGGATTACCTGTTATTGAAGGCTCTGATGGAGGAGTCAAAGATGTAAGAGATGCAAGAGAATTAAGTAAAAAAATTGGTTTTCCTATTCTGATTAAAGCATCTGGAGGTGGTGGTGGAAAAGGTATAAAAATAGTTCATAAAGAAGAAGATTTTGAAAATTTATTTTTAACTGCGAAATCTGAAGCTAATAAATATTTTGGAAATGATGAAGTTTACATAGAAAAATTTTTTCAAAATCCCAGGCATATAGAAGTTCAAATCTTAGCTGGAAAGAATAGAACTGTTCATTTACATGAAAGGGACTGTTCAGTTCAGAGAAGGCATCAAAAATTAATAGAAGAAACACCAAGCCCTGTTCTTAATGATCAAATTAGGAATGATCTATTTAGCAAAACAGTAAATATGGTCACAAAAATTGGTTATACAGGTGCTGGAACTGTAGAGTTTATATACGAGGATGGTAAATTTTATTTTCTGGAAATGAATACTAGAATTCAAGTTGAACATCCAGTAACAGAAATGGTAACTGGTATAGACATTATTAAAGAGCAGATTTGGATAGCATTTTCTGGAGAAACTGCATTAAAACAAAGTGATGTAAATCCTCGAGGACACGCAATTGAATGTAGAATTAATGCAGAGGATGCTAGTAAAAATTTTCAACCTTCACCAGGTAAAATTGGTTTATGTCATCAGCCCTCAGGATTTAGAACGAGAGTAGATGGAGCTATTTACCAAGGTTATAAGGTTACCCCCTATTATGATAGTATGATTTGTAAATTAATATGCCATGGAAGAAATAGAAAAGAGGCTATTCAAAGAATGAATAGATCATTGGATGAATTTGTTATAGAAGGAATAATAACAACAATTCCTCTTCATAAAAAGTTATTAAATCACGAAAAATTTATTAACTCTGATTTTAATGTGGGTTGGCTTGATAGAGACACTATTATTTAATAACAATTGATAAGCCAAATATCATAAACTGGGTGATCAAAAGGTGCTATAGATGGGCTTGATGAAAACATCCATCCATTAAATACAAAAACATTATTTCTATTTTTTTTTGTTAAATCTCTAACTTGTATGTATGCTTTTATTTCAGGATTATCATCAAACTCTGAGTCTGTGCATTTTAAACTTTTAATTGATAAATCTTTATAAATATACTCTTCATTATTTGTCAATTTTATTAATTGGTTTTTAGAGTTTATCTTATCTAAAATTTTTATATCTGTAAAATTGCCTTCAAGATTATTCTCTGATCTTAATTCGCATAAAGATATTATATTAAACAAAAATATAATTAAAAATAAATAAAACTTTTTATTTCCAAGTTTTATATTTTTTTTTAGTTGCATTTTTTGTATTTTTGTTAGGATAATAAGCCGATTCAGTTCCTGTCAAATTTGGCTTATGTGGTTTTTGCCAATCATACTTTTCTAATTTGTGGTTGTTTTCAATTTTATTAGGCATAAAATGTATCCATGAGTACCACTCTATTGGAATTTTTGATGCATCAATTTCTTCTGAATATATAACCCATCTTTTTCCTTTTTTACTCTGATAGTACTTGTTGCCTAACTCATCATCTCCAACAAATTTACCAAACAAGATTGTTTTAATTCTGGTGCCTAATGTGTCACGATTCCACCAAGTGAAAATTTTTTTTAAAAAAGTCAACATCAAATTTTTTTTAATTTCACTCTCTAATTGAATAAATTAAATTAGACTAAAATATCTAATTGTATATAAGTTAATTGATTCAAATTTCAAATTTAAAATTTAAAATAGGAATAAAATGGCAAAATATCTCGTAGAAACATATTATACATGTACTTTTAAAGTAAATCATTATCTGGATGAAATAAATGAGACAGAGCTTAAAAATCTTGAAAAAAGAGATGATGGAAAGTTTGAAGTCTTAGAGGTCAAATTAGATAATAGAAAAACTAAAAGTCTAGAACCCGACAATAAACAAAATGTTGTTAATCAAAAAATTGATTTAGTATCAAATCAAACTGATAATAAACCTGTAAATTTTGAAAAAGTCATTAGTCAATCTTTCTCTAAATCAGAAAATTCTGGCAAAAGGTTTAGTATGCCAGATAGAAGAAAAGGATATATACAAAAAGCTACAATTGGAGACCATAAAGTTTACCTACACACTGGTGAGTACGAGGATGGAAAGATCGGGGAGATTTTTATAGATACTAGCAAAGAAGGTGAGCTTGTAAAAGCCTTGATGAATAACTTTGCTATTGCCGTTTCATTGGGCCTTCAATACGGAGTTCCTTTGGACGAATTTGTAAGTGCATTCGTTGGTACTAAATTTGAACCCTCTGGTAAAGTTCATGGAAATGATAGAATTTTAAGTGCTTCATCAATTTTAGATTATATATTCAGAGAACTAGCAATATCATATTTAAACAGAGAGGATTTAGCCCATACACCTACGATAGGTAATTTAGATGGGTCCCTAACTGAGGACCAAAATATTGATGAACAAAATCAATTCTTAAAAATGGTAAAAGATATAACAAGTAAAGGGTTCGTCAGAAATAATTACAAAAAGAATCTTGTGGATTTATCAGATGTAAAAATTAGTCTTAAAGGTAAAAAATAGTTATTTTTTTAATTTTAAAGATAAATTCAACTCTTTTAATTGTTTATCGCTTACATCTGAAGGAGCATTCATCATTAAATCTTGAGCATTTTGATTCATAGGAAACATTGTAACTTCTCTGATATTTTTTTCGTTTGCAAGAAGCATAATTATTCTATCAATTCCTGGGGCGATACCACCATGGGGAGGTGCTCCGTAATTTAAAGCATTAATCATTCCACTAAATTTATTATCAACATCAGCTTTTGAGTAACCAACAATATCAAATAATCTATACATTAGTTCCGGTACATGGTTTCTAATTGCGCCAGATGACAATTCTATTCCATTACAAACTATATCATATTGATAAGCTAAAATTTCAAGAGGTTTATGAAAATTGATATTATCAATATCACCTTGCGGCATTGAGAAAGGATTGTGACTAAATTTTATTTTATTAGTCAACTCATCCTTTTCGAACATTGGATAATCTACAATCCAACAAAAAGCAAAAATGTTTTCATCTATCAAATCTAGATCTCTCGCAATCTTATCTCTAGCCATTGAGGTAATCTTTTCAAGTTCATGACTTTTTCCACAAGCTAAAAAAATACTATCACCAATTTTTGCATCAGTTTTGGTCATTATTTCTTTTAAAGAATCTTTTGAAAAAAATTTACCAACAGGACCTTTTGCTAAAATATCTCCATCTTTTTCTATAGTGAAATATGCAAGTCCAGATGCACCTTGCTCTTTTGCCCATTTATCTATTCCATCAAAAAAACTTCTAGGTTTATTTTTAGTATCTTTGGTCACTATACATCTGACATGAGATCCAGATTTAACTAGTTTCTTAAATATTTCAAATGAAACATCTTCTCTGAGAAAAATTTCTGTAATATCCTCAATTGTTAGTGGATTTCTTAAATCTGGTTTATCATTACCATATTTTAACATGGCATCCTTATAGGGTATTCTTGGAAATTTATTAAATAAGAGTTTTTTTTTTGAAAATTTTTTAAAAGTATTTATGAATAATTTTTCAACAACTTCAAACACATCTTCTTGTTCTACAAATGACATCTCTAAATCTAATTGATAGAATTCTCCAGGACTTCTATCTGCTCTTGCATCCTCATCTCTAAAGCATGGTGCAATTTGAAAATATTTATCAAATCCTGAAACCATTACTAATTGCTTAAATTGTTGAGGTGCTTGTGGTAATGCATAAAACTTTCCTGGATTAAGTCTACTTGGTACTAAAAAGTCTCTAGCACCCTCGGGACTAGAAGAAGTTAAAATTGGGGTTTGAAATTCTAAAAAACCCAACTTATTCATTTCATCTCTAATAAAAGAAATTACCTTTGATCTTAAAGTAATATTTTCATGAATTTTTTTTCTCCTTAAATCTAAAAAAACGATATTTTAATCTAATTTCTTCGCTATATTCTTGATCACTAAAAACAGGCAATGGAAGCTCCTTGCATTCACCGAGTACTTTGATAGTTTTTATTACAACCTCAATTTCTCCTGTATCAATTTCTTTATTAATTGAGTCGTCAGATCTTTTTACAACTTTTCCGTTGATTTTGACGACAGTTTCTAATTGTATTTTTTCTAATATTTTAAAGTTAGAATTTTCATTATCGATTATACATTGTGTTATCCCGTAATTATCTCTCAAATCAATAAATAAAAGATTGCCATGATCTCGTTTTTTGTTAATCCAGCCAGATAGAACAACGTCGTCCCCGACTTTATTCAACCTAAGCTCATTACAGTTATGTGTTCTGTATTTATTCAATTAATTTCCTAATACTTCTTTAATTATTTTAAAATCTATAGATTTTTTTTTTTTTTAAACTTAGTTGATCAACTTTATATATGAAATCATATATTTTACTATAAGATCTCTCAACTCTACTAATAATATAATTAATTAATTTATTATCCAAAGATATTTGTCTATCAGATAAATTTTTTATAATAATTGCATAAATTAACTCATCATCTGGTTTTTCTAATCCAAGTAAAAGAAAATTTTTGGCTCTAGATTTTAAATCATTAAGATTAAAATTTAAATCAACTATTGGGTACGTAGAAGTGACTACTAGATATTTGTTATCATGTTCAACTAAATTAAAGAGGCTATATAAGAGTTTTTCATTTATTTTAAGTGTGAGATTCTCTATAACTATATTTTCGTGAGTCACTAATTTTTTTAAATCGTCATTTTTTAAGGAGTCTGCATTTAATTTTATTCCTTTGTTTTTTTTTAAAAAAATATCTATCAAGTGAGATTTACCTGAAAACTTATCACCAATAATGTTAACAAAATTTTTCTCCCATTTTGGCCACAAATTAAGAAAATCAAAAACATGTTTATTACTTTTGGAGACATAAAAATCTTCACTTTGAAAATTTTTTTCATAATCAAATTTTATAATAGTTTGTTTTGTGTCACTCATTCAATTATCCAAACCTTCTTTTGTGTATTTAATTTATAATTCTTATTTTTCATAATATTAATAAAGTTTTGGACAGTTCCATTGAATAATACTTCATAAAATATGAATTCTTTATCAAATTTTTGAACAGAATAACCATTAACTAATTCTATATCATTTAAAGCCACCTCGAAATTATTTGATTTTTGCAAATCATCATTTTTAATTTTTATAAAAATTGGTAATTTTATTGATGTATTTATTTCATTAAGTTTTTTCCATGTATCTTCAAAAGAATTTTTTAAATTACTTATTAATGAATATAAGTTTTTTTCATTATTTAAATCAAAATTTTGAAATGAATCATTTTTTATTATCTCATTTTCTTCATAATATATTTTTGATAAAACTCTAATTTCATTATTACTTTTAAAAATCAAAGATATTATAGAATTCTTTAAAAAATATTTTTTTGTAATCTCTCTAAAATCATAAGTTTCTATATCATCCAAATTGCCTTTAATTATATTAAAATCCTCAAGATCTTCTGTCGGTAGCAAATAGTCTATTAATTCATATTTTTCAGATTTATCATTCCAGCTATTATAAATTGGGTTGTTAGAAAAAATAATAACGTCATTAACGTTTTCATCAATTATAATTGGAATAAATAAAAAAGTTTCTTTAATAATTTGAGATGGAAATATATTTCTTTTATTTAAAAAATTAAAAATTTTTTTTTTGTTAAATGAAACTCCAAGATTTACATAATATACCTGTTCAATAAATTTTTCTTCTTGAATTGAAAATGACTCCACCATGCTCTTAATTTGATTTAAATTTATTGGTTCAATTTTTTTAAAATCAGGGGATTTAACCAGTGTATAAATCAGTTCCAAAAAGGCTTTCTTAAATCCAGAGTCAATAACGTCATTTTTGTCAAAATTATTTTCAAATGGCTTTGAAATTTCTATATCAGTGATTTCAAAAGATTTTCCTTGTACTTGTGCTGTGGAAAAAAAAAATATTATTAAAGCTTGAATTGAAAAAAAAATATATAAATGTTTTATAAAATGCATACTAAATTTAATACTCATATTAATGAATAAAAATCTCTTTACCTATAAAAAAAGTGGGGTCAATATTGATACTGCTGATAAATTTGTAGATTTCATATCAAACATATCATCAAAAAATAAAGGCAATTTAAAGTTCAATAACATTGGTGGCTTTGGATCAATATCAGATATACCTAAAAACATAAGGAATCCTAAAATCGTTGCTTGCACGGATGGTGTTGGAACCAAAATAGAAATTGCCAATATTTTACAAAAGTATGACACAATAGGAATTGACTTGGTAGCAATGAGCGTAAATGACTTGATTGTTCAAGGAGCAAAACCATTATTTTTTCTAGATTATATTTCAATCAATAAAATCAATTTAAAAAAAATGAAATCAATAATTAAAGGTATAATTAAAGGATGCTGGATCTCAAATTGTAATTTAGTTGGTGGTGAAACTGCAGAAATGCCTAACACTTATGAAAAAGGTAAATTCGATATTGCTGGTTTTGCTGTTGGAATTGTTGATAAAAAAAAAATTTTAAACAAAAATAAAATAAAAAAAAATGATTTAATTTTAGCTGTTCCATCAAGTGGATTACATTCAAACGGCTTTTCTCTTATTCATTACTTAATTAAAACAAAAAAAATTAATATCAAAACAAATGTTTTTTTAAAAAAAGAGCTAATAAGACCAACAAAAATATATGTAAAAGAGATACTGAGTCTAGTACATAATAATTTGTTAAATGGGTGTGCAAATATCACTGGTGGTGGACTTGTAGATAACATAAGTAGGATTGTACCTGATAAATTATGTGCAGAAATAAATTTAGACAAAATTAAACCTCTAAAAATTTTTAAATGGCTAAAGAGCAATAATATAAAAGACAAAGAAATGCTGAAAACATTTAATTGTGGCGTAGGTTTCTGCCTAATTATAAATCCAAAAAATTTAAATAAAATTGAAAAGTATTTTTCAAAGCAATTTAAACCTTATATTTTGGGTAGAATTATTAATGGTAATAAAAAAACAAAATTAAATGATAAAATCAAATGGAATGGGTAAAGCCAATGTTGCTGTTTTTATTTCTGGTAGTGGAAGTAATTTAAATAGTTTAATAAAATTTTCTCTTAAAAAAAATTCTAAATTTAGAATATCTTTAATAGTTTCAAATAATTCAAAAGCTTTAGGATTAAAATATGCAAAATTATTTAACATAAAAAAGAAGATTATAAATTATAAAAGTAAAAGATTAATGGAAAAGGGTTTAATAAATAAACTTCAAAAAGAGAGAATTGATATAATTTGTTTGGCAGGTTTTATGAAAATAATATCAAAAAATTTCATTAAAAAATTTGATGGTATGATCCTAAACATCCACCCTTCTCTTTTACCTAAATATAAAGGTTTAAATACACATTTTAGAGCTATTAGTAATAAAGATAGATATTCAGGATGTACAGTACATCTTGTTAATCATAAACTTGACGGAGGTAAAATAATATCACAAAAAAAGGTCAAAATATTAAAAAAGGACACACCAAAATCTCTGGCTTCAAGAATATTAAAGCAAGAACATGTTTTATATTCAAAAACTTTAAACAAAATTTTATTTAATCTTTAAAGAAGAAATTTATTTCTAATTGAGCATTTTCAGCGCTATCAGAGCCATGAACCGAGTTTTTATCAATAGAAATCCCATACTTTTTTCGAATAGTGCCATCCTTCGCATCTTTTGGATTTGTTGCCCCCATTAATTCTCTATTTTCTAGGACTGCATTATCCTTTTCGAGTACCATAACATGTATTGGTCCAGAAGAAAGATAACTGCATAGATCGTTATAAAATGGCTTTGTTTCGTGAACTTTATAGAATTTTTCAGCCTCAGACTTTTCAATTTGAATTTTTTTTTCTTTTGAAATTAAAAAACCGTTGTGTTTAAACATCTCTTTTATTTCGTTTTCAAGATTTCTTTCAACTGCGTCAGGTTTTATTATTGATAATGTCTGCTCAACTTTACTCATAATAATCCTCTATTAGTTTGTTTAATAACCTTACACCGTATCCAGTTGCTCCTCCTGAATTAAGAGCTCCGCCATATTTAGAAAATGCCATTCCAGCAATATCCAAATGTGCCCAAGGTGTTTTATTTAGGATAAATCTCTGTAAAAATTGTGCAGCAGTGGTGGATCCTGCTCCACCAACATAGTTTATATTTTGCATATCTGCATTTTTAGAGTCTATTAACTTATCGTAATTTTTATTTAGAGGCATTCTCCAAACTTTTTCTTCTACATTTTCTCCTGAATTGATTAATTGTTTTGATAGATTATCATCATTAGAAAATAAACCTGCGTATTCAGATCCTAATGAGACAATTATTGCACCTGTCAAAGTTGCTAGATCGATAATAAACTTAGGTTTAAACTTTTCCTCTGTATAGGTTAGAGCATCAGCAAGCACTAATCTACCCTCTGCATCTGTATTTAGGACTTCTACTGTCTTTCCACTATAAGATTTTAAAATATCCCCTGGTCTAAGAGCATCGCCTCCTGGCATATTTTCAACTAGTCCTACTACTCCTACTGCATTAATTTTTGCTTTTCTTAAAGCTAAACTTTTCATTAATCCAACTACAACTGCTGAGCCAGCCATATCATAGGTCATATCTTCCATGAACTTAGCTGGCTTTAATGATATACCGCCTGTATCAAAACACACTCCTTTACCTACAAATGCTAAAGGTTTAGATTTATTTTTTAATCCATTCCATTCCATTGTTACAAGATAAGAGCCTCTAATACTACCTTGACCAACACCAAGCAAAGTATTCATACCTAATTTTTTTAATTCTTTATCATTATAAATTTTGATTTTTAAACCAAACTTGCTTAAAGACTTTATTCGTTTAGCATATTCATCTGGATGCAATATATTGCCAGGTTCAGATACCAAGTCTCTTGTGTAAAAAGTTCCCTCCTCAATCGATTTAAATTTATGTTGATCTTTATTACTTGGTATATTTTTACCAATTATATTAAGAATGATATCTTTTTTATCTTTTTTTGTTTTGTATTTTTCAAATTTGTAAGATTTTAGTTTTATACCGTGTAAAAAATATCCAATTAAGTTTATTGATTTAACAGGTAGTGTTTCAGAATTGACAGTATATTCAGACTTTTTTAATTCGTTTAAAACATTACAACATTTAGCACCTAAATTTTCTGCGTCAGAATTGGACAGGCTTTTTTTAAATGAAATTAAAATTATTTTTTTTTTTGAATTTATATCAAAAGTAATTATTTTTTCTTTATCATCTTTTGTTTTGAGCAAATCACTTATGTAAGAATACTCAGAACTTAAAATATGCTTTTTTAAAGTCGAAACATCGAATTTTTCATCTACAAATAATATTGAATTTCCAGAGGATTTACTGGAAACACGGTTTTTAAAATTAATTTCTATATTCATAAAATTTAAATACAATCTGTACGAGATAGTGTTATATATGAACAAAATAATTAGATTTCAATGGAAAAATTAATATTTAGAAAATTAATAACGGACATTACTCTAAGAGCATTAATTATTACCTTCTCGCTTGGGTTAATTGTGTGGATAATACAAGCGGTAAATCACTTAGATTTTGTAATAGATGATGGTCATAATTTTAAAATATATTTCTTTTTTAATCTTTACAATTTTCCAAAGATTATACATAGAATTTTACCTTTTGTATTCGCGATCTCGTTATTTTTTGAATTACTAAAATATGAAAAAAACAATGAATTATTAGTTTTTTGGACCAATGGTATTAGCAAAAAAAGACTTATAAATAATTTGATAAAGTTTACATTAATAGTGACAATAATTCAGATTATAATTGGAAGTATTATATCTCCATCTAGCCAATTTAAAGCTAGATTATTTCTTAAAGAGTCTAATATGGATTTTTTACCAAATTTAATTAAACAGGGAAAATTTATAGATACAATCTCTGGATTAACAATATTTATTAACGAAAAGACTGAAAAAAATTCTTTTAAAAATATTTATATTCAAGAAGGTGAATTTTCAAATTTTAAACAAAATAATAATCAAATTATATATGCAGAAGAGGGTTACCTAATTGATGATGATAAAAAGCTTTTTAGGTTACTAGATGGAAAAATAATTGGAACTAATAACAATAGATTGGTGAGTTTTGAATTTGACAAAATTGATTATGATTTATCAAAGTTTTCTTCTAGATCAATAAAAAAACCAAAAATTCAGGAGATATCTTCTCTAAAGTTATTTAAATGCTCATACAGTTTATATCTGAATAAAATTTACCTAGATGAATTATTTATTTGTGAATCAGATAAATTAAAAAACCTAAATCAAGAGTTGTATAAAAGATTTATTAAACCTATCTATTTGCCAATTTTAACTTTAATTTGCTGTTTTTTATTAACTTTTACAAAAGAGCAAATAAATTACACATTTAAAAGTATTAAAGTTTTTTTATCTATCTTTTTTATTCTTGTATTTTCAGAAATTCTTTTAAGATATATCGAGGGTTCAAACATATATTTCGTTTTGTTAATCTCTATTCCTTTGTTAATTTATTTTGTCGTCTATATTTTTTTATTAAGGAAGGTTAGTTATGGTTAAAACTTTTGACAAATACTTCATAAACTTGTTTTTTAAGAAAATATTACTAATGTTTGTTATTTTCTTTTCTTTAATATTTATCCTTACAATATTTGAAGAAATTACATTTTTTAGTGACACAAAGACAGAATTCTATCTTCCTTTTCTAGTCGCGATGTTTGATGTTCCTTCAACCTTATTAGAAATATTTCCATTTGTAATTCTAATATCTGTACAGTTATTTTTTCTTGAAGTTATCAAGAAGAGAGAGAATGAGTTGATTAAAGTAAACGGTCTAGATAATTTTTATCTTATAAAGTTACTAACTTTATGTGCTTTTATCTTTGGTATTATTATAATTACTGTTTATTACCCATTTTCATCAAAATTAAAATTTATATATTTCGACTTAAAAAATCTTCACTCTAAAGATGGTAAATATTTAAAACATTACAGTGAGAATGGTTTGTGGATTAAGGATGAAATTAATAATGAAATTTTTATAATAAATAGTTCAACTAAAATAAAAAACGAATTTCTGGACAATGTTTTCATATCAAGATTTGATAAGGATTTCAATTTGGTTGAAAATATATTTTCAAAAAGGGTAGATATAAAAACAAATACATGGATTATAGAAAAACCTATCTATTTCAAGAATAATAAACAAATTCAATCAAATGATGATATGACTCTAGAAAGTCATTTTAATATTGAAAAAATAAACAAAACCTTCATGAATTTAAACTCATTTAATTTTGCACAGTTAGTTGATGCAAAAAAAGAAAATGAATTGCTTGGATATTCTTCTCAAGATATTGATCTACATATTTTGAAAATTATAACATTGCCAATCTACTTTAGTATAATGGTAATTATATCCTCAATAATTATGCTAAATATTAATAGAAATAGGCCTTATGTATTCCATGTAATTTTAGGAATAACATTGTCAGTGGTAATTTATTATATGAATAATATTTTTAATATTTTTGGTTTAACAAATAAAATTCCAATTTCTTTATCGGTGGTTTTCCCAATAATAATACTGAGCATTTTTTCAATTATAGGTCTATTAAGAATCAATGAGAAATAAAATTTATATTTTGCTTATAATCTTAATGCAGATATTTTTATCAGTTAAAATAAATGCCAAAGAAGTTAAATTTAAAGCTGAGGAAATAGAAATTTTGAGAGAAGAAAATTTAACAATTGCTTATAATGGATTTGCAACTATTCAAGAGGATAATATTAATTTAAAAGGAAAGGAAATTAAATATTATAAAGAAAAATCTTTATTGTTAGTAAGTGAAGGAACAATTATTGATACTTCAAAAAATTTAGAAATTAGCGCAAATAATATTGAGTATAAAATTGATCAATCAAATTTGAATTTTAAACAACAAGTTCAAATAATTGATAAACAAAATGGTTTAAAGATTAATTCAAACATAATTAATTATGACATTAAAGATCAATTAATAATTGGTTTAGGAAATTCTGAAATACTTGATCGTCTTGGAAATACTTATGAAATTAAAGAATTTGAATATTCTATTAATAACAAAATAATAAAATTAAATAAGGTCAAAGTTTTAGATACTGATAAAAATACATTTAATTTAGATATGGCCTTTCTAGATTTAAATAAAAATGAATTAGTCGCAAAAGATATAAGTTTAAATTTTAAAGGATCAATTAATTCAGAAAACGAGCCAAGATTAAAAGGAAGAAGCCTAGTTAGTGATAAAAATAAAACATTAGTAAAAAAAGGTACGTTTACACTATGTAAAAAAAGAGAGGGTTGTCCACCATGGGAGATGAGTGCAGATGAAATAAAACACGATAAACAAAAAAAAACTATTTATTATAAAAACGCTAGTTTAAAACTTTATGATAAAAAAGTTTTTTATTTCCCAAAATTTTTTCATCCAGACCCTACTGTAAAAAGACAATCTGGGTTTTTAATTCCGAAATTACAAGATAACAACGTAACAGGGTTATCAATTAATTTACCATATTTTTTAGCAATAGCAGAAAACAAAGACATGACGCTTAATCCTAGGTTTTTTAAAGATGATAAATTTTTAATTCAATCTGAATTAAGACAAAAAAATAAAAATTCAAATCATATTGCTGATGTAAGCCAATTTATTTCTGATGGTAATTCAAAAGGACACTTATTTTACAATTTTAACAAAGATTATAAAATTAAGAATTTTGATTATGTTGAATTAGATATACAATTGGAGCAAGTTACTGATGAAACATATTTAAAAGCACATAAATTAGAAAGCCCAATTATTCAGAATTATACTGAACTTACAAATTCAATAAAATTCATTTTTATAGATGAAAATCAGACCATTAATACAAATCTAGATGTATATGAGGATCTAAGCAAATTAGACAGTGACAAATATGAATATGTGCCAAATTTCAGTTTTTCAAAAATTATCAATGAAAATTATTCTTTAAATTCTCAAGGATATTATAAAAATTATAACACCAACATAACAGAAAAAGTATTAATTAATGATTTTGAGTTTCGATCAATTCCAAAGTATTCAAACAATGGATTTATAAATGAAAAAAAATTATTAATTAAAAATGTAAATTCTGATGCAAATAATTCTAAAAATTTTAAAAATAAAGATACGGTTGAAATTACTCCAACATTTCAAACGAGCTATTCTTTGCCTTTAAAAAAAGATAGCCAGGATTTCACAAATACTATTACTCCAAAATTTTCTATTAGGTTAAGTCCTAATCATACTAAGAATTTAAGAAGTAAAGATAGAAAAATAAATTACGAAAATATCTATGATTTAAATAGATTGGGAATATCAGACTCTGTAGAAGGAGGTATATCTGCAACATATGGATACGAGTACACAAAATTTGACAAAAAAAGATTTGACCAAAAAATAAAATTTGGTTTTGCTAATAATCTGAGGTTCAGTGAAAATAAGGATTTACCAGGAAGCACAAATTTAGGAAATAAAGTTTCAGATTTTGTCGGGTTACTAGAATATAAACCCAATAAAAATTTTAAATTTGATTATGATTTTTCTTTGAAAAATAATTTTATAGATAAAAATTACGAACTTTACGGATTTGAATTTTACCTAAATAATCTTACTACAAAGTTTTCATATCTGAATGATAATAATAGTACCTTAAAAAATTCATACTTACAAAATGAAACAAATTTTAAGTTTAATGAAAATAATAGTTTGGTATTTAAAACTAGGGAAAATAAAGAAAAGAGCTTTACTGAATTTTATAACTTGATTTATCAATATCAGAATGATTGTTTAACTGCTGGAATTGAATACAATAAAGAATATTATAACGACCAAGATTTAAAACCTTCTGAAAATCTTTTTTTCAAAATTTCAATTATTCCTTTCGGCGGAATGAATTCACCAAATCTTAAATGATTAGTTTTAGAAAAGTAATCATTTTTATCTTAATATATTTTTCGGTAATAAATTTTAGTTATTCAAAAATAAACTTTAAAATTATCATGAAGATAAATAGTGAGATTATAACATCTTATGATTTGGAAAAAGAAATTAACTATCTTATCGCACTAAATCCTCAATTAAAAAATATCGATGAAGATGATCTGAATAAAATTGCAAAAAGGTCAATTGTAAAAGAAGTAATTAGAAAAAATGAGATATTAAGATATAAAAAATTAGATTTACAGAATTCTCAAATAACTAATGTTCTTAATAATCTTATTCAAAATTTAAATTTTTCTAATGAAAATGAATTTAATAACTACTTAAAAAATTATGACATTTCTATAAATGATTTAAAAAAAAAGATCGAAATTGAAAATGAATGGAAAAATATGATTTTTAGCAAATACAATAAAAGTGTAAATATTAATAAAGAAGCTTTAATCCAAAAAATAGAAAATTTAAGTAAAAATAATGTTCTACTAGAGTATAATTTGTCTGAGATTGTGTTTAATCTTAAGAATAATATTTCTTTAAAAGAACAATCAGAGATAATTCAAAAAAGTATTTCAGAAAATGGATTTGAAATTTCTGCAAATTTATTTAGTACTTCAGATAGTTCTAAAGTTGGAGGAAAAATTGGATGGATTGCAAAAAATGATCTATCAAAAATAATCAATGATAAGTTAGACGATTTAGAAAAAGGTAGTCATACTTCTTCAATCAAAATTGGTAATAATTATCTAGTTCTAAAAATTAATGATATTAGAAAATTAAATTACAAAATAGATAAAAAAGTTGAATTAAACAGAATGATAATGATTGAGACAACTAAACAATTAGATAAATTTTCTAATATATTTTATAATAAAATTAAATTAAATGCTAAAATAAGTGAGTTCTAATCCTATCTTAATTGTTCCTGGTGAAATAAGAAGTGTTTTTTTTGAAATTTTTTTTAAATCAATTAGATCAAAAAATTACAAAAGCTCTATAATTTTAATTTGTAATAGAAAAATTTTGCTAAATGAGGTTAAAAAATTTAACTTTAAGAAAAAAATTAAAGAAATTGATAAAATAAATATTGATAAAAAGAAATTAACAAAAAATGAAATTTATTTCATAAATGTACCCTACTATAAGCCAAAAATTTATGTTCAAGATTGTTTTGCTTGTGCTTTTAATTTATTAAAAAAAGGCTTCTCAAATAAATTTATAAATGGACCAATAAATAAAACTAAAACCTTAAACAAAAAACATCTTGGTGTAACAGAATATGTTGCTCAATCTTTTAATAAAAAGAAATTTGCAATGTTAATATACAATAAACAATTATCGGTTTGTCCAATAACAACTCATTTACCTTTAAGTTTAGTCTCAAAAAAAATTAATTCAAAGTTAATAAAAGAGAAAATTTTGATAGTTGATAATTTTTATAAAAAATTTTTGAAATTTAAACCAAAAATAGGTGTAACCGGTTTAAATCCTCATTGTGAGAGCATACTTAAATTTAATGAAGATGAAAGAATTATAGTTCCCATAATTAAGTCTCTTAAAAGTAAATTAAATATTAATGGTCCTTATCCATCTGATACAATATTTTTGAAAAATAATAGAAAAAAATTTGATGTTATAATCGGAATGTATCATGATCAAGTTTTAGGCCCTATAAAAACACTTTTTGAATATGATGCGATAAACATTACAATTGGATTACCTTTTATAAGAATAACGCCAGATCATGGTCCAAATAAATCAATGGTTGGAAAAAATAAATCAACCCCAGCTAGTTTAATTAAAGCTTTAAATTTTTTAGATAAAAGATGATTAAGGCTAAAAAAAGCCTTGGCCAAAATTTTTTAATTGATCAAAATATAATAAAAAGAATCACTAATATTATAAATGTAAAAAACAAGTGTGTTCTAGAAATAGGACCTGGAACAGGTAATCTTACTAGTAAAATTTTAGAGAATGATCCTTCAAAAGTTTTGGTTATTGAAAAAGATAATAATCTTGTCAAATACTTAAAGAATAAATTTGATACCAATATTGAAATCATAAATAAAGATATACTAAAAGTAAAAGAAGACTCATTAAGTGATAAGATACTTACTGTGTATGGAAATCTTCCATACAATATTGCAACTGAAATTTTAATAAAATGGATCTTGGGTATCAGTAAAAAAAAAGTCTGGTTTGACTATTTGGTTTTAATGTTTCAAAAAGAAGTGGCAGATAGAATTATAGCTAAGTATAATACAAAAAATTACGGAAGATTATCAATTTTATCTAATTGGAGATTAAATGTAAAAAAAATATGTGATATTGGTCCAAATAGTTTTTATCCAAAACCTAAAGTTGAGAGCACTGTTCTATTATTTGAGCCGAAAAAAAATTTTTTTGTATTTGATAATCCTAAAAATTTAGAAAATATGACAAGAGTTTTTTTTATGCATAGGAGGAAAATAATCAAAAAGCCTTTTATTAAATTATTTAATGGGAATTTAGAATTAGCAATTAAAATGGACATAAATTTGGATTTAAGACCACAAAATTTAGACTTAGAAACTTATTTATATTTAGCAAAGGAATATGAAAAATTAATTAGTTAATTTATCAATATGACTCCTAATATAATTAGGATCATAGTCTTTAGATCCATTAATTATTTCAGCATTGATTAAATTTTTAATTTTCAAATAACATTTATTTAGCTCATCATTAATAACAACATAATCATAATTTATCCAATGGAGTACATCTCTTTCAAATTGTGTCATTCTTTCTTCTACAATAAGTTTATCTTTCATATCTCTATTTGATAATCTCTGGAACAAAATTTCTTTACTTGGTGGTAAAATAAAAAAAGTTATCAGTTTATAATCTAGTTGTTTATTTTTTATTTGATCAGCGCCCTGCCAATCTATATCGAATAAAACATTTTTTCCTTTATTTAGGTTGTTTATAATTGGGGTTCGGGTAGTTCCATAATAATTATTAAAAACTTTGGCATATTCTAAAAACTCTTGATTATGTATTAATCTTTTAAATTCTTTATCATCTACAAAGTAATAGTCTTTGTTTGGAATTTCACCATATCTAGGTTTTCTAGTTGTATGAGAAATAGAAACTTCATAGTTATCTTGACTTGATAACAAGTTTACTAAGGTTGTTTTTCCCGCTCCGGAAGGAGAGGACAAAATTACCATAATCCCATCATTATCTGTGGGCATTTAATTTTTCTAATTAGCTTTGCCTTCGATAAATTTAACAGCATCACCAACTGTTAAAATTTTTTCCGCTTCACTATCTGAAATTTCTGAACCAAATTCTTCCTCGAAAGCCATGACTAACTCAACAGTATCTAAGCTATCAGCTCCTAAATCATCGATAAAACTTGATTCTTCCGTTACTTTTGACTCATCAATTCCTAAGTGATCTGCAACAATTTTTTTAACTTTATTTGAAACATCTTCTGACATATTGATCCTTTTTTTGTTATAATCGTTATTAGTCCAATTACTTAGATTGTCAAGCCATATACATACCCCCATTTACATGTAATGTTTCACCATTAATGTAATCGGAGTGATTTGATGCTAAAAAAATTACTGCATTAGCAATATCCTCGGGGTCTCCAAGTCTAGCTGAAGGTATTTTACTAATAATTAATTCTTTAAATTTTTCTTCAATCTTATCTGTCATAGCTGTTTTGATGAAACCGGGAGATATACAATTAATATTAATGTTTTTTTTTGCATACTCTAGAGCAAGACTTTTGGACATTGCAACGACTGCTGCTTTAGAAGCTGTGTAATTCGACTGACCTAAATTTCCAGTATGACCAACAACAGAAGTAATATTGATAATTTTGCCTTTTTTATTTTTAAGCATTTTTTTTATAGCAAACTTACAAATTAAAAAGGTAGATGTTAAGTTGATATCTATTACTTTTCTCCATTCATCTAAGTTCATTCGAATTGCTAAGTTATCTTGAGTAATTCCAGCATTATTTATAACACAATCAAGATTACCTTTAAGCTCTTTAGAACTTTCCTCAATAAAATTTTCGATTTTATCCAATTGGGTAATATCAAACTGCAAAATTTTTATTTGATTAAATTTTTTCTTTAATTCATCTAATTTTTCTACCCTGGTACCAGTTGCTAATATATTTGCTCCATTTTCATGAAGTTTTTCAACGATAGCGTTTCCTATTCCACCAGTTGCACCTGTAACAATAATATTCTTATTTTTTAAATCATTCATATCTTTAAACTTTCTATATCTGATTGTTCATTTATAGAAGTAATTTTTACATCTTTATTTATTCTTTTTATTAGGCCAGAAAGTACTTTTCCAGGACCAATTTCAATAAATTGATTGATCCCTTTATTTATCATGTTGATGATAGTCTCTCTCCAACGAACTCTCATTTCGATTTGTTCAACCAATAATTCTTTTAAATCTTTTAAATTTAAAATTTCATTTGCTGTAACGTTGGATATAAGAGTATTATTAGATTTTTGAAATTCAATTTTCTCCAACTCATCTTTCATTATTTGAGAAGCTTTTTTCATTAAATTACAATGAAAAGGAGCGCTCACAGGGAGTTTAATATTTTTAATTTTATTCGTTTTTAAAAATTCACTCAAATTTTTTAAATCATTTGTTTTTCCACTAATAACTATTTGATTATTTGAATTATCATTAGCTATGTAAGCTTTGAAATTTTTTTCATTATCTTTTAAAATTTTTTCAATATCCTCTATACTCGATCCTAAAATTGCAAGCATACCACCCTCTCCTTTTGGAACTGAGTTTTGCATAGCGTTTCCTCTGGTCCTTAAAATTCTTATAGTTTGTTTAAAATCTAAATATCCAGCACAAGATAATGCTGAATATTCACCTAATGAATGTCCAGCAAAATATTTAGCATCGTTTAAATTTATTTTAAATTCCTCTTTGACAACCATAAATATCGAATAACTTATCAAAAATATAGCTGGTTGAGTATTTGCAGTTAAGTTTAAATCTTCTTCCGGTCCATCTAAAATAATCTTTGAAAGTTTAAAACCTAATGCTTCATCAGCTTCATCAAACAATTTTTTTACTCTGTCATATTTACTAAAAAATTCCTTACCCATTCCAACTATCTGAGAACCTTGACCAGGAAAAATTACTGAAAACATTTAAAAAATTAATTAATAATTGTTTATTTTACTATTGTAATTGAGAATTTATAATAGTATATCCTCAATTTTTATTAAAGAATTAATATGAATTTTTACGAGCACACAATTATCGCTAGACAAGATACTTCGCCAGCAGAACTGAAGCAATTAACTGAAAAATACTCTAAAATTGTTGAAAAAAATGACGGCGAGATAGTTAAGACTGAAAACTGGGGATTACTTAATTTATCTTATCTTATAAAAAAAAACAGAAAAGGTAGCTACATACATTTTAAAATAAAAGGAAATGGAAATACAATTGATGAATTGGAAAAAAATGAAGCTATCGATAAAAAACTATTAAGACATCTAACTGTTAAAGTAAAAAAACTTGATCTAGAAACAAATTATTTTTCTAAAAAAGAGGAGTCAGAAACTTATGAAAAAAGAGGAAAGACTAGGAATTAAATATGCCTAAAAAACAAAGTGGAAACAAAAGGAATAAACAAAATAATTTCGCTAGATTAAGTATTTTTCAACCAAACAAGTATAAATTTAAAAAAAGTTGTCCTTTATCAGTAAAAGGTGCACCAAAAGTAGATTACAAGAATATTAGACTACTAAAAAAATATGTTTCTGAAAATGGAAAAATACTTCCTTCAAGAATAACTAATGTTTCACAAAAAAAACAAAGAGAATTATCTCTATCAATCAAGAGAGCTAGAAACCTTGCTTTAATCTAATGAAAGTCATATTACTTGAGAATTTGAAAAGAATAGGATCTATAGGCGAAGTGATAGATGTTAAAAGAGGTTTTGCTAGAAACTTTTTAATTGCAAATAAAAAAGCACTTTATGCCTCTAGAGAAAATATTCAACAAGTTGAAAGAATTAAATCGGACCTTTCAAAAAAAGATAATGAAAAAAAACAAGAAGCTAAAAAGATTTCAGAGAAAATAAATAAAAAAGAATTTAGTGTTAAAAAACTAAGCACAGAAAATAATGAATTATATGGTTCCGTTAAACCGACAGAAATATCAAAACTTATCTTGGAAGAAAGTAAAATTGATATTAAACCTTCAATGATTCAACCAATTAAAGAAATTAAGTCTTTAGGTAAATTTAAAGTTAGAATAACTTTACACTCTGAAGTTGATGCTGAAATTATGATAAACGTAAATTCAGCTGAGATAATTCAATAATTATACAATTTCTTCCACAGCTTTTTTTTTAATTTTTAATTACGATATTTTTAGTAAATTAAATCTATGGAAAATAACTTAAGTATTGTTAAAGAGAATTTCAATGAATTACCAAATAATATAGAAGCTGAACAATCTGTTATTGGATCAATTTTAGTAACAAATGAAATTTTTGATGAAATAAATACGATTGTATCAAATGTAAATTTTTATGACCCAATGCATCAAAAAATATTTAATGCAATTGAGAGTATGATTTATAAAGGTATGCTAGCAAATCCTATCACTTTAAAAAATTATTTTGAAAATGAAAAAGATGAACTAAATATTCCAGAATATTTAGTCAAAATAACTAAATTTTCTACTTCAGTTAGACAGGCAATTGAATATTCAAAAATAATATATGATATGTTTGTTCGAAGGGAGTTAATTAAAATTTCAGAACAAATGATCGATAATGCTAAAGAAAATGATCTGGAAACAAATGGTCAAAATATTATCGAGAATTCTGAAAAACTTCTTTATGACTTAGCTGAAAAAGGATCATTCAGTTCATCATTGATAAAATTTGATGATGCTATGAAGCAGACAATTGAAATGGCATCTGCAGCATATAAAAATGATAGCGGAATAGTCGGGGTGCCAACAGGGTTGAGAGACTTAGATGACAAGTTGGGAGGTCTACATCAGTCAGATTTAATAATTATTGCTGGTAGACCCTCAATGGGAAAAACTTCTTTAGCAACTAATATAGCATTTAATGCTGCACAAAATATTCAAGAAAATAGTAAAAAATCTTCAGTAGTTTTTTTTTCTCTAGAAATGTCCTCAGAACAACTTTCAACAAGAATAATTTCTGAACAAGCTAGAATCGCTTCTAATGACATAAGAAGAGGAAGAATTTCAGACCAGCAATTTGACCAATTTCTAGAAACTTCTAAAAATATTTCAGAGCTTCCATTGTTTATAGATGAAACTCCAGCAATAAGTATTGCTGCTATGAGTAATAGAGCAAGAAGAATTAAAAGATTATATGGTTTAGATATGGTTGTTGTCGATTATATTCAACTTATGAAGGGATCTTTCAATAATAAAGACGGCAGAGTTCAAGAAATCTCTCAAATTACTCAAGGTTTAAAAGCTATTGCAAAAGAATTAGGTGTGCCAGTCCTGGCGTTATCACAATTGTCAAGACAAGTTGAGCAAAGGGACGATCACAAGCCTCAACTTTCAGATTTAAGAGAATCGGGTTCTATTGAGCAAGATGCTGATGTAGTGATGTTTGTTTATAGAGAGGGATATTATCTTCGAAGAAAAGAGCCGAGAGAGGCAACAGTTGAACATGCTGAATGGCAAGCAAAAATGAATGAGGTTGATCATTTAGCTGAGATAATCATTGGGAAACAACGACACGGTCCCATAGGTAAAGTTACATTGGAGTTTGAGGAAAGATTCACAAAATTTAAGGATACTCAAAATAATTAATTTACAATATAACTGAGGTTGAATGATTTATCATTTTTACCAAAATTTCATTTTAAAATTTCCTAAATGTGTTTTTGTCATTTTGTTAATTATTTTATTCAGCTTTGGATATTATTCAAAAGATTTCAAACTTGATGCCTCCTCTGAGACATTGCTAATTGAAGGAGATCCTGACTTAAAATATTTAAAAGAAATTACAAATAGATATGGTTCTAAAGAATTTCTAGTTTTGACACATACTCCTAATGGAAATATGGTGTCAGATAGCTCCATAAATAATCTACTCAGTTTAAAATATAAACTTCAAAGTTTAGAGTGGGTTCATAGTGTTGTTACAATTCTTGATATTCCACTTTTGAATAATTCTGATTTACCTTTACAAGATAGACTTAATAATTTTAAAACACTTAAAGATGAAGATGTAGATAAAGAAAGAGGTTTTAAAGAAATTTTATCGAGTCCAGTTTTTAGAAATTTTGTAATTAGTGAAGATGGTAACACTAGTGGTATAATTGTTAATATAAAAGAAAATGAAAAATTAGAAGATATTAAAAACAAATCTAAAAAAGAGATCGAACTTTTTAAAGATCAAATTAAAAAAAAAAATCATAGTAATATTTTAGAAATAAGAGAAGTGATCAAAAGTTATAAT
>MDTB01226674.1_pt1 | contig 36417 bp, 40 predicted proteins | sample 811161 | NCBI WGS metagenome assembly MDTB01 (sample SAMN05326650, study PRJNA326480) | marine metagenome | isolation source: seawater | place: Mediterranean Sea | collected 2009 | reverse complement strand
TTTAATTATTTATTTAAGTTTTTAAATTTTCAAAACTTGTATTATTTAATCTCAGGAACAATCCAACAAAAAGAATTAAGAAATAAAAAAAAAATTAATGGTGTTTGTTGGGATTTCAGTAAAAAAAAAAATTTAGAAAAAATTAACAAAAAAAAAAATTATGCAGTTTATGTCCAATCTACGCTTAACACTGGTGATGCACCAATTCTTGGACCAAATCAAATGAAAATAAATAAAGATGTTTGGCTTAAAAAGTTGAATAAATTTTTTGATGAATTTGAGAAAAAAAGCAATTTAAAAATTATAATATCTGCGCATCCAAAATCTAAAAATAATATCAAAAAATATTTTAAAAAAAGAAATGTTTACTTTAATAAAACGCAGGAACTAGTTTATAAATCTAAATTTGTTTTAATAGAGGGATCGTCGGCAATTTCTTTTGTTATTAAATATTTAAAACCAGCTTTTATGATATACTCAGATCAACAAGTATCTAGATCATATTATCGTGATCAATTTTTTCATATTTCTAAATCAACAGGAATTTATGCTCATAATATAGAAAATCCCTTAAATAATACTTTCAAAAAAAAAATAAAATTTATAAATAAAAAAAAATACAGAACTTTTCAAAGAGAGTATTTAGGTAATCCAAAATCTTCAAATTATGAAATTATAAATAAAAAATTCTTTAATTAATGAGTAAAAATTTTAATTCTTTGATTATTGGTTATGGGTCTGTAGGCAGTAGACATGCTAAAAATTTAATTAAATTAGGATATAAAAACATATCTGTATTTAGAACTTTTAAAAATCAATTAAATTATGCAATGCCAAAAACTGTTAAGATTTTTAAAAATCTAAAAAATTTAATGAATTTACAAAAATTTAAACTTGTTATCATTGCCAATCCATCCTCAAAGCATATTAGTCACGCTATAATGGCTGCAAAAAAAAAATTTAATATTTATATAGAAAAACCTCTCTCGAATAATTTAAAAGGTATAAAACAACTTAAAAAATTGCAAAATAAATTTAAGATTAAAATTTTAGTAGGTTTCCAATTAAGATATCATCCAGGATTAATTTTGATTAAAAATTTAATAAAAAATAAAAAACTTGGAAAAATTTATTCTGTGAGTAGCGATGTTGGAGAATATTTACCAATGTGGCACCCAAACGAAGATTACAAAAAGAGTTATGCTTCGAACAAAAAACTTGGTGGAGGCGTAATTTTAACTTTTATACACGAAATAGATTATCTTTATTGGATCTTTGGTGAATTTAAAAGTGTATATGCAAATGGAGGGAGACTAACAAAGTTAAAAATGAATGTGGAAGATACGGTTATAGGCAACATAATGACAAAGGATAAAGTTCCTATTTCTTTAAGGATGGATTATTGGAGACGACCATCAACAAGAACTTTGAACATAGTAGGTGAGAAAGGTCAAATTTTTTGGGATTATTATAAAAAAGAAACGATAATTTTGTTTAATAATGGAAAAAAAATTGTTAAAAAACTTCCTTCAAAATGGAAAAGGAACGACATGTTTTTAAAAATATTAGAAAATTTTATTACAGCTATTATATATAAAAAGAATACGACGATATCTTTAGATGAAGGTATATATAGTTTAAAAATAGCATTATTAATTAAGAAATCACTATTAAAATCAAAGAAAATATTGGTCTAAATGTTCGACATAAATTTTTTTAAAAAATCATATCCTCTTAAAAAGAATCTAACCGAAGGCAGGATGTCCTTGGAGCAAAAACAAAATGTTGAAAAAGAACTTGAAAAATTAAGAAGTAAATCTCCAACCATTTTTAACATCGAAACAACAAATTATTGCAATATGAAATGTGTTTTTTGTGCAAGAACTATATATATGGAAAGGAAAAATATTTGGATAAATGACGAATTATTTGAAAAAATGTTAGATCATGTAGTTGTTCATGATAATAAAAAATTAAACGATTTTTGGAGATGGTTAAAAAACGATGCAAATTTCGATCCCAATGAAGTTTCTGAAAATGGATTTTATTTTTCTGTGGTCTCCAAATGTTTAATTTTACATGGATATGGAGAACCATTCTTGGACAAGTTTTTAATTAAAAGACTAACTGCTTGTAAAAAAAGGGGTATACCAACATACTTCTCGTGTACACCAGCAACTATGACAGTTGAGAAAGCTGTAAATGCAATGGAGGCTGGCTTAACTGTTTTAAAATTTTCTCTTGATGCAATGGATGATGAAAAAATTAAATCTATAAGAGGTAAACGAGCTACTTATAATGAGGCAATAGAAAAAATACATAAATTGTTAGAAATTAAAAAAAAAAGAGGTTTAAAAACAATATTAGTTCCATGCATGATCGCTATAAACAATGATGCCCAAGATAGGAAAATGCATCAAAATTTTATGGATTTTTGGAAAGGCAAAGATGTATTCGCTTATGTGAAAAGTCAAGATAATCGTTGGTTGTTTGAGCAAGATAAAAAACTAGAAAATAATTCTCATTATTCAAAACAATATTGTGAATATCCATGGACTTCATCAACCATTATGGCTGAAGGTAATGTAGTGCCTTGTACTCAAATTTCTAATAATGAGATAGTTTTAGGAAATGTGAATAAAAATTCTTTAGAGGAAATATGGAATGGTAAAAATTATCAAGATTTAAGAAAAATGCATGTTACAGGAAATTTTCCAAAAGGACACAAGTGTTTAGAAAAATGTGATCAAGTTAAACTATTCGAGTACATAAAAAAAAAATCTTAATTCAGCATTTTCTTTTTTAAGGTTTTGATGTCTGAAAAACTATCAATATCTAATGTTTCATCTCCATCTATAAAGAAGGGTAAAATATTTGAACCAGATACAGACTTCAATTTTTTTTTAAAATTAATTTTAAAAAACTCGAAGTTTCCAGTTTGCCAAAAAGTTTTAGGCAATATTTGCCTCGGAGCATTGTAGTGTTCAAAAATTTTTGATTTAAGAATAGGCTTTATATAACCTTTTATAATTTTCCAGCTTTTGTAAGGATTATTTTTTGTAAGCGTCACCGCACGTAAAGAAGATGCTTTTTTATTTTTTATAAATTTTTTATAGGCTGTTTGTAGGTTTTTGATATCTCTAATTGGAGATGTTGGTCTTAACAGTAAACAATATTTAAAAAAAATATTATTTTTACTGAATTCATTGATTGAGTGATTAACAAACTCGATATCACGTGAGAGGTGTTTAGAATACTTTTTGGGTCTTAAAAAAGGTATTTTTAGACCATAAGATTCTACAATTTTTTTTATTTTAGTTGAGTCAGTTGAACAAAATATAACTTTATCTGGTATTTTTAACTTTTTTGCAATTTTAACAGTATAATATATCAAAGGTTTATCAAATATTTTTATCAAATTTTTACTTCTGATGGTCTTGCTATTAGATCTTGCCGGAATTAATATTAGTAAATTTTTTTTTAACATAAATAATCTTTAACATTAAACTCATGTTTTCAAAATTTAAAAAACTAAAAAAACCTTATTTGATAGCTGAAATAGGTATCAATCATAATGGATCAATTAAACTTGCAAAAAAATTGATCAATTTAGCTAAAAAATATAATTTTGATGCTGTTAAATTCCAGAAAAGAGATTTAAATATTTGTATTCCCGAGCATCAAAAGTCAGTTATGCGAGAAACACCATGGGGTCTAATGACTTATCTCGATTATAAAAAAAAATTAGAGTTTTCACTTTCACAATACAAACAAATTGATAAATATTGTAAATTGAAAAAAATTGATTGGTTCGCTTCTTCATGGGATACAAATAGTCAAAAGATCATGAGAAAATTTAAATTTAGATATAACAAGGTAGCTTCAGCTATGATTACAAATATAAAACTTTTGGAAGCAATCTCTAAAGAGAAAAAACAAACATTTATATCTACCGGCATGTGTCACTACAAAGATATAAAAAAAGCTGTAAAAATTTTTAAAAAAAATAAATGTAAATTTATTTTAATGCATTGTGTTTCAACTTATCCTTGTAAAGACGAAGATTTAAACTTAAGCATGATTGATAAATTGAAAAAAGATTTCAAATGTAAAGTTGGTTACAGTGGCCATGAAAATTCAGTGTCACCAACTATAATTGCTTATCTTTTGGGCGCAGAATATATAGAGAGACACATTACCTTAGATAGAGCGATGTGGGGAACTGATCAAGCGGCATCACTTTCAGAAAAAGGGATAAAAAATTTATCAGATATTGTTCATAAAATTCCTCAAATACTTGGTAAACCTATAAAAAAATATTTCCAGGAAGAAAAAAAAATGTCTCAAAAAATGAGATATTGGATCTAAATTAAGTAAATTAAAAAATAAATTAATGTTTTTCAACAAAATTAAGTTTTGGTTGAATTTTTTTATGAAAGTTAAATTAAAATTTTCTTATCCACAAAAAAAAAAGATATTAATTTTTGATAATGAGTTATCAGATGTTAACACTAAGATTTTAGGTTTAAAAAATTATGAGGTTTTACATACCAGAAAAGAAGTTTATAATTTACCAATACTAAGAGATCTTCTTTTAGAGTTAAAATTTAGTCAATTAGATTATTATAAAAAATTCATTGAAAAAAGTAAGGCCGAGTTAATAATTACCTTTATCGACAATAATTTTGTTTTCTATAAATTAAAAAAATTTTTTAATAATAAAAAATTTATTGCGATTCAAAATGGTCACAGAATGGCTTACGGTGATATATTTGGTTATCTTAGAAAAATAAAGAATCAGGATTTATCAGCAGATATGATTTTTACTTTTAACAATAGTATTGGCAGAGAGTATAAAAAGAGAGTTTCGTCTAAATTTAGAGCTGTTGGATCTATCAAGAATAATTTTATTACTAAGAAAAATTTTAATTCGAATAAAAAAAATGTCTTATACATTTCCGCTTATAGACCAATAATGAGTGAAATTTTAAAAAATAAAGTTTCACTTGATGAATACGAGGAAAAATTTGGAAAAAAATACCCACTTAAATATCGTCAGCAAATTCATTTCGATCTTCCAAAATTATTAAAAGATTACTGTATAAATTATGATTTAAAATTAATAATATTAGGATCAACAAATGACGCAGATGAAAATTTTTTTTATCAGAATATGCTTAAATCTGACTTCTTATTTAAAGAGAAAAAAGGAAACTTTTCGAATTATAGGATAATTGATAATCATGACATCATAGTCTCAACATACTCTACACTTGGCTATGAAGCTATTGCCAGAGGAAAAAAAGTTTGTTTTTTCTCACCTTTATTAAGTAGATATGAAAAAAGTTATAATTTTGGTTGGCCCTATATAAAGAAAAAAAATAGTTTTTTCTATACAAGTAATATTAATTATAAATCAGTTGAAAAAACAATTAATAATTTAAGGTCGATAAACTATAAAGAGTGGAACAGGAAAATTAAAAACTCAAAAAAAAATTTAATGGTATACGATAGCAATAACTTAAAAATCAAAAAATTTATTAACAAAATACTTAATACATAAGTTGAATAAAAGAAATCATCATAAAAAAGCTATAGTAACAGGTGGAGCTGGATTCATCGGAAGTCATATGGTCGACTTACTTATATCTAAAGGATTTATTGTAATCGTAATAGACAACTTAGTTGGAGGTCATAAAAAAAACTTAGCACATCATAAAAAAAATAAAAGATTAATTTTAAAAAAAATAGATATAAATAAAATTAATACTGAAGATAAGATTTTCAATAATACAAAATATATTTTTCATTTTGCTGGCTTAGGAGATTTGATACCTTCTATAGAAAATCCAGAAAAATATACAAAAATCAATACTTTTGGCACAATCAAAATGCTTGAATTAGGAAGAAAACTTAATGTTAAAAAATTCGTGTACGCAGCTTCAGCTTCTTGTTACGGAAAAAAAAGTAAAAAAGTAAGTGAAAATACTAAAATTAATTTAGAGCATCCATATGCATTAAGTAAATATTTAGGTGAACAAGCAGCTTTGAATTGGAACAAAGTTTATGGGTTACCTGTAAATTCTTTAAGAATATTTAATGCATACGGTCCAAGAGTAAGAACAACTGGTGCTTATGGAGCGGTTATTGGGGTTTTTTTCAAACAAAAATTGTCCAACAACCCACTAACAATTGTTGGGGATGGAAATCAGACCCGAGATTTTATTCATGTTAAAGATGTTGTAAGCGGTTTTTTTTTAGCCGCAAAAACTAAATTAAGTGGAAAAGTATTTAACTTAGGTTCAGCAATACCTACAAAAATTAATCTTTTAGCAAATATAATTGGAGGTTCAAAAATTTTTATTCCGAATAGACCAGGCGAACCCAGGCACTCTTATGCAGATAACAGATTTATTAAATCTAAACTCAATTGGAAGCCAAAAATTAATTTTAAAATTGGTATAACAGAAATGTTAAAAGACATAAATAAGTGGAAAAAAGCTCCGTTATGGACAAAACAAAACATTAAGTTAGCAACAAAAGATTGGTTCAAATATCTTAATTAAAACATGTCTAAGTTAAAAAGAAAAATTTGTTTACTAATTGATCAGAATGATCATTCAGCGTACTTAATGTTTAAAACTCTAGTAAAATCAAAATACTTTATTTTCGATTTGGTAATATTTAGAAAAAAAAATCGTAAAGAAATTTATAAATTTACAAAACTTTTAAACAAAAATTCAAGAATTTTCGTAAATAGTTTTGTTGAGAAATCAAAGAAAATATCAAAATATTTTTTGAAAAAAAAAATAGATTTGGCCATCTCACTTGCATGGCATAATAAGTTAAAAAAAAACTTCTTAAATCATTTCTCTTTAGGAGTAATAAATTTTCATCCCTCACCTTTGCCTTTAAATAGAGGATGTCATTCAGCTTTTTGGGGTATTTATAATAATACAAATCATGGATCGACAATGCACTTTATGGATAAAAATTGGGATTGGGGTGCAATTATTGATAAATTAACTTTTCCAAATAGAGATGACTATTTTGCTGAATATATCTTTAAAAAGTCTAGGACTTGTTCACTAATGCTGTTACAAAAAAATTTAAAAAAAATGAGAGACGGTAATTTTAAAAATCTAAAAAAATTTACTAAAAAAGATCTAAAGAGATCCAATTACAATAAAAAAAATGATATAAAAAAAGTTACCAATCTTAACATTAATCAAACAATAAAAGTCAGTAAACTATGGAGACTAATAAAGGCCACTAAATTTGGTAATAATGGATACTACATAAACTCTGGCAAAAATCGATATTTAATTAGAAATATTATCCAGAAACAAAAAAAATAAAAACAATATATTTATTTTTAAAAAAATATCTCATGAAAAAAATAAAGTTAATTTTTTATTACTCGCTTTCTTTCACAATAATGATTGTGCCTATATTAATTATTTTAATCTTAATAAAAATCTTTTCAAGGTTTCTACTAGTAAGATTTGGTAAATTGCCTTCTGATAGAATAGGTCATTTATCAATAGATATAGAATTATATCTATGCAAACTTCATAATACCCAATTTAAAAATAAGATATTTGATATTTTCTTCGTACCTAACAAAAGACAAGTTTGTAATCGTTTCTTATTAAGTATTTGGTCAAAAAAAATGAATATAATTGATAGATTTTTTATTTTTCCATTATGGTTTTTAATAAACACTAAAATTTTTAAGTATTTTTATGCAAAACATATTCTAGATCATAGAAAAGATAAAAATTTTCCACATTTTGATACAGAATTTTTAATACCAATCTCTAAACAAAATATATTTTTAGAAAAAAAAGATAATGAAACATGTTTAGAGCTGCTTAAGAAAAATAAAATTGATGTAGACAAAAAGTTTATCTGTTTACATGTTAGAGATAATTTATATTTAAAAAAAAAATATCCTCGAAAAGATTATTCTTACCACGATTATAGAGATTTTGAGATTAACGATTTTGAGAAGTTGTGTAAGTTTTTTGAGAAGCAAGGATTTTTAATATTTAGAATGGGAAATAAATCTTTAAAAAAAATGGAATTTAAAAATGAAAATATTATAGATTATAGCAATTCATCCTTTTTAAGTGATAAAATGGATATTTATTTAATCTCGCAATGTTCTATTTTCATAGGGGCAGAAAGCGGATTGTTGAGTGTGGCCCAATGCTTTAGAAAACCACTTTTAAATATTTTAGGTAAACCACTAGTTCCAGCTACTCATTACAATACTCTTTATAGTTTTAAAAATTTATACAAATTTTCTAATAACTCACCCCTCTCATTCAATGAGATAATTACTGAAAATTTATATAATGTTCACGATAAAGAAATTTTGAAATCAAAAGGAGTATATTTCAAAGATTTATCAGAAGAACAGATATTTGAATGTGGGGTGGATATTCTTAATTTCTATAAAAATAATTGTAAATTTGATAGTATAGAAAAAGAAAAACAAAAAAAATTTTACAACAATTTTTTAGATAAAATAAAAAAACATAGGTTTGATCCTTCTAAAGTTGTTCAACATAATGAGAAAAATATCTCGTATATATCACCATCTTTTTTAAAAAATTATCCCTCTTTGAGTAACTAAAAATGAAAAAAATTCATACAAAAGAAATTTTAAAAAAAGTTATAGATAGTTTTAATAAAGTTAGTAAAAAAAAAATAATTTTAAGCGAAAATAAAGATTTTAAAAAAATATTTGATTCTCTAGATCTTTTTAACTTATCTACGGTCTTAGAGGAGACTATGGGAAAATATATAAATAATTTCAGCATAGACCCAATTGAGATCTCTAAAAAGTATAAAAACTTAAAGTTACTCGAAAAATATATAGAAAAATGTTTAAAAAAATAAGTATTGTTTCTAGTTTTAATATTGAAAATCTCAAAAATATTTTCAAAAGTTTTAATAAATATTTAAACATAAAAACTTTTTCTAATTCTTTAATCTTAAATGATCTTAAAGATAATAGTACTGCAGACTTGGTAATTGTTATAATTAATCAAAAAGATACTAATGAAAATTTTAGAAAATTTTTTTTAAACTATATCAAACAAAATAGTAATTCGATATTTTTTTTAATTCAAATACCTTTTGTACAAAATCAAATTTCTTCAGCTATAACAAAACCTGATAATTTAGATAATTTTAATGATTACTACAAAAAGTTTGAAAAATATGAAAATTTTTATTTTATAGATTACAATAATTTAGCAAATAGATTTAATAATCGAGTATTTAATCATAAGAGATGGTTTCAAACAAAAATCCCTTTTACAATAAATTTTGAGAGTTTTCTTGCAAATGAATTATATAATCTAATTATCTTAGCAGAGGGCAAAAGAAAAAAAGCTATTTTTTTTGATCTTGACGATACAATATGGGGAGGGACTTTAGCAGAGGATGGACAAAATAAATTATTAGTCGGAGGGATAAATAGTCTTGGTGAAGCTTTTTTATCTTTTCAAAAAACATTAATTGAATATAAAAAATCTGGTATAATTTTGGGTGTTATAAGTCGTAATGATGAAAAAAAGGCTTTAAAGGCTATCGAAACAATCCCCGATATGCAAATAAGAAAAAAAGACTTAGCGGGTTGGAAAATTAATTTCGAAAATAAATCTAAAAATATTAAAAAATTATCAAGCGAACTTAAAATAAACCCAGATAGTATAGTATTTGTAGATAATAGTATTTACGAAAGAGAGGAAGTAAAACAAAAAATTCCAAACATAATAGTTCCTGACATTTCTGATGGTTCGCCTTACGAGTTTTCTGAAGTTTTACGAAGGGTCAATGGATTAAGTTATATAAAATTAAATAGAGAAGATTTAATAAGAAATAAGAGTATTCAAAAATTTAAAAAAGCCTTATATTCAAAACAAAAATTTAATAATCACAATGAATGGCTAAAAAGTTTAAAAATAAAGATAACTTTTGAAAAGTTTAATCAAAAAAACATTGAACGAATTCATCAAATGTACCAAAGGATTAATCAAATGAACCTTTCATCTAGACGCTTGACCAAATCTCAAATTTTAAGAGAAAATTCGAGTAAATCACTTAATCTTCTCACAATAAGCGTTAAAGACTCAATTGTAGACTTAGGGATGATCGCACTGATTTCATATCAAAAGAGGAAAAAAGAAGTAATAATAAAAGATTTTTTATTTAGTTGTAGAGCACTCGGTAGAAATATTGAGTCGTTTATAATTCAATACGTAGTTTATAATTTAAAAAAAAAAGGGTTATAAAAAATTTTTTTTTAATTTTAAAAAAACTAATAAAAACAAACTTTGCTTTAATGTTTTAAAAAAAATAAAAATTGAAAAAAAAGGAAAGTCATATCTTTATAATGGAGACTTTATGAATAGTAAAAATAATATATTCAAACTAGTTTTTAAAAATAAAATCTTTTAGTATGAAAAAACGAAAGTTTATAAAAAATGGGGCCAAGATACACAAAAGTGCTATCATTGATGAAAGTGTTAAAATAATAAATCCAAAAAATTTAATAATTGGAAAAAATGTAAGAATTGACGCTAACGTACTTTTAATTTGTAAAAAAAAATTAAAGATTAACTCTAATGTTCATGTTGGACCAAATAGTATTTTACGGTCTCATAAGAAATTAAATGTAGGAAAAAATGTTTTAATTTCTAGTTTTGTAGATATTTTTACATCAGAGTCAGATGTAAGAAGTATTAAGACCTACTCACATCCTATGATCAAAATTAACAAAAAAAATGATCAAAAAATTGATATTGGCGCTTTTTCTTTTTTAGGTTCACACTGTGTTTTGCTACCAGGATCAAAATTATCCAGAGGCTCGTATATAGGTGCACACACTTTAATAAATTTTAAAACTAAACCTTGGCATATATACTCTGGTAATCCGCCAAAAGTGATTGGAAAAATAAATAGATCTGAAGCTAAGAAAATAATGAGGATTAAATGAAGTTCCCGTCACTTAAAGTATTAAACTATAAGAAAACTTTTATTAAAAGTATATCTAATTCGATTGAAAAAAATCAAATGACGCTTGGCCCAAAATGTAAAGAACTTGAATACATGATTAAAAAAAAACTAAAAGTAAAACACGTGATTTTAACTACCAGTGGCACCAGCGCTTTAATGATGGCAACTATTTGCTCGGGTTTAAAACCAAATCAACTAGGTATTTGTTCGAATTTAGCATGGGTGGCAGCAACTAATCCTATTTTAATAATGGGAGGCAAATTATTAGTTGTAGATACAATAAAAAATACTGAATTAATAGACTTTGAAAAACTAAATCATTTAATAAAATTAAAAAAACCAAAAGTAGTTATCTTAATACACTTAAACGGTCAGTCTACGTACAACAGTGAATTTGATAAATTGAAAAAAAAACTTAAGTTTTTTGTTATAGAGGATGCAGCACAAGCTTTTTTAACAGTAAACAAAAAAAAACACTGTGGAACAAAGTATGACATTGGATGTTTTTCTTTAAGTGTTGCAAAGCCAATTCATATGGCATATGGAGGTTTTTGTGTTACAAATAATAAAAATATTGCAAATAAATTAATAGCAATTAGAAATAACGGAGTATTTGAAGGAAATGAAAAACTTTCTCAATCTTTAGGTTTAAACTTAAAACCAAGCGACTTGCATGCTGCAATAGGGATAGAAAATCTAAAAAAATTTAACGATAGAAAAAAAATTCTACTTAATATTTACAGCCTATATAAAGCGAAACTTAAGAATAAAAAATTTAGATTTATAAAGCTCAAAGGAAAAGGTTCAGTTCCTAATTTTGCCCAAATTATAATTGATCCAGATCAAAAACAAAATTTTCTAAGTTATTGTCAAAAAAAATAGCATCGGAACGGCTGAAGGTGTTACAACAATTGTGGAGACTAAAATGATAAAAGGTTCTAACAAGAATTTTCCAAATTCAAATTATGTTGCCAAAAACTTAGTAAGGATACCTTTTGGGACAGGATATAAAAGATATGAAATTAATAATATTATAAAAATTCTCAATGAATTCTAGAAAACTAAAAATATCTTTTGTTGGAGTGGGTTTTTTTTCACAAATTTCACACTTAATCAATTATTACAAAAATAAAAAAAATGTTGAGCTTTTCGAAGTTTGCGATTTAGATTTAAAGATGGCTAAACAAATAAAAAAAAAATTTAAATTTAGTGGAAAATCGACTGATAATTATAAGTCCTTGAATCATAGAAAAACCGACGGGATAGTTATAGTATTGCAAAGAAGATTAATCGAGAATGTGGCTGAATATTTTTTAGCAAAAGGCTGTAATGTTTTTACAGAGAAACCATCGTACTATTCGTCACAAAAATTTCTATCAATGAAAAAAAAACAAAAAGGTATTTGGTTAAAAGGTTATACAAGAAGATGGGACAAATCTGTTTTATATTTGAAAGAAAATTTTGCCAAATTGAGCAAGCCACTGGGTGAATTAATAAGTATAAATTATAATGCAAAAAAACGGAGAGTCTTATTTAGGGTCAAAACATTATGTTAACCCGTCTATACAGAAAGTAATTAAATCAAAGTTGTCAAATATTCCAAAATTTATAAAACCTAAAAATATTAAATTATATGACAACCACATAAATTCTGGATGTCATGCAGTCGATATTTTTGATTTCTTAGATTTTTCTCATTTTAAAAATATTCACTCAGAAATAAATGATAAATATTTTTACACTAAATTTCACTTAAGCTTTAAAAATAAGTTGGTTCATGCTCAAATTATGTTAAATTCTAGTAAAGTAAAAAAATGGGAAGAATATATGCAATTTGATTTTGATTATGGTTCAATCAAAGTTATATTTAATGCGCCATTATTCAAAAAAAATAGCCATAAAATATTAATCGAAAATGGAGTCTCTGGAAAAAAATATGTGAAATATTTTAAATTGAAATGGAGCTTTGAAGAACAAACAAAAGGTTTTATTGAATTAATTAAAAAAAATAAAAAACATAAGAATTATTCTTCTTCAAAAGATGGTTACGCAATGATAACTAATTACGAGAATATATGGAGATCTTTTCAGAATGAGCATAAATAAAATTAAAAATAAAAAAAAATTTTACAAGGATGGCTTTATTTATTTAAATAATAAGTGCGTAAAAAAATATATAAATGATTTTAAAAAAGTTATCTTCAGTGTTTATAAAAAAAAAGGATTGAAAAATATTTTAAGATTAGACCAAGATAAATTTCACGCTTTAAATTCTAATATTCTAAATAAAATATACAGTGAGATCGATCAAAAGAGATTTAAAAATGTAATCATCAATCATTTTTTAAAATCAACAGAAAATAAAAAAAAATATTTGGCTTCTTCCCATGTAAGTCTTTTAATTGTGAGACCTCAAAAATTCAAAAATGTCAATCTAGATAGTGAATATGTAGATTACCATAGAGAAACGTTCTATACACGACCTAAAAAGATAGCAGAGAGACAAATAAATTTTTGGGTTCCAATATTAAATGTTACTAAAAACCAAAATTTTTTATACGTACCTCAAAGCCATAAAATTAAAGACAATCAAATAAAAGTTATAAAAGAAAAGAACAAATATTTTAGTAAATTTTCAAATGCACATAGAGCTGGAATGAATTATGCTCCGAAAAGAATTATTAGGGGTGCAAGTTTGGAAAAAGCAGTACGATTCGACACTCCAAAAAATAACTTTTTAGTTTTAAATGCAAATTTAATTCACGGAGGTGGAAGCAATTTAACGAACAAAATCCGTTACGCAATCAGTTTTGGAATTATTGAAAAAGATTATGTAAATGATATTTCAATACCAAAATCAAATAGAACAAAAGAACCATTATTTATTAATTTATAATTATAATTTTTTTAATGGCGCTTAAAAACTACATATCTTCACTTCATAAATCTACAAAGAGAAAATATTTAAAAAGAATGGTTGATAATAAAGTAAAATGCATGAGTATTTCAAAAAAATATGGAAAAGATTATTGGGACGGAGATAGAAAATATGGTTATGGAGGATACAAATATATTCCGGGTAGATGGAAGCCATTAGCAATTAAGCTTATTAAAAATTATAAATTAAAAGCTGGTTCAAGATTATTAGACGTTGGTTGTGGAAAAGGATATTTGTTAAAAGAGCTCAAGCTTTTAATTCCAGAATTAGAGATATATGGATTTGATATTTCAACGTATGCATTTAAATTTATAGATAAGAATATAAGTAAAAATATTTTTAAATTTGATGCTAGGAATAAATTACCATTTAAGTCAAAATTTTTTTGATTTGGTAATATCAATTAACACTTTACACAATTTAGAGATAAACAATCTCTATAAATCAATTAAGGAAATCAATAGGGTTGGAAAAAAGGGATATATAGCAGTAGAGAGCTACAGAAACAATAAAGAGCTATTCAATTTGCAATGCTGGGCATTAACATGTAATTCATTCTTCTCGAAAAATGAATGGGAATGGATATTCAAGGAAAATAAATACTTCAAAGACCACGAATTTATATACTTCAGTTAAAATGATCTTAAGAACTTTTTTAAAAAAAAAAATTACCTAGAAATTACAAAAGGTAAGGGAATTTATATTTTTTCTAAAAAAAAAAAAATATATTGATCTTACTTCAGGAATGACAGGGCACGCTATACTTGGTTGGTCTAACAAAAAAGTTATTAATTCTATTTACGAACAATCAAAAAAAATTGGCCATATTGACTATAAAAATTATATTGACCCTAATAGAGAAAAATTAGCTAAAAAAATTCTTTCAAATAAAAATAATAATTTAAACAGAGTATTTTTAGTAGGTTCATCAGGTTCAGAAGCATGTGAGGCAGCAATAAAAATGAGTTATCAATATTTTTATGATTTAGGTAAGAAAAATAAAAATATTTTTATATCGAGAAAACAATCTTATCACGGTTCAACATCACAATCTTTGACATTAGGTGATAGACCAAATTTAAATTTTTTTGATAATATATCTAATAAAAATGTTTATAAAATTTCAGAGCATAATATTTATAGAAATAAAAATTCTTCTGAGAGTGAATTAGAGTACTCAAAAAAATGTGCAAAAGAATTAGAGAATAAAATTATTAAAATAGGTCCAGAAAAAGTTTGCGCTTTTGTTGGTGAAACAATAACAGGTGGGTTGACTGGGGATGTTCCGCCGTCAAAAAATTATTGGAAGTTAATAAGCGGAATTTGTAAAAAATACAAGATTCATTTAATTTTAGACGAAGTTTGGTGTGGGACCGGGGTAAGTGGAAAAAATTTTTGTAGTGATTGGGATGATATCAATCCAGATTTTGTTTTTATAAGTAAAACTTTAGCTGCAGGTTATGGAGCTTTGAGCGCGGTAATAACACATAATAAAATTTCTGATGTAATTAAAATGGGACAAGGACAAATACAGTATTCAAATACTCACCAAGGCCATTCCATAAATGTAGCAGCGGCACTCGAGGTACAAAACATAATTAATAATAAAAAATTTCTTAATTCTGTGGTTACAAAGGGAAATTATTTGAGAGAAAATATTAACAATTCTCTTAAAGATAATGATTTTTTTTTAAATATTAGAGGTAGAGGATTAAGAAACTCAATAGAATATAATTGTAGTAACAATAATTTATTTGGAGCCTTACTTAAAAGAGAAATGTTTGATAAATACAACACAATAATTGACTCTAAATGGCATAGAATTTGTCTTCCTCTGGCATTAAATATCACTAAAAAAGAATTAGACGAGAACTTAGAAAAATTAGTAAGTGTTTTTAAAAAAATATCAAATAACTGGAACACTTATAAAAAAAGAAAGGTCAGAGATTTTATATTTTAGATGAATAGTAAATTATATAAAGTAGACAATTCAGGAAGAACTCCAGCGATTTTTTTAAAAAGCAAAGTTTCAGTAATTAGTAAAAAATCCTTAAATTTTTTAAAAAATTATTCAAAAAAATTAAATAATTCTAATTTAAGAATCTGTATGCATAGCAATAAGAAAGATAAGTTACATAATATGGTTGTACTAATAAACAAAAAAGATAAACACTTATTTCACAAGCATCAAAAAAAGGAGGAAATTTATCATATTTTAGAGGGTTCAATTAAAATAGAAATTATAAAAAAAAGTAAAAAAATAAAAATAATCTTAGATAATAAGAAAAATTTTATTTTTAGAATGGAAAAAAATACATTTCACAGAATTTCGCCATTATCGAAAATTGCAATTTTTCACGAATTAAGAATAGGTCCTTTAAGTAAAAAAGACTCCATATTTAGGTAAATACATTAATCTAAAATGAAAAATATTGCTATTTTCTCCCATAAGGATACCGGAGCAGGCCAATTGCTTAGCATGCTTCCTTCAAGTGAAGTAAAAAAAGTAAAATTTTTAATTTCAATAAAAAAAATCAAAAAAAATATAATTAACAAAAATAAAAAAATTGAGTATGTAAATAATGGAAAATTCCAAAAAAATAAAAGTTTTTGAAAATAAAAATTTTGAAAATTTATTATTAAGAAATAAAATTAAAAAAGTTTACGTTATAGAAGATGAAATAAAAGATAGAATTTTTATTTATAAAAAAATTAAAAAAAATTGTAAAGAAATAAAGATTGGAAAGTTTATACATAAAACATCTATAGTAAGTAAAAAAACAAAAATTGGTGAAGGAACAATAATTTTTCCAGGTAGTTACTTAGGTTATAAAAGTGAAATAGGAAAAATGTCAATAGTCCAATCTAAATGTACTTTAGAGCATCATAGCATTATAGGAAATTTCTGTAATGTTAATCCAGGTCTAACAACTGGTGGATTAGTAAAGATTTCAGACTTTTGTCAGATCAATATGTGTGTAGACATTATTAACAGAATTTTAGTTGAAAAAAATTCAACTATAGGAGCTGGATCATTAGTTATGGAAAATATTTCAAAAAATCGACTCGTTTTTGGGAGGCCAGCAAAAGTAGTGAAAAAATAAGAAGAAATTATAATGAGCAAAGTTAGATATTTTCCGGAAATTGATGGATTAAGGGCAATAGCAGTAATATCTGTATTAGTGTATCACGCTAATATTTCTATTAATGAGATAAAAATTTTTTCAGGGGGATTCCTAGGAGTTGATATTTTTTTTGTTATCTCTGGTTTTTTAATAACAAGTATCCTTTTAAAAGATTATAAAGAAAATAATAAAATTTCGATCAAATATTTTTATGAGAGAAGAATAAGACGAATATTTCCGGCTTTAATAGTAGTAATATTAATCTCATTTTTCTTTTCATGGCTTTTACTTCCGCCATTAGAAAAATTAGACTTTTATTATTCTTCAATAGCATCTATTTCATTTATATCAAATTTCTATTTTTGGTATTCTGGTGAAATATATGGAGCAATTGAGTCACAGTTCAAACCTCTTTTACATACTTGGTCTTTAGGGGTCGAGGAACAATTTTATATTTTTTTTCCAATTTATTTATTTTTAACTATCAAATTTTTTAATAGATTTTTACTAGTCTCTTTACTCATATTTTTGGTTTTAAGTTTCTCTATTGCTAATTGGGGATCATCAAATTATCCAGATTTTAACTTTTTCTTTTCTGGAACAAGAGCTTGGGAAATCTTAATTGGAGTCATTTTAGCATTTTCAAAACAAAAAAAATATAAACAAAAGTTTTTATTTAACAAAAGCGTTTTCGGTTTATTACCCTACCTAGGTTTAATAATGATTATTATACCTATGTTAACATTTTTAAATCCACAAAAAGTTAATTACTTAACTTTAGTACCTCTAGTCGGAACGGCAATAATTATTAATTACACTAATGAAAAAAATTTCGTAAATAGAATTTTAAGTTCGAAAATTTTTATTTTTTTCGGTTTAATTTCCTACTCACTATATTTATGGCATTTTCCAATTTTTGTTTTTTCAAAATATATATTAAATGAAATAACATTATTGTCACTATTATTGTTATTAACTTTAGCTGTAATTGTTTCCTATTTTTCTTTTAAATTTATTGAGCAACCATTTAGAAACAGGTCTAAAATTAATAGTAAGATTTTATCGGTATGTTTGATTTTACCTGTCACAATTATAATTTCTCTCTCTTTTTTTTATTTGAAAAATCAAAATAATTTATTGGGTAGTTATAAAAAAGCTTTTTCTGAGTCAGCACAAAAAATTGAAAATACTTATCGTACAAATGTACCGAAAAATCTCAAAAGAAATATTTATAATTCTAAATCACAAAATGGTAATTTGGAAAATAATAAAGTATTAATAATTGGAGATAGTCATTTAACAAGATGGGATTTAGCATTTGCTAATCAGTTTCCAAACACTAATTTTGAAAGTTTAATATACAACGAATGTAACTTAATTTATGATAATGGTGATTTTATACAAAAATCTTTGGTTAAAAACTATTTTAAATTTACGTTAAATAAAAAGTGTAAAAAAATTTCAAATTTTTTTAATGATGATGATTACCTTAAGAATTATAAAAGTATAATTCTAGCATCCTTTCAACCATTTTCCTCAGAAGTTAATTTATTTAGATTTGACTTAATTAGGAAGCTCCAAAAAGTTAATCAAAGTATTGATGTGTTCATTTTAGGAAATTATTATGTATTACCAGAAAAAGAGCGAAGTTGCGCTTTTGTCTCTCAAAAAAATGATTTTAAATTATCACCTTGTCTTTTAAAAACGAATTATCCAGTTAAAAATCATGATTTTGCAAAAGAGAAATATTTTAATGAATTTAAGTCATTTACTCTTGTTGACGTTACAAAAATTTGCAATTCTAACAAAAAAGACTGCCCTTACCAAATTAACGGTGTACCTTTTTTGTTTAACGATTGGAATCATAACAGTTTTTATTTTGTAAATTTTTTACTAAAAGAGATGATAAATAAAGAAATTTTTAAAGTTAAGTTTTAAGAGATCAAAAATATGAATACAAAACTTAAAGACATAAGCGAACTAAAAAAAATACTAAAAATTAAAAATAAGAAATCTGTGCTGTGTCATGGAGTCTTTGATTTGTTACATATTGGACACATATACTATTTAGAAGAAGCAAAGAAAAATGGGGAAATTTTAATAGTTTCTTTAACCTCAAATAAATTTGTGAACAAAGGACCTTCAAGACCAGTGTTTGATGAATTACAAAGAGCAAAAATGTTAGCAGCTCTGAACTTTGTTGATTTTGTAGTAATAAGTAACAATCCTACTGCTGAAGTGATTTTGAAGGAGCTTAAACCAAATGTATATTGTAAAGGACCAGATTTTAAAGATAGTAAAAAAGACCTAACAGGTAAGATAATTAACGAAACAAAATTAGTAAAAAAATATGGTGGAAAAGTAGTATTTACTAAGTCTGAAACCTTTAGTTCAAGTAATTTAATAAATAAGTTTTATTCAAAACAATCTATTTCACATAAGAAAAATATAAACCAAATAAAAAAAAACGTCGGCCTAGAAAAAGTTTTAAATTCAATTGATAAACTTAAAAAACTAAAAGTTCTTGTTGTAGGTGAATTAATAATCGATGAATATGTTTTTTGTGAAGCTATTGGTAAATCTGGAAAGGAGCCTGTAATGGTCCTTAAGTACATGAACGAAGAACAATATCTTGGTGGCTCTAGTGCTATTGCAAGACATCTTTCATCATTTAATAAACAAATCACTTTATTAACAATGCTCGGAGAAAAAAAACAATTTCTAAATAAAATTAAGAAAGAAATTCCAAAAAATGTAAATTTAAAATTTATAAAAAAAAATAATTCTCCTACAATATTAAAAAAAAGGATTATTGATAAATTAAATAATTCAAAACTTTTAGGTGTATATTCTATGAATGACGAAACACTTGATAATAAAAATGAGTCACAATTTATAAAATTATTAAAATCAGAAATTCCTAAACATGACTTAACAATAGTAACTGACTATGGACATGGTTTTATAACTGATAAAGCTGCGAAAATAATTTTAAAACTATCAAAATTTTTAGCAGTTAATGCACAAATTAATGCCATGAGTCTAGGTACTCATAGTATGAGAAAATATAAAAATCTGAGTTGTCTCACAATTAATGAGAAAGAGCTAAGGTATGAACTTAGGCAAAAAGGAAAGGATTTAAACTATTTAATCAAAAAACTTAGCAATGATCAAAAAATTCAAAACCTTGTAGTAACTAGAGGTAAGACTGGAGCAATTCTTTACAACTTAAAAAAAAAAAAATTTTTTCATAATGAAGCTTATTCTAAGAATGCAGTGGATAAAATTGGAGCAGGTGATGCACTTCTTGCATTAGTTTCTATATTTTTAAAAAATAAGATGGATGAAAGATTATCTCTTATGCTTGCATCAATAGCCGCTAGTCAAGTTACCGACATGGTAGGTAATAAAGAATCAATTAACAAGTCAAATCTGTTAAAAACGTTTGAACATTTTTTAAAATAATTTTATGAAAAAAATATTTATTACTGGAGGTGCTGGTTATGTAGGGTCAATTTTAACACCTTACTTATTACAGAAAGGTTATTGTGTTACAGTTCTTGATTTAATGATTTATGGTGAAGAAGTTCTGCAAAAGCATAAAAATCTGGAAATTATTTCTGGAGATATAAGAGACACTCATTTGTTAGAAGAAAAAATTCCAGGTCATGATGTTTTAATACACTTAGCTTGTATTTCGAACGATCCAAGCTTTGAGCTTAATCCTAAATTAGGAAAATCGATAAATTTAGATGCTTTTGAACCACTAGTGAAAATATCAAAAAAATCTTCAGTCTCTCGTTTAATATATGCCTCATCCTCATCTGTTTATGGAATTAAAAAAGAGCAAAATGTTAATGAGTCAATGTCTTTAGAGCCTTTAACAGATTACTCAAAGTTTAAAGCAGATTGTGAAAAAATATTATTTAAATATCAATCATTTGATTTTACACCAGTAGTAATAAGACCAGCAACAGTTTGCGGATATGCCCCTCGTCAACGATTAGATGTAGTTGTAAATATTTTAACTAATCTAGCTTTTCATAAAAAAGAAATAAGTGTTTTTGGTGGAAATCAATTAAGACCTAATATTCATATTTTTGATATGGCGAGAGCCTATGAATATTTAATAAAGGCTAAAAAAGAAAAAATATCAGGTGAAATTTTTAACGCAGGTTATGAAAATCAATCAGTCAACTATCTTGCGTCACAAGTAAAAAAAGTCATAGGGGACGATGTGAAAATAAAATATTTAGAGTCTGATGATAATAGATCTTATCATATATCATCTTTAAAGATAAAAAAAACTCTTGGTTTTGAAACTAAAAAAACTATAGAGGACGCAATAAGAGATTTGAAAGATGCATTCTTATCAAAAAAATTAAAAGATACTCTCACTGATGAAAAATATTTTAATATTAAAAAAATGAATAATCTAAATCTAAAGTAATTATGAACATCAAGAAATTGAAACAAAAAGCGGCAAATTTAAGAAAAAAAACATTTGATGCTTTTATTAAAACTGGGGAAGCTCATTTAGGCGGTAGTTTTTCGATGGTTGAAACCTTGCTTACAATTTATGAAAAAATTTTAAAAAAAAATGACAAATTTATTTTAAGTAAAGCCCATGCATCATTTCCATTATGTATATTGCTAAGATCAAAAGGATTAAAAACTAAAATTAAAACTCACTTAGAGATTGATGTAAAAAATGGTATTAATTGTACCACTGGTAGTCTAGGCCATGGTCTTCCAATTGCTACAGGTATGGCTTTTGCTAGAAAAAAACTTAAAAAAAAAGGAAAAATTTTCGTTTTGATAAGTGATGGCGAATGTCAAGAAGGAACAACTTGGGAGAGTTTGTTGATAGCGTCAAAACACAAACTAGACAATCTAATAATAGTTATTGATTATAACAAACTCCAAGCGCTTTCTACACTGAAAGATGCTCTACCACTAAATAGTTTGGCAAAAAAATTTCAGTCTTTCAATTGCAATGTCCATAACATTAGAGATGGTCATAATTTTAATGCTTTATACAAAAATTTTAAAAGCATTAAAAAAAATGGTCGTCCAACTGCTATCATTTCTAATACAATTAAAGGCAAGGGAGTAAAAGAATTTGAAAATGACACAATATGGCACGCAAGGCAGCTTAAAGATAAAGAAATAGAAATTGGTTACAAAAGATTAAAATAATGAGAAGAAAATTTGGAAAATTAATAAATGATATAGCCAAAAAAGATAGAAAAATAGTTTTATTAGTTGGAGATATAGGCTATGGAATATTTGACGATTTCCGAAAAAATCATCCTAAAAGATTTTTTAATTTAGGGATTTGCGAACAAAGTTTGATTGGGGCTGCTGCAGGAATGTCACTAGAAGGTCTTAAACCATGGGTTTATACAATTACACCATTTTTAATTGAAAGGCCATTTGAACAGATAAAATTAGATATTGATCAACAAAAAGTAAATGTAAAATTAGTAGGATTTGCAGACTATCCAAAATTAGGGCCAACTCACTCTGAGTTAAATGCAAAAAAAATGATGAAGCTGTTTAAAAACATAAAATCTTATTTTCCAAACAATAGTCAGGATACGCAAAAGGCAGTAGAAAAATGTTACAAATCAGAGGGGCCAACCTTTATAAGCCTAAAAACAGATAAAACTTTAAACAGAAACTGGTAACAAATGTCTCAATTTTTTACAGAAAAAGAAAAGAAATTAACAAGAAAATACGAACAAAAGGGTTATATTATTAAAAATCTTGACCAGTCACAAAAAAAGAAACTATTAAAAATTAGAAATTTATATTTTAATCTTTCAAAAAAAATTTGTAAATTTAAATCCAAAAATACATCTTATATTCTTAATAATTTCCATAAATTTGTATCAGCTAAAAATTTAAATAAAATAAGACTTAACATTATTAAAAAATCAAACAGCAACAATCAAGAACTTAGAAAATTGTATTATGAGATCGCTAGAGATCACCTTGAGATTTTATTAGGCAATGAATTGGTTATGCAAAAAAGAATAAACTTGAGTATACAATTACCAAAAGATGATAGTTCACTTCTGCCTATTCATTCTGATGTTTGGTCGGGTGATTCGCCTTATGAGTTAGTAGTTTGGATTCCTTTGGTTGATTGTTATAAATCTAAATCAATGTATATTTTGGATCCAAAAAATTATAAAAAATTTTATAAAAAAACAAATAATAAAAAAATTTCTAAAAGTGGGAATATTTTTAAAATTGTTAATAAAAAAGTAAAATGGTTAAATGTAAAATTTGGACAAGTTCTTCTTTTCAACCAATGTCTGCCACATGGCAATATTATAAACAGAGAAAAAGAGACAAGATGGTCATTAAATTGTAGATTTAAAAGTATATTTTCACCTTACCAAGATAAAAGAATAGGAGAGTTTTTCGAACCTATAACCATAAGAGCTGTTTCTTCTTATGGTATGAACTATGAATTCCCGAAATTTAAGTAGTAAAATGAAGAAAGTGAGAGGTTATAATTTTAGTAGGAAGTTTATGGGCGAAAGAGCCCCTCAACATGTTCAAAATATTGTAATACAAGACTTTTGTAAAAAAAATAATCTTATATTTTTAATGAGCGTAACAGAATACGCAATGAAAAATAGCTATTCAATATTAAATGGCTTAATAAATAACTTAAATGAGGTTGATGGAATTATTTTGTATAGTTTATTTCAATTACCAGAGCAAATAAATCAAAGAAATATTATTTTAAAAAAAATTATTAAAAAAAATAAAATGGTATTTTTCGCTGTAGAGGGAATTTCAATTAAGAGGATCAAAGATCTAAAACTTATTGATGATATTTGGAAAATTAAAATTTCAACTAAGAGAAATATTGATTATGATGAAGTTTTTAAAATGATTAAACAGAGTAAAAAATATGCTTGATAGTTTAGTAATAGATTTAATTTTAAATTTTTATAAAAAAAATATTTTTAAAAATAAGGTATCAGTTATGGATATGGGTGATCAAGATTTAGGTGGAGATTTTCAAGATTTAAAAAATAGATTTGTAAAACAAAATATTTATTTCAACGAAGAGGCTTTTTATCAATCAAAAAATTTTCCCAAAAGACCAAGAGCATCATCTTCAGTTCTCTGGAGTCAGTTAGGTTTTAAAACCACTCATAGACTTGATTTATTTAAATTAGAAAGAGATAAAAATGATCCTGGAAACTGCTTTGTTTTTGATTTAAATCATCCATTAACTGACTCCAATTTAATTAATAAGTACGATCTAGTTACTGACTTTGGTAACAATGAACATCCATTCAATATACCGGAAGCCTATAAAACTATGCATAAACTATGTAAGAAAGATGGTTTGATGATTATTTGTCAAGGATTTTTAAATGGAAATGGTTTTTTTTTATTTGATGATATTACGATAGATAATATTGCAGCATGTAACTCTTATTCTATTATTACCTCTTGTTTTATTGTAAAAAATAAAGATCTATTTTTTACCCTTCCAGCAGAGAAAAAATATTTAAAAAGTTTAAATTTAAATGAAATTGATAGTATTAATCTTTTTTATATTTTAAGAAAAAATAAAGACGAAGAATTTAAATTTCCTTATCAAGGTATTGGCAAAAAACCTTCTAAAGATGAACTTTTTTCTTCTCAGACTTTAAACACTAATTTAAAAATGCCTGAACAAATTTATCTACCAACACATATAGATCAAATACAAACAACAAAAATTTTTAAATCTTTTTTAAAAAGAATTTTAAGAAAGATTGGCCTCAAGTAGATTATTAATATTTAATAATTAAACTACTAAAGAATGAAAAAAAAAATATTTTGCTTTGATATTGATGGAGTTATTTGCTCCACAAAAGGGAAAAATTATTCTAAAGCCAAACCTAAAGCTACTGCAATAAATAAGATAAATAAGCTTTATAAGAATGGGCATTATATAAAAATTTTTACCGCCAGATATATGGGAAGAAATAATGACAACATTAAGTTAGCTAAAAAACAAGGTTATAATAAAACTTTAAAACAACTATTAAGTTGGAGATTAAAATTTCATAAACTAATATTCGGCAAACCTTCCTTTGATATCTATGTTGATGATAAATCAATAGATTTTAATGAAAATTGGACAAAAAAGATTAAATAATATGTCAATATTAAAAAAATATTTAAATTTATCAAACACAATAAAGTCCTCTATTCCAAAAAAAATTGTTTATCAAATTTATCTAATTTATTTTTGCTTGATAATAGCCGCAATGCTAGAAATGGTAGGTTTAGGCAGTATACCATTTTTTATAAGTGTTCTTCTAGATCCAGAAATATCATTTGAATTTTTTGGAATAAATTTAATCAGCTATATTAATAACATTTTTATGGGGAATAATTTTTATATTTTTTTCCCTCTGGCAATTATTTTTATATTTGTTGTAAAAAATATTTTAATGTTTTCAATACTCTACCTTGAAACACGCGTTACAAGGAACATAAAAATTCATTTCATTCAAACATTATTCAAAATTTATATTTACAAACCATATGATTATTTTTTAGATAAAAACTCTAGTGAAATAATAAAAAATATTTTTAATGAGTCACAAACAACTACCAGTATGGTGACAAATTTATTAAAATTTGTAAGAGAGTTAACAATCTTAATTTTTATAAGTTTTTTGATTTTATTATTTGAACCCATTATTTCATTTTCTGCAATTTTTGTTTTAGTAATATTTTTATTATTTTTTTATTTTGCGTTTAATAGTTATATTTCAAATTTAGGTAAGGTAAGATTAAGACTGTTAGACTATGTAATAAACAAAATACAATCATTAAGTGGTGCAATAAAAGATATAAAGATTTATAGAAAAGAAAAATTTTTTATCAAAAATTTTTTTGTCGATGCTTCAAGATATGAAAACGTCATCTTTAAACAATCTTTTATTGAAAAAACTCCAAGAGTGATTTTTGAAGTTCTAGCTATCACAGTTGTTTTTTCTTTAGTTTCAGTTTATTTTTATTTTGGTGGAGAGGTAAATACGCTTTTACCTGTACTGGCCTTATTCGCAATATCTTTAATTAGGCTTATACCTGCCTTTACTTCAATGTCATCAGCACTTTATTTTATGCGCTACGTAAAACCTAGTTTTGACCATGTTACAAAACAAATAATAGAGTTCAATGAAAACAATAAATCAAATGAAGGAATACAAAGAAATTTTTATGATTTAAAAAATAAAATTATTAGTATTAAAAATTTAAGCTTTAATTATGCAAAAAATCCTAAATTGAAATCAATATTCAAAATGAATTTTGAAATTAAAGAAAAAAGCATGATTGGAATCATAGGAAAATCTGGTGCAGGTAAAAGCACATTAATTAATTTAGTTCTTGGTCTTTTAAAAACAAATGATAATAGCATTCAAATAGATATAAAAGAAAAAAATACAAAAAATTTATTTAGTTATGTTCCCCAGGATATTTTTCTTCTTGATGATACATTAAAAAGAAATATAGCGTTTGGTGAAAATGAGGAGAATATTAATGAAAGAGAAATTGAAAAGATAATAGAGGTGTCCGGGCTAAGGTCATTAGTTGAAAAAAATCACGAAGGAATAAATCTCATTGTCGGCGAAAGAGGTGTTAGATTATCTGGAGGTGAAAAACAGAGAGTTGGAATAGCAAGGGCTTTATATAAAAAATCAAAAATTTTAATTCTAGATGAAGCAACCAGTTCTCTCGATACGGTAACAGAAAAGCAAATAATGAATTCAATTGATAAATTAAAGAACGAGTATACTATTATAATTGTAACACACCGATTAAGCACCATTGAAAATTGTGACAGAGTTTTTCTTATTAGAGATGGAAAATTTATCGATGAGGGAGACTTAAAATATTTAAAAGAAAAATATCCAGAGGAATTTCTTTATTAAATGAGTTTTAATTATAAATACTTCTTTAAAAATATTTTATACGACCCTGTATCTAGTGTTAAGGAATTCGTAGAAGATTATAAAAAAGACAAAAAATATAAAAATTTTTTTTATAAAAAAAATAAACTGTGGATTTTTGGATTGCCTAAATCGGGAACAACCTTACTAGAGCAAATTTTAGATTATTTGCCATATCTTAGAATAGACAGATCACTTTATAGAAAATTCCCAAATAAAGACAAGCTTAATGATAAAAATATAAGTAATTACTTAGATTATTTTCCCTCAAAAAAACTTTCCTATATAAAAACTCACCTAGAATATAAAAGTGAAGTTGTAAATGAATTAATTGAAAATAATTTTTCCATAATTGTGTCCCTAAGAGATATTCGCGACATGATGGTTAGTCGATATTATCATATTTTAAACGATAAAAAACACTGGCAACATGAAATTTTAATTGGTGAAAATTTTGAAAGAGGTTTTATTAATTCATTGAAAAAAAAAACAAAAAAATTTGATATTTATAACGTAAAGTTTCAAGAACCATTAATATATTATTACAATTGGATTCTTAACTGGAAAAAATTCGAAAGTAAATATATTTTGAAAGTATGGTTTGAAGATTTTAAGTTATCTCCCTCGTCATATATAAAATCAATTTTAAATTTTACTAATTTTCAAGAATACGATGAAAATAAAATAAGCGGTGATATAAAGGATTGGAATAAAAAAAATCTTAAAATTCCATTAAATGAAAAATTATTTAGAACAAATAAAAATATTTCAACTTTTAGATCTGGAAAAATTAATGTTTGGAAGGAAATTTTTACTGAAAAGATAAATCAAGAATTTTTAAAAATTTTACCTGGGGACTTAAGTAAAATTTTGAAGTAAGTAATTTTTTTAATATTTTAATTTGTAAAGAATAATTTAATGAAAAAAATTTTGATAATGGGATTACCGGGTGCCGGAAAGACTACCTTAGCAAAAAAATTAGTTCCCTTACTAAAGGCTAAATGGCTTAATGCAGATGAGGTCAGAAAAAATGCGAATAATTGGGATTTTTCAGAGGATGGTCGTTTAAGACAAGCTAAAAGGATGGCAGAGTATGCCAATAAGCATGCAAAAGAGGGAAATCATGTAATAGCTGATTTTGTTTGTCCTACAGAAAATTTAAGGAAGATTTTCAATCCAGACTTTACTATCTGGGTTGATACTATTGAAAAAGGTCGCTTTGAAGATACTAATCAAATATTTTCACCTCCGAAAAAATATGATCTTAGAGTAGATACAAAAGATGCAGAAAAATGGTCAATTGAAGCAATTAAGCTAATTTTAAATAAATGAGAAAATTTAAAAGTTAAACAAATTTGAGAAGTAATAGTATTATAATAATAGTTTCAGAAATAAATTAAGATGAATTTGCGTAATAAAAATATTTTAATAACAGGCGTTGGTAAAGGTTTGGGGGAAGACATGGCTAAAAGCTTTGTTAAAACTGGAGCATTTGTCTATGGAGTAACGCGATCAAAGTCGGATATTAATAAGTTTAAAAATATAAAAAATCTTAAAATATTTTATGGTGATGTTAGAAACCTAAATTTAATAAAAAAAATTTTTAAACAATCTTTAAAAGATAAACGAATTATAAATGGATTAGTAAATAATGCAGGTATAAGACAAAGATTAAAATTTCAAAACATTACAAAAAAAAAGATGAAAGAAATATTTGACATTAACTTCTTTTCAATTTTTGAAATCTTAAAATTATACGCCAATTATTGCATCCAAAGAAAGACAAAATCATCAATCGTGAATATAGGCTCTATAGTAGGAGAAATAGGTTTTATTGAATTAAGTGGATATAGCGCAACAAAAGGTGCATTAAAAAGTTTGACCCAATGTTTTGCAACAGAATTTGCAAAACATAACCTAAGAGCAAATGTTGTAAATCCTGGATTCACAAAAACCTCATATTTTCAAAAATTCAAATCGAATAAAAAATTATACAATTGGACACTCTCAAAGATACCTCTCAATAGGTGGGGTGAAGTTAATGAAGTTTCATCTCTGGTAAGTTTCTTACTATCTGAAGAATCGAGTTATATTACTGGAGAAACAATTAATATAGATGGGGGATGGTTGAAATCATGAAAAGAAAAATTCAAGTTTTAGCGTTAATACCGACTAGATTAAATTCAAGAAGGCTGCCTGCCAAAGCCTTGTTACCGATTAATAATTTACCTCTTATAATTCATGTTTATAGAAGAACTATATTATCTAAAAAGATCACCGAGGCATATATTTGTTGTGACGACAGAGAAATTTATAATGTAGCAAAAAAATTCGGTGCTAAAGTTTTGATGACCTCTAAACATCACATAAACGGAACAGAGAGAATTTGTGAAGCATTTAAAAAAATAAAAAATAGAGAAAAATACAAATTAGTAGTTGATGTTCAAGGAGATGAGCCTCTTATTAGCCCAAATCACATTGATAAAGTTATTGGATTTCATGAGAAAAATTTAAATGTAGATATAATTCTACCTAATATAAAAATTAAACCCACAAATAATACCAATTTAATAAAAATTGTTTCCAACAAAAAAAATGAAGTTTTATATCTTTCAAGAGCAAATATTCCACATGAATTTAAGGAAAAGAATAAAAGCTTTAAAAAACATCTGTCAATTATCTCATTTAAACCTAAGTCTTTAATTGAATACGGAAAAAATAAAATAGGAGATATAGAGAAAATTGAGGACATCGAACTTTTACGAGCACTTGAACTTGGAATGAAAATAAAAACTACCAATCTTCAAGGGGATAGCTTTTCCATAGACGTTTTCGAGGATTATTCCAAAGCTAAGGCAAAAATAAAAAAAGATAAATATTTTAAATTATACAAGTAAAGAAATGAACTTAAGATATAGTATCAATAAAATTGACCACTCAGTAATTTTTTGTAAAGACGAAAAGTTAGAGAAAATTTCTCGATTTTTACAAAATTTTGAAAACGATAAAAATATTTTATTTTTATTTGATAGTAAAATTGATAAAAAAATTGTTGAAAAAATTTTTAATGAACTAAAAATTTCAGGTTGCAATATAATTAAAATTGAATGCGTTTCAGAAAAATTAAATAAAAATGAAACATTGTTATTTAAAATACTTGATGTACTATTAGAAAATAAATTTACAAAAAAATCGATCGTAATATCTTTTGGAGGCGGTGTATTAGGCGATGTTTCAGCATTAGCAAGTAGTTTATATCTAAGGGGCTTGAACTATATTTGCATACCTACAACAATGACGGCTATGGTTGATAGCTCAATTGGTGGCAAAACTGCGATTAATTACAAAGGTATAACAAATTCAATAGGAACATATTACCACCCAAGAATAGTTTTTATTTTAGAGCATATTTTTAAAACATTGCCTGAAAGAGAATTTTTGGCTGGGATACCAGAAATTATTAAATGTGGCATAATTGAAGATAAATCGATACTTCAAATTTTAAGGTCTAAGCAGAGTAATGTAATGAAAAGAGACACTAATATTATTTTTAAACTTTGTTATTTAACTTTAAAAACAAAAATTAAATATTTTTTAAATGACATTTATGAAAAAAATAAAAGACTATCATTAAATTTTGGTCACACATTTGCTCACGCGATTGAAATGGCAATTGAAAAAAAAACAAAAAAAGATTTTATAAGACACGGAGAGGCTGTAGGAATAGGTATGCTTTGCGAGGTTTTTTATGAAAAAAAAAAAAAGGAAAAAATATTTCAGACAATAGAAGATCTTTTAAAAAGATATAATTTACCAACTAAATTATTTTTAAAAGAAATACCATTTACAAAAGCAAAGCTACAAAACGCAATATATCAGAATATTTTTTTAGATAAAAAAAGAATTGGAAAAAACCCCAGATATATCTCGATTAAAAAGTTACAAAAATCAAATATTAGTGAAATTCTTGATTTAAACTTTTTAAATGAGACTATTATGAAAATAATTCATGATTAAAAATTTAATCAAAAAAAAATATTTTAATAATATTTTTATCACAACATATTAATACAAATTTTAGTAATTTTAATAAATTTAATATGAAAAATGAAAAACAGCTTCTGTTATTAAGGAAAGCAAGGGAATTATATTCAAAATTTGAAGATAAAAAATTTAAAAATAATTTGCCTTCAGTATACTTAAATCCAAATTCAAATTTAAGTTTATTTTTCTTAAATTTATTACTAGATAGAAATTTAAGTTTTATTAAAAGTTTTACGGTAGTAGTAAAAGATATATTTTATAGTTTAAGATATATTAATTACAAAATTTTTATACCATTACATATCGCAGATCATGATAAAATAATTGTTACCTGGGCATTTAAAAAAGATTTTACTAAAAATGGCTCATTCAAAGATAGATATTTTAAAATTAATTCCAATAACTTAAAAAAAACACTTTGGATTGTAATCTATATGGATAAAGAAAAGCCTTTAAAATTTAAAGATAATATTATTTTATTTCAACCTTATCAAAGTAATAGTTTTAATTTCTTGCCTATTATAAGATTTATTATAGCAAATAGTTTGATACTTTTTAAAAGTCCAAAACTTTTTTTATTTTCAATATCTAGTAATAGTTTTTTTTCTTATATCTTTTTAAAAAATATTAGAAAATTCTTAAACAAAAATATTCATCAAATTATTATGCCATATGAGGGTCAACCTTTTCAAAACGAATTAGTAAAATTTATAAAAAAAAAATTTAGGCATATTAAGACAATAGGATATGTACATTCACCCCCCATGGGGCTGCCGGCAAATTTTATATTCAATAAATATTCACCAACGAAATTAATACTAAGTGGTAAAGATCAAGTTAATTGTTTTATCAAATATTTAGGTTGGAAAAAAAAAAGAATAATATTTTTACCTTCATTCAGATTTAGTAAATTGAAGACAAATTTAAAGAATATGATTTATTTACCAATAGCAATGCATAATGTTAAAAAAATCTCTAAACGCCTTAAACACCTTTATTTTAACAATATTGTAGAAGTAAAAAAATATAAATTAAAAAGTCATCCAGCTGTAATCTCTTCAAAAAAAAATAGAATAGATATAGACAAATTAAAAAGCACGTTAAAAAAATTAAATACTAAAAAATCCAGATTTTTGTATAAAAATCCATCAATTTTTGTTGGAACATCTGGAGCCATTATTGAAGCGCTAGAACGTGGATCGAAAGTTATTCAAATTTGTGACGATCCTTTGTTTGATATTTATTCAGAAAAGTTGTGGCCTAGTATAAAAAAGAAAAAAATAGATGATGATATTTTTTCTTATGAACTCAGGAAAAAAGAAAATCTTATCAAATTTGGTCTAAAAACTAGTAATAAATCTAATTTAATTAGAATAGGCAAGACATAAAATAATTTATTCGTATACCAATCATTCTTTATTCAGAATTAATATTGAACATCAAAGTAAATATATTATAAGCATTACAATTAAAATGAAGAACTTAAAAAAAACAAAAAAATTTTCTAATTTTTCTGAGAATTACTTTCAATATCTTAATAAAGTTTTCTCAAAATTAGATAAAGATAATTTGAACAATTTGACTAAGGTTTTAGACTTAGTTAGAAGAAAAAAAAGAACTTTGTTTGTAATTGGTAATGGAGGAGGTGCATCAACATCTACAACAGTTGCAAACGATCTAGGTTTTGATCTCCAAAAAAAAACTAAAACAAAAAATCATTTACGAGTTCATTCTTTAACAGATAATAATTCTCTATTAACCGCAATATCCAATGACACAGGGTATGAAAATGTATTTGTTGGACAATTGAACTTATATTTTAAAAGAGGTGATTGCTTACTAATTTTTTCAGCCTCAGGTAATTCCAAAAACTTAATCCGAGCTGCTAATTTTGTTAAAAAAAAGAATGGTAAAGTCATTGGAATTTTGGGTTTCGATGGAGGCAAATTAAAAAATTTATGTGATATATGCATTCATATTCCTACTGAAAAAGGTGAATATGGGCCAGTGGAAGACATTCAATTGATATTAAATCATATGTTAGCTCACTGGTACCAAGCTAAAAATTAATTAATGAAAGTAGTTATACTTTGCGGAGGTTTTGGCACGAGACTATCTGAAGAAACCTTAATAAAACCCAAACCAATGGTTAAAATTGGAAATATGCCAATCTTGCACCATATAATTAATCTTTACAACAAATATGGTTACAAAGAGTTTATCTTAGCTCTTGGATACAAAGGCTATTATATTAAAAATTATTTTAAAAACAAAAAATTTAATAATCTTAAAATTCGGCTTGTAGATACAGGAAGAAACACTTTAACAGGAGGCAGGTTATTAAGGTTAAAAAATCTTTTTTCAAAAAATGAAAATTTCATGCTTACATATGGCGATGGAATTTCAAATCAAAATCTTAAAAAACTAGAAAAATTTCATTCAAAACATAAAAGAGTAGGCACGATGACGGTGGTAAGACCACCTGTAAGATTTGGAGAAGTCAAATTAAAAAATAATGTAGTCTCAATGTTTAAAGAAAAGCCCCAAGCGAGCAACTCATGGATCAATGGAGGATTTTTTGTTTTTAATGCAAAAATATTTAATTTTATTAAAAATGATCGTACAATGTTAGAAAAAGAGCCTTTAGAAAAACTTCAAAAAAGAAAGGAATTATTTGCCTATAAACATCAAAAATTTTGGCAATGTATGGATACGTTACGAGATAAAAAATATTTAAATAATCTCTATAAAAATAAAAAACTTGAGTGGCTTAAATAATTTATGAAATATAATTTATCAACGTTTTACAGAAATAAAAAAGTACTTGTTACAGGAGCAACAGGTTTTAAAGGAGCGTGGTTATGCAACTGGTTAAAAATTTTAGGAGCGAAAGTGTACGGAGTCGGGTATAACCCAAACAAAAATAAAAATTTATTTTATAAATTAAATCTTCAAAAAAAAATTAATTTAAAAATACTTGACGTTCGAGATTATAAAAAAATTAAAAATATTATTGATAAGATTAAACCATCATTGATTTTCCACCTAGCAGCACAACCACTTATATATGAGTCTTATAAAAAACCTTATTTAACTTTTGACGTAAATTTTAGAGGCTCTCTAAATATTGTTGACTCTTCATTTTTTAATAAAAGTGTAAAGTCAGTAATTATAGTAACTTCAGATAAATGTTATGAGAGCAATAATAGCTCCAAAGGATTTAAAGAGGGAGATTTATTAGGAGGAATTGATCCTTACAGCGCATCTAAATCATCTACCGAGATAATGGTTAGAGCTTATTCAAAAAGCTTTTTAGATAAAAGAAAAAACTTTGGAATTTCAACTGGTAGAGCTGGAAATGTAATTGGTGGGGGAGATTGGTCAACCAAGAGACTTATTCCTGACTCTGTTAGATCTATAAAATCTAATAAAACTATTATTTTAAGAAACCCTAACTTTAATAGACCTTGGCAACATGTGCTAGAGCCATTAAAAGGTTATTTAATATTAGCTAAGGAGCAGTATTTAAAACCAAAAAAATTTTCTGGCGCTTGGAACTTTGGAACAAATCCAAAGTCTTTAACTACAGTCAAAAGTATTGTTAATTATATAATTGAATTTTGGGGAAAAGGTAAGCTAATTTCAAAAAAAAATAATTTCTACGAGCAAGCTAATCTTCAATTAAATATTAACAAAGCAAAAAAATTTTTAAAATGGAAGCCTACATATAATATAAAGAATTCTGTTAAATTGACAGTAGATTGGTACTTTAAAGTTCTTCAAGAAAAGAAGTCACCAATTATCGTTACCGAAAATCAAATAAAAAAATATATGAATGATAGTAAAATCAGTTAAAGTATTTAAAAATAAAGTTATTAAAAATAAAAAAGGATCGTTAATTAAATTCATTAACAAATCTGATTTATATTTCAAATCTTTTGGAGAAATTTATTTTTCAGAAATTAAAGCCAATTCAATTAAAGGTTGGAATTATCATAAAAAATTCACATGTATTATGACAGTCCCTGTAGGTACGGTAGAGTTTAAAATTATAAATCAAAGAAATAAACTTTTAAAAAAAAAAATAACTAGGAGTCAAATCCTAGTGATACCCCCTAAGCATTGGTTTTGCTTTAAATCTGGACATCAAAACTCTATTGTTGCAAATTTATTAGATGGAAAACACTCAGAAAAAGAAACAAAAAAAAAAAATCTTTTAAAAAATATTCATATTAAGTAAATAGAGATCTAAAAATTTTAACTATTACTTTTAAAAACTTCATAAATATTTTTACAAAATCAAGAAGATTTAAGTCAATATTTTTTATCACCCACCAGATCAATTTTAATTCTTCAATTTGCACCAGCAATGACCTCCTTAATCTAAAAGTTTCAGATTTTTGATGATTGATCCTTAGGTTTGATAAAATGTTTTTTAAAAGTTTTATTTTACCACTTTTTATTAGTTTCAGATAAAAAGCATAATCTTGAGCATAAACAAAATTTTCAGGATAAAAGCCTAATTCTTCCATAATTTTTCTCCTGTACATTACTGTCGAGTGTGCAACATAGTTATAAAAAATTAATTTTTTTGGATATTTGTATAAATCGATCTTATTAATTACTTTATTAATAATTTTACTATTATAGTTAATAATATTATAATTAGTAGCAACTAAATCAATTTCGTTGTTTTTATTTAAAAATGTTGATTGCACTTTAAGTCTATTTTTCTTTGAAATATCATCCGAATCTTGAATTGCAATATAGTCACCTTTACATTTTTTTAATCCAAAATTTAGACATTTTGTTCTACCAATATTTTTCCTAAAGTGAAAAAATTTTATTCTTTGATCTTTTATTTTTCTAATAATTTTACCACTACTATCAGTTGACCCATTATTAATTATGATAAACTCAAAATTTTTGATGCTTTGTGATAAAATACTTTTGATAGAGGATTTTACAAATTCTTGATGATTATAGACAGTCATCAAGATTGAAATTTTTGGCTTTTTCATTAAAGTATGAATAATATCTTAAAGTATTATAATTGTATATGAGACTATTGCGGGCGTGTAGTTCAGTGGTAGAACGCTACGTTGACATCGTAGAGGTCATAAGTTCAATTCTTATCACGCCCACCATAATTCCACCCCCAGTTCATTTTTCAGCTATTTACAAAGAGAACTAAAAATATTATAAAAACTCGCCTGGTAATTATTGCGAAGGGGCCACACCCGATCCCATTCCGAACTCGGAAGTTAAGTCCTTCAGCGCCGATGGTACTTTGTCTTAA
>MDTB01005681.1_pt1 | contig 36417 bp, 31 predicted proteins | sample 811161 | NCBI WGS metagenome assembly MDTB01 (sample SAMN05326650, study PRJNA326480) | marine metagenome | isolation source: seawater | place: Mediterranean Sea | collected 2009 | reverse complement strand
TACTTCCTGCATTTTCATTCACCTCTGAACCTTTAAAGAATGTTGGACCATCTTTAATAGTCCAAAGAGTTAATCCTTTAATTTGTTTGTAGTGAGACTGATTTGGTTTTGAAGTAAGCAAGGTTACTACCACTCCTATGGATGTACAGGCTACTACATTATACAATGCTCTAATGTAGGACCATGGTTTTGCTTCAACATATTCTATCCCATGAGAAAAAGGCTGAACTAATATTTGAGGATACTCGATCCCAAGAAAAATGAATGCTGCTCCTAGTACAAATGTTAATACAGCTGCTCTAGATGAAAAACGTGGCCAGAAAATTCCAAGGAAAATAACCGTAACCATTGGTGGAGTTACTACACTATGAAATGCTCCATGAGCTTCATAAATAGTTCCATATTGTGCAAATAGAAATGCAGCTTGAATACCTACAAAGGTTACAAGTAAAGAAGTGAGCATTGATACTCTTAAACGGGTTTTTTCTGATGGATTCTTACTTAATGGAGTATACACATCGTTTACTGCTACTGCTGCTGATGCATTAATTTGTGAATCTAGACTAGACATTAAAGCTGCAACAACAGCTGCAACTAAAAAAGCAAAAATTGGTTCAGAATTAGAAACCAATGATGCAACTACAGTAAAGATTCCATTAGGGTTTGTTGTTTCTGGAATAATATTAGGATTAATATTGGCTATAGCTCTTGCAATCCATCCAGAGTTTGAGACAGCTACAGTTCCAATAGGTAAAAATACGAGTACATTCATCATTGTTGCTCTTCTGGCATGAATGACAGAACGAGATGCTAAAAATCGCATAATGACTGCTTGATTCATAAACGCAAATCCCACAGAGCCAACTACACCATCTTGCCAGAAAATACCAACAAAATTAAAATCTGGAGGTGAATTAAAATCAGCTAATGGTAGTTTATTGGTAGTAGAAAGATTGTCCCAGAATAAATCAAATCCACCTATGTATGCAATACCTAGTCCGAAAATTAATAGGCCTGCAAAAAGTAAAATTACTCCTTGAAGAAAATCAGTAAAGATAATAGCAGTTTGACCTCCTAACGAAACATATACACCAGAAATCACTGCAACTACAATAATGATGGTATTTATTTCCCACCCCAATATAGGCTGTAATAATGATCCTAGTGCTAATAAACCAATACCAATATAGCCAATAAGATATAACAACATAGTTACTGTTGATAAATTTCTTACCGTTGAATTAAAACGTCTTTCAAAATACTCTGGAATAGAATTTACCTGCATGTAGTAAATAATTGGTATCCAACCAAATAATAATAATGGCATAAAGAACCAGTCATTCATGTAAGTCATTGTGGACGAAAATCCGTATTCAAATCCTTTGGATGCATACTTTGCAAAACTATGTGATCCCACACCAGTAGCTAACATCGACATTCCAATTAACCACCAAGAAAATCTTCTTCCTCCAAAGAAAAAATCTTCGGTAGACTGGTTGTTGCGAGCAAAAAATAAACCAGCACCTAATACAAAAAATACGTAAGCAGTAAGAATAACCCAAAAAAGTTCTGTTGTTGGAATAGTGGTCATGTAATTTTCCTAGTTAACAGAATGACATTAAATACATACATCAATAAAATAACAAAATATAATTGCGGATAATCATTTAAAGCAGAAACAGTCATTAATAAATGAATAGAAGAAACATAGATAAAACCCCAAATGAGAATTTGAATCCAAATCTTGTACTCATTCCAAAATTGCTGTCCTCCATATGCTTTAAATACTGCAAATAATCCACCGCCAAAAATTAAAACTCCAAAACCATATTGGTATATAAAAGGAAGCCAGGAATGTGAAAATAAATCCACTATAAACTTTCCTTAAATAAAGTAGATAATTGCTGATAGGTATCATCCAGGGTTTGTGGCATTACTTTGGTATTACCGATGACTGGCATGAAGGATGTATCTGATTTCCATCTTGGAACAATATGAAAATGTAAATGTGACTGAATAGACGCACCAGATCCTTCACCAATATTTGCTCCAAAATTAAACCCATCGCAATTAAAGTTTGCTCTTAATATTTTCATAATTTTTTTTGATAAGGTAATTATTTCACTTAATGTTATATCTTCTAAATCCTCAAATCTATCTACTTCATTATAAGGGATAACCATTAAATGTCCATTATTGTACGGATAATAATTCATTATAACATAACAATTAGTAGAACGATACAATATGAGATTTTCTCTATCATTTGATTCATTAGCTTTGTCTGAAAATATTTTTTGGGAATCTTCTTTTTTATTTTTCAGGTAATCCATTTTCCATGGAGCCCAAAGGTGCTTTTGATCACTCATATACTTTATCTACTTTTGCTTGTTCTATTAAATCCCTTAATACTGGTTTAATATAAACATTATCAAGATTAATTTGACTAAAACACTTTGCTAAAACATACAGTCGTTGATCCAGCGGTTTATGCTTATTGATTACAATAGTATTATTTGCAAAAAGCAGGCAGTTATCTCCGTTGAAGTCTCCTTTATCATGGATAATTTTAATATTACATTTTTCCCCTAAGGATAAAAAATCTTCGAGCAATTGGGTTTTTTTCTTATCAATCTTTTTTTTCATTTACCAAGACCCGTCAAATCACTACTACTTCTTATTTTTAACCCTAAGCCATCGACCATTTTAATATTATGTTGTTTCATTACTTTAGTTTCAGGTATTTCTTCTAAAGATCTATCCCCTCCATTTGCAAAAATATGAGGCTTAAGATGTTCTAAACTCTTACAAACGCTTTTATCTTTATCGATACTTAAAAAAACTTCATCAACACATTTTAAAGCAGCAACTATCTCCATTCTATCTTTCTCATCCATAAATGTTGAGCCTTTTTTGAGTTCTGCTTGAAAATTATTATTAACAATAACGATTAATTTATCGCCTAGCTTTTTTGCTAATTGCAAGTACTCTAAATGACCAACATGTATTGGATCAAAATAACCACTAACAGCTACTATTGTTATTTTTTTATTCAATTATAACCTCCATTCTGAAACATCAATTTCCCAATTTGTTCTTAAACTTAAAGTATCTGGATATACTACAAATTTTTCTGATAATAATTCTTTATCAAAAGACCCTGTATCAAGTTTCTGATTATTATTTCTATCTTGAAAAACTAATAATTGATACTTGCCTTCCGTGGCATCAATTCGAAAATCTCCACTTATACCAACATTGGTTGAATAAGAATTAGTCTCATTGCTAAGATTTACAATCATTGGTAGTATAAAATTTCCGCTAACCTTTCCTGAGAGTGAGGCGCTTTTTTCTTCTTCCATATCACTAGCTGCTAAGCTGTCTGCTTCAACTTCAATAACCTGCTTATTGAAAAAAAAATTTGCTTTAGTTGTAGTATCTTTTTTGATTGTTACTTGCGAGAGATTACCAAACGATACAGTATTTTCGTTTAGGTCTATATTTCTATTATATTTGTCTACAGCTAAAATTGTATAATCATTATAAGATAAAAAATCAAAATTGAATTCGTTTGATCCAGATAAGATATAATCTGGCTCATTGTTTATCATACCTTCTTTTCCAAACTTACCTTGCCATAACAAAATCGAAGGTTTGGTAAATGAACCATATATTTTTCCGCTTATTTTACCATCATTTATTGAATCAGATTGGGTAAATGGTATAATGATATCTTCTTCTAACCTTACATTATGTTCATCTGAAAAATTAGAGTTTAAAGTCATAATATAAGTCCTATTATTATCTAGATTATTTGGAAGAGTTACTGCTATTTTATCTCCATTGTATTCATATTTAATTTTTTCATTAGTAGCTGGAAAAATTTCAATGGCTTTTTTTAAAGACTGTTCTTGAATATACTCATTAAAAAATAATACAATACTTTGTCCTGAAGATAGATTTATTAAATTATCAGGCACAGTTTTTTCTAACATTGGTGGTTTCGAATCAATTTCTCCACCCGATGGCGACATTACTGATGCACAAGAACATAATACAATAATAAAAAATAGATAATAATTACGCATTAAGCGACTCAAGAACATCTGTAGCATGTGTAGCAGTTTTAACTTTATTAAATGCTTTTTCAATATTTCCTTTTTCATCAATCAAATATGATATTCTTAGAATACCTTCGTATTCTTTTCCATACATTTTTTTTAATCCCCATGCTTTATATGATTTAAGAACCTCCAAATTTGTGTCCGATAAGATATCAAAATCAAAACTATTTTTTGTGCAAAAATTTTTTTGTGCTTTAATAGAATCTTTGCTTATACCGAGGATTGAAATGTTTTTATTTTTAAATACTTTCATTTGATTATTTAATCCAACTCCTTCTTTTGTGCAGCCACTTGTACTTGCCCTTGGAAAAAACCAAATCAAAACTTTTGAACCTAAAAAATCAGACAGAGATATGTCTTCATCATTTTGATTTTTTAAAACGAATACTGGAGCTTTTTGACCAACTTCTAACATTTTTTATTTATCATACCTTTTTAAATATTCTTCTGACCATTTTACAAAAGTATTGTTATTAATTTCATTCTTTATTTCTTTAATTAAATCAAAGTAATAAGCAATGTTAGTAAGAGTTGCAATACGTAGTCCAAACATTTCATTTACTTTAAAAAGGTGTCTTAAATATGATTTTGAAAATTGCGTAGCAAATTCTATTGAACTGTATTGATCTAATGGAGAAATGTCGTGCGCATATTGACTGTTCATTATATTGATTACTCCTTCATGCGTAAAAATCTGTCCGTTTCTAGCGTTTCTAGCAGGCAATACACAATCAAACATATCAACTCCTCTTAAGATAGCTTTTACTAGATCTGTCGGCTTTCCCACCCCCATTAAATATCTTGGCTGATCTACAGGCATGTTTTTACCTAATAATTCTACAATATCTAACATAGGTTCTTTTTTTTCTCCAACAGATAATCCACCTATGGCGATTCCACACTTAGCAAATGGAAGCATTTGACCTAAACATTTCATTCTTTCGGATGGATCTATTCCACCCTGTATTATTGGAAACATAGTTTGGTTATGTCCATATACATTTGAATTACTTTCAATATATTCAAAAGCTTCTTTAGTCCAATTTTCTGTAAGCCTTGAGGCTCTTTTAAGTTCATTTTTTGAGCAGTCAGCTGGAGGACAATAATCAAATGCCATTATAATATCTGATCCAAGTTGCCTTTGAATTTCCATAGATTTTTCTGGAGTAAAAAAATGCTCACTCCCATCTAAATGTGAACGAAAATTTACCCCTGTTTCCGTAATTTTATTCATATTACTTAATGAAAATACTTGATAGCCACCGCTATCTGTCAAAATACTTTTATCCCATTTAAGAAATTTATGAAGTCCTCCATTTTCGTGAACGATATCTGTACCTGGTCTTAAATACAAGTGATACGTATTTGACAACATTATTTCTATGTCAAGATGATGAAGATCATCTGGAGATAATGATTTTACTACACCGTGTGTTCCAACCGGCATAAAAACTGGTGTTTCAAAAATAGAATGGTCGGTTTCAATTTTACCAGTTCGAGCTAATGAATGATCATCTTCTGATAAAACAGTAAATTTCAATCTTCTTTACCAATCATAACCAAAGGATATAATATATTGTGGTTTGGAATAACCTCCGCTTGGATATTTATCCCATGCCGTGTCAATTCTAATCAGTGCAAATGGGGTAAAGATTTTAGTACCAAATCCAAAAGTAGTGAGAACAGGTGAAGCTTTAGGATCTGTTAAACCATACTTACTTCTAACAAGCTCACTGTTATCAAATTCTTCTGAAGAATCCCATGCCGCACCTACATCTAAAAATAAATGCCCGAAAATATTTCCAAATCTTATTCTAGCTGGAAAGCTTACATCGACATAGTTAACAAACGGGAACCTAAATTCAAAATTTGCAACGGCAACGTTTTCACCAACTCTTTCTCTGTATCTAGCTCCCCTTAAAGGGAAAACGTATTCACTAAAATAAACATCTTCTAAAATACTTGTATTATCATAGTCTAACACCCTTTGAGCATAAAATCCTGAATCATCTCTACCTTCAGTTTGAGTATCAGAAAAAATCATCATCTGGGAATTACCTCCCAAAAAGAATTTTTGAGGTTTATCTCCCATACTCTTTCCAACCATCAATCGTGCTGCGACACTATAACTTCTACTTAATTTAAAATACTTTCTCATATCAAATTTAAGTGTCTGAAACGGAACAGAGTTGCTACCGATATCAGGACTAAATTGAAATGTAAGATATTGTTTAAATCCATCAATTGGTCCAGTATAACCATTGGTTGAATTATCGTAAACAAAACTAGTTAAAGGAACTAGAGCTTTTAAATTTTCTTCATAATTGGTAGTAGTTTCGTAACTAAAGATATCAAATTGCTTAATAGTGTAATTAACCGAACGAATAGTGGCTCCAAAATCTATTCTTGAAAATTTTGAAAATGGGTATTGCCCAAAAAAACCAATACCATAATCTCTTAATTGTCCAATAAAGTCGTAATTAAAGTTATATCCCAAGGAAAAAGTATTTGCTTGTTGAAATAAAGTTGTATAATAATTTGTACGATTTTTTAAATAAGCATACTGCACTACAAAATCACTATTGTTTAGATCTAAGACAAGATTTGTACCAATATTTATACGGTGATCACCCATCACATCACTCCATGCTAAATTAGCAACCCCTCTGGTACCAAACAGGTTATCTATTGTAGCAGAGGTTGAAATATAATCCACCGAAAAATCTGTTTGATATCTTCTTGCTATAAAATCATCTTTGAATCTCAAAGAATCTATTTCTACCTCTTCTTTATCTTTATCAGTAGAGTTTTTGTATTTATAATTTCTAGCAAAGATATAGCTTGAATAATTTTGTTCTGTAGCTACTTTCTGATTTTTCTTATAGGATCTTAAGTCTTCAAAATCCTCACTTAATCCTTTTTCAGCATAATATTTCGTTTCCTTAACTTCTTTTTTTTCCACCTGATTAAGATTATTCATTATATATAAATCCCAACCTCTATCTTTGAAGCCTGAGAAAACTAGGTTATTATTCTTATCTACATCAATTTGCTGAACACCTGTAATAACATTAGTAATCGGAAAAGATTCATTGTTTGAAAGATTATGTTTAAAAATATTTGTTATGCCATTATGATCTGATGTATAAAATAAATACCCATCACCGTTTGCTACAGGATAATTTTCATTTAAATCTGAATTTGTAATTTGAGTTATTTGAGTAGTTTTAAAATCATACTCAAAAATATCTGTTTGAGAAAAGTCAACATCGAACATTGAATCTGTATTACCATTAATGCCTCTATCGGAAGTAAAATATATTTTAGAACCATCTGCTGACCAACTTGGAGAAGATTCAGAAAATATATCCTTTGTTACGTGTTCAATGTTATTGGTATCTAAATCGATAATAAATATATCACTTGAATCATCTTTGTGTCCCATAAATGCAATCTTATTATCATATGGATGCCAAGAAGTTGTAAAAACTCCATCTAAGTCTATAGGAATTTTCTCGTATTTTCCTGATTTTACATTGACAATGATAATTGAATCTTGTTCTCCGCTTTTGGAAGCGAATGATATAAATTTACCATCTGGTGACCAAGAAATTCCTGGTTGCAACCATTTCAATTCTTCAAGGTCCGGTGTTGTATTTCCTCTTATCAATCTCTTTTTTTGTTTTTCTGAACCAACTTCGTACAAGATAAGATCCATATAACCGCTCTGATCTGTAAAATATGCAACCGTATTTCCATCAGGTGAAAATGATGGACTCACGTTGTAAAAATTTCTTGTTTTTGATCTGTCAGTAATTTTTGTGGAAAAATCATCAAAATTTTCTCTATTTATAAGATCGGGCCAGTACTCTCTTTTAAGAAAATCGTGCCAATCTTCTGTTAAGTTTTCAAAGTCTACACCCAATGCACTTTCAAATCCTCTTTCAGCATTTTGGGTTCTTCTCATTTGCTGAAAAATTTCTCCTACTTTTTCTCTACCGTATTTTTGAGTAATGTATTGCCAGACAGATTGTCCTCCCTTATAAGCTAAAATAGAATAATTTAATTCTGGAATGGAAGGTAAATTTTCTTCAATAGCTAAATCTCTTAAAACCATATCTGAATTTGTATCCCAGTCTACAGATAAGAATTCTGCTAATCCTTCATTAGCCCAGAGAGGTACTTGTAGTAATATTCTACCACTGATAAGACCTTGAGCATTACCTCCGTAAACTAATTCATTTATTGCAGCGTGAACCAATTCATGATGAATAACATGCTCAAACTGAGAATAGGATCCTTCAAAAGGTATTACAATTCTGTTTTTGTATAATTCCGTCACTCCACCAATACCTTCAGACATATATACATTTACGATATTAGTTTGTTGAAAGTCATTGTGAGAAGTATATACAATAATTTTAATTGGTTTGTTGCTAGTCCATCTGAGGTGTTTACCAATTTGCTCTAAAGACTTCTCAGCAACTTTGGAAGTAAAAATTGCTAAATCATAGTTGTCTCCATAATAATATACGTTGGTATTAGGACTTACAATATATTCCCAGTTGAAAGAATCGTATTGTACTTTATTTTGCCCAAAGCTTTGTGCAAATAAATGATTTACAAATAATAATAGAATTAATATAGCTCTCATATGATTTTATAAGTTAAACAACTGATAAAGTTTCAATTAATTTAAATACTGAAATGATTTTTTGCTATCAAAGAATGAATAATTTAAGCTAAAAAATATATAATTTTAATTCATTGATGCAATTTTGATAAAAGATTAAGTTTTTCCATGCAATTACCTATTTATTTTTTTGGAGATAATCATTTTTCTCCGAGTCCATCTTTGTCAAATGATAAGAAGATTAAAAAACTTGAGGAGTTCATCGATTCTCTTGATAAAAATTGTGGTAGTATTTTTATAATGGGAGATTTTTTTGACTACTACTTTGAATACAAAAAAAATAATCCTAATAATTTTGAAAGAATTTTTTTGACATTAGATAGAATAAAAGAAAGAGGATTTGAAATTTATTTTATGGCTGGTAACCATGATTATTGGATAGGAGATATATTTCGCTCTTATACAACAGCATCGTTCTTAGACGATCAAATACTATCCGTTGGTGCAAAAAAAATATATGTAACTCATGGAGACGGTATTTTATCTTGGGATAAAGGCTATAGATTACTTAGAACAATTTTAAGAAGTAGGATATTTAATTTTATTTATTCACTGATTCCTAAATTTTTAGCATTAAAAATTGCTAAAAAAATATCTTATGAAAGAAAAGACTCTCATCAAAAAAATACTGAATTGCTTGAAAAAATCCATAACGAACTAATTGATTTTTCAAGACTAAAATGGAAAGACGGATCTGATATTGTAATCATGGGCCATTACCATCACTCATTCAGATTTAATGAAAATAATAAAGAATTAATCATTATTGATGATTGTTCAGAAGATAGTTTTAATTATGTTATGTATGATGGAAAATCTGTAACTATTAAAAGTCTTTGATTTAATTTTTTCCTGCTAAAGTAACCATGATTGCATTCTGTGTATGTAGCCTATTTTCTGCTTGTTCAAAAACGATTGAATTAGTTGAGTCAATTACGCCATCCGTCACTTCTCTTCCTCTTTCTGCTGGTAAACAATGCATAAACATATAATCCTTTTTAGCATACTTTACAAGTTCTTCATTAACTTGTAATGGAGAGAATATTTTAATTCTTTCTTGAATTTCTTTTTTTTGTCCCATTGAAGCCCAAACATCAGTATAAATAACATCAGCTCCCTGAACTCCATCTACAGCATTATGCGAAATATTAATTGATGATAAATTTTTTGATCTGGCAAATGATATTGTGTCAGCATCTGGTTCAAATCCTTCAGGACAAACACATGTAAATTCAAATGGAAGAATTGATGCTAATCTAATCCACGAATTGACAATATTATTGCCATCTCCAACATAGGTGATTTTAAGATTTTCAAAGTTATCTTTCTTTTGTTCCCAAATTGTAAACATATCAGTGAGAATTTGACAAGGATGGTTATAATCTGTTAGTCCATTGATTACAGGTACAGTTGCGTGTTTTTCAAATTCTAACATATCATTATGACTAAAAACTCTAGCCATAATCATATCATTGTATCTACTAAAGAGTTGGGCTAAATCAGAAGCACTTTCCCTAGTTCCTAAACCAATATCTTGTGGTGCTAAATAAATAGCGTGCCCTCCCATCCATGCATAACCTGTTTCAAAAGATACTCTGGTTCTAGCAGAAGGTTTTGCAAATATCATTGCCATTGAATGGTCTTTGAATGGTCTATAGCTATCTTTTGTTCTATATTTTGTTTTAAGCTCAGCTGCTAATTCAAATAAATCTAATATTTCATTTTTATTAAAATCATCAACCTTAACGCAATGTTTTAAACTCATTGTTTTTTCCTTTTATTTGCACTGTTAATATTCAATATTTTTCGATATTTCGCTACAGTTCTTCTGGCAACTAAAAAATCATTAGTCATTAATTTTTTAACTATTTCGGAGTCAGATAGCGGATGATTTTTGTCTTCATTTTCAATTATATTTTTAATATTGTTTTTTAGTTCATTGGATGAGGAAATTTCTCCGGAGTTTTTAACTAATGCACTAGAAAACAAACTTTTTAAACTGACGAGCCCGATTGGCGAATCAATATATTTATTTTTTATTACTCTACTAATACTCGAAATATCTTTTTTAACATTTATTGCTATATCTTCAAGTTTTAAAGGGTTCAAAGATTCAGATTTTTCAGATAAATAATCTCCCTGAACAAAAAGGATTTGTTCTATGACGTCTTTTAAAACAGATGATCTATAATTAAGGGTATCAAGAATATTTTGAGCACTACTTATATGATTTTTTAAAAATTTTTTTTCCTGCTCTGAAGATTTCTCATTAATTGCTGCGTCTAAATAGTCTTGAGAAATTTGATATTTGCTTAAAAATTTATCGTTTATTAAAATTAACCATCCATCATCTTTCAACTTTACAACCGCATCCGGTATTATATTTTCATCACCTAAATCCACATCAAATATTGGAGAGAAGTTTTGTTCAGCAATTAATAATAGGGCTTGATCAATTTCTTCTGAGTTGAAGTTCAAAGAATCTTTAATACTTATTATATCTTGCGAAAGAAACTGCTCGAAATAATTTTCAATAATTTCAGTTGAAATGTGATTGATATCTTTTAATTGAAAAATCAAATATTCTTTTAAATCTCTTGAAGATACTCCTTTTGGATTAAGCTGCATTACATATTTTCTAATTTTATCTATCGCATTAATATCTACATCGTGATTATCTGCAATTAATTCAAGCTCAGTATCTAGAAATCCATTTTTGTCCAGATTAAAAATAATTTCTCTTGCAATAAGCTTATGATTTTCATCTAAGTCTGACGTATCTATTTGCATGATCAAATCATCAGGAATATCTTTTTTTTCTGGTATGTTTGCTAAAAATAAATCGTAAGAAGCTTGATTTGTAAAACCATCATTGAACTCATTAATTGCTTTTGATTCTTGAATACTTTTTTCTTCTAAAACTGGGTTAATTTGAATCTCATTTTCTAGATCTTTTTCAAGTTCTTCAATTGATAACTCTAGCAGTCGAGATTTTATAATTTGCTGAGGGACAATAGATTGCTTTTGTCTGAGCTTTGTTGAAAGTTTACTCATTGATCTAGTTTGAAATTTTTTCCAAGATAAATCCTTCTAACTTCTTCATCGTTTGCAAGAGTCTGGGCATCTCCGGATTTCAAAATTTTACCACCATATAATAAGTATGATCTATCTGTAATTGATAATGTCTCTCTTACATTATGATCTGTAATTAATACGCCAATATTTTGTTTTTTAAGTGATATAATCATTTGTTGGATATCCTCAACTGCAATTGGATCGACACCTGCAAAAGGTTCATCGAGCAAAACAAAATCTGGTTTGAGAGCTAAAGTTCTACAGATTTCGACTCTTCTTCTTTCTCCTCCAGATAGCCCGGCTCCAATGTTGTTTCGAATATGCGAAATATTGAACTCGCGTAGTAGTTTATCTATTAGTGCATTTTGTTCTTCTTTATCTGAAATAATAGTTTCTAAAACAATTTTCAAATTATCTTCAACGCTTAGCTTTGCAAATATAGATGGTTCCTGTGCTAAATATCCTATACCCATTCTTGCCCTTTTATACATTGGAGATTTAGTAATATTTTTTTCTCCAAAAGTAATTTGACCTGCAGTTGGCCTAATCATCCCTGTTATCATATAAAATGTTGTTGTTTTTCCAGCTCCATTAGGACCCAGTAATCCTACAACCTCTCCTTTATGCAAATTTAAATCAATATCATTTACCGCATAAAAGTCTCCATATTTTTTTACTAAATTTTTGGCTTTTAAAATTTTACTCATTATTGATTGATCCTCTAGGATTTAAAATATTCCAATTGGTTAAATCTATATTTGATTCAAATCCTTTACCATATAATGTATCAGTATCTGAGGTTATAAACTCTAGAGTTGCCTCCGTAAATATTTTATCTGAACTATTATCCCAAAGCAAAGAATCGGTTAGTAACTTCTTGCCATCATTTGACTGTACACTAACATTTCCGAAAGCTTTAATTCGATTATCCTTTTCATCAACAATTGCTGTTTGTGACTTAATTAAAGACTTATGCATAAAACTTTCATCATATAAATCAACATATACGTTATCGTATAGCTCTAATTGTAAAGATTCATTATTTTTTTTAAGAATATCAGATTGTATCTTAGCAGTAATATTACCTTTTTTTGTTAAAGTAATTTCTACATTACTAGACACTTGATCATGACGATTTTGTACAAATTTTTCTTCGTTATCAGGATTTGAGCACCCATGATAAAATATGATAAGAATAAAAAAACTATTAAATCTTTTAATCATCTTAATTCTTTAAGAAGCTTATCCAAATACTTTTTATAATCTCCTCTGGATTCAATCAACATATCTATAACTTCTCTTACTGCTCCACTTCCTCCAACCAATGTTGTAGTATGATGCACATAATCAGCAATATATTTAGGTGCATTTGGGACAGTAACTGCAAAACCCACTTTTTCAAGAATTGGTATATCTATTATATCATCTCCAATGAAACAAATTTCATTATCTTGAATATTATACTTTTTTTTTAAATCATCGTATGCATCAATCTTTCTAATTACCCCATTGTAAATATCATCTATTTGTAATTCCTTAGCCCTTAAAGTAGTTGTTGCAGACTCTCTGCCTGTAATCCAAGCAGTTTTAATATTAAGCTCTAATAAACGAAGTATGACAAATCCAACACCATCTAATGCATTGAAAGATCGAAGTTCTTCTCCTGATGTGCTTTTTATAAAAGCTCCATCAGTTAATACACCATCAATATCGCAAATAAAGAGTTTTATCGCTGAAAGCTTTTCTTTTAATTTTCTATCCATGTTTTAAATAAGTTTCCCTAAACGCTAATATTGATTTTAAAGTTTGCTCAAGTTTGTGGATTGGCCACTGTGTACTTGCATCACTTAGTGCATTTTCAACATCATCATGTACTTCCATAAAAATTCCATCTGCGCCAGATGAAACTGCTGAGAAAGTTTGAGATGGAATAAAATCTCTATTTCCACTTGTTGTTAATTCATGATTTCCAGGTATTTGTGCGCTATGAGTTGCATCGAAAATAACAGGACAGCCGAACTGTCTCATAATTGGAATTGATCTTAAATCAGTGACTAAACTATCAAAACCAAATGTATTACCTCTTTCTGTAATTAAAATGTTTTCGTTTCCTGCTTCTTGGACTTTGTTGATAATATTTCCAACTTTGTATGGAGATAAAAATTGTCCTTTTTTAACATTTATAACTTTTCCTGTTTTAGCAGCAGATGTTAATAAATCTGTTTGTCTACATAAAAATGCTGGAATCTGAATTATATCTACTACATCACATACTTCATCAGCATGCTCTGGTAAATGAATGTCTGTTGTTACAGGAATATTAAAATTACTTTTAATTTCCTCTAAGATTTTTAACCCGTCTTCTAAACCATTACCTCTAAAAGAAGAAATTGATGTTCGATTTGCTTTATCGAAAGAGCTTTTAAAAATAAAAGGGATATTTAATCGAGATACAATTTCTTTAATTTGTTCAGCCATGCCAAAACAATGATCTCTGCTTTCAATAACGCAGGGTCCTCCAATGAAAGGAATTGAATCATCACCAAAAAAAATATCTTTTACCTGTACTTTATTTATTTTCATTATTTTCTACTCTCTTTTAAAGATGCTTTTACAAATTCTCTAAATAAAGGATGTGCTTTATCAACTCTACTCTTTAATTCTGGATGAAACTGACACCCTACAAACCATGGATGATTTTTTAATTCAATAATCTCAACAACGCCAAGCTTTTTATTCATACCTGAAAAAATTAATCCATTTTTATTCATTCTGTTAACATATTTATTATTTACTTCATACCTATGTCTATGACGCTCAGCTATAGATTTTTTACGATAAACTGAAAATGCTTTGGTTCCTGTTCGAATATCACAATCATAGGATCCCAATCGCATTGTTCCACCTTTTAATTTAATGGCTTTTTGTGATTCCATTAGATCAATTACTTTGTGATTTGCTTTAGGTTTAAACTCGCCGCTATTAGCATTTTTTATGTTACAAACATTTCTTGCAAAATCAATTACCGCACACTGAAGCCCTAAACAAATACCTAAAAATGGAACATGATTTTCTCTTGCATATTTTGAAGTTAAAATCTTGCCCTCTGCCCCGCGTGAACCAAAACCTCCAGGTATTAAAATTCCATCGATATCTTTGAAGGATTGATGGGCATGCTTATCATTTTTAATTTTTTCTGTATTAACCCAAATCACTTCAACTTTAGTATTATTTTCAACTCCAGCATGAATAAATGACTCTGTTATGCTTTTGTAAGCATCATGTAATTCGGTATACTTTCCACACATTGCGATTTTAATTGTGCCCCCAGGATTCTTATATATTTTGATAAAACTTTTTAGTTTATTTATTGAAGGCCTATTTTTAAGACCCAATCTATTGCATATTTTTTTAGTGATATTCTGCTTTTCTAGTAACAAAGGAACTTCATATATACTTGAGACATCTATGTTTTCGATGACATGGCTGGATTTGACATTGCAAAATAAAGCCAATTTGTCTTTAATCTCTTTGCTAACATCATTCTTAGTTCTACAGAAAATAAAGTCCGGCGTAAGGCCTATTTCTCTTAATTTCATCACAGAATGTTGAGTCGGCTTAGTTTTTAACTCTCCACTAGCTTCAATAAATGGAAGAAGTGTGAGGTGAATAATAAGAGAATTTTTATGTCCTAAATCTAAAGATAATTGACGAATAGCTTCTAGAAAAGGTAAGCTTTCAATATCACCAACAGTTCCTCCAACTTCACAAATAACGACATCATATTTTTTTGAATCAGCTAAAGCATTCATTCTATTTTTAATTTCATCCGTTACATGAGGAATAACTTGTACAGTTTCTCCAAGGTAAGAGCCTGATCTCTCTTTTTCTAATACATTACTATAAATTTGTCCAGCAGTTGCATTATTCATCGATGACATATTTTCGTCAATGAATCTTTCATAATGACCTAAATCAAGATCTGTTTCAGACCCATCATCTAAAACAAAGACTTCACCATGCTGATAAGGGTTCATGGTTCCAGGATCGACATTTAAATAAGGATCAAGTTTTAAGATATTTACTTTCAATCCTGCGCTTTTTAAAAGATACCCTACTGAGGAGGCAGAAATTCCTTTGCCTAGACCAGACATCACTCCTCCAAGTACAAATATGAATTTAGTTTTCATAATTTTTTAAGTCTTCTTTTGTATCAATACTTCTATGTTTAAAATCACAAATTAATAGTTTAATTGCAATATTATTATCAATGGCTCTCAGTTGTTCCAAGCTATGTTCCTTTTCACCAGTTGACTGCTTGAGCGATGTAAATATATCTAATGTTTTTTTTCGATATGCGTAAATACCAACATGCCTATAATATTGACTAATTTCTTTTATATTATTTCTTACAAATGAAATTGCATAATTTTCTCTGTCCAAATTCACTTTCACGACGTTCTTATTAGATAAGTCTTCTTTAGATAAGTCGGTTGATGCTACTGAAGCCATATTAACATCTGGATCATCAAATAGTTTAATTAAATTATCTATTATGTACGGTTCAATACCTGGCTCATCTCCTTGAATATTAACAACAATATCGCAATTATATTTATTAGCAACTTCAGCTACTCGATCAGTTCCTGACTGATGTAACTTTGAGGTCATTATAATGTTTGAACAGTCAATATTTTTTATGGTTTTTTCTGAGTCGACCGCAACAATAAGATCTCCTAGTAGGGTAGATTTTTTAGATTTATTAAACACATGTTCAATAATAGGTTTACCATTCAGAGGGTGAAGAATTTTATTTGGAAAACGAGTTGAATCTAGTCTTGCAGGAATAACGCCAAGTATCACTGGCTTTCCTTTTTTACAGTTAAGGGGACCTTAATATAATCCTCATTTGAACTAGGACTATTGTTTAAAACATCTTTTTTGCTCAATGAATTATTAACTTTGTCATCTCTTAAAGAAGTGGACATGTCATGTACATTATTAAGCTCTTTTACATTCTCGGTATCAATCTCGTTTAGAGTATCCATATAGTTTAAAATATTGTTCATATCTTTCGTTCTTTTTTTTAGCTCATCTTTTGATAAAGTTAATCTAGAAAGACCTGCAATTTTTTTAACTTCCTGTTCTGTAATTTTATTTTTTTTCGTCATAAATAATTCGAATGAATTTAGATGATTAAGAACTTTGCAGCAAGCAAAAGGCTATATACGTTTAATCGTATCTCATAGAATCTATAGGATTTAATTTTGAAGCTTTTATAGCTGGATATAGGCCAAAAATAATACCCATTGATGCACAAATTTGTAAACTATAGAAAACCCAGTCAAAAGGAATAACTGGACTTTGATCTAAGAAAAGTGCTACGACATTACCAAAAGATAAACCTAAGATAATTCCAACAGCTCCTCCTAAAAGCGAAATAAGAATTGCTTCAATTAAAAATTGTAAGAATATATCACTGCGCCTTGCGCCAAGAGCTTTCCTTATACCAATTTCTTTTATTCTTTCATTTAACGAAACCAACATAATATTTGCTATACCAATTCCAGCTACTAATAAGGAAATACCAGTAATAAGACCAACAAAAGTTTTTAAGTATCCTGTAAATTCCCCAAAAGTATCCATCAATTGATCGTTTGTGGCTATGTAGAAGTTATTTGGATCTCCTGGTGGAATTTTTCTTATCGCCCTAAAAACACCAATAGCTTCATCAGTTGCATCATCAACATTATCAATTGATTCAGATTCAAGTACAAGCTGTAAATCTGTTCTATTCCATCTCCCTCCAAAATACTTCAGATAGGTAGAAATTGGTATACCTATCATACTGTCCATGCTTTGGCCACCTATTTCACCTTTTTCTTCCGTTAATGCAATTATTTCAAATGGAATATTATCTATTTTGAGAGTTTCGCCAACTGGATTTCTAAATGGAAAAAGCTCATTTTTTATATCAGAACCTACAATAGCAACTCTACTACGATTGGTAATGTCAACTTCTTGGATGTTTCTTCCGTCAACTATATCATATTTATAAAGAGAAAGCATATCTCCATCAGCAGCCCAAAAACTTTGGATACGGCTTTTAAATTCTTTTTTACCAACACTAATTGTTCTATCGCTTGGTTCTTCAGAAACAACTGCCGACATATTTTTAATTAGCTTTAAGCTTCTTTTTAATTGTTCATACTCTGACCACGTAATTTTTGGTTTATTACGAGCCCATTTACTGTTATTTCCAAAGCTTACTTGAATAGGATTTTCTCTTGTGATATAAAAAACATTTGTTCTAACATCAGCAACAATTTGGTCAGTTGCTTTTTCAAAAGTAGCTAAAACAGTCATAATAGCAATAATTGAAGATACCCCAACTGTTATTCCAAGGAGTGTTAAAGCAGTTCTAAGTTTTGTTTGACTAAAATAAAACAAAACTCCTCTTACAACATCAAATAAATAGTTTATTATTCTATTCATGTCTGAGCGCGTCAATTGGATTTAAACTTGCAGCTGATCTAGCAGGAATCATTCCCGCAATCAGCCCTAAAAACACACAAACCAAAAACGTATAAAAAGTAAGTAATAAATCCATTTGTAGATCAATACCTGCTCCCATGTTGCTATTACCAAAATTTACGCTAGCAATTGCAGAACCTAGAAAATACAAAGTAGTCCTAATTAATAAGATACCCATAGTTCCACCAATAATAGCTATTGCGATTGCTTCACTTAAAAATTGTATTAAAATGTCATTGCTAGTAGCACCCATTGCTTTTCTTAATCCAATTTCTCTCGTTCTTTCTCTAACTGAAACAAACATAACATTCATAATTCCGATTCCCGAAACAATCAGAGAAATACTTGTAACTAATAAACCCATACCTGCTATAGCAATTTTCATTTGATTAAACTCATTTGTAAAAGCATCGGCGCTATTAACAGCAAAATTGTCTTCCTCATCTGGTTTTAATTTTCTTGCAACACGCATAATCATTCTAACTTCTTCTTTTGCTTTCTCACGATTATTAGGATCTATCTGTAAAACAAACTCGTTCCAGGTCCATCTTGTTAGAATCCTTTGGAAGGTTGTTGTTGGCATAATTACAACCTGGTCTAAACTTCCAGTTGGCGTAAAACTACCTGTTTTTTCAAGCTCTCCAATAACTTCAAAACTTACTCCCCCCAATCTAATTTTTTTTCCTAGAGGATCTTCTCCATCAAAAAATCCCTCTCTTACACCACCGCCAATTATTGCAACTCTTCTTTGAAGATTCCATTCATTTTCTGAGAAAAATCTTCCATTAATGACTTTGGTTCCAGTCATCATATCATTATAATTTGGATAAACGCCATTCATTTGAAGCCATGAGGCTTTATTTTCAAATGTTGCCCTTGTCCAATAATTTTGTTTCATGCTCGCTTGGGTGACATACTCGCTATATTGCTGTATATAATCTAACTGCTCCTCTTTTATTTCAGGTCTATTACGATAATTCCACCAGTCGAATTCAAATGACCAAGGCATTCTTCCAACATATATTTTATCATTTCCAATAGTTTGAATAGATTTTGCGAATTCTCTATCAACAGATGATACTGCGGCAGTTACAATACTGACAGTAAAAATACCAATTGTTAAGCCAATTGAAGTAAGAAAGACTCTTGTAAAACTTGACCTTATAGCACTAAAGCCAATTAGAATATTTTTTATAATTTTATTCATCTAAAGTAATTTTTCCGTCAAAAATTTCAATTCTTCTTTTTGCTCTTTTTGCGACAGAATCTTCATGTGTAACAATGATTAAAGTATTACCAGCTTTGTGTAAACTGTCAAAAAAGTTTAAAATTTCAGATCCACTCTTAGAATCTAAATTACCAGTTGGTTCATCTGCTAAAATTATTGATGGTTTATTCACAAGTGCTCTAGCAATTGCTACTCTCTGCCTTTGTCCACCTGACAATTCGTTGGGTTTATGATCCATTCTATCCTCAAGCCCTACAATTTTTAAAGCTTCTTTTGCTTTTACATTTCTTTCGGCTCTACCCAATGAAGAGTAAACCAGAGGTACTTCAACATTTTGAATAGAATTCAATTTTGGTAGAAGGTTAAAAGTTTGAAATACGAAGCCTATTTTCTGATTTCTAATACTAGCTAATTGAGTATCATTCATTTCAGAAATCTTTTCATTGCTAAATTTATATGTGCCTTTTGATGGAACATCCAAACATCCAATTATGTTCATAAGAGTTGATTTGCCTGAACCTGAAGGGCCCATAATAGAAATGTAATCATTTTCATGAATACTTAATGAGACATTATCTAACGCTTTTACAACTGTATCTCCTAAATTATAGATTTTAGATACAGATTTTATACCAATAATTTCTCTTTTTGTTTTAACCACGTTTTTTTCTATTCTTCTGAAGCTCTCTGATTTTGACTTTCATCCCATCAGTTAATTCTCTACTAATTGCAATAAAACTTCCTGTTACAATTTGCTCACCCTCTTCAAGTCCAGAAAGAACCTCATAATCTCTATCGCCTACAATACCTGTCTCAACAACTCGTTCTTTTACAATATTATTATCATAAACAAATACAATATTAGTTCCTTTTTTATTTGATCTTGAAGAAGTTAAAGATTGAATTGGTATGCTTAACGCATTTGGACTTTGCGAAGTAATAATATCAACTGTAGCACTCATTCCAGGTCTCATCCCTTCAACTACTTCTAACATTTTGATTTTAACTTGAAAATTTGTTACTTGCTGTTGAGAACCTCCACTTGATACAGATGAAGCATAGGCAACCTCTTTAACTTCGCCTTTAAACTTTTTTCCATCATACGCATCAACTTCAATCAGAACTATATCATCAATTGAAATGTCGGCAATATCGTTTTCATTTACGTTTACATAAACTTCCATTTTTGATAAATCAGATAGCTTTAACAAAACACTAGGATTAAACATTCCACCTTGAGCCAAATCTCCAACCTCTCCATCTATAAATGTAATTGTTCCATCTTGGGGTGCAATTAACCTTAATTTTGATAGAGCGTCTTCATCTTGAATTAGTCTTGATTGTGCACCGTTGTAAGCACTCAATGCTGAAGCATATGAAGAATTTGTGGACTCCATTTCCTGATCTGAAATTAAACCCTGACTATAAAGTTTAGCTTGCCTTTCTTGCTGAGCTTTTCTTTGTTCAAGCTGTACTTTTGCTGCCTCTAACCCTGCTCTAGAAGCTTCAGTAGCTGCTTTTTGTTGACGATCATCTAATGACATTAAAAAGTCACCTTTTTTAACGAAGTCTCCTTCTTTTACAGCAATCGCTGTAATATAAGTAGTATTATTCGCACTCAGCTTGACCTCTGTTTCAGGAGTTAAAACTCCATCAGCCACAACCTTACTTTGTAAGTCCTTCCTTTTGACTTTTTGTATAGATACTTCTAGCGAATTATCGTCGCCACTTCCGCCAAAATAAATGAAAGCTAAAACGGTCAATATTAAAACACCAAATGCTTTAATTTTATTTTGAATAACTAAATCAATGAACTTTTTCACAAAAAACTCCTTATTTGTATTTTCTATCTAACGTACCAATTAAATTATCTAAAATAGCTAATTGAATTGCTGCATCATATTTTGTACCAACCAGTGATGAGCTAGCTTGAATGACAGCTAATTGAGCATCCAATAATTCTAGTATATTTGCTGAGCCTAATTCATATTTTTGTTGGGCTAGCTTCAGATCTTCTTCCGCAGATAATAATACTTCTTCTTGAATAGGAATCAACTCCTCATAATTATTCAACCTATTAAGGGCGGAATGTAATTCTACTTGTTTATCTTTTAATGCAGTACTATATGTTGATTTTTGTTGTGATAGTTGTAGTTTGGAAATTTTAATGTCATTTCTTTTTCTAAAACCATTAAAAATGGGAATACTTAAAGTCAAATTAGCACTTTTTATATAATTATCTTCAAAATATTGTTTTGTAATTTGATCGCCTGATGTTGCATTGTATCCCAAATTCATACTAAGACTTGGTAAAGTTGAGGCCCACGATTGCTTAACACTAATCTTTGCTGAATCAATTCTTCTATCTAAAATATTTAAACTTGGACTATTATTTGACATTAATTTATAAGCTTCTTCGAAAGAGGGTATAATTAAGTTGATATCAACTTTTTTAGGAAGATTGATAGAAATATCTTTCCCTATTAATCCCATACTATTTCGTAAACTTTTTACAGAATTATTGAAATTAAGCTCCCTATTTAAAAGAGTAGATTTAGCAGTACCATATCTAACAGTAGCTTTCAAATAGTCTGTCTTACTAACTGCTCCCAACTCAAATTGTTGTTTAACCAGATCTAACTGTTTTTTGGATAGTAGTAAATCTTCTTTCGCAATTTCAAATAATTCTGAATTTTTTAGATACTGATAATAAAATGTATAAACATTTAAAATGATTCTAGACGTGGTTTCTCTTTTTTGAATCTTTGAAATCTGATATATATTATCACTTTGACGAACAGAATTAACTCTATTACCAAAATTAAAAAGGCTTTGTGATAAATTTATTCCTCCTGAATATGCTTCTAATCCAGGTGTAAATGAATTACCATATGTTGTTTCTCTGAAAGAATTACTTGCATTTATTGATGGAAGCAATAATGCTGCAGAAGAACCTCTGTTAAGCCTTGCAATAGTAATATCTTTCTCCGCATTAGTAATTGCTGCTTTATTTTCTAGCGCAATTCTTACTGCCTCATCAATACTTAATGTTTGCGCATTTGTCACACAAAACAATAATATTAATAATAATTTTCTCTTCATTTTAATCCTTGATAATATATACACATAATATATTAGTTAAAGTTGCAATATTTCTTATTATTCACGAGCAAGCAATTTATATAAAATTAGTACGTTTAACAATATTCATATTTGGTAGCAATCGTTAAGTCGATTCTCAGTTTTGCTTTTGTTTTATTTTGTCCAGAAAAGAAAGTGCTTCCGAATAATTATTTTTAATATCTCCATCTAGAATTGCTTCTTCTATCATTTTTTTTATTTTGCCTACCTCTTTTCCGGGTTTGAGGTCAAACATTTTCATTATTTCTTCTCCTCTAATGGGAGATTGGAATGCTTTTAACTGATCTATTTCTATAACTTCTTTAATACGTTTTTCTACTCTATCAAAATTGTCTAAATATTTGGTAATATTTTTTGGGTTTTTTGTTGTGATGTCAGCTCTACATAATGTCATTAGATCATTAATGTGTTCTCCTGCATCTACTATAAGTCGTCTTATCGCAGAATCAGTTACTTCTTTTTTTGCAAGACTAATAGGCCTTAAATGTAGAGCAGTTAATTTGACTATGTAATCTCTAATGGTATTTGAGAACTTCATTCTTTGAGAAATATCTTTCAACATTCTAGCTCCAACATCATCATGTCCATAAAATGTATACCCTTTTGATTTATTAAGCCTTCTTGTTTTAGGCTTGGCAATATCATGGACTAGTGCTGCCAGTCTTAATTCTAATTTTGAAGATAAAGTTGCTGAATTATCAACTACCTCTAATGTGTGATAAAAAATATCTTTATGATGGTATTCATTAGATTGGTCAAGACCGAACATTATTGAAATCTCATTAAATACAAATTTCATTAATCCTGCTTCTTGTAAAATATCTAATCCAATAGAAGGTTTATTTGTACCAAGAATTTTGAATAATTCATTAGTAATTCTCTCTTGAGATACAATTTTAATCCTTTCACAATTTTTCTGCATTGACAACATGCATTCATCTTTGATTTCTAGTGATAATTTTGAAGCAAAGTATGCAGCTCTCATCATTCTTAATGGATCATCTGAAAAAGTAGAGTCAGGATCATGAGGAGTTCTTAAAATTTTATTTCTCAAATCATCTAAACCTTTCAAAGGATCTATAAATTCGCCATAATTATCTCTATTTAAAGAGACTGCCATTGCATTTACTCTGAAATCTCTTCTTATTAAATCATCTTTTATATCCGCTAAAGTCACTGATGATGGGCTTCTTGAGTTTTTGTTATAAGTTTCGAGTCTAGCAGATGCAACCTCAATTTCACATTCTTTGTAGGGAATTTTTGCAGTTGCAAATTTATGAAAAGGTACAATTTTACCTACCCCAAGCTTGTTTGCTAATTGTTTTGCAAACTCTATACCATCTCCTTCTACCATAATATCAATATCTACCGATTTTTCTTCTGGGTTCAACATAAGGTCTCTCACGCATCCTCCAACTAAAAAAGAAGGTACTTGAATTTCATCGCTTAAATCTGCTATGACTTCTGCTATATTGCTTAAGCGCTTATTTTGGTTAATTATGTCTTTAATTAATGTCATTTTGTAAATTAAAAAATATATAGGTCTATTATGCTAAGAAAACTAATAAAATATACTTTTGCAATAAAAGTGGTTAAATATATTATCATACTATTTTTTTTCTCACATCTTCATGCACAATTTAAGGATGTAACTATTTCATTTGATGATAGGCTTCTAAGAGATGATGAAAAATCTAATCTTTTTAATTTAAATAATAATATAAAAAAATTTTATGTAGATACTGTATGGAATGATGAATATCGTGATTTAGAACTTAATTTAAATATTCAGATTATTTTTGAAGGAAATGCAAATACAGGAAACTCAGAAGCTTTTTTAATTCAATCATTGTTTAGTAATAACATAGACCTGCATTTTTTTGATAAAGGGTCACAATTTTCCTTAAACCAAAATTCGTCTCTTTATTATGATAGCGTCTACTACGATCCGCTTTCGAGTTTACTTGGTTTTTATGGGAATATAATTCTTGGAGCAGAATTAGATTCATGGAGCTTCTATGGTGGATCTCAGCATTATGAGAAAGCAAGAAGCATTGCTGTTAGAGCCAGTGCATCAAATTTTTCTAGAGGGTGGGAGCAAAGATTATTAATAATAAATATTCTTTCTGACAATAATGGTTTAAGAAAACTAAGGTTCAATACATATCTGGGTTATGAACTATTTGAAAATGGGAATATTGACGAATGTCTTAAATCATTAGATAAAGTAATTAAAAATTTAGAAGAAATTTATAATAATTACACTCAAGAAAACTATACCAGTATGTTTATGAAATATCATGGACCTAAGATTGGTGATATTATGGAAAAATTAGGTCAAAAAGAAATGTTAGCAAAAATGCAATACTTAGATTCTCAAAGATCAAATTTATATAAAGATTATCAGTCAAATATTTGAGAAAAATATTTTTTACCTTTAAAAAAATAATCAATGGCAATACTATTTTTGTAGATTAAATCTATTTTGGAGTTTTTTGCTTTATTATTTTTACGAATATAGAATAAAGTTTTTAAATTATAAATCATCCACAAATGCGAACAAAAAATTGCTAAAAATCTATTAAAGTCAAAAGTTAAGATAGAATAAATAGCAGCCATTTGGTCCAAAATATATCTTTTAAGAATTAGCAAACCTTTTTCAAAAGAATGAGAATTTTTGATAAATAAAATCCAAGAGTTTCTATGATTAAAGTAATGTGATTTAAATGAATTCTCTTTTATTGTTTGTTTTCCATAATGGTATACTGTAGATGAAGGAACATACCAAACTCCCCAGCCTAAGGATTGTAGTCTCCAACAAAGATCAATTTCTTCCATATATGCGAAATAGATATTATCGAAATAATTTAATTCTTCTAAAATATGTTTTCTTATAATTAAAGCAGCACCTGAAGCCCAAAAAATTTTTTTAGGTTCATTATATTGATTAATATCTTTTTCAAGAGTATCGAATAATCTTCCCCTTACAAATGGGAAGCAGTATTTATCTATAAATCCTCCTGCTCCACCAGCGTAATCAAATATATCTCTATTAATCGCGTTAAGTATTTTTGGCTGGGCTGCTCCAACTTGGGGATTTTTTTCTAAAAAACTTACTAACTCTTCAGCCCAATTTTTTGTTAGTAAAGTATCGTTATTTAAGAATATTATATATTTTCCTTTTGCATGCTTTGCTCCAAGATTACAACCTCCACTATAACCAAGATTTAAGTTTGCTTTTAAAAGATTGATTAACGGAAATTCGGCTTTGGCATCATCTGCTGATAGATCATTTGACATATTATCAACAACGATAGTTTCAAAATCTTTTGTGTTTGTATTATTATATATCGAATTAAGACAATCAAATAATAGCTTTTTGCCATTATGGTGAGGAATAATTATAGATACGTTGATCATGAAGATTCGAGTAAAATAATTTCTTCTAATAATTGCTGAGCATTATTGTCTGCAGGGTTCTTATCAATCCACTCTTCTAATAAAAACTTAGCTTCTTCATACATCTCTAAATTTTTATAGCTCAAGTATAATAAGTAAATGATTTCAGGTAAAGATTTTTGCCATTCATTCCATTCTGTTTGTGAAATTTTTGTTGCGGTAAAACCTCTTTTAGAAATAGCTCTTTCAATGACTTTATAATTTTGATAAATGGTTTCAAAAATTAATCTTGATTCATCAAAATCTTCTAAAGACTGAATAAATGTTTTGCCGTATAATATATAATCAGAAAGTACTAGGTCTTTACGTGCGACTAATTCATTCAAATGATATTTCATTTTTTCTTGATTTCCTATGCCGCTATATACTTGAGATATCTGATATTGTAATTCTTTTGATGGTATTGGTACTACGCTACTTGGCATTATTTTTTCCATTGTTAATAAAGCTTTCTCAGCTTGTTGAAAATTCTTTTCTAAATAATGAGATATTGATAATCTGACAAAACCTGTTCTGTAGTTTTGAATCAATCTTCCTAATTGAGGATCTATATAAACATCTGAATTTGCTAAATTTCTGTAAATATAACCTCTTTGATATTCCTTTGAGATAGAATCATTCAGTTCAATGATCTGATTTGTATTATAATCCTGGAACCATGCTTCATCGCCTATATAGTTTATAAGATTTTCGGTCATTTTTGTTCGGTTTATAACATCTTTAGAATTATTTACTAACCTATAAGCTAATCCTTCCATTTGAAGATAATTATCAAGATTCAACATACTTGTTGGAGATACTGTAACGGCAAAATAAACAGGCCTATTCCAATTATTATCATTGATAATCCTCAATACCATTATATCTTGGGTCCTAAGAGCAACTCCCAAATATGTTGGATTTAATTCCCACTCAATTTTTCCACTAATATTGAATTCATCTTTTGGCGCATTAATGGATATAGTTTTAGTTTCCCACCTTTTAAAATCTAATTGTTCAATTTCAGAATCATTCATTCTAATAAATGAGTTACTTATATATCTATTTCTTAGCTGTTCTATGTACCATGGAGTATTTAATAAACTTAAATTTGCTACAACTACGTCCTTTCTAATACCTTCCACCTCTTGCAAATACCATAATGGGAATGTGTCATTATCACCGTTTGTGAATAGAATTGCATTTGGTTCACAAGTTTGAAGCATATTATAAGCCATATCCCATGCTATATAGTTTCCTGTTCTATCATGCTCATCATAATTAGCCAATAACATTCTTAGAGGCATAAACAGAATAAATAAAGATATCATAAAATATGAAAATTTTAGTTTGATAGATTTTTCTAAAAATGTATCAGAAATAAAATTAATGAATGAATAAATTCCTAAACTAATCCAAATTGAAAATGTCATGAAACTTGCTACATAAGAGTAGTCTCTTTCTCTTGGTTGAGGAGAGTCTTGATTTAAATAAAAAATAATTGCAATACCTGTCATAAGGAATAATGTCATTAGAGAAAAAGCATCATATTTATTTTTTCTAAAATGAAAAATCATTCCTATTAAACCCATTATTAACGCAAGGGGTAGCCCAAACTGTCTCCAGTCTACTCCATCTTCATTAGAATTTGCACCAACCGCAGTTACAAAAGGGTCGTCGCTTTCACCTTTGCCAGCAAATTGCCAAAGAAAATACCTTATATACATTTTTTTAATTTGATAATTCCACAAAAAATTAACTTGAGTTGGGATTTCATATAACATATAATCAAAATTTTGAAGTGTGGAGAAATCAGTACCTCCTCGCTCAGGAGCCCCAACTATTGATATTTTTGAAGGCAAAGAATTAAATTTTCTTGGCAAAATAGTCATCTGCCCATATTGATCTCTATTTAAATACGATATCGCTTCTTGAACAGTTTCAGGATTATTTTCGTCTATATTAGGATCTTGACCAGACCTAATAAAGATTGCAAAATAAGTTGAATATCCTAAAATAATCAAGATTATAGAAGTTGAAAAAATAGAAAATATTACTTTTTTATTATTTATTAAATATGCATTTAATATTAATACAGATAATAAAAATGCTAATAAACCATACAGACCAATAATATCTGTTAAAATAGGTAACCCTTTAATTATTCCATCCTGAATACCGAAAAAAACTGCTAGTGAAATAGCTATTGTAATTAAAAAATTAATCTTATTTAATCGTCCGATCGTAAAATATATAATTAGACCAATGAAAGGGATTGTTAATAAATTGAGTAAGTGTAATCCTGTAGCAAGTCCAATGATGTAGGCGATAATAATCAAATAAACAACATGATTATCTTTGTGAATATTTTTAGACCAAAGCATTATCAAATAGACCACAAAGGCTGTCATAAAACCGCTGAAAGCGTATACTTCTGTTTCAACAGCATTAAACCATTGACTATGGGTGAACGCAAAAGTCAATGAAGCGGTAAATGAAGACCACATCTTAAAAAATCTTGTATCGTCATTTTTATCAACTCTGTTAATAAATAGATTGCATATTAAAAATAGTAAACTGACAGTTAATGCACTAATGATGGGAGAGAAAATATTGAACCTAAATGCAATGTCGTAACTGAAAGGTATTAAAGTGAAAAGCTTACCAATAAGTAAAAATAATGGGCTGCCCGGAGGGTGAGGAATCCCTAGGATGTGTGAGGTCGCAATAAATTCACCAGTGTCCCAAAAAGAAACAGTTGGAGCCATTGTAGAAAAATAAATAGCAAAAGTAATAAAAAATACTATTCCAGCTATTGTATATTCTAACTTTTTACTATAGGAAGTGAAAAAATTCAACTTATTTTTCTGTATCTTTGTTTTCTTCTGCTAAAGATTCATCTGAATTATTTTGTTCACTTTTTTCAACTTCAAGATAATTCATTTTTGCTTCTGCCAAAACTTTATCAATATATTCTCTTTCTTCATCAGTTAGACTTGCATGCATTTTACTATTAATCATTCCAAGCATATCTATTTGAATTGAAGCTTGAGTAAGATCTATCGAAGTCTCACCACTTACAGGATTTTGTAACTTTCCTAATGATACCCAGATACCATATGCTGTTTGTGAAATTAAAGCATCAAATAATTGTTTTTCTGTTGGTTTTTCTTTCATTGTTTCCTCAATTTACTGTTGTTTTTAAAAATAATTTTAAATATTCATTGTCAAACTTTTGTTTGATTATCAAATGTTTTTCTTGGTTTAAATTTGCATCATTCTTAATAATTTCAAAAGCATTCATTCGTGCATTTCTAATTATGGGACCGTCCGTTGTTAAATCAGCAATTCTAAATTTGATAAACCCGCTTTGTCTTTCACCGAAAAATTCTCCTGGACCTCTCAATTTTAAATCTTCATCTGCTATATCAAAACCATTTCTAGAGTTTACAATAATTTGTAACCTTTCTTTCGTTTTAGGTGACTCACTATCACTACACAATAAACAATAACTTGTTAAAGCTCCTCTTCCAACTCTGCCCCTTAACTGATGAATCTGGCTTAAACCAAATCTTTCTGCATTATTTATCAACATCACATTTACTTGTGGATTATCTATGCCAACTTCAACAACTGTTGTTGAAACTAAAATGTTGATTTTTCCATCCATGAAATTCTTCATTTCGTTATTTTTTATCTCATTATCTAATTTCCCATGCATTAATCCAACTTTTAAATCAGGAAAAATATTATCTCTTAAGTGCTCATATGATTGTACTGCTGCTGATAGGTCTTGATTTTCACTCTCATTTATTAATGGATATACAATAATGGTTTGTCCGCTATCTTCGACTCTTTCTCTAATAAAATTATATGCAGTAGACAGATTATCTTTTTCGATATACGAGGTATGTATTTCTGGCCTATTTTTTGGTAATTCATCAATGATTGACAAATCCATGTCTCCATTATAAGTAATAGCCAATGTTCTTGGAATTGGTGTAGCTGTCATTGCCATAAGATTAGGATTTTTGCTCTTGGATAATAATTTTTCGCGTTGGTTTACCCCAAAGCGATGTTGTTCATCAATGACAACAAACCCTAAGTTATTAAAAACTACATCTTTTTGAAATAAAGCATGAGTACCGATAACTATATTGGATTTACCAGTTTTTATTTTTTCTAATATTTCCTTTTTCTCATTTGCTTTTAAACTTCCTACTAATAAGGAACATTTAATATTTGCTTGGTCAAAATGTGATTTAAAATTTCTAAACAGCTGTTTTGATAATAAATCTGTAGGTGCCATAATAGCAACTTGATAATCATTGTCTACTACAATAGCTGAAGCAAGAATCGATACAATAGTTTTACCGCATCCAACATCTCCTTGAATCATTCTATTCATTGGATTCTCAGACAAAAAATCATCAACAATTTCTCTCAACGTAAGTTTTTGACTACCTGTTAAATCAAAAGGAAGATTATTCAAAACATTATTATACGTTTTTGTTTTAAATTTTATTGAATCACATTTATTCTCTTTGATTTTATTTTTTCGTAAAGCTAGAAGTAGTTGAAGAAAAAAGTGTTCATCATACTTAAGCCTATGAATTGAATTATTTAAAGAATCAAAATTTTTTGGATAATGAATATTTCGTAAAGATATATTCAAGTGTTCTATTTCAAATTTATTTCTTAAATCTTTATTAAAATGATCATCAATACTATCAATTGATTCTAAGGCCAAATATATTATTTTTCTTAAGTTTCTATTATCTAATCCGGATTTTTTTAAATCTTCAGTTAAAGGATATACAGGAATGATAAATCCAGTTGTAAGAGAAATTTCATTGGCATTTAATTTATCATACTCTGGATGAACAATCTGAGGGTTTCCTTTATATGCTGCTACTTTACCATGTATAGTTATTAAGTCTCCTTTTTTTAAAGATTGATGAATATAATCTGCTGCATTGAACCACATCAACCTTACTGAACCGGTATGATCTGCTACAGTTGCAGTAACAAAATTGCCCTTCTTCATTCTTTTTAAACTAACAGACTTAACTCTACCAACAAGGTTAACATCTTCTCCTTCTTTAATTGATCCTATGGTAGATAAAGATGTCCTATCTACATATTTTCTTGGAAAGTAATAAAGTAAATCTTTGATCGTAAAAATATTAAGCGATTCAAGAGCATTGGCTCTTTTAGGACCAACTCCTTTAATGTACTGTATTGGTGTTTCTAACGAATTAGAATTGTGTGATGCTTGGCTCAAAAGACATTATTTCCATTCTTTTTTGTAAGTATATGTAATGAGCTCCGTAGCTCCAGCTTCAATCTCTAGAGGAAAATAGATAGTAGAAGCATCTTCTTTAATATACATTGATGAAGACTCTTTGATTACCCAATCACCAACGATTTTTTCAATAGCCTTCACTTTAATAGATTGATTACTAGTATTTAAAATTTGTAATGATATAGTTGATTCTTCACTATTTGTTTGCCTATCAAAGTTAAGAATTCTTCTCTTACCTACAATATCAAAGGCTTTCCCTCCGTCCAAGGTAGCTGTTCCACCTTTATATAGTTGAGATAATCCACTTCTGCCAATGAAATTTAGCTGATCTATATCATTCTTTTCGTACAAATATAAAACACCTGAAGGAAGAGGTAGCTCAAGATTATTTTCGACGGAATTTTCAAATGATACTTCGATACTTAATGGTTCATCTCCTTGATCTCTTTCAGAGTTTCTAAAAATATATTTCTTATCATAAGTAATGCTTCTTGCTTTCATCAAAGGTAATTGAATTGTCTGCATAGAATCTAAGTTCAAATTTTTTCCTAAATTAAAAACATAAAAATCTCCAAGTAAAGCGCGATTATCCATAGCGCTTCCTCTAGATTCCATCATTTGATAGCTGGCATTTTTTCTAGAAGAGTGTAAAGGCACATTTCCTTCAACAACATTTAAATCTAAAGCAAATAGATTCACATTAGAATTATTAGATACTTCTGCGTTTATTGAAAGCGTAGCGGTTGAATCAGAATCATTAATTTTTAAAGTATAAATGGGCTTCCATGAAAAACCTGAAGTAATATAAGATAACTCTGCATTTACAGATTTCTCTTCATCAGAAATAATTTCCCATCGAATTTCAGGAGTAAACTTATCTTGAACGGTGGTAGATTTTAAAGTAAAATAACTTAGATGAGATCTCTGAAAAACAACTAACCCTTTGTTTGTCTTTATTGAAAGAGTTGAACCGTTATAGTCCATTAGTATTCCTTGTACACTTGAACCGTCATTAGGCTTTACTTCCACAACGTTACCAATGTTATTTTTTAAAAATGTATCTGTTGAAGAAAAATTTTTATTCAAAGTTTGAGACAAAACTTGGACATCTTTAATATTTAAAATAGGTGAATCAAAAAGAAGATTTTTTGATATATTTGTAAAAGATGAAATGTTTTTTCCTAATTCTAAATTCCAAATAATAGGCTCTTTTACTAAAGCAAAATTATCTTTATATATTGTAAGGGATCTAGCAGGGCTATCTAGTTGTGCAAAAACAAGATTTAACGATAAAAAGAGTAAAATTATTTTCTTCATTTTAATACCTCAATATTAGAAAGAATTTTTTCTCTTTCAATGATAAAATCATTTAGTTTATTTTTTTCTCCATCTACAATTTTTTGAGGTGCTTTATCAATAAATTGCTTATTTGATAATTTGACTTCAATAGATGCAATTAATTTATCAAGCTCGTTTAGTCTTTTATTCAGCTTTAAAACTTCTTCTTTCTTATCAACAAGCTTACCTAAAGGAATATATATTTCTGCTATTTTACAAACTGCGACAGCTGAGCTAGAAGGCTTTTCAATTTTAATACCTAAATCAATTTTGTCAGTATTAGAAAGCTTGCTTACTAAATGTGTGTAACGGTTGATTATATTTATTTCCAAATCACTTTTAACTGATACAATAATATCAATTTTTTTTGATGGAGCAATATTGAGCTCAGATCTTATGGTTCTAATGGATGTTACAATCTCTTTAAAGTCTCTAATTATATCAGCATCATAAGACTTAACTTTACTACTAGTAGATGGCCATTGAGATATTATAATATCCTTATCATTTTTATCTTTTAAATGATTCCAAATTTCTTCAGAAATGAATGGAGAAATTGGATGTATTAGTAATAATATTTTTTTGATAATATATTTTGAAATATTAAATGCATTACTTCGAAGAGATAAGTTTGAACTATTAAATCTGTCCTTTACAATTTCAATATACCAATTACAGAATTCATTCCAGGTAAAATCATATATTTTTTTTATAGCTTCATTAAATTGATATTTTTCAAATGATTTATTTACTTCTCTTATTGTATCGTCTAATGAACATAAAATCCATCTATCAAAATTATCAATTTCGTCATAATCAATTTCATTGAAAAAATCTTCATTATGATTTAGTATAATAAATCGACTTACGTTCCAGATTTTTGTCATAAAATTTCTTCCAACCTCAATTCCATTCTCAGAAAAGTAAACATCAGATCCCTGTGGAGACATTAGCATTATTGAAAACCTGGTTGCATCAGTACCGTATTTATCAAATAATGTTATTGGATCAGGCGAATTTCCAAGTGACTTACTTAACTTTCTACCTTTTTCATCTCTTAAAATACTCGTAAAATAAACATCTCTAAATGGCAAATCTCCCATGAATTCGTATCCTGACATAATCATTCTTGCAACCCAAAAAAATATGATATCTGGTCCAGTTACTAATGCATTTGTTGGAAAATAATTGGTTTTTTCTTTATCTGGCCAACCATGTACAGCGAAAGGCCACAACCATGAACTAAACCATGTATCTAAAACATCATTATCTTGTTCCCAATTTTCCAAATCTGTAGGTGGTGTGGTTGAAACAAACCAATTATCTTGATTGGATCTATCAGCATCTTTTTTATACCATACAGGTATTTGATGCCCCCAATAAAGTTGTCTGCTTATACACCAATCTTGAATATTATCCATCCAATGATTGTAAGTTTTAACCCAATGATTTGGATAAAAATTTATTTCATTATTTTTAACTGCATTAATTGCCGGCTTAGCTAAATCTTCCATTTTTAAAAACCATTGCTCAGATAAATAATATTCAATTGGAACATTTCCTCGTTCTGAATATCCAACCTTATGAAGATAATCCTCTTCTTTAATTAGATGATTTATGTCTTTTAAATCAGAAATAATTTGCTTTCTAGCAGCCTCCCTTGACATCCCTCTATACTCTTCTGGCGCTTTATCGCTAATAGAACTATCTGGGTTCATAATATTAATCATCTCGAGATTATGCTTTATTCCTACTTCATAATCATTCAAATCATGTGCAGGTGTAATTTTAACACAGCCTGTTCCAAATTCGGGATCTACCATATTATCTGCTATAATAGGAATACTTCTACCAACTAATGGTAATAATGCTGTCTTACCTATCAATTCTTTATATCTTTTATCATTAGGATTCACTGCTATAGCAGTATCACCTAACATAGTTTCCGGTCTGGTTGTTGCAATCTCTATAAAAGCGTCTGAGTCATTAATAGCATACTTGATATACCAAAGATTCCCATTTACTTCTTTAAACATCACTTCTTCATCACTTAGAGCGGTCTGTGACTTTGGACACCAGTTTACTAGCTTACTGCCTCTATAAATCAATCCTTTATTATATAGTTGAACAAAAGACTCTAAAACAGCTATAGAATAATCTTCATCCATAGTAAAACTAGTTTTATCCCAATCGCACGAACACCCTAGTTTTTGAAGTTGATTAATGATAGTACCACCATATTCTTCTTTCCATTCCCAAGCATGTTTTAAAAACTCTTCTCTTGTTAAATCTTTTTTACTAATTCCCTGCTCTTCAAGCATTTTAGTTACCTTTGATTCAGTAGCAATTGACGCATGATCTGTACCAGGAATCCAACATGCATTTTTTCCTTCCATTCTAGCTTTTCTAATTAAAATATCTTGAAGAGTATTGTTAAGTACATGTCCCATATGAAGCTTTCCAGTAACATTTGGTGGAGGTATTACAATCGTATAATGGTTTTCAGACTCCTGACTTGAAAAATATTTTTTTTCAAGCCAGTACTTATACCACTTACTCTCAATATCTGAAGGGTTGTGTTTTTTTTCTAATAACTTCATTTCAAATAATTCTTTAATGTATTTATTAACTCGCTAACTTCTTCTTGAGTTTTTGCTTCAGCAAAAATTCTAATTATTGGCTCCGTATTAGATTTTCTTATATGAATCCATTTATCTGACCAACTAAATTTTATACCATCAACCCTATTAATTTCGTCACAATCAAATATACTTTCAAGACTATCAAAGTCTATATTCTCATCGATTTTGATTTTATCTTTTACAAAAGTATATCTTGGTATTATATATGAGTTTATAATTGGTTCTGAAATGATTTCATCAACTCTTTTATTTTTTGTTACGAGAAGATTTAATATCATTGAAATTGCTACTAATGAATCTCTTCCTAGATGAACCTCTTTTAAAATTACTCCTCCGTTGCCCTCTCCACCTATCCAGATATTTCTCTTTTTCATTTCATTAACAACATGAGCTTCACCAATTTTTGTTCTATAAGATTCTAAACCAGGAATCAATAGAAAGTCGTCAATCATTTTTGAAGAAGATAGGTTTGTTACGGCACCACGTTCAAAAGGAAAGTTCCAAAGTCTTTGACCTTGTTTATTCATTTTTACATCTTTAAGTAAATATTTCCCCAGATTTGAATTTGAATAAAAATTCATTACAGCAAATAGTAACGTATATTCCTCCCCAATTGCCTTTCCTTTATTGCTAACTATTGACAATCTATCTCCATCAGGGTCTGTAGCAAATCCAATATCTGCACTGACTTCTATAACCTTTTGCTCTAATGCATTTAAATTTTCAGCTAAAGGCTCTGGAACTCTATTAAAATCACCATCTCCATTACAATTCATTGTTACTACTTCACAACCTAATTGTTCACAAAGCATTGGTAAAATGAATGATCCTGCTCCATTTACAGCATCAATGACAACTTTAAACTTCTTTTTTCGAATTTTATCAGCATCAATACACTT
>MDTB01131910.1_pt1 | contig 36427 bp, 38 predicted proteins | sample 811161 | NCBI WGS metagenome assembly MDTB01 (sample SAMN05326650, study PRJNA326480) | marine metagenome | isolation source: seawater | place: Mediterranean Sea | collected 2009 | reverse complement strand
ACCGGCATTTGCATCTGCACTTGTTTGTGCATATAACGCCGTCACCATAATTATTAATAAAAAACTCAACCGTGTTAACAATTTCACCATCTTCCTCCTCAATTACTGAAAACATTTTTCAGGTTTTGCTATCTAAATTTTAAAGAGATATTTTTCTCTCTAAAAAGTAACCATATCGATACAGTATTGTTACAAAAAATAACATATACTACAGAGAATATGATAGCTTATTATACTCTGTTAACATCTTCAAAACAAAGAATTTTTAATTAATTTATTTGATAAATTTACTCAATTGATTTATATCACACTAAAATTCAAATTATTTAATATGAATTATAATTATTAAGATATTTATATATTTTTGCGCCTAATTTCTACCCGCATTATTCTCTATTTGTTTTCTTTACAAATAATATAAATTATATATCTAATATTTTTTAAAATTCCAAAAGCATACTAAATCAATAAATAATTTATCAGAAAGTATATATGAAATTTTACTTAACTATTAATCCTCATGGTGGATCTAGAAAAGGACCAAAACTATTAAAAAAAATAAAACCTCTTTTCGACAATTCAAATATTGAACTTAATGTAATTGAAACTAAGTTTGCAGGTCATGCAAAAGAACTGACAGAACAATTAGATTTTACAGGTTATGATGGTATAATTTCTATCGGTGGCGATGGTACACTTAATGAAATTGTCAATGGACTGATGTTTCGTAAAGATGATGTTAATATTCCTATCGGTTTAATTCCAGGCGGATCTGGTAATTCATTTATGCATGACTTAGAATTAGTAAATCCTATTGATGCTGCAAAAGCAATTATTAATGGCAATAAGAAACTAGTTGATCTTGCAGAACTTAAAATTAATCATGTCACAAAATATGCTATAAATATAATTGGATGGGGATTAGTGACTGATATTGCAAATAAAGCTGAAAAATATAGATGGATGGGTACAAGTAGATACACAATTTTAAGTGCTTTAGAAGTATTTACATATAAACCAAGGCCTGCAACACTAGTTGTTGATGATAAACAAATTATTGATGATTTTACATTTATAATTGCCTGCAATACTATACATACTGGTAAAGGCATGAAAATGGCACCGAGCGCGGAATTAGACGATGGATTAATAGATTTAATTGTCGTAAAGCATAAAGCTAGTAGATTAAAATTATTATCTATGCTACCTACTGTATTCGATGGTGCTCATATTAAAAATCCATTAGTAGAACATTATAAAGTAAGTAAATTTTCACTTATTCCTCAAAAAAATGAAATTCTCAACATAGATGGTGAAATTACTGGTTCTACACCTATTGATGTGCGAGTTATTCCTAAAAAAATAACTATTTTCTGTAAATAAAAAAGGGAGTAATAAATCACTCCCTTATTTATCAAAATTTAATCTTAATTTAAAATTCTGGCCAAAGTTCAGTTCTAACTTTCAGCTCCATTCCTGGCCTTAAAACACCATCATTTTCTTGAAGTAATGATTCATTATCCCAGTATAAGACAACCCAGGCATATTGATCTCCATATTCTTTTTTAGAAATAGTCCAAAGTGTTTCACCTCGAGTAACTTTATGAATATAGTAATCAGGCTCAAATTCTACAGAATTCTCACTTGGCTTTAATAAATCTAAATAGTGATATGGATGAATCATGTTTGGGTCATCACCAATTTTTTCTTTATTCCAACCATATATAGTTCGCCATTCGTTGGGATTGCCATATTCTTCATATGCAATTAATGATAATGTTTGTCCAGGCTTAATCATATATTCTGTCCAAACACTATCAGGAACAATTTCATCCAAATCTTGTATCGGATCTACCGCAACTTGAGTTTCGACGACTACTTCTTCTCCTGACCCATTTTCATCTTCATTTAAAACTTCTTCTAGTTCGACTTCCTGTTTATCTAATCCTACAATATCAGCATCACTACTGTCTTTTACTTCTGCCTCACCACCTTCAACTTGTAGAGCATCAATATTTCCACTGTTAACAGGTATTAAAATATCCGTTAAATCTTCACTCGATTTCTCTTCAGTTATTGTTACTGGCTCAGGAATTTCTGGTATGAGCTCTTCAGGTGAAGGTTGCGGTTTTTTTCCGCACCCAATCATAACTAAAGTTGACAATATTGAAATAAATATTAATTTTTTCATAATTTAAACCTTAAAAATCTTATTTTAAAACCTCTTAATTTATTATTAATCCAATTAAAATTTAAGGATTAACTGCGATTTCCTACTTTTAATCGATTTAGTGCTTTTAGTAATGAAATCTCAGCACGCAATTTATCAGATTCACTATTCCTTAATCTCTCTTTCGCTCTATTTTGAGAGTTTTTAGCTCTCTCTATATCTATATCACTTGCTTTTTCGACAGATTCTAATAATAATTGAGCTTTATTATTTTTAAAATCTAAAACTCCACCACTTGTTGATAAATATTGAGTATTTTCAGAATTTTCAATTTTAATTTCGCCTATACCTAGTGATATGAGTGCAGATGCATGATTTTTCATAACACCTATCAAACCAGACATTCCAGGAAGTCGCAAATACTCTGCATTCCCCATATCCAATTGACTTATTGGAGTAATAATTTCTACTGAAAAGTCATCAGACATTTATAATTCCTTATTTACGACCATTTTCAATCGCTTCATCAATTGTACCTACGTAAGCAAATGCATTTTCATTTAAGTCATCTACTTCACCGTTAAGAATTGCCTCAAATCCAGATACAGTGTCTTCCATTGAAACATATCGACCTTCTTTACCTGTAAACTGTTCCGCAACAAAAAATGGCTGTGACATAAACTTCTGCATTTTTCTTGCTCTTGATACCGTTAACTTATCTTCATCAGACAATTCATCCATACCAAGAATTGCAATAATATCTTGTAAATCTTTATACTTTTGAAGAACAATTTGTGTTTGTCTAGCAACATCATAATGCCTGTCACCAATCACACGAGGATCTAAAATTCGAGATGTTGATGCTAATGGATCAACCGCAGGATAAATACCCAATTCTGCAATTTTTCTTTCTAATACTGATGTAGCATCCAAGTGTGCAAATGTTGTCGCTGGAGCCGGATCAGTCAAGTCATCTGCAGGAACATAAACCGCCTGTACAGATGTAATTGATCCTTTTTGCGTTGACGTAATTCTTTCCTGAAGATCACCCATTTCAGTAGAAAGTGTTGGTTGATATCCCACAGCCGAAGGCATTCTTCCTAATAATGCTGAAACCTCTGAACCCGCTTGAGTAAATCTGAAAATATTATCCACGAACAATAAAACATCACGACCTTCTTGATCTCGGAAATATTCAGCCATAGTCAGACCAGTCAATGCAACACGCAACCTGGCACCAGGAGGTTCATTCATTTGACCGAATACCATAGTTGTTTTATCTATAACGCCAGATTCAGTCATTTCATTATAAAGGTCGTTTCCTTCTCGAGTTCTTTCACCAACACCAGCAAATACAGAATATCCACCATGCTCAGTAGCAATGTTCCTAATAAGCTCCTGAATCAATACAGTTTTACCAACACCTGCCCCACCAAATAATCCAGTTTTACCACCTTTTGTATAGGGTTCCATTAAATCGACAACTTTAATTCCAGTAACAAGAACTTCTTTTGATGTTGCCAACTCTTCATGAGGAGGAGCTGACCTATGAATTGGAGATGTTGATTTTGTTTTAGCTTCACCCTTTTGATCTATTGTGTTTCCAAGAACATCAAATAAACGACCTAAAGTTTCTTGACCAACTGGTACCGTAATTGGACTTCCAGAGTCTTTAACAGAAATTCCTCTCATTAATCCATCTGTGGAATCCATAGCAATAGTTCTCACCATGCTATCACCCAAATGCTGAGCAACTTCTAATACAAGCTTACCTTCTTCTCTTTCAACTTCAAGTGCATTCATTATTTCAGGTAGATGTCCGTCTTCAAACGCAACATCAACTACTGCACCCATAATTTGTGAAATTTTACCGTTAGCTGACATTTATTTCCTCTCTTATTTCAATGCCTCAGCACCACCTACAATGTCAAGAATTTCCATTGTAATGGCAGTCTGGCGAGCCTTATTGAATTCTAATGTTAAATCGCGAATCATATCCTGCGCATTTGTAGTTGCATTCTCCATAGCAAGCATTCTTGCTGCCTGCTCACTTGCGTAGGATTCTAGCAAATATTTCCATAACTGCACATTTAAATGTCTAGGAATCAAATTAAGAACAATTTCATCCTTAGATGGTTCAAAGAATTTCTCTTCATCTTTTTGCTCTTCTTGATTATATTCCAGTGGCAGCAACTGTTCTGATATTACTGTTTGTGTAGCCACACTTACAAATTCATTATATACAACCTGAATATGGTCTGCTTCGCTAGTTACAAATCGATTTACAATTTCTTTCCCGAAATGAATAGCATGATCAAAACTGAGATCATTCCAAAAATCTAAATGGCTAGAAATAATGTTATACTCTCTGCTTCTAAAATGATCTCTAGCTTTCTTACCAATACAAATTAAATCTACATTCTCTTTTCCTAGCTCATCAACTTCCTTTTGTGCTTTTTTTAGCACATTAGTATTAAATGAACCAGCAAGACCTCGATCTGAAGTAATTATAACATAGGTATATCTTGATTTTTTGCGAGTTTCTAGAAGTAATAAAAGATTTCGATCTACATCTGGAAGTAATTCCTTGATAAGCTCTGACAATCTATTGGAATACGGCCGAGCTTGTTCCATACGCTCTTGAGCTTTACGCATCTTAGCCGCAGCTACCATTTTCATTGCCCCAGTAACTTGCTGAATACTCTTAATAGATTTTATCCTGTCCCGTATGTCCTTCAGGTTTGCCATATATTAAGCTATAAACCCTTTTTTGAAAATATTAATTGCATCTGATAATTTTAAATCTAATTCATCACTGATTTTACCTTTGGATAAGATTTCAGATAAAATTTCAGGATTAGATGTTTTTAAGGAATTCATTAATTCTTCTTCAAACTTTCTAACATTTGAAAGCTCAATATCATCTAATGCACCTTTACTCGCTGCAAAAATAATCACAACTTGTTCTTCAACTCGCATTGGTACATACTGTCCTTGTTTCAAGATTTCAACCATTCTTTGACCACGAGTTAATTGAGCTAATGTAGATTTATCTAAATCTGAACCAAATTTTGCAAATGCCTCTAATTCTCTGAACTGAGCTAAATCTAAGCGAAGCGTACCTGCAACTTTTTTCATGCCTTTAATTTGCGCAGCGCCACCCACACGAGAAACAGATAATCCAACATCAATCGCAGGACGAATGCCTGAATTAAATAAGTTTGTCTCCAAATAAATTTGTCCATCGGTAATCGATATCACATTAGTAGGAATATAAGCAGATACATCTCCTTCCTGAGTTTCGATAATAGGGAGGGCTGTTAATGAGCCTCCACCTAATTCGTCAGAAAGTTTAGAAGACCTTTCTAAAAGACGGCTATGCAAATAGAATACATCGCCAGGGAATGCTTCACGCCCAGGAGGTCTTCTTAATACAAGAGACATCTGCCTGTATGCAACTGCTTGCTTCGATAAATCATCGTAAATTATAAGAGCATGCCCACCATTATCACGAAAAAACTCACCCATAGCTGTTCCACTATATGGAGCAATGAATTGCATTGGTGCCGCATCAGAAGCATTTGCAGTAACAACCGTTGTATATTCCATCGCACCGTTTTCTTCTAGCTCTGAAACGAGACTTGCAACAGTTGATGCTTTTTGGCCAACGGCAACATAAATACAATAAACCGGCTCATCCGTTTCATGAGTATACTTTTGATTGATAATCGTATCGATTGCAACAGCTGTTTTACCAGTCTGCCTATCTCCAATTATTAATTCACGCTGACCACGTCCAATAGGTATCATGCTATCCACAGCTTTAATTCCAGTCTGAAGTGGTTGCGTTACAGGCTGCCTCTGCATAACACCTAGTGCTTTACGTTCTATCGGCAAAGACTTTCCAGCCTTAATCGCACCTTTTCCATCTAATGGCTTACCTAATGGATCAACAACACGTCCAAGCATTTCCTTACCAACAGGAACCTCTACAATTTTACCTGTTCGTTTTGCAATATCACCTTCACGAATGCTTCTTGTATCTCCAAACAATACTAAACCAACATTGTCTTCTTCAAGATTTAAGGCCATTCCAAATACACCGTTTGGCAACTCAACAAGCTCAGAACTCATCACATTTTCAAGTCCACTAACTCTTGCCACACCGTCACCAACATTAATAACTTCACCTACTTCAGCAACATCTAAATCAGGCTGATAAGCCTCTAACTGCTCTCTCAGTAACGAAGTTATGTCATCTGTAGTTACTTCCATTTATTCTCCAAATCAGTTCTAGTTAAGAACGAAGTGTTTACGGATTTTTTCCAACTGTCTCTTGATTGATCCATCGATAATTGTATTATCGAGCCTTAGAACCATTCCTCCCATAATTTCAGGATTAACATTTAGCTGGATATCTATCTTTTTATTTATTTTAGTCTCTATAGACTTTTTCAAATTAGAAATTTGCTGCTCACCAATAGATTCTGAAACTGTAATTAAAACCTGTGCAGATTTTGTTTTTTCAGAAACAATATTTTGGTAACGACTCATAATAGCCGGTAATTCTCTAACTATGTCTTTATCTAAGAGAATATTTAAAATTTCAATTGCCAAACTATCTATTCTACCTGTTAGTACATTTTTCAAAATTTGTAGTTTTTGAGTCTTTTCAATGCGCTTAGATGATAAAATAAATCGAAATTCTGGATTTTTTCGATATAGTTTTACTAACTGCTCAAGTGAATATTTAACCTCAAATACATCATCCTTATTTTCAGCAACAGTAAAAAGGGATCGAGCAAATTGACTTGTAGTAAAATTAAATGCCATTAAGCCTGTCCAAGTTTATTCAATGTGTCATCAATGAATTTTTTGTTATCAGCACTATTAATATTTCTTTGAATAACTTTTTCAGCGGTTTTCATTGTTAATTCAACAGCAATATCTTGGATTTCACTCAATGCTTTTTCTTTTTCTGCTTCAATTTGTACTTTTGCCTTCTCGGTTATTTCTTCCGCATTTTTTCGAGCAGTCTCCTCGATGTCAGATTTAAGCTTATCTCCGGTTTTTCGACTTTCAGCAATTATATCTTGTGCTTCAGCTCTTGCTTTTGCAACAACTTTCTCATAATCTTTTTGTGCTTTTTCGGCATTTTCTTTGGCTTTTTCAGCTGCATTAAGAGCATCTTTAATCTCTTTTTCTCTTGTTTCAAGAGCAGAGATAATTGGGCCCCAAGCAACTTTCTTAAGCACTCCTAAAAGAATGAGAAAAGTTAATACAGTCCAAAAGAGTAGTCCACCATGTACTTCTAGCATGCGTTACTCCAGGTCTTTTATTTACCTTGTAATAAGAAACAAGTCGCAGCTGCAAATAAGGCAACACCTTCAATCAAAGCAGACATGATTAAAGCGGTTGTCCTGATATCACCAGCAGCTTCAGGCTGTCTTCCTGTTGCTTCTGCAGCAGCAGCAGTAATTTTACCAATTCCACTTGCAGCTCCCATAGTAACCACCCCTGCGCCTAACCCTGCCGCTAAATATGCTAATCCTTGTGCATCCATTATATATTAACTCCTATTATTTTATGTTAATGATGTTCATGTTCAACAACTGCCATCCCAATAAATATTGATGACAGTAAAGAAAAGATATAACCTTGTAAAAATGCAACAAACAATTCTAACATGTTGATTGCAATAGCCATAGGAACTGCACCTAAAGCAGCACCATAGCTCTTCATATTTATTATTATTCCTAAAAATGCAAGAATAATAATGTGCCCTGCATTCATATTTGCCAAAAGCCTCACTGAAAGTGCAAATGGCTTTGTGAATAATCCAATAATTTCTACTGGAATCATAATTGGTAACAACCATGCTGGAACACCAGGTGTTGCAAATATATGTTTCCAAAAATCTTTATTCCCAAAAATGATGTAAGTAAAAAAAGTAATAAGCGCTAAACCAATAGTGACACTAAAAGATGCTGTAGCCGTTGCGCTTCCGGGGATTAGTCCCATTAAATTTAAGGTAACAATAAAAAAGAAAAATGTAAGAATTAAAGGCAAGAAACGACGACCCTGCTTTTCACCCATATTAGGATAAACAACTTCGTCTCTGATAAAAACAACAAATACCTCGAGTAAATTTCCGAATCCAGATTGAACTCTTTTATTTTTCCTGTATCCTATAGTAAATGCAAGAATTAAAAACAGTGATGCTAAAAACATCATAATTGCCTGTTTTGTTATAAATAATTGATTTGGGTCCTCTTTTATTCCAGATCCATCTGCTTTCCAACTTAAATATTTACCCAATGAAGGAAGTACCTTATCCCACTTGTTATAATCAGTATTATCAACTGAATATAATTTTAATTTTGAATAAATTTTATTTTCTTTTTTATGAAGATAGTTTGATTCCTCTTTAGAATCGTTAAAATCACCTGAAAATTTCTTTTTTAGATAAAAAAATAAATTAGTAGGATTTAAGACTTCAAAATATTTCCCGTCTTGGATATGATGCACAATAACCTCACCTGTGACGCCCTCATCTTTAGTCTCAGACGAACCAGAGCTATCACCAGCTGATAGGACAGATAAGCAAGATATTACAAATAAAATAAATTTAAATCCTTTATTCAACTAACTTGCACCTTTCTAGATGGGAGCACTTTTAACCAACTTAAAATCTCTGTCCACTGATGGATTACATAAAAAATCATCAGTGAGATGAAGAATGGGATAGTCTGCAAATAGCCATTCATCGTAAAATACAGAGAGAAACCTAAGACAAAAGCCATTCTAACAATCATTCCACCATAAACATTCTTAATAAATGTATTATGGTCGGCACTATGATTATTTAAAACAAGTACATATCCAACAATTGCATTTACCAAACTCAATGTAAATGAAACTAAAATTTCTTTCAAATAAGGCATACCCCATGAAAGAAGTGGGAATAACCCAACTAATATCATTGTAAGCGTCCCTATTAGTAATGATTTAAAAAATGGTTTCAATATTTACTAACCGATTTAATTAAATGATAAATTGATGCAAAAACACCAAAAAAAACTCCGACTAATTGCCCCCATGGAGAGCTTATCCAACCTTTATTCTGGGCTTGCTCTCCAAGCCACAAACTCAACAACACTAAAACCACCATCTGAATTCCAGATCCAGAGAATCTCATCCAAGCGTTGTGCTCAAATTTTATTTTATCCTTCTGACTGATTTTGCTTTATAAGTGGTTTAGTTTTACTTCCAACATCTTTCACCATATTACAAAGACCATCAAACCTTGCTCCCTCTTGAATCACTAGGATACCCGCGGTTAAATCTCCCATCAAATGAGAATGAGGCCCCAAGGTAACTTTGCCGGAAACAACAACATCTCCTTTTACGTTCCCGTTTATCACAGCTTCAAAAGCGTTCACGTCACCTTTGACAAATGAGCCCTTTCCTGTTCTTATAGAACCTTTGGAATTAACAGAACCAAATACTTTTCCATATACTAGTATACTCCCCGAAACCTTCAAATCGCCATAGACCTCAGCATCAGCACTCAATATTGAGCTGGAAGATTTCCCAACTTTATTGGATCGAAACATCTTTTTTCTTGTACATTTTTACAAACTTTCTTGGGTCTAAAACTTTATCGTTTTGCCAGATTTCAAAATGTAGATGTGGCCCAGTACCTTCCTCACCACCAACAGTTGCAATCTTTTGACCAATACTTACAAAGTCTCTAGCATTAACTAAGTTTTTTTTGTTGTGACCATAAACCGAATACAAACCTCTAGCGTGAGATATAATTATAATGTTGCCAAAATTTTTAATTTCTCCTGAAAAAACAACAAATCCATCTAATGGAGATTTAATATTATCTCCTTCATTAGCAGCGATATCAATACCTGAGTGAGTCATCTTATTTCCATCCCACTCCAAGCCTTTAGTAACTATCCCTTCTACAGGGGCTAAAATTGATAATATTTTTCCATTTTCAGCAAAAATACTGCGAACCGAATTCTCAAGACTTTCCTCCATTAAAACTTTCTCAGCATTCAAATCATATAAAAGAATATCTGTTCTTGCTTTATATTTTAAAAGCTCATTACGTTCCTGCAACAAACTATCCTGACTCAACAATTGCCACATTCCAAAAACAGAAATTAAAAATATAATTACAGCAAGTACCGTTAAAGTTACTAGGAAAGCTCTGGATACTTGGAAAGACTTTTGCCGACCATCACTTTCAGATAAAAACCAGAGAGTGAAATGATTATCCTTCACTTAAACACAAGATCATAAATTTAAAGGTGATTTAAATCTTAAACCAAATAAAAATATTATATCTTTAATTTGATTCAACTTCCAAAAGCAATTCATAAATACGCTCAAAGTCTTCATGTGAAAAATAATCAATTATTATTTGCCCTTTACCTTGACTAGGCTTACCCTTATGCCTAAGAGTAACCTTTGTACTAAGCTTAGAGCATAAATCTGATTCGTATTTAGTGCTTAAATTTGACTTTACCAGATTTGATTTTTTACTGGATATTACTTTTTTTGCTTTTCTTAATTTACTAACATACTCCTCAGTTTTCTTGACACTTAAGTTATCTCTGGTAATTTTTTGAAATATTCCAATCATTTGCGCTGAAGTTGCTAATCCAGCCAGTAGCTCTGCATGTTTTTTGGAAATCAATCCTTCTTTCAGCGCTGTGCGAATTTCTAATGGTAATTTTAGTAAACGCATCCTATTAGATATAACAGGACGACTCTTACCAATTCTCTTTGAAACATCCTCCTGCGTCATATTGTATTTTTCAATCAAAAGCAAGTATCCCTCTGCTTCTTCAATTGGATTCAAGTCCTGTCTTTGAATATTTTCAATAAGCGCCATTTCTAACAGGTCTTCATCTTTATCAATATCCAAAATATATGCTGGAATTTTTTTTAAACCTATTATTTTAGATGCACGAAAACGTCTTTCTCCTGCAACTAATTCAAATTTACCACCAGATAATTCCCGAACCGCTACAGGCTGGAGGATTCCTTTTTCACGAATCGAATTAGTTAAATCTTCTAAGCCAGATTCATCGAATATTTGTCGTGGTTGATGTCTATTTGGAACAATAAGATTTATATCGATTCCATCCTCCATTGCATTTTCGGCAACTATAGATTGGGACTTAATTAAAGCCTGTAGTCCTTTGCCAAGAGACTTACTCATTTCTAGCTAAAACCTCCGTCGCTAAATTCATATAGTTTTGTGCTCCGTTACAAGATGCATCATATAATAAAATAGGCTTGCCATGACTCGGAGCTTCGCCTAGACGTACATTTCTCTTGATATATGTATCGTAAACTTTATCTCCAAAATAATCTTTAACCTCTTGAACTACCTGTTTAGATAAATTTAACCGATTATCATACATCGTAATTAATATTCCTTCAATATCTAGCTCTTTATTTAAATGCTTTTGTACTAAATGAATCGTGTTCAATAACTGGGAGAGACCTTCTAAAGCATAGTACTCACACTGAATTGGAATCAATATTGAATTAGCTGCAGTTAATACATTTACTGTTAATAATCCTAGCGATGGTGGACTATCTATCAAAATATACTTATAGTCATTGGCAACTTCTTTAATAGCACTTCTTAGCATTGCTTCTCTAGAAAACATATTAACTAATTCTATCTCTGCACCAACTAACTGAGGGCTTGAAGGCAAAACTTTGAGGCAATCTAGCTTCGTATCTACAATACAGTTCTTTATAGATTTTTGTCCTATCAATACATCGTATACAGAATTTTCATATGACCCAGGATCAACACCAATCCCAGTTGTTGCATTAGCCTGAGGATCCATATCTATAAGTAGAATAGGAACTTCTGTTACTGCTAAGTACGCAGCAAGATTAACTGTTGTTGTCGTTTTGCCAACACCACCTTTTTGGTTAGCTATCGCTATCGTTTTACCTGAATATTTACCCATAAGTACAACGAAATTTACCTAATAGAAATATCCTGTTCAAAGATTATAAATTATTAAATTTCGATTGCAACAAATCGAGAAGCACCGCTTCGCTTTATAAGTAACAAAATTGAGTCACCTTTTTGATATTGCTTTATTAAAGAGCGATAATCGTTAATTGAGGTAACTTTTTTTCTACCAACTTTTGTAATCACGTCTCCAGGCTGGATATTATCAGATGAAGGAGAATCTTTTTTAACATTCTTCACAACAACACCATTTGCTTCATCTATATTGTTCTTTTTTGCAAAAGCAGAATTCAAGTCTTCAACTACTAAGCCTAACACATCATAAAAAGAATTTCCAAATTTATAAACTTCAGCTAAATCTTTTTCAGAAGGTCTTTCACCGAGTGAAACATTTAAAAATATCTTTTCACTTGCTCTTAAAATTTCAAATTCAGCCTTACTATTTGGCCTCAGATTAGAAACTAAATTTTTTAACTGAGACGAATTTGAAATTTTTTTTCCATTTATAGAAATAACAATATCCTGATCTTTAATACCTGCATCTTCTGCAGGACTATTTTTTAAAACTTGAGAAATTATTGCTCCATCTAAAATATCTAGATTTAAAGCTTTTGCCATATTTTTATCAATATCTTGGATAGAAACACCAAGCCATCCACGTGTTACCGAACCTGTTGAAATTAAATCTTCAATAACCCTCATAGCCTGATTAATAGGTATTGCAAAACCAATACCTGCATTTGAATTAGACATACCATCCGTTGCAATTGCAGTATTAATACCAATAAGTTCTCCATAGAGATTATATAATGCACCTCCTGAATTACCCGGATTTATTGCAGCATCATGCTGAATAAAATCTTCATAATTCAACCTGGAAATTACATCATTCCGCCCTCTTGCGCTTACAATCCCTTTTGTTACTGTATGATTTAAATGAAGTCCAAAAGGACTTCCAATAGCCATTACCCATTCTCCGACGCTCAAGTCATCAGAGTCTCCAACTTCTGCTTCTATTAAATCATTTGCTTCAATCTGAATTATTGCTACATCAGACAATGGATCTGTACCTATAATCTTTGCTTGAATCTCTCTTTTATCTAACAATTTAACTCTAACCTCATCCGCATTCTCAATAACATGATTATTCGTTAAAATATATCCTTTATCAGCATTAATAATCACACCAGATCCTAATGCCTGACCCTTTTGTTCAAATTCTGGATAATCTTGTCCGTAAGGTGAAAAAAAGAATGGATGAACTTTTTGTTTGACCGACTTTTCAGAAATAATAGAAACTACAGACGGCTTACCTATATCAGCAACAGAAGTAAATAGCCTGTTGAGATTACTTGCAAAATCATTTGAAAAGACAAAAATAATAGTAATAAATGTTATAAAAATTATTTTTTTCATTATATTTCCTTTTTAATTTTATAGAATATAAAAATTCTATGCTAATTAATTTTATAAGTTCCTTAAAATCAAAATTAATTATTTTAGTACAATATTTTTAATCAATATTAGAAAAAGTAAAATGAAAAATATTTTAATAACTGGCGTGTCTACAGGAATTGGCAAAACTACAGCAGAATATCTTTTAAAAAGTGGCTATCGAGTATTTGGAAGTATCCGAAAAGTTGAAGATGCAGAAAATTTAATTAAAGATTTTTCAGAAAACTTCATTCCGTTAAAATTTGATATAACAGATGAAGTAGCAATTATAAGATCTGTCGAAATTGTAAAAAAAACATTAAATGGTGAATATTTAGATTTTTTAATAAATAATGCAGGTGCAGTAATAGGTGGACCATCGATTTTGCTTGAAACACAGGATTTCAGAAATCAATTTGAAATAAATCTATTTAGTGTTGTATCCATTACAAATGCTTTTATAAAGTTGCTCGGTGCAGAATTAAATAATCCCCATGAAGGTAAAATTATTAATATAAGTTCTGTTAGTGGAAAAAGAGCCTTCCCATTTTTAGCACCATATGCCGCTTCAAAATTTGCACTAGAAGGCTATTCGGATGCACTAAGAAGAGAGCTTCAAATTTATGGTATAGATGTGATTTTAATTGAACCAGGTCCTGTAAAAACTGCAATTTGGAATAAAGTTCATGAAAAAGATAATAATTCATTTGAAGGTAGCGACTATGATATAATGTTGAAAAAATTTTCTAAAATTATAATGAAAAATGAGGCCGAAGGAATTAATGCAGAAGTTGTTTCAAAACTAATTTATAAAATAATAAACAGTAAGTATCCCAGAACGAGATATTTAATTACAAAAAATAAATTTAAAAATCACTTATTAATTAAAATAATACCAGAAAGATGGCTTGACAAGTTAATAGGAAAAAAACTAGGGTTATTAAAAAAATTTAACTTTCTATAATTTGGTCTCTCGCCGGACCAGTAGATATAAGCTTAATCGGCACACCAAGACTCTCTTCTAAAAATCTTATATACTCTTTTACTTTTCCCGGAAGATTTTCTGAATGGTGAAATCCAACAGTTGACGTTCGCCAGCCTGGGAATTCAGTATAGATTGGCTCAACTTCTTGTAAATTACACATACTAGAGGAATAGCCAGACTGTATTTTACCATTTATCATATATCCTGTGCATATTTTAATCTTTTCAAATTTATCCAAAACATCTAACTTTGTCAGTGCAATCTCAGTCAAACCATTCACCTGAACACTAAACTTAGCAGCTGGTAAATCAAACCATCCGCACCGCCTTGGTCTACCAGTAGTAGCACCAAATTCTTTACCAATTTTTCTTAATAGCTCTCCAGATTCATCCTGGAGTTCAGTTGGAAATGGACCTTCGCCTACTCTCGTACAATAGACTTTAAATATACCTATATGACGACTGATTCTATGAAGTGGTAATCCTAATCCAGTAGATATTCCACCAGTTGATGGACTCGAAGAAGTAACATAAGGATATGTTCCATGATCAATATCTAGTAAAGTACCCTGAGCACCTTCGATCAAAATTTTTTGAGAATTATCTAAGTGAGATTGAATAATTTCATAAACATCAGAAACATATATAGATATCTTTTCAGATATCTTTAAATAGCTCTCTATTTTTTCTTCTAATTCTAATTTTAAAGCTAGAGGAATTTCAAAATTTTCAATAGCGGATTCTAAACGATTATATAACTTAATTCTTAATATTTCTAAATTCAATAAGTCTATCCCTCTTATACCTCGTCTATTAAATTTATCAACATAAGTTGGTCCAATACCTTTTCCAGTAGTTCCTATTGGATTTTTTAATTTGCCTTCGCTATGAATATCTATTGCTTTATGAATCGGTGTTACTATGTGGGCGTTATGAGATAAAATCAGCCTATTATCTATAGAAATATTTTTTTTAGAAACTTGTCTAATTTCTTCATACAGACCTTCAGGATCTACAACCATTCCATTACCTAAGATACAAACACAGTTATCTCGTAAAATACCAGAAGGAATTTGATGAAGAACAATCTTTCCTTCCTCAGTATAAACTGTATGACCTGCATTTGCACCACCCTGATAACGAGCAACTAACTCAACATCTGAACTCAAAACATCTACAATTTTTCCTTTACCTTCATCGCCCCATTGGCCACCAACAACTGAGATTACGCTCATCTTTTCTCCAAAAAAAAGAAACTTTGGTTATTAAATTGTTTCATATTTATTTGATTTATTTTTAGAATTCTAATTTTCTACTAATTTTTGATTATGTTTATTTTCTAAATGCACCATTACTGGTGCAGCAACAAACAGAGATGAGTATGTACCAACTAAAACACCTGCTGTTAACGCAAAAGCAAAATTATTAATTACCTCTCCACCAAATAATAATAATACTACAACTACAACTAATGTAGTCACCGAAGTAATGACAGTCCTTGATAATGTTTCATTTAAAGAAAGATTTACTACACTCTCTAGCTTTTCTTTACTATACTGATGGATGTTCTCTCTAATTCTGTCAAAAACAACAATTGTATCATTTAGAGAGTAGCCAACAATTGTTAATAGTGCAGCAATTATAGATAGGTCAACTTCTTTATTGAGGATTGAAAATATCCCTACAGTAATAAATACGTCATGAAGTAAGGCTACAACACTTCCTAAAGCATAATAACGATCAAATCTAAACCAGATGTATATCATGATTCCAATTAGCGCTAGAGTAATAGCATAAATAGCATCTTTTTTTAATTCTTTACCAATTTTAGGATGTACCATTTCAACTTTTCTAATTTCATATTTCATACCAAAAAAAGCTGAATTCAATTTACTATTTGCCTCTTCAATATTCTCCAATAAGCTGGTTTTAATAAGTAACTCTCTATTATTACCAAACTCTATTACTTCAGCACCTTCAAATCCATTACCTTCTAATTTCGATCTAATTTGTGAAATCTCAGGTACTTCATTAAACTGAACTTGAAAAACAGTTCCATGTGTAAAGTCAATTGATAAATGAGGGCCTCCTTTAATAATCAAAGAGGTCAATCCACCTAATATTAAAATTAATGATAAAATCATACCGATTGATTTTTTTGCTAAAAAATCAAAATTTGTTTTTCTTATTAGTCTCATAATCCTACTTAAATATAAAGTTTAGTTAAAGGTTTTTTTGAACCTAATAACATTAATATAGTTCGAGTTACAAATATAGATGTAAACATTGAACATAAAATTCCAATACTTAATGTAATGGCAAATCCCTTTATTGGCCCAGTTCCTATGCCCCACAATACTGATGCAGCAATTAAAGTTGTAACATTTGCATCTAAAATTGTTATAAATGCTCGCTCATAACCGGAAGAAATCGCTGCCATAGCTGTTTTCCCAGCGTCTAATTCTTCTCGAACTCTTTCAAAAATAATAACATTTGCATCTACAGCCATGCCAATTGTTAAAATTAATCCTGCAATTCCTGGAAGAGTTAATGTTGCACCTAGAGAAGATAGTAATCCTATAATTAAACCAATGTTTAAAAGAACAGCAATATTTGCAAGAATACCAAATCCTGTATATATTAAAATCATAAAGATAATAATTATACCAAATCCATAAGCAAGTGCTTTTATACCTGAATCAATAGAATCCCTACCTAGAGAAGGCCCAACAGTTCTTTCCTCTACAATATGAACAGGAGCTGGTAATGAACCTGCCTGAAGTACATTGGAAATATCTTTTGCTTCTGCAATATCATCCAATCCGCTAATTTGAGTCTGCCCCCCAGGGATTCTATCTCTAATTACAGGAGCCATATATACTTTACCATCAAGAACAATAGCAACATTACGACCAATATTTGCTCCTGTAGTTCTACTCCAAATTCTTGCGCCTTCTGTGTTCATTGATAAGTTAACAACTGCTTGTCCAGAATTTTCTGTCCCAGAAGTACCAAAATTAGGAATCGCATTATCTACAACACCACCTGTTAGCCAAGGAGTTGATTTTACTAAATATAAATTCCTTAAATTTACGGTTGAAACCTCGGTTGGTATCTCTAAAGTTTTCGCTGACCATACAAATTTCGACTGCCTTGGCATTATATTTTTAACACTTTCCATTGACAAAATTTGCTTAACTTTATTAACTTCAGACTCAATAACAGCTACTCCTCCCGGCGTTGGCTGCAAATAACCGGAAAATGGATTTGTCATCAAAACTTCATCGGGTGTTGTAAACTCTTCAGCAGAATCTGTTTCACCTACTAATGCTTGGGAAAAAATATCATCACTTTGAGAAAATACATCCGTTGAATCATTTACTGTATTTTGATCGGGACTATTCTTAGAATTATTATTTTCTAAGCCGGAATTTTTATCAGTAACTTCTAACAATTTTTTATCAATTAATTCAGCTATAGAACCAAATTCCTCACTTGTTCGTACGAGATTAAACTCTAATAAGGCCGTACTTCGAATTAAATTCCTAGCCCTTTCAGGATCTTTGACGCCTGCCAACTCAACTATAATTCTATTGTGCCCAGACCTCTGAATTACGGGTTCTGAAACCCCAAATTCATCTACTCTATTTCTAATTATCTCTAAAGCGCTACCAACTGCTTGGTCGCCTCTATTTCTTAACTCTTCAATCACGGATGCATCGTCAGAAGTAGTCCCAAGCTTATGGTAATAACGAATTAGCCTAAATGAGTTTTCTTGAGCTTTCTCTTCTAAGATGTCAAAAAAAGAAGCTTCTTCTTTTGAAGAGATATCCGCACAATCTTGAATAAATTCTCTCAGTTCTTCTGATTGTTTATCTGCAACATTTAATGCTAGTGTATCCATATCAACTTCTAATACTACGTGCATACCACCTTGCAAGTCCAATCCTAAATTAATTGCACGACTTTTCAGTTCTTTATATTTTAAGGGGTTATCAACTGATAGATTCGCCCTTTCTTTCTCTTCAAGGTTATAATATTGAATTGTTGGATAAAGTTTTAAAATAGCAAAAGTCAAAACTAATGTGATTGCAATCCATCGAAATGTTATTTTTTTAAGCATTCAATTCTCTTATAATTTTTATTAAATTTTTAAATATAAATTGGATTTACAGCTTACACCAAAACGTAGAAAGTTAAGGATTATATAGATTTAGGTTCAAAACTTAGTTTAATCTATTCATATTTATTTACTAATTGCTATCCTAGGATTATCTGTAAACACACCATTTATATTGAATTTTTCCATATCTTTCCAATCTTTGACAGAGTTAACGGTAAATACATAGATATACATCCTTTTTAATTTTGCCCACCCAACAATCTCTGCATCAATAAAATTTTTATCTATGTGGAAACCATTAGGCTTAGCTATAAAGTATGATAATTTATAAAATTTTTGAATGAAAGGAACTTCAGATTTACTCCAAATTAAAGATGTGAATAAATTGGGGTTGATCTTTTTTATTTCCCTAATAATAAATGGATTAAAACTTGAAACTATACAATTATCTTCAAAATTATTTTCAACAATTATACTATTCACTATTTCAACAATTTTTGTCGAAAGAATCCCAGTGGATTTAATTTCGATGTTTAAGATTATATCATAATGCTTCAGAAGTTGAATTATATCAATCAATAATGGTATTTTCTGAAATCCATACACATCACTCCAATTATGACTAATATCTATATTTTTAATCTCATTATAGTTTAAATCAATAATTTTATCACATCTTCCACCAAGCCTTTCTAAATCATAATCATGAAATACAACTACCTGCCCATCATTTGTCAACAAAACGTCTAATTCAATGGAGTTAACCCCCATCTCTATTGCTTTCTTAAATGACACAACTGTATTTTCTGGTGCAAAATGTGGGGCGCCTCTATGACCAAAAATTAAAAACTTATCACTTCTGTACATAAATTAAACCATCTATTTATAATAAATATTTACATTTAAAGTTATAAATTGATTATATATTGCCTTTACAAAAAATTCTTAAATTAATATTTTTATTAATGATAAAATTGGTTTTAAAATAAATCAATAAGTTCTACAAACTAAGTGTAGAATTTTGTCTTAATTATAAACATTTTTATGTTAATAAGATGTTAATAAACTAATATTTTTTTATAGGATTTTTATATTTGACCAGTAATGACATTTGGGATAATTGTCTTGATTTCATAAAATCAAGAATACCTAATCAAGCATTTCAAACATGGTTTGACGGAATCTCCGCAACTCAACTAAAAGATTCTGAGATTATGCTTCAAGTGCCAAATCAATTTCATTATGAATGGCTTGATTCGAAATATCATAATCTTATAAATTCTGCTATCAAAGAATGTTTAGGTAAAGAATTAAAAATAAATTATAGTGTAGTTGTTAGTGATCAAGAAGAAAATATCATACCAGATTTAATTTTAGATAAAAAACAATCAAATACAGCATCTAGTCGAAATGGCTTACATAAAGCTAGTCAATTAAATAACAGATATATATTTGATAATTACATTGAAGGGAAAAGTAATCAGCTCGCTAAAGCTGCATCTCTTTCTGTTGCAGATTCTCCAGGTCAAACACCATTTAATCCATTGCTAATATACAGCGAAACCGGTTTGGGAAAAACACATTTACTACAGGCAATTGGGAATAGTTTATTAGAAATTTCACCAAATACTAAAATTGTATATTTGACAAGTGAAAAATTCATGCTTGACTTTATTACTGCAATTCAAAATAATAAATCAGCAGAATTTTCTAAACAATATCGCAATGTAGATATGTTGTTAATTGATGACGTACAATTTTTTCAAAACAAAGAGCAAACACAAGAGCAATTTTTCCACCTATTTAATGATTTACATCATCGTGGGAAACAAATAGTAATGACAACAGACAGACACCCAAATGAATTACGTGGATTAAAGAATAGATTAATCTCAAGATTCCAATCAGGGCTAATTGTTGATATCCAACCACCAGACTTAGAAACTAGAATCGCAATATTAATGAAAAAAGCAGACTCCGAAGGTCTAGAAATATCATTTGATATCATTGAATTTATAGCATCTAGTATTACAGAAAATGTTAGAGATTTAGAAGGCGCTTTAATTAGACTATTAGCATTTGCATCATTAAAGCGTCAAGATATAAATATGGTTTTAGCAAAACAAGTTATTTTAGATATTATGGGCACATCAGCTTTTGAAAATATAACTATAGACCATGTTTTAAAAGTTGTATCAAAAGAAATGCGTATAACAGAGAGACAATTAATTGGTAAAGGACGCACAATGGAAGTTGCAATTGCAAGACAGTCTGCAATGTACTTATCAAGAGAACTAACTAATAGTTCGCTAATAAATATTGGCTTACATTTTGGCGGACGTGATCATTCAACTGTTATTCATGCACACAAAACTATTGAAAAGAAAATACTCATAAATCCTGAGTTAAATAGAACAATTGAAAAATTAAAAAAAGAACTAGGAGGACCAATATAATAATGAGTCTTAAATCAATTTCTGATAAAAAAGAACAAAAGATTGTCATCATTGATGATGATGTAGATTTAGCACAATTACTTGAAGAATTTTTATCTTCATTCAATTTTGATGTAAAAGTCATCCATTCTCCTAAAGAAGGTATTGAATTCCTTCAAACGAATGATGCTAATTTAGTTGTTTTAGACATAATGATGCCTGAAATGGATGGCTTTCAAGCTCTAAGAAAAATTAGAGAATTTTCAGCAATTCCAGTTGTCATGTTAACAGCAAGAGGAGAGGTAACAGATAGGATTGTAGGCTTAGAATTAGGTGCCGATGATTATATGCCCAAGCCATTTGAACCAAGAGAATTACTTGCAAGAATTCAATCCATTCTTAGGAGAAGTCAAACCTCTACAGTTTTATTAGATGTTATTGAATTTGAGGAAGGTCTTTCTGTTAATAAATTAAAACAAGAAGTAACTATTAATGAGAATTCAATCCATCTTTCTACAACAGAATATGAAGTCTTACTCCTTTTCGTAGAACATCCCGGCGAGGTTCTAGATAGAGAATTCCTTGTAGAAAATATAAGAGGAATTAAATGGCAGTCTTATGACCGTTCTGTTGATGTTTTAGTAAGTCGATTAAGATCAAAAATAGGTGAGAATCCCACTGAAAATCGCTTCATTAAAACAATTCATGGTGTAGGATATAAATTTATTGGAGTTCCAAAAAATTAAAGAAAAACCTCAATACCGATTTCGCAAAGAATTATTTCTTAAAATTGGTATTTTCTTTTCACTTTTTGCCCTTACAATTATTTCTGTTTTTTTTTATATAACAGAAAAATCTTCATATACCCAAGACACAATATTGGACGCACATGAATATTATTTATATTCTAATCTTGTCGAGTCATGGGGCTTTCCTCCTGATACATTGAAAGTAAAGGAAACTCTTAAAAATTTAAAGTTATTTGGTTGTATTTATAAAAATAATGAAAAAATCTGGGCAAACCCACAATCCTTCTCTAAAGATGGTTATGTTAGTTTTTCGGATAGTGATACCCTTGGAATTTTATATGACATTGATATTCCAGTCTATGTATCATTTGGAGAAATTTATAAGGAAAAATATGATTATACAGTCACTTATGCTAATTATGGTGACTACGAATACTTAATGGCCCTTGAGTATTACTTACCTTCTGAAATTACGACTAAATTTATTCCTGGCTCAATAATGACAATCATTGCGGTAGCTTTACTATTTATTGTGATACGTAATTATTTACAACCTATTCAATTAATGAAAAATAGAATTCTTTTATTACAAAAAGGTGATCTAGAGTCTACAATTCCAATAATTGGAGAAGACGAACTAGCAGATTTATCCAATGAAATTAATAAAATGATACAAGAAATAAAAGAATTATTAAATCGTAAACAACTTTTATTATCTGAGGTCAGCCATGAATTACTATCTCCATTAGCAAGAATTAGACTCTTGGCAGAAATGCTTCCAGAGCATAAAAATAAGATTAGACTAGCTGATGAAATACAGTTTTTAAAGGGAATGGTTACTAATCTTTTAATGTCTGACAGGCTATCTGGCCCTTATGCTAATCTTGAACTTTCAACTATAAATACAGAGGAACTTATTAACAAAACTATTGCTATGTTTCCAAACTCATATGATAAAATTTTAATATCAGGAAACATACCTCTAAAAATAATCTCTATAGATATAACAAAAACTACACTAGCATTAAGAAATTTGATTGAAAATGCAATTAAATACGGTCTCCCAAATAAAATAGTGGAAATATCTGCAAATATATCGAAAACTAAAAATATTGAAATTCATGTTAAAAATTATGGTAAAGGAATTAGCAAAAAAAATATTGAAAAAATAACTAACCCATTCTTCAGAATAAAAGATAAAAGTTCTGATAAAAAAAGTGGCTTCGGAATGGGACTTTCAATTACTAAGAAAATCATTGAAGCTCATAAAGGAGAGCTGATAATTAATAGTACTATTAATGAATCAACTATATTTACAATATCTTTACCAATTCATACATAATCAATTGTTAATTAAGTAAAAAAGTAGATTTTTATGAATCAAATTATAATATTGGATTTAAACAAAAAAAATGCAAAAAAGAAGCATCAATAAAGTAATTTTAATTGGTAGAGTTGGCCAACCTCCTGAAGGAAAATACACACCATCTGGTATAGCAATAGCTAATTATTCAATAGCAACGAATGAAACAATTACAAAATCAGATGGAAGTAAAATTGCCCATACTGAATGGCACAATATAGTTTCAATCGGGAAACAAGCTAATTTTGTAACTGAATTTATTAAAAAAGGACAGTTAGTTAGTATTGAAGGAAGACTAAGAACAAATAAGTGGAATGATAAAAATAAAATTACTCACTATAAAACTGAAATTCTTTCAGACTCAATAATTCCTTTAGAGTAGAAAGAAGGAAATAAAAAAGACTGCTATAATGATAATAAGATTGATTTAGATAAAGATAATCACAACCAACATTCTCCACTTTAACAAATTATTGTGTTATGTGCGATATTATTATTATATTAGAGGAGTGGGATTAAAAAATAAATTGTTATTTATAGTATAAAAAAAAGTTATGAAGAAAATATTATTAATATTATTATTTACGTTAAACTCTGTTTTTTCAGGTAATACGATTCAAAGAAATACAATTGTTTATTCTGGAGACGATCTTATTAAACTCTCATATCAAAAAAGCCAACTAGATTTTAAGAGAAAAAGTGATAAATTTAACTTAAAGAAAAAAGATGATATATCCACTGAAAAACGTCGGCACAAAAGACGACGAAAAGTAAGACCGCCTAAACAAGGTAAATAAAATTTTAGAAGGCATCATTATTGATGCCTTTTTTTATATTAAAAGGAAATAAATTGGAAATAAAAAATCTTCCTTCTTATAAAGAGCTTGAAATTGTAGATAATAACCATCCTAATAGGGATTATAAAATTAACATTTCTATACCTGAGTTTAATTGTGTTTGTCCTAAAACTGGACTACCTGATTTTGCGAATATTCAAATTACATATATTCCAAATAAAAGTATTGTAGAGTTGAAATCATTAAAATTATATATGGTTAAATTTAGAAATATTGGTATATACCATGAATATGTTACAAATCAAATATTAGATGATTTTAAAAAAGCTTGTAATCCAAAAAGCATTGAGGTTATTGGTGATTTTCACCCTAGAGGTGGAGTTAAAACTATAGTAACCGTTAATCATCCAGATTAATTAAATAATACTTTGAATTCATTTCTATTTTTCAAGTAAAATATTCCCCTAAATTTTAAGGAAAAAATTTTGTTTTCAAATCGTATAAGTAGAATACAACCATCATTAACATTACAAATGACAAGTAAGGCCTCTGAGCTGCGCTCAAAAGGATTGGAAGTCATAAATATGAGCGTAGGTGAACCTGATTTTAATACTCCAAAAAACATTAGAAATGCTGGAATAAATGCCATTAATGATGGAAAGACCAAATATACACCAGGAGCAGGTATGCCGGCATTAAGACAGGCAGCCTGCGATAAAATGTATAGAGATAATAATCTTAAATATCAACCTAAAGAAGTAATAGTTTCTTGTGGTGGAAAACATTCACTTTACAATGCTTGTCAGGTTTTATTTCAAAGTGAAGATGAAGTTATAATTTTTACACCTTACTGGGTTTCATTTCCTGATTTTATTTCTATTACTGGAGCAAAACCTATTTTTGTTGGTACAAATCCTGAAAAACAATTTGAGCCAAATTTTGAAGAACTTGTTTCTTTAATAACACCAAGAACTAAAGGATTAATCATAAATTCTCCTTCAAATCCAACAGGTGGTGTATGGAGCGATGAATCTATAGTTCAAACATTAAAAATAGCAGAAAAAAATAATTTATGGGTATTTTCTGATGAATGTTATGAACAGCTAACATACGATTGTAAATTTAAAAGTATTGCCAATTATACTGATAAAACTGATAAAATTTTAACTTTTCAAAGTTGTTCAAAAACCTATGCAATGACTGGCTGGAGAATTGGCTATACTGCTGGTAATTCTGAAGTAATAAAAGCTATGAGTAAACTTCAAGGACAAAGTACTTCATGCCCTAATTCAATAGCTCAAACAGCTGCTATTGAGGCACTAACAGGTGATCAATCTGCAGTAAAAGAGATGAGAAATGTTTTTAAAAATAGAAGAAAGTTAATTATTGAAAGACTGAACTCTATAAGTGGAGTTAAATGTGCCATACCGGGAGGAGCGTTTTACGTTTTTCCTGATTTCTCTAGTTATATCGGAAAATCTTTAAATGGTGAAATAATTAAATCTGCAACAAAAATTGCAATGTATTTATTAGAAAAAAAATATGTAGTCTCGGTCCCTGGTGATGGTTTTGGTTCACCAAATAATATCCGATTTTCATATGCAGCATCGGATAAAGATATTAATAATGCAATAAATGCATTGGAAGAAATCTTAAATGAAATTTATTAAAAAATAAGGATAAATATGAAAAAAGGAATACATCCTGAAAATTATCGATTAGTTGTTTTTCAGGACACATCATGTGATTATCAATTTATGACAAAATCCACCATTGAAACAGATGAATCAATTAAATGGAAAGATGGAAAAGAGTATCCACTTTATAGATTAGAGATATCTGATAAATCTCATCCATTTTTCACAGGTACTCAAAACCTAGTAGATACAGCTGGTAGAATAGAAAAGTACATGAAGAAGTATAATTTATCTGAAGATGATCTTAAAAGTTAATTATTATTAATCAAGTTTAATGATTGATAAATTAAAAGAGATAGTTCAAAGATATAATCAAATAACTGAAGAACTGAGTAATCCAAACATAGTTTCTGATATTGAACACTTCAAAAATCTATCTAAAGAACATAGTGATTTAACAGAAATTAATCTGAAATCATTAGAATATATTCAAAAACATAAACAGCTAGTTGAAGATGAAGAAATTCTAAAAGGTAACGATACAGAATTAAAAGAATTAGTTCAAGATGAAATTGAAGGTTTAAAAGCCGACTTAACTGGTATGGAAGAAGTACTAAAAATTATGCTTATTCCTAGAAATCCTGATGATGATAAAAATACAATTCTTGAAATTCGCTCTGGAACAGGTGGTGAGGAAGCAGCATTATTTGCTAGTAATTTATATAGAATGTATTTGCGATATGCTGAGCGTCAAGGTTGGATGACTGAAATTCTAAATCTTAGTGATTCTGAAACTGGTGGAATTAAAGAAGCAGTAGTTGGAATAAAAGGTAAAGGTGCTTACGGAGAACTCAAGTTTGAAAGTGGAGTCCATCGTGTTCAGCGTGTCCCTGCAACGGAATCAAGTGGACGTCTTCATACCTCCGCAGCTACCGTCGCAGTGCTGCCAGAAGCTGTTGACGTTGATATTATAATTAATGATACTGATATTAAAATTGATACATATCGTGCTTCTGGTGCAGGTGGACAGCATGTAAATAAAACAGAATCTGCAATTCGAATCACACACATACCAACAGGCTTAGTAGTAACCTGCCAAGATGAATCCTCTCAGCATAAAAATAAAGATAAAGCATTAAAAGTTCTTCGGACACGTTTATACGAAGTTAAAAAACAAGAAGAAGATTCTAAACGTGCTTCTGTGAGAAAGTCAATGGTCTCAACAGGTGATAGAAGCGCAAAAATTAGAACATATAATTTTCCACAAGGAAGAGTAACTGACCACAGAATTAATTTAACATTATATAAATTAGATGAAATTCTTGATGGTGACTTAGTAGAAACAATTGAAGCGCTAAAAATAGAAGAGCGCAAAAGCCAGCTTTCAGAAATCTAACTAATTCTAAAAATGGCCTCTCTTTCTAATAGGGTATGGACAATCCTTGATATTATAAATTGGGGAAAAGACTATCTTTCAAATTATGGTATTTCAAATTCTAAGCTTGAACTTGAATGGTTTTTAGCTGATTTATTAAACTGTAATAGAATTGACCTTTATGTAAGATTTGAAGAACCATTAAATACTTATGAACTTAACAGGATTCGTGATTTTATTAAAAGAAGGCAACAACATGAGCCTTTTCAATATATATTAAAAAAAGCACCATTCTATGGATATGAATTTTATGTTTCTCCTGCTGTATTAATTCCTCGCCCTGAAACTGAAACCCTTATAGACTTAACTAAAAAACTAGGTATCAATACTAATTTTTTAGAAGTTGGTACAGGTAGTGGTTGTATTGCTATTACTTTACTTAAGGAAAATATTTTTCATTCTGGTATAGCAATTGATATTTGTAAAAATGCTCTAAAAATTGCGCAAAAAAATGTAATAAATACATCTGTAAATAATTTAAATTTTTTTGAATTAGATTTTTTAAAAGATGAACTAAATCAATCCTTCGATTGTATAATTTCTAATCCACCATATATTCCTCAAAAGGAGCTTATTAAGCTTGAAAAAAATGTTATAAAATATGAACCTAAAATTGCGTTAACTGATTCAGGAGATGGATTATCTTTTTATAATCGATTTGCTGAAGTTGGAAAAAAAATATTAAACTATAATGGATATATGCTATTGGAAACTGGGGGAGAAAGTCAAATTAACGAAATAAATCAAATCTTTCTTAATCTAGATTATTTTACAAAAGTTCATAAAGATCAAAATAATGAAAAGCGATTTATAGAAATAAGGATTAATCATTGATAATATTATCAATGATTAGGCCACTAAATGTATTAATATCTATGATATCAGTTTGTATATCTGCATTTATTTTGAATAAACTATATTTAAATTTTGATCTTATAAATTCAATCATTGTTGTTGGTGGATTTACTGCTTTTTCTAATCTAATTAATGATATATTTGATATTAAAGTGGATAAAATAAATCGCCCTAAAAAGCCATTATGCTCAAATAAAATACTCCAATCTACAACTTTTTATATCTCTTTAATAATTCTATTATTTTCATTTATTGCACTACTTCAACTAAATGAAAACTCTTTCCAATTTGTTTTTTTTATTATTTTTCCAATACTAATAACTTATACTCCAATATTTAAGTCTATTCCTTTTTTGGGTAATTTTCTAATTGGAATTTCATTAGGAAGTGTATTTTTATTCACAGAAATTAGTCTTACTGGACAAATCAATATACTTTGGATTCCAGCATTACTAGCCATAAACCTAACAATATTAAGAGAGTTAATAAAAGATATTGAAGACCTTAAAGGAGATTATATCACCGGAGTAATAACTTTTCCAGTATATTTTGGGATAAAAAATAGTATTAATTTATATTTAATTCTATCTATAATCATGCTACTGTGGGGAGGAAACATATATTTATTCCAGGAAGTTAACAAATATTATCTCCCTATTTTTTGGGGACTGTTTAGTCCATGTATTTTTATTACTTGGTTTTTAATTGTTTTTAAAAAATATCAGAACTACAATTTAATATCAACTTTACTGAAAATAGCTACAATTATTGGCTTATTTGTAATTTTAAGTTTTGGATTATAATTAAAATTTAATCACAGGTTGATATTCATTACCACGAAGACATGATTGGATATCAAAAATCAAACTAATTGCGTTAAGAGATAAATTTACATTTCCCTGATCCATATAAATAGTATCTTCGATAGCTTCCAGCATAGAGTGGAAATGAGCTTTAGGATTATCTTTAATTATTTGTAAATATTTTCTTTTTAATTGAAAAAAAATAATTTCATTATTTTTTTCATCCATTTTAATCAACATAAGATCTCTAATTAATTGTAGCTGTATTTGAAAAAAATTATCAAAAAGTTCTCTATTTCCAACTCTATTTAAATCCTGTAATCTATTTTGGAATTTTTGATTAAATGAATCATTACCACTAAAAAATGCTTCAAAAATAATTTTAATATCTTTAGGAATAGATTCATAATTTTCAATCAATTGTAATGCTATACCTAGGTTACCATCACTCATTTTAGCTATCATATAGCTTTTTTTTTCTTCAATATTTTTATTTTGAAAAAATTGTTTGATCTCATTAACTGAATGATTTGTGAAATAAAAGCTTTGGCATCTTGATTTAATTGTTTCTAATAATTGATTTTGATAAGATGTAGTTAAGATAAATAATGTTTTTTCAGGTGGTTCTTCTAAAATTTTTAATAGAGCGTTAGCAGATGCCTGAGTTCCAGTACATAATTTTTCTGCATCAAAAATTATTATAATTCGCCAGCCTTCTTCAATAGAAGACATAAATAAATCCTTTCTTATATGTCTTATGATATCAATAGGAATCGAGTTTGCTTTTAAATTAATTTTGTAATACGGATTATTTTCTTTTTCTTTCAAAGCGTTCATAAAAGATTTCTGTTGAGCTAAAGACAATGTATTTATACTGAATCCATCACTATTCTTTGGTTTATTTGAAGCAGGCATTGGAATAATTAATTTGACATTACTATGTTGAAATGAACTTATTCGAATACAATTAGAACAACGACCACAAGCTCTTAATTTTTCTTTAACTTCACAATTTAAGTACGCAGAAAATTCTATTGCATGTCCTTCTTTTCCTACTCCACTATTACCATGTAAAATTATAGCATGAGGTAATCGATTTAATTTATGTGATTTGACTAAACTATTAAAGATTGTATCATTAAGTATTAAATTAGGATATATCATTTAAGCCAATCCTCTGGATTCAATTTTTCAAAATTACCCCAAACTTCAAAATGAAGTGTTGAATCTTTTTCAGGTTTACTTGCTACTACTGCAAGTTTCATTGACTCATTAACATATTGATTTTCAGATACTATAATATTTTCAAGATTACCGTAAACAGAATAATAATTTCCACCATGATCTATAATAATAATATTACCATAGCCTCTTAAAAATGTTATTGTGGTAATTAAACCATCCAATACAGGATAAATTTGGGTACCTCTATTGGTTGCAATATCAATTCCAGGGTTATCAGACCAAGTTTTTGTATGTTTATTATAAGTTGGACCAAATTTTGATATTATTTCACCATCTACCGGCCAATCTAGTTTTCCTTTCATAGAGGCAAAATAATCTCCCCCCATATTAGACTTATTTTCTCTTCTCCTTAATAATTCTTTTTCTCTTTTTCTAGCATTTTCTTTATCTGCAATAAGAACTTTAATCATTTTATTTATTTCTTCAGCAAGCTGTCGTTGCTCATTAAGTTTTGTATTTAATATTTTTGTATCTGATTTAATTTTTTTTAAATATTTTTTCCTTAAGTTTTTATCATCTGCAAGATTAATATTTTCGTGTTCTTTTTCTTTTCTAATTTTTTTCTTTCGGATTAAATTAATATTTAATTCATTTTTTTGACTTTCTAATTCTGTAATAACTGAATCTAATTGAGAGGATATTGTATTTTGATAAGTAGTTATTATATCAAGATATTTTCGTTTATAGTAAAAAGAATTTAAATCTTTAGTCGTAAGCAGATCTTCTATAGGCTTAGAACGTCCGTACTTGTATAAATACTGAACCTGCTGAGATAGATTTTTTCTGAGTGTAAATATATCAGCTTTATTTTTAGTAATATTTTCATTAGTCTGTAGAATTTTAGATGAAATAATGACCTCTTCCTTATTAAGAGATCTGATCAATTTCTCACTTAATCTAATTTTCTCATCTAATTGTTCTAAAACTTCTTCAACATTAAAAACTTCATTTTTTTTTGAATTTATCCGGTCCTCTATACTTTTAATTTTCAATCTAAGCTTATTTAATTCCTCACTCTGATTATCAATCTTGGATTGAATTTCTATTGTTGTCTCCTGATTAGAGAGTATTAATGAAATTAGAGTAATTAGGAATAAGATTAAATAATTAAATTTAATTGCCAAGGTATTTTTTATAAACATCTTTATTTTCAGTATCCAAAAATTGAAATTCCTGCAATTCATTTATTAAATTAAATTGATAAAAATACTTTGCTATTTCTTCGCTGTATGCTTTATAAAAATTTCTAACATACTTTGATTCAAACATATAATCAGGAATTTCTATAGACATATTGTAAAATTCAGTAAATATTTTTTTTTGATCTATGAAATCAGTGCCTTCTAAATAAATTAGATCTAATGCTTGAAAAAATAAAAATTTCGATTTCCGAAATTCTTTAAAATCTATAATATCTTCAATGTATTGTTTACGACTATCCCAACCTTCACTAAAACTTGATTCTTGGCCTGAATTTGCAATTTCATCTGCTAATATAAAATATATTTCACCACTAAGTTCAGACCAAATATCAAGTTCACTTCCTACAAATAATAAACCGTAATAATCTAATATTGAGCGTAAACTATGAAAATTTAAACTATATGATAAATTGACTCCTGAGGAATAATTAAAACTTACTGACTTTGTATAATATGATTGATCGATATGGTTTGTAAGTATTAACTGTGTAGTGATTAATCTTTCATTTCCTGTTCTAGGTACATTTTCTAATATTAATTTAATATAAATCTCTAATTCTAAATCTTCAGAATCTGAATTATAAACTACATTTTCATAATAAGATTTTATATCTTCTGGTAAAGATTTAAGAAATTGCTTATCAGAATCTCTTATTTGGGTCAGATCCATATCGACTTCAACTAAGCTAAACTGAGTAAATATAAATGAATATAATCCAATGATAGGTAAAATTTTTCTAATTTTATTCATGTATGAATTATACGATGATTTAATAATGAATATAAAAGAAAAAGGAGCTAAGTAATCATACCTATTACTTGTTAAACACTAGAAGAAAGAATGAACTTATCCCACACAATTAATTTATATGGTTAAATAATTTAAAACTCAATTATGAATAACATATATCAAAAGGTAAATGTTATATATTGTTTAAATAATTTTGATTGATGATACATATTTTTTAAGTATTTTAAGTCAATTAAATTAAAAAGGCAATAACAGGTTTGATAATAAAATTTTAATTAATGCTTCTTAAAATAGAATCAATTATAAAAAATCCATTAAATATATTTTTTTTCCTATTGGGACTCACCCTTTTATTTGGAATTGGAATCAAGTGGATTTATATTGACGATGATATAATGAAAATGCTTCCAAAAGATATTGAATCACGTAAATCTTGGGAAGAAATTCAAAATGAATTTGGTAATATAGATTTAATGTTTATTACATTAGGAAATGAAAATGAATCTGTTCTAACAACTGAAAATTTAAAAATTATATGGGATTTAACTTATAAAATTAGTGCTAATTCATTAGTTAAAGAGGTCGTTTCTATATCTAATTTAGATAAAATCGAGGCAATTAATGGATTTATGGAAGTCTCTCCACTCCAACAAGATAGAACTATTTCAAACGTTGAATTAGAAACTTTAATAAAGTATATTAAAGAAAATCAAAAAATAAATTCTCAGTTTTTTGATAAGAATTTTCAATATACTAATATCATTATTCGTCCAATTATAAATATAAATAATAATGAATTAGTTAATTCAATCGTTCCAATAGTTGAAACTTTTAATAGCCAAATCGGTATTCATTATTCTGGTCAACCTTATTTAACAGGCTATGTCCCAGAGCTAATTCAAAATGATGTTTACTCATTAATTATATTTGGAATTTTCATAATGATTATAATATTACTTTTAAATTTAAAATCTTTAAAAGCAGTTGCTATGGTATTTTCAGTAATTATTTTATCACTAATTTCAATGATGGGATTCATGGGCTGGATGCTCAAATTAACTAATTCTCATTTTTTTTATTTTACTATGGTTCATTCATCTATGCCTATTATTTTACTAACTATTGCAAATTCAGATAGCGTTCATGTAATTGCAAAATTTTTTAGAGAGTATAAAAATACTAATAATAAGCATAAAGCAATACAAAATACTATTTCACAATTAAATATGCCTATTTTCCTAACTAGCTTCACTACTGCAGTTGCGTTTTTGACTTTAATTTCAGCACCAATTAATCCATTAATTGGTTATGGAATTACAATTAGTTTTGGAATTATGTGGGCTTGGGTTTTGTCCACTATTTTTTTACCATCTCTCATATCATTAGTAGATTGGGACCCTAAATCAGGTTATTTAAAAAATAAAAGTTTTATTGAGATATTTGTTGATTGGATTATTATTTACATTCAAAAATTTCCAAAATTAATTTTAAATAGTTCCCTACTAGTAGCAATTATTGCAGGCTTTTTTATATTTTCTGTGCAGATTGATGTAGATTTTAAAAGTTTTTTTGAAAAAGGTACTACAATCCGTCAAAGCATTGACTTTATGGATGAAAAAATGGGAGGGTACCTAAATATGGTAATAAAAATTGAGGATAATTTAAAGTCACCAAGTATTTTAAATAATATTGATAAAGTCCAAAATCAACTAGATAACAATGAAGAAGTAAGCTTTAGTTTTTCAATTGTAGATATTATTAAAAAAATGCATAAATCTGTAATTGATAATAATCCTGTATTTGAAACAATTCCAGAAACCCAAGAAAAAATAAACAATCTTTTTACTATTTATTCAATGTCAGGTAATGAAAATGATTTTTCAACAATTTCTAATGAGGATTACACAACAGGATTAATTAATGTACGTTTAAAATCTGTAAGTACAGAAAATGCAAATAAGATTGTTCAAAATACTTCAAACAATTTATCACAATATTTCACTGAAGATTCCTATACAATTTCAGGTATTCTAGTTATCATAAGAGATATGGCTAATTTATTGGTAAAAACTTCATTTGTAAATATTTTTAGTGCAATATTATTAATTTTTGTAATAAGCCGTTATTTCTTTAAATCTTATATATGGGGGTTTTTGTCTGTTATACCATTAAGTTTTGCGGTACTATTAAATTATGGTATAATGGGAGTTTTAAATATAAAGCTTAGCCATGTAACGGCTATATTATCTTCAATTATTATTGGAGTAGGTGTAGATTTTGCAATTCATTTTATTGCTCAATTTAGAGAGAAGGCTAAACAAACTAAAACTTCTAATATCACTAAAAGTGTTGTGAGGGATGTTGGATACCCTATTTTTTTAGATTCAGCCTCAAATATGGCATTTTCAGCACTTATTCTATCTACTTTTACTCCAGTAAAGTACATAGGAGTTTTGATGTTTTTTGCAATGGTTTCCTGTTCATTTTCTACAATTTTAATTTTAGGATCCATTTCTCAACTTTTTAATAAACAATTAAGAAATTTAATATGAAATTATTTACAGTTATTTTTGCATCCTTATTATTTCCATTCTCAGGAATTGATCTTGTAAATCAAATGGATGGAGTATTAAAACCAGCAGATATAAAATCAAATATAACTTTATTAATTAAGAGAAAGAAAATGAAGACATTATCTTTTCGCTCCATAACTAAAGATAATGGAAAAAAACAAATTATATGGTTTACAGCACCAATTTCTGAAAAAGGTATATCTTTTTTAAAAATTGAAAAAACTAATAAATCTGAAGATTTGCGAATGTGGTTACCTGCCTTTAAAAAAACTAGAAGAATTTCATCAAAGAAAAAAGGAGATTCTTTTATGGGTTCTGACTTGAGCTATGAAGATTTATATAATCGAAAAAAAGGTGAATATTCGTTTAAACTACTTGAACATAAAGAGTTCAAAAATGAGAAGTGTTATATTTTGGAATCTATACCAAATGCTAACCTTAAAAGTGAATATAGTAAACATATAACTTGGATAAGTATAGATAATTTAATTCCTGTAAGAGAACACTCTTATGATAAAAATGGAGAATTATTAAAAGAGAAATTCTTCTATTATAAAAAAATACAAGATTATTGGATTGCAGAATTGATACATATTGAAAATCTCCAAAAGAATCAATCGACTAGAGTAAAAATAGAAAATATCGAGCTTAACTCAAATATTGATGATAAAATTTTTCATGAAAAAAACTTACAACGTCTACCATTTTAGGATAAACATGAAACCAAAATTTTTAATATTAATTATTATTTTTTCATCTTGTGACCTATTGAAAGATGATCAAATAATTAATAACATTAATGAACCACAATTACCAATTCAATCTCAATTAATTGAACCTGAATTTAATGAGATTATTTATAGTACTCACATTTTATTTGAATGGAAACAACAACAATTTGCTAACACATATTCTATTGAAATCTGCAAAAATAGTGATTTTTCAAATTGCGAAATAAATGAAACTTCATCTTCCTTAGTTAAAATCATTACAAATGATTTAAATTGGAATACTGAATATTTTTGGAGAATAAAAGTAATTTCAGAATCCCATAACTTTGATAATTGGGTTGATTCATCTAAATTTAGAATTGGTGAAAAATTAGGTAATGCTTATGCTAATATATATAATTCTAATTCTCAAAATGACTTCACAATTTATGGTTCATTTTTTGACTTTTATTCAGCAGCAATTGATGCTGTAGGAAATGAAATTTGGAATACTGGTAATTCACAATTTGTTTTTTACTCAATGAATTCTAATGGAAAATTATTTGGTAGTCAATACAGTCCACATCTAGAGAATAATTTACCTGGGATAGAATTCAATAGTCGTAATGAAATAATTTGGCAAGAACCAAATGATCATTTTCTACATCATGAGCTTATTCAATTACCAAATGGTAATTATATGGGAATTGTTGAAGAATCAAAATATGGACCGATACCTGCAGGAGGGAGTTGGACACCTCAATTCCAAGGTATCGGCTACGTTGCAGACGGTGAAACAATTGAGTTTAGATGGGTTGGTGATAGAATAGTAGAATGGGATTCAGAGACTGGTGCTGAAGTATGGAGTTGGTCAACATTTGACTATTTCACAATGAATGACTATGATATTCATGGTGGCACATGGATGGAAGCATATCAAGCAAACCGATATGATTGGACACACGCCAATGCACTTGCATTTGATGAAAATGAAAATACTATTTATATTAGTTCTAGACATCTATCACGAGTTTCTAAAATTGCATATCCAAGCGGCGCATTACTATGGAATATAGGAATTGAACTTGGTTCAGGCGATATTGATTTTGGAAATAATTTACAATTTAGTTTTCAGCATAGTTT
>MDTB01188440.1_pt1 | contig 36430 bp, 37 predicted proteins | sample 811161 | NCBI WGS metagenome assembly MDTB01 (sample SAMN05326650, study PRJNA326480) | marine metagenome | isolation source: seawater | place: Mediterranean Sea | collected 2009 | reverse complement strand
GCTAACGCTGTATTAAGACAATCAGGTACTTATGCTGGTATATATGCATATATGTTTAGTAGAGATGCTTCTTCTGCTGTAACTTCAACAACTGGAGCTAGAGCAAATGAGTATAGAACTTGGGCATATGATGTGGGTAGAGCTGCAGGATCTTATGCTGATCTAAACTTAGCAACAAACGAAGGTTTAGTTGTTACTTATACAGGTGGTTCAACTACATTTAAGCAAGGTGATACTTACAACGGTTCTACAGTTACTACTGTTGATGATTTAGTTGCTTATATGAATGCTGATACAACTCTTGATGCACTTGGTATTGATATCCAAGCTGATAGAAATGCTTTCGAAAGAACGCTAGCTACAATGTCATTTACTCAATCTACGGGTGGTGCTCAGGTTGCTGGTCAAACATCAGGTACAGGTAGAACTGCTTATACGATAACAAATACTGAAACAGGTGTTGCATCATTAGTTTATGCAACTAACGCTGATAACGATGGTGTTGCTGAATTAGTAGATGATCTTATTCTCGCACTAAACGGTGATACTGCATCTGATACAGATAATGATGTTACTGCTGCTGCTGGTACAAACGATGACCAGATATTACTTACTAGAAATATTTCTGGTGGTGGTGTAGCTGATAACTCTCCATTAGCTGTGAATATTGATATTGTTCCTATTGTAGATGCTGCGGAAGCTAGTACAACAATTGGGTTAACAGGTAACAACGTAGCTACTTACCACGCATTAAGTGGTGGTGCTGGTGGTTTAGGTTCTGCAACTGCATTATCTAACACAAGTGCTCAGGCTAGTAACTACTTCGCTTGGACAATTACTGAACAAGCACTAAGTGGTATAAGAGTAACTCTTAAAAACACTGGAAACTTAGCTTGGGGTGCTGCTGTATCTGTACAAGGTGCTGCTGTATCTGACACTGCTATTAAGCAAGTTGAAACAAGTAAAGATGGTGTTGGTGGTAACGGTGCATACGGTGCATTAGTTCTTGGAACAAACGCTCCTACTTATGCTAGTGAAAGTGGTATGCAAGCTTATGTAACTGCGTTTACTGAAATTACTTCTGGTACAACGACAACTACAACTGCTGCTGTAACTGCTGTTGACACAGATAGAACTGGATGGTAATTTATTGCCGTTTAAATTCTATTTAAATGAATTAAAGCCTCCCTTTTTGGGAGGCTTTTTTTATATTTAGACTTTCTATTAAAATGTTGTCCAAAGAAAATTTTGCAAAGAGTTATTTAGTCTTATTTACTATATCAGTATACATGTTTTGGTTTGAGGCTATAGATAGAAAGATGATGCAATATCTTTGTTGGAGTATAATCACACTATTCTCGTTAATTATTATTCCATTTATTTTTAACCATAAGGAAATAAAAAAGACTGCTTTAGATCCCCTCTTTTTAATATTCAGTGGCTTTCTTGTATTTGCCACTATTTCTACATCTGCATCTATTAACATCATTGAATCATATGTTAGGTTGGGTCAATTACTATCTTTTCATTTATCGTTATTCATAGTAATATTGATTGCCAGGCAAAAGTTGGTAAAAATAAATTTCATTCTGTTTTTATTTGCTATTTCACTCATTTTAGATGTTTTTCTATCACTAAGAGGATACGCAGGTATGTATATAAATAACATTGACTATTCATATAAATATATAAACAACTTATTAGGCATATTTGGAAATAGAAACCTTTTGGCTGCATCAATTTTATTTAGACTTCCACTATTTGTCCTATTTGCTCAAAGGCTAAATAATAGGGTATTCTATGTTTTTACATTTATTTTTATTAGTATTTGCTTTTTTGACTTATTCTTACTGTCTTCAAGAACTGCTTTTCTAGCAATGATACTTTGTTTCATCTATTTCGTGATAATCTCAGTTTACAGGTTATACAAAAACAGGGTAAAAATGTTATCATTAAATAGAGGTGTCTTATTTTTACTAATATTACCTTTAATTGTAGGTTATTACATGTCTTCTTATGCAATTGAATCTAATGATTATGCAAATGTAGGTTCTCGTATATCCTCAATTGCTAGTACAAAGGATGAATCTAAAAATAGACGATTATTATTTTATGGTCATGCATTTGAACATATTAAGGAAAATCCACTTTTTGGTTGTGGTATTGGTAATTGGAAAATACTATCTGTAAAATATGACGCTGAAAATATGGAAAATTATGTTGTGCCATTCAACACTCATAATGATATTTTAGAAATATCCGCTGAGACAGGGATTTTCGGAGGTATCTTATTTATAAGTTTTTTCATGTTTATTTTTTATTTAGTATTTAAATCAGTTGACCTAAAATCGCATAATATGCATCATTATTCAGAGTTAATATTATTACCAATGCCTATTATCTGTTATTTTACTGATTTAAATTTAAATTTTCCGTCAAATAGACCTTTGTTTCTGTACTTATTATTGTTATTTATTATGATTTTATACATCTATAATCCAAAACAAATTGAGAAATAACAAATACACCACACTTTTGATTTTAGGCTTATTTGCATTAGCAATATTAAGTTTATATTCAAATTATAAGAATTATTACGTATCTGTTAGACAAAATCTTATTTTAGAGTCTATTGCTAGAGGAGACTATGAGTTTACAGATGAATATATTGATAGAATATCCTCTGGTTATCCAAGCTTAACATCAACAGTAATTCCTTTCAATAGTATTATCGGTGCTCATTTAATTAATAATGATTCACTAGATTTAGGCTTAGAATATTTAAAAAAAGGAAATAAAGATAATCCATACTTAGGATTTTCAGATATGCTCTTGGCTTATGTATATCAAAACCTTCAAATTCAAGATAGTTTTGTTTTTTATGCTAAGGAGGCAAACAGAAAACTTCCTAACTCTCCAATTCACTTTGCTCTATTAGGAAATATTTTATTAAGTGAAGAAAAACTAGATTCTTTTAATTTCAGGTTTAAGGAAATAACAAATAGAGTACCTGATCGTGAAGTTTACAGGGTATACTTATCCGCTATGGTAACTAGAAAATATGATTTTGACACAATTGAAGTCTATGCAAATGCTCGCAAAGCAAAATTACTTTTTGGTGATGACAATACTAAAGGGACCAAGAATATTGTTCACTTAACAGCTGACTATGTTTTACATGGGGTACAAAATGTTAAAAAATCCATAGAGCTTTCAGATTCTGCTATTGACTCATATAATAACAATCCAGATTTAAGTATAAAAAAAATGAAGGAAGCCACAGAATTAGTCCCTGATAATCGCTCTTACTATGAAATGTTAATTGAAATGCTATTTAAAAATAGCCAATTTGAAGATGTAATAGATGTATATGATAAACTTAATGATATTAATATGACAGCTCTGAGAGCAAATGTTATTGAGTTTATATCAATCTCGTATTTAAATACAAATGATATAAATAGGGGATGTTACTTAGCTAATATTCTAGCAAATAACACCAACTATAATTTATCGCCGGACGTAAGAGGTGTGTGCAGAATATTTTAATATACTTCTAAAAAACCTAAAATATATACTGAAGAGTTAATACAAAAATAATATTCACTATATATATTCCGAGTACTACAATTTTATGTGATTTAAACTTTTTGATAAGAATATGATGAATATGATTTCTATCAGCCACAAAAGGTGATTTGCCCTTAAAAACCCTAATAAAGAAAACTCTGACGATATCAATGATAGGGTAGGTTAGAATTGAGATTACAAAAATAATTTTATTTAAGTCATATTCTTCTTTAATTATATATTCATTATTTAGAATAAAAATAACATATATGCTTATTAGAGTGCCAAGAAATAATGATCCTGAATCACCAAGAAAAACTTTATCTTTTTTTCTATTATTAAAATAGTAAAGAGGTATCATGCTAAAAAAAACTATATGAGATAAAAAATAAAATGGAGACTCATATTTAGAAAAGAATTCAAATCCAGCAATAAAAAAGATTACAGCAGTGATTGCTAATCCGTCAATTCCGTCAATAAAGTTTATAGAATTAATTACTGCTACAATAATAAATATTGTTAATATTTGCGAAGAAATTCTATCAATTTCATATAGTCCAAGGACACCATGAAAATTCTCAATACTTAATCCACTATCTATTATAATCTTTGCTACTATAATCTGAAAAATAAATTTTAGCTTAAAGTCAACCTCATAGATATCATCATATAATCCTACAACTACAAGTATTGAAAGGGGAATTAAAAAAGAGAAATCAAATATTTCATTACCATTTAAATAATAATAAATGGAAACAGCAAATAGAGTTAAATAAATTGCTATACCTCCAGATCTAGTAGCCAATTCATCATGTGATGATCTATTATTTATCTTATCAATTATACCTCTCTTTTTATAATATTTTTGAAAACTAACTATAAAAAAAAAGGATAGTAGTAGAGTAATAAATCCTAAGGTTAAATTCATAATGTAAATTTAATTTATTTATATAGAACTTAGCTATCTATACTAAAATATAGATAAAGTTGTATAATTATTTAATTTTAAGTACTTTTATTACTTGAATTTTATGTTTTGTTAAATAAATTAATTACATCTAAAACTAGATTAAGACTTTTAATAAAATTCTTTATTTCTCAAGCTAATAAAGGATATTTAAATGGATTAGCCAGTGAAATGGGGGAATCAACTAATTCAATTAGGAAAGAATTAAATCATTTGCATGATGCTGGTTATTTGAAAAAAATAAAAAATGACAATAAAATTGAGTATCAGGTTAATTCAGACCACCCTTTATATGAAACACTTAGGAATGTAGTTCTTAAGCATTTAGGCCTAGAAGATATCGTAGAAACTGTTCTAGAAAAAATGGGTAATGTCAACCAAATTTTATTGGTTGGAGATTATGCGGAAGGAAAAGATACTGGAATTATTGAAATTTTTTTAATTGGAAACAATCTCAATATGAATTATATAAATCAACTTGAACTAAAAATTGAAAAAATTATTGATAGGAAGGTGAGTTTCTACCTATCATCTAAATTTTTATCAAGTCAAAAACATATTATTCTTTATGAGTCAAATTAATTATTTATCATCAGAGCAAAGACCTTGGGGTAAGTTCTTCGTAATTCAAGAGTCCAACGCCCATAAAATAAAGCAGATTGAAGTTAATAGTGGTCATCGATTATCTTATCAATATCATAATAAAAGATCAGAAGTATGGGTAATAATACAAGGACAAGGTAAAGTTTGTCTAAATGGTAATTACAAAAAATATAAAAAAAATGATATTATTATTATTCCTAAAGGCATGAAGCACAGAATTGAAAATAGTGGAGTTGATAAGACAATCTTTATTGAAATTCAAACAGGGGACTATTTTGGAGAAGATGATATTGTAAGACTTGAAGATGACTATAATAGGTAATATATGAAACCAAGAGCAATTATTGTGTCGGGATATTTTAATCCTTTACATATTGGACATATTGAATATTTCAAAGAATCTAAGAAACTTGGCAATAAATTGTTTGTTATAGTAAATAATGATCTTCAAAGGGAAGTTAAAGGTTCAAAAGAGTTTATGCATGAAAAAGAAAGAGCTGCTATCATAAGTGAGCTCAAAATAGTAAATGAAGTTTTTCTTTCAATAGACAGAGACAGTTCTGTGTCTAGGACGATTGAAAGAATTTTTAAAAAATATTATTCAGATTTTGATTTATATTTTGCTAATGGTGGAGATCAAAATAACAATAATATTCCTGAAGCATTAGTTTGTAAAAAATTAGGAATAAAATTAATAGATGGATTAGGCAAAAAAATACAATCCTCATCATGGTTATTAAAGAAAAAATAGAAAAAAGAAAACAGATTTGTTGTATAGGAGCGGGATACGTAGGTGGACCAACTATGGCAGTAATTGCCCTTAATTGTCCAGATTATGATATTACTGTTGTTGATATCAATAAGAAGAGAATTAAATCTTGGAATGGAGATATAGAAAAATTACCTATTTATGAGCCTGGGTTATCTGAAATTGTACATAAAACAAGAAACAAAAATCTTTTTTTTTCAAATCAAGTAGATCAAGCAATCAAAAAGGCAGAAATAATTTTTATGGCTGTTAATACACCAACTAAACAAGAGGGGGAAGGTAAAGGAATGGCAACTGATTTATCATTTGTTGAAGATTGTGCAAAAAGAATTGCTATGAATTCAGAATCTAATAAAATTATTGTAGAAAAATCTACAGCACCTCTTGGTACTGCAATGAGAATTAGCGAAATATTGCAAACCAATAAAATGCCTATTAATTTTGAAGTAATCTCTAATCCAGAGTTTCTTGCAGAAGGAACAGCAATTAATGATCTCCAATATCCTGATCGAGTTCTCATTGGAGGTGAGGAAACAAAAAATGGAAATAGAGCAGTTGAAAAAATCGCAGATATTTATAGAAACTGGGTCAGTGACGATAAAATTATTACTACAAATTTATGGTCATCAGAACTTTCTAAATTAGCTTCAAATGCATTCCTTGCTCAACGGATTTCATCAATTAATAGTCTATCTGTTTTATGTGACGTTACTGGGGCAAACATTAAACAAGTCTCTAGAGCTATTGGAGCAGACTCAAGAATAGGAGATAAATTTCTAGAAGCTTCAGTAGGATTTGGTGGATCTTGTTTTAAAAAAGATATATTAAACCTGGTATACTTATGTAAATTTTATGGACTAGATGAAGTTTCTGAATATTGGCATCAAGTAGTGAAAATTAATTTGTATCAAAAAAATAGATTTGTTAGTCGAATTATTGAAAATCTTGATAATAATATTAGAAATAAAAAAATAACAATTCTTGGCTGGGCATTTAAAAAAAACACCAATGATACTAGAGAATCTGCAGCAATTGATGTCTCGACACGTCTTTTAAAAAAGGGAGCTAAAATCACTGTTTATGATCCAATGGTCTCTAAAGAATCAATAATATATGATATCAAAGAAAATTTTAAAGATCAAATGACTTCTAAATTTTTATCAAAAATAAAATTTTCTGATAATATATTAAGTGCAGCTAAAGACTCTGATTGTATAGCTATTCTTACTGAATGGGATGAATTTAAATCGATTGATTGGTCTAAGGTTTCAAAAAACACATCATCCTTATTTATCGCTGATGGAAGAAATATTTTAGATTCTGAACAAATTAAAAATAGTGTGGACAAATATATAAGTGTTGGAAATTCTAAATTTTAAATATTTTGATAAGTAAGATTCATACTTTTTTTAGACTTATAAAATCTGTAATACAGGTTTTAAATAAAAAAGAATCTGTTAAACTAGTTTTTAGTTTTTTTCTTTCAAGTCTTAATACCATTCTGGAATTATTGTCAATAACTACAATTATTTATTTATTATTAGTTATATCTGGAGAAAATTTATCAGAATCAAGAATTTCAGTGATTTTTAATAATATTTTGCCTGAAGATAATATTATTTTAAATGCAGCATTTTTAATGATATCAGTAATAATTTTAAAAACATTTTTTCAAATTTTATTTAATTGGTATCAAGAAAAGGTAAGTCAAAATGTGCAGAGTAGGTTTAACAATACATTGTTTAAAAAATTCATCAACTTAAAATATGAAATATATATAAATGAAAATTCTCCTAGAATATTAAGATTGTTATCAATAGAAGCGATAAAGATCGGAAACCAACTCATATCACCATTAATGACTATTATTAACGACTCTCTTCTGATTGTTTTTGTATGTGTATTTATATTTATTTATGATCCAGTATTAGGTATAGTTATTTTTTTAACCTCAGTTATATTAGTAGTATACTTTTCAGTAATCATATCAAATAAAGTTAGGTCGTTAGGAAGGACTCTTGCGTTGAATAATAATAATAGGATAAAGAGTATATCTGAAGTCTTTAAATCATTTGATTTAATTAAAATATATAACTCACAGAAATTATTTATTTCTAATTACAAAAACTTTACTAGTAAGATTAATAATTCTGCAGCAGTTTATAATTTTTATGTTAAACTTCCTAAAAGCATTTTTGAACTCTTTATATTCTTATTTTTATTCTCCTTAATATTAATTCTTTATTATACAAAAAATGAGGACTTATTAATCTCATACCTAAGTGTATTGGCCGTCTCGGTATATAAAGTAATCCCATCTCTTAATAAAGTATCAAATTCTCTGCAGACAATTCAGTATTACTCATCGCCATTTAAGGAATTAGTTACCTTATTAGAACTAAAAGAGGAAACACCAAAAATTGAAAAAGTTAATCAATTTAAAATTATTCAATACAACGACTTATCATTTAGCTACTCTAAGAATAAAATTTTTTTAAGTTCTATTAATTTTAAAATTAACAGAAATGATTTCATAGGTATATTTGGACCAAGTGGATCTGGTAAATCAACTTTAATTAAATTATTTTGTGGTTTATTAAAGCCTGGTCAGGGTTCAATAATTGTTGATGATGAATTAAAAGAAAGTCAAATTATACATAACTATTTTTCATATGTACCTCAAGAGCCATTCCTTCTTAATGAGAATATAGCAAAAAATATATCTTTTAGTACTGAAGGGCATAAGATTGATTATAAAAAAATTAAACAAGTAATGCAAAAAGTCGGACTCTTGGATATTCTAGGTGACAAAATTAATGAACCCTTGGGCGAAAATGGTATAAAAATTTCTGGAGGTCAAAAGCAAAGAATAGCTATTGCAAGAGCTTTATATTTCAATAAGCAAGTAATAGTGCTTGATGAATCAACAAGTAATTTAGACCCTGAAACCGAGAAAAAAATCATAAACTTGTTAATAGATTTAAGTAAAGTGGTGACTATAATTTTTGTGAGTCATAAGCAGAAGTCACTAGAAAAGTGTAATAAGCTTTTTGAAATAAGAAATAATGATATAAAAAGAATTAAATGAAAACAATATTAGTTTCAGGTTGTTGTGGATTTATAGGTCAAAACTTAGTGCCCAAGTTAGTTAATGATTATAATATTATAGGTATTGATAATTTTTTTTCAAGTAACAAATTAATCTTACAGAAGTTAAGTAGCTATAAAAACTTTAAATTTATTGAAGGTGACATATCTATAAAAATAGATATTAAGGAAAAAATAGACTTCATATATAATCTAGCATGTCCTGCTAGTCCACCAAGTTATAAATCTAATCCAATTTTTACATTAAAGACAAACTTTAATGGGACATTAAACCTTCTAGAGCTAGCAAAACTTAATAACTCCGTTTTTATTCAGGCAAGTACAAGTGAAGTTTATGGAGATCCTGAAGTTCACCCACAAGTCGAGAGTTATAGAGGTAATGTAAATACTATTGGAGTCAGATCATGTTATGATGAAGGCAAAAGAATTGCGGAGACTCTATGCTATGAATATAGAAAAATATATAATATTCAGACACGAATAATTAGAATTTTTAATACATATGGTCCTGGAATGGACCCTCAAGATGGAAGAGTTATAAGTAACTTTATGGTTAATTCTATAACAAAAAAACCTCTACATATTTATGGAGATGGTTCCCAAACAAGAAGTTTTTGCTATATAGATGATCTGATTATTGGGTTAATTAAGTCATTAGGAATTGATTTTTCATATCCAGTCAATCTTGGAAATGACAACGAGATTTCACTTAAAAGTTTATCATTAAAATTTATTGAAAAATTTGGCGCAAATAAAGTGCAATTTAATAAATTAACAGAGGATGACCCAAAATTTAGACAACCTGATATATCTCGAGCTTTGAAATTATTAAATTGGAAACCAACAACCAATCTTGACAACGGACTTGAAAAAACATATAGTTATTTTAAATCTAAATTAAATAATGAATAAAATAAATATAAAGGCATTACTTATTAATCCTCAAAAGAATATCAAATTCATAAATGATGTTATAGAACAATCATCTATTAATGACTATCCAATTAAGTGGATTAGTTCCTCTGTATGTAACTCAGAGAGAAGAAGATTTAATTTAACTAAATCAGCAAAGAATAAAAAACCATTCATAGGTGGACATGAGGCTGTAGGAATAATAAATGATGATTTATCGTATTTGAGTAAAAAATATGCTTTATTACCTCATTCCAATTGTCTGACAAGAAGAGATACTAAAAAATGTCTAGCATGTGAAAATGGTCAAGAAAATTTATGTTCAAAAATGGTCCATGCTGGATTAGATAGTGGGGCTCCAAGTGGATTTAGTGATTATATGTATGTTAATCAGAACCAATTAGTTGATGTTACAGATATAAGTGATAGTGACTCTATATTTTTAGAACCGTTGGCCTGTGTTATAAGGTCATGGGATTTATTAGACATTGATATTATTGGTTCTAAAAATAATATTGCTATTATAGGAGGGGGACCTATTGGTTGTCTTCACGCTCTTTATATTAATAGAATTAACCCTGAAAACAAAATTACAATATTTGAGAGATCAACTAAAAGAATAAATACACTAAATGAAATTTTTAAAAGTTTTACAAATATTAGTATTACAAAAAATAAATTAACTAAAAAGTTTAATATATCGGTTATGGCATGCTCAAATACATCTGGATATGAATCGGCTTATGATATTCTCCAGGACAGAGGGTCACTAATTTTATTTTCTGGTTTTAATGATATTAATTATAAACAGGATGATTTTTACCCCGAAATAATTCATAGGAATGAATATAAACACTATACTGATAAGAAGATTCTAATTGGGAGTAGTGGATATAGTTTGAATGAAATAATCAAATCCAAAAGATTTTTAGTTGACTTTACACCAAGTAAAACAATCATAACTGGTAGAGTTGACGCAATAGATTCAAATGTACTATTTCTCCGAGACGGGAGTAAGAGAGTCTATGATGAACCAGTTATAATAAAGGATATTAAATCAGAATTAGAAGATCAAATTAAGATTCAGTATTTTAATAATGGAAGACCAAAAGGGGACTTTAACTTTTGATTATTTAAGATGATGACTTAAAATAACTTCAGCCATCTTCAGATCTTCTTCATAATCAATATCTATAAAAGAACCAATCTCATCTGTAATATAAGGATAAACATCATCCGTAATGTAGTTTTTGTCTTCTTTTATTGCCTCCTTTGAACATATATAAATTAATCCATTTTCAAAATAAAGATTTTCAAGATCTTGATGTCTTTGACCAATTCTATAATTCATTGGTAAATATTTATTATTAGAAATTCGTCCAAACTTTTTATGTAAAACACTTACACTCATCAATGATTTTAATTTATTTTCCAGAAAAAAATTATAAGAATCAATAATTAAATTTTTTGATCTTATTGGATTGGTTGGCTGAAGAGTTATTAAAAATTTAAAATTAATTTTTTCTTCAAATAAAAAGTCTACAAAATCAACTATAACCTCATTTGTTGAGGTTTCATCTAGAGCTAAATCATCAGGTCTTTTATATGAAGATACTCCTAAATTTGTTGCTAATTCAATAATTTTTTCATCATCTGTATTTACCCAGATATTTTTTTTATCAATATAACTAACAGCATATTCTATTGAATGTTCAATAAGTGGTTTATTTTTTAAGATTCTTAAATTCTTACCTCTTATTCTTTTTGAATTTTTACGCGCAGGGATAATAATTAAACAGTCATTTAGTATCATTTTTACTCTAATTCATTTAAAATAGATTGAACATAATGTGCATCTTCAAATTTTGCGATGTAATCTTTTCTAAAATTTTTATCAGATATTTCTTTTACAAAATAATAAAGACATTTATAATGAGCCATTAACCATCCAGATGTAACTTTGGGTGGAGGAAAGTCGGAATCATCACTATAATTTGTAAAGCATGGAACTCTTTTGTATCCAGAATTATCAGAATTATTAGAAAAAAAATGAAAATAATTTAAATCTTCTAAAGACCATTTCACAGATCCTTTAGTTCCATGGATTTCTAATCTAAGGTCATCTATTGATCCTGAAGAAACTCTGGAGACTTCAATGACTCCATCAACATCATTGTCAGTTGTACACATTATAATTCCCATATCATCAACAAGTCTATTTTTAATTTTTGACTTTTTTATCGAATTAATAACATTTACTTTACCAATCAAAAAATTAATTAAATCTATCACATGTGGCCCTAAATCAACTACTGCACCGCCAGTCTTTGGTCTCAGTCTCCATGTTATAGGTCTGTCATTAATATAGCTTCCATGTAGGTATGAGCATCTAAACTGAATCAATTCGCCAAGATTTTGACTATTTATTAAGTCTCTAATTTTTAAAATAGCAGGTATATACCTGTATTCAAAAACAGTGTTTAGAATTAGATTTGATTTTAACTTATAGATTTGAATTAATTTATTTGACTCTTCTAGGTCTAATACTAGAGGTTTATCACACAATATGTGTTTATTATGTTTAATTGCTAGCTTAATTTGTTCGAAATGAAAATTGTTTGGAGAGGCAATATAGATTCCATGGATTTCCTTATCAGTTAAAATTTCAAAATAGTCTTTCGTAATAACTTCAAATCCATATCTATGCTTAATATTCGAAATTTTTTTAAGTGATGTTTTTTCCGAAATCAAGACAGCCTTGATTTTTATTTCAGGAGAGTTTGGAAAAAAGTGTTTTACTGCGTCTGAGGCAAGTGCGTAGACTCTTCCCATAAATCCAAATCCAATAATAGCTATGTTTACCTTTTTCATTTATCGTCTTTTTCAATATCAACTGTTCTAGATAGTGTTTTAGACTCTTCTTTATAAACAATTTTTTTAGGATTACCTTTGGCTTGCTCAAACTGTTTTATAGACCTAACCAATACTTCACCACCTCTTGGCCCTAGAGACATTGCCTGGTCTGTACCCCAGAGCGTTCTATCAATTGTAACATGCACTTCAATTATTTGAGCTCCATATGCGCATGCCATTGCAGATAACATAGGCGAAGAATGATGAGATGAAAATCCAACAGGAATTTTAAATCTCTTTTTAAATTCTTTCATTACCGAAAGGTTTACCTTCTCTGTTGGGCATGGATAAATGCTAGTACATTGTAAAAGAGCAACCTGATTATTTTTGAGAGTGTCAATAATTTTTGATAAAGATTCAATTGTTGTACCCCCTGAAGATAAAATAACAGGTGTTTTAATTTTTTTTAGATTATCTATAAATGCTAAATCTGAGTTTTTATCTGATGGAATTTTTATAAATGGTAAATTATACTGTTCTAAAAAATTCAATGATTCAGAGTCCCATGCAGATGCAGACCATTCAATTTCCAGATTTCTACAATATTGATCAATTTTATCATAATCATCTTTTGAGAACTCAATCTTTTTCTTATAATCAAAGTATGTCATTTTACCCCAAGGAGTATTTCTTATTTCATCTCTCTTATCGATTGGAACACAGAGATCCGGAACTCTTTTTTGAAATTTTACTGCGTCAAATCCATTATCCTTGCAAATTTTTATTAATTCAAAAGCAAGATTTAAATCGCCATTATGATTGATTCCAATCTCAGCTATTAAATATGCATTCTTTTCTTTTCCGTTAAAAAGATTTTTAATTTTCATTTTAGTTTTTAAATTTTTTGTTTCAAGAAACCCTTACTTCACAAAGCTACAAATTTAAGATATATCATTAATAGCTGGAGTTAAGTATTTATATCAAGGAATTCTTTTTGATGATCAATTTTCCAGAAATTAGGATTTTTTAAAGTCTTAACAAAAAGCTTAGAACTATTACCATCTCCAAAGTTTTTTATTGGATTTCCTTTTTTAGGTTTTGTTGTAGATTCAATGGATTTAATAATACTATTTTTATCAAAATTACAGTTTATAATTAGATCGTTTATATCTCTTTTATTTTGGCGTGATCCAATATTGACTGATGGTATCGAATAATATGGAGCCTCTCTTATCCCTGCTGAGGAATTACCAATTATAAAACTAGAATTTTTTAAAAATGTTAAAAAATATTCAAATCTTATGGATGGTAAAACTTTAAACTTTTTTGATTTAAGCTTTTCATATTTCTTAATAATACTATCTGATCCAAGATCATTATTTGGATAAATTATTATATAATTTCTATCAGATAATTTCATAGAATTAATTAAAGTATTCACTTGACGTACTATAAAATCTATTTCCGTAGTGACTGGATGGAATAAACATACTCCATATTCATAAAAGTCTATTTCATACTTTTCCCTTGCTTCTTCAATTGATGGGAGGTTTTTGGAATACATAAGATCAATATCAGGTGAACCTATTATAAAAATTGAATTTTTATTTTCACCCATTTGAATAAGCCTATCCTTTGCTTTATTATTAGATACAAAGTGAATATGTGATAATTTGGATATCGAATGCCTTATTAATTCATCTATTGTTCCAGATATCTCTCCTCCTTCTATGTGAGCAACTAAAATATTTTTAAATGAACCAACTATTGCACAAGCAAGAGGTTCAGGTCTATCTCCATGAACTATAATTAGATCAGGTTTAATTTTCTCAACATAACTTGAAAAGCCTTCAATAGTTTTAGATACAGTAAGATCCATTGTTGATTCATCAGTATTATTTAAAAATCTATGAAATTTAACACCTTTGATTCGTTGAACATCTATATACGTATTACCATATTTTGGATCATTATGCATACCGGTTATAAAAATGTAAATATCAAATTGTTTTGAAGTTTCTAAAATTAGAGATTTTAGTTTACCCCAGTCAGCCCTTGTCCCTGTTACATAAATTAGTTTTTTACTCAAAATCAGACCAGTTTAAGTGTTTATCTTTTTTTATATTTTTTATTGCTTTTCTACCCAAAACTTTATTATAATTTTCAGCTTTTATTTCTCCAGTTCCAGGTCTTTTTACCCAGATGTTTTTAGAAGTTAGAGTTTCGCCTTCATTAATTTCTTCTATTGAAACTACCGTTGAAAAAGCAAAATTAATTGTAACTTTTTCTTCATCTGCGGCTATCTTTTTTCCTCCTAACATTGATTTTATTAATTTGCTATTCACAATTAATTCTCTACAGCTATCCTCATCCATTGAGCATATTATATCTGGACCTATTCTACTATAACTATCTGTATAATGCTTTTCAATGATTGAAGCACCTAGAGTTATTGCAGCGTATGATGATAAATTATCTGTTGTATGATCGCTTAAACCAATAGGTATATTTGGGAAAGCTGACATTAACTCTTCCATACCTCCAAGCCTTACAAGATTATGTGGTGTTGGATATAAATTTGTTGTATGAAGAAGTGAGAATTCAATATTATTTTTTCTAATAATTGATACAGTCTTTTTGACACTATTTAAGTCATTCATTCCAGTACTCAATATAATAGGCTTTTTAAATTTACATATGTATTCAATTAAGGGGTGATTATTACATTCACCACTACCAATCTTAAATGCAGGAACATTCATTTCTACAAGCCTATCAACAGCTGCACGAGAAAAAGGTGTAGAAATAAAAATCATATTATTTTTTTCAACATAATTTTTGAGTTCTACCTCATCTTCAAAATTTAAAGATGCTTTTTTCATTATATCATATATAGACTTGTCCGAATTACCTGGTATAACTTTTTTTGCTTCCTTACTCATTTCATCATCAATAATATGAGTTTGATGTTTAATTACTTCAACGCCTGCATTTTTTGCACTATCAACCATTTCTTTTGCTATTTTAATCGAACCATTATGATTGATTCCGATTTCAGCAATTATTAGAGGGTCTACACTATTATTTATTTCTCTAGTACCTATCTTCATAATCTTAATTTATAAGCGAAAGAATTGATTGATTCCAAATATCGTGATTAATTTTTTTTGAAATTTTTATAGAGTTAGCACTATATTCTTTTTTTCTAATATTTGAAAGTGAAATAAAATTCTCCAATGCTTTTTTTATTGATAAATCATCATGGGGATTAAATTTATATCCATTGTATCCATCTATTACTAGATCGTATGAAGATCCACATAATTCAGATGAAATCACTGGCATCCCTAAGGCTGACATTTCATGCGTTACCACTCCCCAAGGCTCATAAATACTTGGTAAACAAAACACGTCACATTCTAGCGCAATATTAATGATCTCTTCTTGAGTCCTCACTCCATGATAATTTACTATATCAGATTCTTTAACCTTATCAACCAAATATCCTGCACCTATTATTGTAATTTTATGACTTGAACCACTCTCTGTATTTATTTTTTCAACAATTTCTATAAGCTTTAATATATTTTTTTCTTTAACAAGTCTCCCAATGAATAATATGTTCAAGTTAAAGTTTTCATAACTAAAAATTTTAGATCTAGAAAAAAATTTTTTATCAGCTACATAAAAGCCATGTAATATATCTTTATCGTCAAAACCAATATACTTGGCAAATCTTGTCTGAGATACACCGATTCCCCAAAATTTGTCAAAATATTGAAAATACATAAAAGTGCTTAGTGCTTTTATCATAAATTGCTTTAATGAAGGTTGAAACATTGTGTCTTGAACTGTTACTCTAATGGTTTTAGATTTCATTTTTTTTGAAACATATAAGTAATCTGAAAACATCCTTCCTGAAACTAATAAAATACTTGGATTTAAATTATTGCAGAACCTTAATAGTTCGTCTTTATTTTTAAAATTACTTTTATCAAAAAAATTACACCTTTGTTTGTTTAAAATATTAATATTACTAAATACATTGTTATAAACTATGTGAAGTTTAATTGATGAGTTTTTATCAATTAAATGGTATAAAGACCCAAGTAAATAATTAGTTATTTCTGCATATAAAATTATAATATTTATCTCCTTAATCACTTTTAAAAAATTAAATAGTTTATTATTCCCAAGATATTAAATTAATAATCAACTAAAATATACTTTTTTGCAAATTTAGTTAAAATTAAGTACTTTTGTTACTTGAATTGAAAATATAAATGTCTTTAAATAATAGTTCAATAAATATATCTTTTCTAAATCTGGCTGCCCAAAGTCCTTCGCTTGAATTAAATTATGCTATGTCAGAAAAAATTCATTTAGAAAGTAATAAAAAAAAGCATCTTTTTTTTATGTGTGATAAAGCACTTCATAGTTGCTCAGTAAATGTTTTAAATAAGCCTAGTATTTGTAAAATTTGCACAACTAAAGCTAAGAAAGGTTTTAAGGTGTTTAATGAACGAAATAAAAATTCTGAATTAATTAGTATTAATAGAGAAGATATTAATGAATTTAGTAAAAGTAAAATTAGTAATAAAGCTCTTAATGATGAGCTTTTACTAGGTGTTCATTCAACTATTGGATCTCAACTAAGACTTGATGATATGGATCTACTCGATAGAAGGTGGATAGCTATAAAAAACAAAATGATAAAGTCCTCTGAGGGGTTATTTAATTATTTTAATAACTTTTTATCTAAAAATAAAGTTGATAATTTTATCATTTTTAATGGTAGATTAAGCTGTGCTCGTCCTTTGATTGCTGCATCTAAGGAAAATAATGTGACATTTAATTTATTTGATGCTGCAGTTAATGGTAAAGTTCCAATGTACGCTACAAATGAGATGTTTCACTCAATTAGCTTTGAGAAAAAAAATGCGATGAGAACTTATTTAAAATTTTTTAAAAAGTCAGAAGATCTTGCAGCAAAATATATGAATCACAAAAGAAATGGAATTGCATTAAGTGATCACGCCTATACAAAAAATCAAGATAGAGGACATATTGATAAGGATATTCTAGTATTGTCAAAACCTTTAATTTCTATTTTTGTATCAAGTGATGATGAGTTCAGATTTATTGGATCTGATTGGGCTAATTTCAAATTTGTAGATCAAATTATAACAATCAAAAAAATTATTGAATCAGATTTATCCAACAAATATGACTTTGTCGTTAAGATGCATCCAAATCAAAAAAACATGCATAAATCCATCCAAAAAAGATATAAAAATTTATCTGATAGTGTAAATGTCCTCTTCCCTGAAAACAAAACTGACACATATGAGCTTATTTTGCATAGTAACCTAATAATAAATTTTTGTTCAACTGTGGGTGCTGAAGCAAATTATCTTAGAAAACCTGTTGTGCAAATAGGTCCAAGTCGATTTAGATTATTGCCTTGTGCTAATTATGTTGATGATGCTGAACAGGCAATTAGGATAATTAGACATAAAAGATTTAAATTGATGCCAAAGAGAGCTTCAGTTATCTACTTTTGTTATCATGCTATGACACCTTTTAAATTGGATTCATATAAATTTATTAATGATGGAGTATACACTTATGGTGAAAAAAGTATTAAAACAAATTTTATTTTAAGACTTTTGGCTGTGCCAGATAAACTTCATTATCATTTTATAAAAGGTAATAAAGAAATTATATCAAACTTATTCTTATATGCTATAAACTTAATTTTTGGAACAACTAAAGTAAAATAATTATGAAAATTTATGTTGACATAGATAACACTATTTGTGTAACAAATGGCACAGATTATGAAGGAGCAAGTCCCATAAAAAAAAATATTGATAAAATTAACAAACTCTACACAGAAGGTAACGAAATTCATTATTGGACTGCTAGGGGGTCAGTCTCAAAAATTAATTTTTATGATCTAACAAATAATCAATTAAATAAATGGGGCTGTAAATACCACTCTTTGTCAGTTGGGGAAAAACCAGCATATGATTTATTAATATGTGATAAATCAATTAGAATTGAGGAAATTTAAATAATAGAACTTTAAATCTATGATAATCGGAATAGATGCCTCAAATATTAGAACTGGTGGAGGTAAAAAGCATTTAGAAAATTTTGTGATTAGTTCTATTAAAGAATTTAAAGAGATAGAGTTTGTGATTGTGTCAAATAAAAATATAAACTCTATGTTTTCTGGAGAAATTCGCGTTACTACAATTACCAATCCATTTTTAAATATTAATGGTTTTTTCTCTTTAATTTCTCAATTTTTCTTTTCTAAATTTTATTTTAGGTCACATAATTGTAAAGTTATTTTTGTTCCAGGAGGAATATTTCTCTCTTCTTTTAAGCCTTTTATAACTATGAGTCAAAATATGTTACCATTTGATAATTTTGAAATGAAAAGATTTAAATTTTTGAAAAGATTTAAATTTAAATTGATTAAATATTTTCAAGTATTAACATTTAATAAATCAAATGGAATTATCTTTTTATCAGACTATGCACGAGAAGTAATACTTAATAAAATAAAAACCTCAAAAAATAATGTTGTTATCCCACATGGGATTGAAATTCAAAAGAAAAATAATTACTTACAAAAAACAGATTATTTTGATATATTATATGTATCAGATTTTCTCCCATATAAACATCAATTTAATGTTGTGAAAGCAATTAAAGAATTGATAATCGAGGGATACAACATACAGTTAACACTCATTGGTCAAACTGATAACAAACAATTCAAAAAAATTAAGTCTTTGATAAATGAAAAAGATGATCTAAAAAAAAGAATTAAAATTGAAGGTAAAATAGATTTTTTCAATATTCCAAATTATTTTAAAAAATCATCACTTTTTTTATTTGCTTCAACTTGTGAGAACCTTCCATTTATTTTACTTGAAGCTATTTCATATGGAATGCCAGTTATTAGCTCTAATAAAAGACCTATGTGTGATATGTTATATGGAGAACAAATTTTTTTCAATAGCACTGATACTGATAGTATTAAAGAGATAATAAAAAATAATTTAGACTATCAAAAACTCCAAAAAATATCAAATGAGAATTACTTATTATCAAAAAAATACAACTGGACAAAAAATGTAAAAAATACTATACGTTTTATTAAATCTCAAGTTTAGTTTTTTGATGTTTCACCAAATTTAAATTCATTACAATCATATCTTGGCAGTTTAAGAACTTTCATTTTAAGATCTATCTCAGTTATATCTCTACTTTCTACATTAAATGCACAATGAAATTTTTCTAATAATAAAATTTTCTCTGTGTCTTCATTAAAACTTAAAAATCCACCATAAGGAAAACAAAATGTTTTAAAATTTAAACTTCCTAATTTCTTTGTAAGAAAATTATATGATGAATTTATTTCTATTTGTTGTTCTTCATATGATAATTTTGATAAAACTTTATGGGATACGGAATGATTTCCTATAATCATTCCATTATTTTTCATTTCTATTAAATTATCAATGCTCAAATAGAAAATATCAGTATTAATTTTTTTGTCTATGAATTTTTTAAACAACTTATCAATTACATATTCTCTATGTTCATAGCTTATAAAATAATTTAAAATTCTTTTTATTATTAAAGTATACTCGTTGTCTTTTTGTTTATGATATGTATACTTTTCAAATTCATGGAGCTTGTTATTGTCAAAAAGATTATAAATTTTTTCATCATCCAAATAGTTATAAATTTTTTTTGATTCCACTTTGGAAATCAAAATATGAATCCTATGAACATCTAAGATTTTTGATCTAGTAAATGGTAAAGTGGGGATATAAAAAATCCCCCACAAATTCCTCCTAATTAACTCTTTATAAACATAGTCATAATGACATCTCAGCCCATCATCAAAAGTTAAAATAACACCCTTACAAGTTTTTCCATTATTTACTGATTCTATAAAATCTTTTTTTTCTATGAAACCATATTCTTTTTCAAAAAAATCAAGTTGCCTTTTAAAATCTTCAAAATCAAGCCTGTAAAGTCCAGGAAAATTTTCATCTTTTGGGCTAACATAGTGATACATGATAGCTTTCATATAATTATAATGATTTAATTATTGGAAACTTTTCGTCAATTATTACTTTGTTATTAAGATAATTGTATATCCTTTCTTTTAAATCGTTATTTGCATCAACAATTGAGTCCTCATTAAAGTCACCTTTTCTATAAACTTTCTCAATAAAATCAAAGTTAATATTATTGTCAATATCCTTTACTTTATCAAAATTTATAATTAAATCAGCACAACACAATATAGAGTCTTTAATCAATCTATTACCAATTGAATGAATATTATCAAAAGGATAAATATTTGCTCTAATTTGATGAATTATACTACCAGTATCAATTCCCTTATCAATATGCATAAAAGTTGTGCCAATCAATGAGAAATCATTATTTACAATTGGCCAAAAATTTGTTCCAGAACCCCTATAATATGGAGAAAGACCAAGATGAATATTAATAAATTTTTTATTGAACGTATCTAAAAGCTTGGATTTAATTATTGAGCAACCAAATGAGATTAAAATATCTGGCTTTAAATCAGATATATAGCTAACCCACTCTTCTTTATTAATATCACCTCTTTTTATGAAAATACTATTAGAAACGTCTTCAATATTATTTAGATATAATTCAAAAAAATCTTTTTCAGCTTGATCTCTGTCAATCAGATGACCTTCCCTTAAAGAATTTTTTTTATCCTTTTTAATTACTTCCTTAATATCTCCATCTGATGATTCACAAAATGAATTTAAAACTTTAATTTTTGGATGATTTGAAAGGTATTTACAGAAAAATCTATGTCTTAGTTCATTTCCTGTCAGTAAAATAACTTTTTTCATAGATTATTTTTCAAAAATAAAGATAACAATAATCTTAATGAAGATTAATTAAAATTTACCCCTCTAACTTATTAATTAAAACCTTTGAGATGTTGAACCTATATATAAAGGTTTGATTCTTAGATAACCAAGAACTTTATTTATAGTACTAATCACTAAGGAAATAAATAATTTAAATTTTGAAACCCTTGCTCTTTTATCATTATCAATAGTTTTATTTGAATTATTTCTATAGCTAATTGGAAAATTTTGAATATTCTGTTTCTTAAAAACAACAACATTATTATAGAAATGAACATACTCAATATTTTTTGAGTACCAGTTTACATTTAATGTATTAAAATCAGAATGATTTGCGTTCATATAATCAACTATATTTTTTGAAAACTCTATGAATGTTCCTCTTCTTTTGGGACCACCCCCATACATATTTTGATATGAACTCTCAATATCTTCAACAATATAAACTCCACCATCCTTAACTTTAGGAAATAAAATTTTAAATGAATTAAGCTGTTGTTCCATTGTATGCCCTCCGTCATCAATAATTATGTCTAAATCTTCTACACTATCTGCAAATTCTTTTAAAAATTTTTTATCATTTTGAGATCCTATATAAATTTTAATATTATTGTCTTCAAGTTTTTTACAATCAGGGTTAATATCTATGCCATTTATTTCACCGTTTATGAAATATTTTTCCCACATTTTTAGACTTCCACCATATTGAACTCCTATTTCAAGTAGCCTAGGATTTTTACCCCTATACTTTTCTAAATAATGTTCATATATTTTAAAATAATTTTCCCATTTATGAATTGAAATTTCAATTTGATTAAATATCTCTTTTAAAGATTTATTATCTTTGCCAATATTCGACTTTTCCATCACTATCTGTTAGTTTAAAATTATTTTTTGTAAGCTCTTTTTTGATTGAAATATATTTATTACTAGATCTGTCAAAATGTATTTCAAAAATTAATTTATTAAATGAATTTAATCTAATTTCTTTTATTAATTCAACTTCACCACCTTCAATATCCATAATTAATGTATTGAAAATCAATCCAAACTGTCTCTCAAGATACTTTAAACTATATGATTTAATTGGACTATCATTTTTTTGTTCAATTAATTTACCACCTAAAAAATTTGTAGATTTTTCATAATAAAGATTTTTTTTATCACTTAATACTCCATTAATTAATTTGTATCCAGCTCTGTTTAATTCTTTATTTTCTAATAAGTAATTATACTTTAGATTATCTATTTCTAGAACTAAGTGACTTGATTTATCTACAAGCTTTCTATTAATTATATTAGAGATAACACCAATACAACCGCCAAGCTCTAAAACTGTATCATTTTTATCTAGATATTTATCAATTAGTTTTTTTTCAGAATCTTCATATTTTTCTAGAATGAAAGAATTGAATTTTGAGTTTAGATTAGCAAAAAAATAGTTGTCAATTTTTTTTGGACATTTTATTTCCAAATTATAAATCGAAAAAATATTATCATTTAAAACCTTATTTAATAAGTTTAATGAACTTTTTGGATATCTTAAAAAATTGAAGAAAAATAAAAAGGGGTGATAAATATATATTCTAAAAAAATGAAAATTAAAAAGACTATTTTTTTTTTTGGACAAACTCATTAATTTATGAATCAAAAATATATAAATATTATCGATATATTTGTATATACACATTTTTTTCATGAGTAATTTATTAATTACAGGAGGTACAGGTTCTTTTGGTAAGGCACTTATCAATAAGTATCTAAATCATGATAAATTTGCGGAAATTAGAATTTTTTCAAGAGATGAAAAGAAACAGGATGATCTTAGAAAATCTTTTAATTCAAATAAATTAAAATTTTATCTTGGTGATGTAAGAGATATATCTTCTCTAGATTCTGTCATTGAAGGTGTTGATTATATATTTCATGCAGCTGCACTGAAACAAGTCCCTTCCTGTGAATTCTTTCCTTTAGAAGCTGTAAAAACAAATATTCTAGGCACAAACAACGTCCTAAATATTGCAATGAAGAAAAAAGTTAAAAAAGTGGTAGTATTAAGTACTGATAAAGCGGCATATCCTATCAATGCAATGGGAATGACAAAAGCTTTAATGGAGAAAGTAATGATTTCTAATTCCAGACACCTAGGGTCATCAGAATCAATTTTTTGTGGAACCAGATATGGTAATGTAATGGCTTCAAGAGGTTCTGTAATCCCTTTATTTATTGAGCAAATTAAAGCAAATAAGGAGATTACTATCACAAATCCAGATATGACCAGATTTATGATGAATTTAGATAATGCAGTTGAATTAGTCTTGCATGCATTTAATAATGGAAATAACGGAGATATTTTTATTCAAAAGTCACCTGCTGCTTCTATAAAAACTTTAGCCGAGGCATTAATTCAGTTATACAAATCTAGCTCAAAAATTAAGTATATAGGAATTAGGCATGGAGAAAAAATGTATGAAACTCTTGTTACAAAGGAAGAAATGTTAAAAGCTAAAGATCAGGGTAAATACTTCAAAATATCTCCTGATGATAGAGATTTAAATTATGACCAATATTTTTCTTCAGGTTCAAATAAACCTTCTATTGATGAATATAACTCAAATAACACGAACCTACTAAGTGTTGATGAGATGAAAAATTTACTTATGGAACTTCCACAAGTAAAAACAGATTTAAATAATTAACTTTTTCTGTTGAGAATATTAATTTCAGGACATACCGGCTTTGTAGGTCAACATTTAATCAGAAGATTAAAGTGTCTTAAAATAAAACATGAAATTGGATTTTTAACTAAAAACAACTTTCAATCTAACGATATAGTAAATAAAATTTCTCCTGATGATATAATATTTCATTTTGCTGGAGTTAACAGAGACTCTAATGATGGTGAAGTTTATAAAAAAAATATTAAAATAAATGAATTACTTTATTCAGCACTTGATGAAATAAAATTTAAAGGAAAATTATTATTTACATCTTCAATACAAGAAACTTCTAATACACTATACGGGAAAGCAAAAAAGAATGCAAGATTAAAATTTAAAGAACAATCGAGCCTTCTAGGATACTCTTTTTTTGGTATTTTATCTCCTAATATTTTTGGCCCATTCTGCAGCCCTAACTACAACTCATTTATAGCAACTTTCTCTTCAATGTTAATCAATAATGAGACTCCAATTATTAATAATAATGCAAAAGTTTCTTTAATATATATTGGAGATTTTATTGATGAAATAATAAAAATTATCGATTCCAATAATAACATTGATTTAAATCCAGGATTAATAAATTCTTATTATGTAAGTGAAATTCTAGATAAGCTTAATATGTTTAATGACATATACATAAATAAAAGACAAATGCCTAATGTTAGTCATCACTTTGATCTATGTCTTTTTAATACATTTAGATCTTATATAGATATTAATAGTTTCTATCCAATTAAATATGAGGAATTTAAAGACAATAGGGGAACTTTCTCTGAATTGGCTAGAACCCATTCTGCTGGCCAAATATCTTACTCAATAACAAAAAAAGATGAAATAAGAGGTAACCATTTTCATACAAGAAAAATTGAACGTTTTTCAGTTATTAAAGGAAAGGCAAAAATTAAATTAAGAGAGATTCTTTCAACAGAAGTATCTGAGTTTATTATTACTGATAAACATCCATCTTATGTTGATATTCCAATTTGGTTTACTCATAATATTCAAAATATTGGTGATGAGGATCTTATAACAGTTTTTTGGATAAATGAGCATTATAAAGCTGATTCCTCCGACACCTATCTAGAAAATGTTTAATTTTAAAATTAATTATGAGTTCTAAAAAAATACATTTGTTAACTGTAGTAGGAACTAGACCAGAGATTATTCGTTTATCTAGTATAATAAATAGATTAAATACGTCAAAATCAATCAAACATACTTTAGTTCACACTGGGCAAAACTATGATTATAATTTAAATGAGGTCTTTTTTAAAGATCTCAAGATATCAAAACCTGACATATTTCTTGAAGCGGCATCTGATAGCCCATCTAAGACTATTGGACAGATTCTAATTAAAATTGACTCAGTTCTTGATGAACTAAGTCCAGATGCAATATTAATCTTAGGAGATACAAATAGTTGTCTGTCAGCAATTGCTGCTAAAAAGAAAAAAATTCCAATATTTCATTATGAAGCAGGAAATAGATGTTTTGATCAAAGGGTTCCTGAGGAAACAAATAGAAAAATTGTGGATCATATTGCGGATATTAATCTTACGTATAGTACTATTGCAAGAGATTATCTCTTAAATGAAGGACTTAAACCAGATAGAACCATAAAGATTGGATCACCAATGTATGAGGTTTTGAATTCACACAAAAAAGAAATTAATAATTCAAGTATTTTAAAAAATCTAAAGCTAGAGGCAGGAAAATATTTTTTAATTTCTTGTCATAGAGAAGAGAATGTGGATGATGATAAAAATTTCAATATGCTTATTGATTCTCTAAATAAATTGGCAAGCAAATATAAAATACCAATTATTTTTCCAATTCATCCTAGAACAAAAAAAATCTACATTAAAAGTAAACTAAAGGTTAATAAACTTGTTAGTTTTATTGATCCATTAGGCTTTATTGACTATAATAAACTTCAAATTGAATCTTTTGTAGTTCTTTCAGATAGTGGTACTATATTTGAAGAATCATCTATTCTAAACTTTAGAGCTCTAAATATCAGAGAATCTCATGAAAGACCTGAAGCTGTTGAAGAGACATCAGTGGTAGTTACTGGGCTAAAAATTGAAAGAATTTTGCAGGGAATCAAAATTCTTGAAAACCAAACTACGGGTAATAAGCGAAATATTAATTTAGTATCAGACTATGGGATTTCTAATGTATCTCTTAAAATTGAGAGAATTATCTTATCTCATATTGATTTTGTAAACAGAGTAGTTTGGCAAAAAGAATCTTAATTTATACAAATCATTTTTATCCAGAACAATTTAAAATAAATGAAGTTGTTGATTGGCTCTCAAAAGAAGATTTTCATATAAGGGTTATATCATGTATCCCAAATTATCCATCAGGTGAATTTTACAAAGGATATGGAATAAAATCTATTCTAGATGACTTTTATCAAAACAACGTACTAGTAAATAGAATGCCTCTTATTCCTAGGGGAAATGGAAATTTCATCATTCGTTTTTTCAATTATTTGTCCTACTTTTTATCCACATTTTTTTTTACTATTTATCTATTAATTTTTGTAAAAAAATATGATAAAATTTTAGTTCATCACACAAGTCCAATATTAATTGCAATTCACCCAATATTTTATGGTTTTTTCTATAAAGTAGAAAGATATTTATGGGACTTAGATGTTTGGCCAGACACATTGTCGGCACTTGGAATAATAAAGTCAAAAAATATTTTAAAATTAATTGAGTCCATAGTTAAATATATTTACAGATTTTATGACAAAATTTTAATTAGCTCTAAAGGGTTTAAAGGAATAATTAAGAATAGGTTTAAAGGAGAAATAATTTATTTTCCAAATTGGGCAGAATCCGCTATTGAAAAAAATATTCAGAATCCTAAAATTACGACCAACATTCCTTCAAATGAATTTATAATTATGTATACAGGAAACATCGGGTATGCACAAAATTTTGAGCTTTTAGCTAAGACAATTAAATATCTTAAAAATAAAAAAATTCATTGGGTATTTATAGGAGATGGTAGTTTCAAACAAAAATTTATAAAAACTTTAAAAAGCTTTAATGTTTATCATAAATGTAAATTTATAAACCAGGTGAATGTATCTGAAATACCTTCTTATGTATATAATTCAGACGCTTTATTCTTATCACTAAAAGCAAATAATCTGTTTTCTAAGACAGTACCTGCCAAGCTTCAGTCATATATGGCATTGGGAAAGCCAATCATAGCAAGCATTAGTGGTGAAGGAGCAGATTTGATAAAAAAATCAAATTCAGGTATTGTTGAAACAAATTCAAATTACATAGAATTAGCAAACTCTATTGATAAGTTTATGAGTTTAGATAATTCTAAAATCAAATCAATTGGTAATAATGGAAGACAATTTTACGAGAAAAATTTTCATAGTGAGCTCAGAAAGAATCAAATATTAAATCTTTTTAAATAAAAATACCATTTTCCCGTTTGGAGATTTTTTATTTTTCTAGAGAATTGATCCCATTTTTTCACCCATTCAATTTTATTTACTTCTTTAACGTCAAGCCAGTATTCGATTTTCATAAAGTTATGTTAGTTATAGTACTTGTTTATTCTTTTTTAAAGTAATAGATTTGTTAAAATAATGCAATTTTATGAGTGATTTACTTGACTTAAGTAATCTTGAGCTATCTTCAACAAGTTTAGCTCAGTTTTTAATTGGCTTTACGCTAACAATCGTTCTTTCAATTCTTTTAAAGCTAATATATGTCTCATATTCAAATTCGGTTTCAAATAAATTATTAATTGGTAATATTTTTCCTCTTTTTGGAGTTTCTATTTTTCTTATAGTAATAACTATCAAATCAAGTATAGTATTATCACTAGGTTTGGTTGGAGCTCTCTCAATTATAAGATTCAGAACAGCAATAAAAGAAGCCGAACAAATTGTTTATTTTTTAATACTGACTGGAATTGCCATTGCTACTGCTGCTGGATCCTATTTTTTCCCAATTATATTACTTCTCTTTGTTTTTATTTATAATTATTTTCAGAGAAATAATAAATCAAAAGCTATTTACTCTGTAAATGATCAGTTAGTAATAACAGCAGTAAAAATATCAAATAAAGTAATTGACGGAGTTGCTATTAAGTTAAGTGAAAGTGGAGTTAATGTTGAAGTTCAAAGTATAGTTAAAAAAGAAAATGAAACTGTAGTTGTACTCAAACTTTCAGATTTTGATTTAGAAAAGCTTAGTGTTGTTGAGGATTATCTAAAACTCAATAAAATAACTCAAAAAGAAATTCAATTTTTTTCATCAACTGAATGAAATATTTTAAAAAATCTAAAGTACTCCTTTCAAAATCATTTGTTTTATCATTTATACTATTGATCTTATCTCTGGGATATTCTCAGCGTGATATATTAAATAGATCACTAATTACAGTAAACTTAGGCTCAATCTATATAAAACTGTTGAATGAAAAAGCTGAATTAATAAATATATTCCAGGATAATAAAATAGAAACAATTTCTATTTCAATGTCTCCCAATAACTATGTAAGAATGCAGAAGGAACGATCACAGATGGTAAACAATTATATTTTTAAAGGTTCTCAGTGGGTAGGGCAGAATAATTACTATAAATCTAAAATACAAGATAGTTTAACTAATACTAACGCTGAAATTAGGTTGTTTGGCTTAAATCCAGACCATTTTAGAGATGTAAATGGGCATAGTTTTAGAATTAAATTTGATGGCGAAAAAGACTATGGTAACAAAAAAGTTAATTTTCTTAATCCCAGATCGCGAGACTTCATAACTGATCCTCTTATGAATATAATTTTTTCAAAATTATATAATGGCGTAGGTATTAAATACAAGCCTTACAGAGTTTTTCTAAACAAAGCTAATTATGGAATATTGTACAGAGAAGACTTTTTTGATAAGTACTTAATTGAAGAAAATAAGATGAGGGAATCTGTAATATTTGAGATAGTTAATGATTCACTTGAATTTAATTATACTGGAGAAAAAAATTCATTAGACCTTGTTGCATTCGAGATAGAGCAGTTATATAGATTAGACTATAAATCTTTTGTTGATAAAATAGACATTGAGAAACTTAAAGGAGTATTAAAACTAGGATTGTTAATCAATGACGAACATCCATTTAGTGATATAAACCTACATTGGTATTATAATCCAGTTACAAATCTTTTTGAACCTACGTTTCGTGAAGGGTTCATTAAGAAACTAGAGGATATTAACCAAGATAGAGTAATAGATAATAATTCAATTTTAAAAAGTTTTTACAACAATGAATTAAAAAAACAAGTTATATCTGAATTAAAGAATGAATTAAAACAAATAGAAGATATTATATATAATGATATAGACTACAATGAATTAAAAAATAAAATGGTTGGATTCTCTTATCATATTAATAAAAGAGAGGCTATACTTAAACATAATATTGATTTTATCAGAAATTATGATTTTGACTCTAAAACATATAATGATGTAGAAGTTCAAGAAATTGTAATTATTGAAGATACAATACTAAACGAAGATTTAGTTATTTATCCCAATCAAAAACTTGTTATTCAACCAGGTGTATCATTAATTTTAGATAATGCCTATTTAAAAGTTTTTGGAGGTTTTGAAGCTTTGGGGACTGAAAAGAATAAAATTCAAATTATTGGTGAAGGTAATCTTGGTACTATTTATTTTAATTCTGATCAAGACATAAAAATAGATTATGTATTATTTAAGAATCTTTCAAATAAACTTTCTAGATTTGACCAACCAGCTTCTATTACTTTTTACGAATCTAATTCGATTATAATTACTAATTCAGTATTTTCAAATAATCAAAGTGGAGATGATTTTCTTAATTTTTTTAGATGTAAAAATGTTATTGTCTTAAATTCTAAGTTTGAGGCAATTCTGAATGATGCAATAGATTCTGATTTTTCCAGTATGTTGATTTCAAATTCAATTTTTAATGGTATTGGAAATGATGCTGTAGATGGTTCTGGCAGTAAAATAAAAATTGATGGTTCTTACTTTTCAAATGTTCGAGATAAAGGAGTTAGCTCAGGTGAAAAGAGTATAGTTAATGTTACAAATAGCTCTTTTATTTCAAATGAAATTGGACTTGTTTCAAAAGATGCATCCAAACTTTATATTACAAATACTAAGTTATTAGATAACAAAATTGATTTTTCTTCATTTATCAAAAAAAAATATTTTGGACCTAGTGAGACTTATTTTTTAGATGTAGCAATAAATAATTACCTTATAGAAAATAATTCATTTATAAGAGGTATTGATTCAATAATATATTCTACAAATGTTGAATCAAAATTATATGGAAATTTATATGGGAAAGCTTCAGAATAAAAAATATAGATATGAAAGAAAGTTTATTATTAAAAATAATCTTTTTATCCCTTTTCTTTCAGATGTTTTGTCATCTGGATATTCACTGTCATTCCCTAATAGAAAAGTAAATAATATTTATTTAGATGATTATAATTTTTCTTCTATTAACCACAATTTCGATGGTCTATCAAAAAGAGAAAAATATAGAATTAGATGGTATGGGGATTCTTTTAATGTATCTGAAAAAACTCTTGAAATTAAATCCAAAAATGAATTTCTAAATACTAAAGATTATTTCAAAGTTGAACCATTACAGCTAAAGTCTATTGATAAAATAGATGATTTTTATCAAAACTTTAAAATGTCTTTATTTAAAATAAATAATAAACACAAACTTTTATTTTTAAATAAAAGACCTACTCTATTCAACTCTTACACAAGAATGTATTTTGAAAATAACATTAAAGGGGTTAGATTAACAATAGATAAAGATTTAATTTTTTATTCACCTATTACAAAGATAAATTTTGCTGAAAAAAGCATTATAGTTGAGATAAAATATAATAAAGAACTAAGCTTTACAAATAATTTAAAACACTTGTCATTTACTAGATACTCAAAATATGTTAAAGGAACTTCCCAAACTACTTTTTCTAATACTATTTATTAATAATTTGTACACTCAGTCAGAGAGTAAGAAAATTTTATTTGTAGGACATGCATTTGGATCTCACCAAGTTCCAGACAATAATATTGATCCTTTACTGTTAAAATTTCACAATGAAAACAATAAGATTTATGATGAACTTATACTAGGGGGAGACTTTATTTATGATTGTAGAAACAATGAAGAATTTGAAAATTTTTATAATTTTTTTAAAAGTAATAATGTAAATTTTGTGATTGGCAATCATGAAAATTGTGAACAAGTATTAAGTTTAAATGAAACCTTCAATAAGAGGGAAAACCATTATGAATTAGTTGGTAATAACTTAATCTTATTTTTGAATACATCAAAAGAAGATAACCAGGAAATTAATAATACTATTGAATATATTGATAAAATAATTGAAGAAGAATCTCCAAGTAATATAATTGTTTTTACCCACCAACTAATCTTTTCAGATTCTGACTGGCACATAAGAGTAAACTCCAGAAAATATTATGACTATGCTAATAAAGTTTATTTAGAAATTTTTAAAAAATATTATAAAAGAAAAGAACAATTTTATTTTATTGCTGGAGATATTGGAGCTTTTAAATATACTCCATTTGCATTTTATGATAAAGATTTAAACTTTAATTTTCTTGCTTCAGGCATTGGAAATGGAAACAATTCATTGGGTCTATTGATAGATATTGATACTAATGTGGATTTTAGATTTATTGATTTAAAAACATTAGTACTTTATGACCCAGGTAGATTCAGTAAAATTAAAGTTCAGATTTATCAACTACCCAAATTAATTCTCTCTATACTTAAAAAGAATTATCTATTTAGTTTATCAATAATAGTAACTCTTATATTGGTATATTTGTTTCAAAATAGATTAAAAAAAAATGATATACAATAAAAAAATTAGGAATACGTTTGCTGTCTCTTTTCTCATTATTTTTATTACAATATTCATTTTTCGCGCACCACTTAAAGTTTATGTTCGAGACCAAATTCCTGAGACTTTATATTTAAGAATAAGTTGGATTAAAAATATCCTTACAGGAAACGACTTTGGATTTTATAAATATGAAATTAGACTTGCAGATCAATTTAATACTATTGATGAATATATAAGAAATCAGGAATTTGAAATTTCAATTAAGTTAAAAAAAAATAATAATTTAAATGTATTTCAATTACCTCCTTTTTTTCCTGGAATAGGGATTGATGAAATAAACACCTCATATATCGATTTTTACAAAGGTGATTTAATTTATGCTACAAAAAATGGATCTTTTTTTTATGCAAAAATTAATGAAAATGTTTTGCATTTAAAGCCAATTAATAGCAACATATCAGATTTTCTAATAAAAAGATTTGAAGAAAAAAATGCATCAATTAATTATTTCAATCCTTTTACAATTTCTAAACTTGGAATCAAAGATATTCATGTAGATAATTCCATATTATATGTTTCATACATTGAATATGATAACCAGGGAGGTTATAATACAGGAATACTTAAGGCAGAAATTTCGGATTATCTTAATTTTAGTAAATTTTATAGTCCCAGAAACTTTATATCTTCATCTAATAGAGAATTCTATCCTGTTCAGTCAGGTGGTAGAATAGTAAATTATAAAAAAGACTCAATATTGTTTTCAGTTGGAGAATATAGAGATAGAATGAGCGCTCAAAATCCAGACACAGATAATGGTAAAATAATTGCCATAGATAAAAATAATTCTGGATCAAGAGTTCTCTCACTAGGACATAGAAATCCTCAAGGATTAGACTACTCAAAAAACTTTGACTATGTGATTTCAACTGAACATGGTCCAGCTGGTGGAGATGAAGTAAATCTGAATATAGACACAGAAAATATAAAAAATTTTGGATGGCCAATTTCTTCATATGGGATTCATTATTCAAATATTGCAGCAAGAACTGACTCTCATGGAGGAGACGTGGATCGAGTCATAAAAGATTCTCCTTTATATAAGAATCACTCAAAATATGGCTTTGTTGAACCATTAATATATTGGGAAATAAATCCTGCTGTATCTGAAATAAGAATTATTAATGAAGATAAAAATTATGGTGAATTTGTGTTGTCTTCTTTAGGAAATGGTTCTATTTCAAGACCTAACTCTCAATCTTTACTTCATTACAAATTCAATAAAAAAACCTATGAAACTGAGCTTCTAAATAAGATAAGTGTTAATGAAAGAGTTAGAGACATTGCATATGATAAAAATTCTAATATAATTTATTATGTTGGTGAATCATCTGGAGTTATTGGCTTTATTAATTTAAACTATTAGTAAAAAATGAAAAAAGTTTTAGTTACTGGTGGTGCAGGGTTTATAGGTTCTAATTTAATTAAAGAACTCAAAAAAAAAGATTATGAGGTTACATCAGTTGACAACTATTCAACTGGAGATATAAAAAATGAGATGCCTGGAGTTAACTACATTAATGATGACATTTTTAATATAACTATGCTTGATAATAACTTTGATATTTGTTTTCATCTGGCAGCTCAATCAAGAGTTCAGCCCTCATTTGAAAACCCGGAGGAATCATTAAGAGTTAATGTTCTTGGTACATCAAAAGTTATGGAATGGGCAAAAAAAAATAATATTAAAGTTGTTTATGCGGGATCTTCATCAAAACACCATACACCTTCTGATTCCCCCTACGCAATGTATAAGTTTCTTGGAGAAGAAGTATGTAAACTTTATAAAAAATCTTTTAATGTTAATGTCGAGATAGCAAGATTTTATAACGTCTATGGACCTGGAGAAAATATAGATGAAAAATATGGAAATGTTATTGGAATATGGACAGCAAAAATTGCTAAAGGTGAACCTTTGCCAATTGTTGGAGATGGAAAACAAAAAAGAGATTTTATACATGTAATCGATATAGTTGAAGGTTTACAAAAGATTGCTTTTTCCGATTTAAGTCATATTGATGCTTGGGAACTTGGAACAGGAGTTAATTATAGCATTAATAAAGTCTATGAATTTTTTAATAATAGATTTAATGTAGAATTTGAAAATATACCAGATCAACCTGGAAATTATAAAAAAACTCTAAGAGAGAATGACGATACTTTAAAATTATTAAATTGGACTCCTAAAGACAGATTAGAAGAGCATATTAATAATATAAAAATATGAAAAGAGTACTGATTACTGGTGGTGCAGGATTTATTGCACATCACATGATATATTATTTATTAAATAATACTAATTGGGATATTATTTCTCTTGATAGACTTGACTACAGTGGAAATCTTAATCGACTTGATAATATTTTATCTAACCTTGATAACAACAAAAAATCAAGAGTTAAGGTAGTATATCATGATTTAAAGTCTGAAATTAACCCCTGGATCAAAAAAGAAATAGGTGAAGTAGATATTATACTGCATTTAGCAGCTGGATCCCACGTAGATAGAAGTATAGATTATCCGATGGAGTTTGTGCTAGATAATGTGGTTGGCACAGCTAATATATTAGAATATGCAAGAATAATTAATCAGTCAAATAAATTAGAAAGGTTTATCTATTTTAGCACTGATGAGGTTTTCGGTCCAGCCCCTAAAGGTGTTGACTATAAAGAGAACGATAGGTATAATTCGACAAACCCATATAGTGCTACAAAAGCAGGGGGTGAAGAGCTAGCTGTAGCTTATGAAAACACCTATAAATTGCCTATTTATATAACGCATACAATGAATGTATTTGGTGAAAGACAACATCCAGAGAAATTTATTCCAATGTGTATTAAAAAGATTAGAGATGGGGAATTAGTAACTATTCATTCAGATAAATCAAAGAAAATTCCAGGATCACGTCACTATATTCATGCTGAAGATGTTGCTGAAGCTATATATTTTATTCTCAAAAATAAACTAGATGACGAAATAGATTTTGGAGGAGCTAAATGTCCAAAATTTAATATTGTAGGCTCTGAGGAGTTGGACAATTTAGAGCTAGCCAAAATAATAGCTGCATCTCAAGGAAAAAAGCTAAAATATGAAATGGTTGATTTCCATTCTTCAAGACCTGGTCATGATCTTAGATATTCACTTTCCGGAGAAAAAATGAAAAATTTAGGATGGCAGCCATCAATTAAATTAACAGAAAGGATAAAACAAGTTGTTGAGTGGTCGCTCAATAACCAAAATTGGATAGAATTATAAACATTAATATCTCTTGTATATTATAATAAATAGTTTAATTTTGCTGTTCAAAATTTAACAATGTACGCTGTAGTTGAGATACAAGGTAGCCAGTTTAAGGTTTCAAAAGACCAAAAGCTTTATGTAAACAGAATTGATGCAAAAGAAGGCTCAAAAGTTTCTTTTGATAATGTCTTGCTTCTTGATGATGGAAAAAAAGTTCAGGTTGGTAAGCCCAGTCTTTCTGGGACATCTGTTGAAGCTAAAGTTATCGCTCACAAGAAAGATGATAAGGTTATTGTTTTTAAAAAGAAAAGACGTAAAGGATATAAAGTGAAAAATGGGCATAGACAAGCAATAACTGAAATTATCATTCAAGGCATAAGTGAGAAAAAAGCTTCTCCAAAAAAAGAAGTGGAAACCGCAAAGAAAACAACAGCTGCAAAGAAAACAACAGCTTCAAAGAAAACAACAGCTTCAAAAAAATAATTAGCTATGGCACATAAAAAAGGAGTTGGTAGTTCAAAAAATGGCAGAGAATCAGAGTCGAAACGACTTGGGGTAAAAATATTTGGCGGACAATTTGCTCAGGCTGGTAATATACTTGTAAGGCAAAGAGGAACTGTCCATAACCCAGGAGAAAATGTTTACCTTGGAAAGGATCATACACTTCACGCTAAAGTTGACGGTATTGTTACCTTCAAAAAGAAATCAAACAATAAATCTTTTGTTTCAATAGAGCCAGTTAAGGCTTAATATCTAT
>MDTB01065986.1_pt1 | contig 36449 bp, 30 predicted proteins | sample 811161 | NCBI WGS metagenome assembly MDTB01 (sample SAMN05326650, study PRJNA326480) | marine metagenome | isolation source: seawater | place: Mediterranean Sea | collected 2009 | reverse complement strand
TTTTATTTTTGTTTTTAATGCTATCAATAACACTATTAATGACATTTAGAGTATCATCATAATCAACCCATACAGGTTCATCATTATCTATTAAAAAAAAGGGCAAAGACAGATTGAATAAATCAATTTGATTAATTCTTAAATTATTTGAAGCACCTACATATAAATCATCAATTGAAACATTTGTTTGAGCCATTATACTGTAGGATTCATCATTAATATTGAATTTTTCAATATAATCAATATCTGAAAACTCATTTTTAATATCTCTTAATTCATTCTTGTATAAATCAAATCTTTGACTAACATTAAAAACATTATCTATAATATTTTCATAATTTTCAATTCTATAGTCAATACTAATATCTATATTTTTCAAAACAATTAAAATATCATCAATTACGTTTATACATCTAGCATATTCATCATCGGACAAATAACTTAAATTAATTATTGAGTAATCTAATATTTTATTAATTAATTCTAGCCTTCCTTCAAGTGATGACATTTTACCTTCCATGCTTTTATAATTATAATCAACTAAAAACTCTATTCCATTCCTAATCTCTCTGAGCTTAAAAGAAGGACGCCAATCTCTGTATCTTATATTTTCATATAGATATAATTCCTTAACTATAAAACGATATAATTGATCATATTGAAACTTATTATATGCAATTAATTTTTCAGGATTTATTTGACTCAATTCGAAATAAAAACGATTTAAATCTGATAAATATTTATCATTTGATTTATAATCATTTAATTTATACGAATCATCATATTGGTCCAAATTTCTTTGGGTAGATTTAACTGGATTATTCCTATAGTACCAAACTATAAAAGCTTCTGATAAAGATTCGAAAGAAACATTACTTTTAGAATTACAGGAAAAAAAAATAAAAAAAATAAAAAAAAATATTTTCATTTATACCTAAGATTACCTTTCCAGTTCATCTTGTTTCTAAGTGTGTTATAATAATCATCATTAAATTTAATAATGTTGGCTATATAATTAGACTTACTAATAAAAACTTCTGAATCATTCGATATAATTTTTTGTTTTTGACCATCCACAGTCAATGATACTTTTTTATTAAATGAGTTTTTATCAAAACTAATTTTAATTAACTCTTCAGATGAAATAATAAGAGGGCGCATAGATAATGTATGAGAACATATTGGCGTTATGGCAAACAAACTTAAGGTAGGATATATAATAGGTCCGCCAGCAGACAAAGAGTATGCAGTGGAACCTGTTGGAGTAGAAAAAATAATTCCATCAGATTCATAACTATTTGCATATTTATTGGAAATATCAAGATTAACCTTAATAGTCCTAACTGAATCTACCCTATTAATAACTAGTTCATTAATAGCATGCAAAATAGTATCTTCAGTTTCAACTTTTAGAAGCATCCTTTCTTCTACAAAATATTTATTTGATATTAAATCTAATATTTTATCTTTATAATTTTCTGTACTACATTCAGCTAGAAAACCTAGTCCGCCTATATGTAACCCTAGAATAGGCTTATTAAATTCAATAAATTTTCTTATAGTCGATATTATCGTACCATCACCTCCTATAGATATTATAATATCACAATTATTCGATATATATTTAAAATCCTTAATTATTTCTAAAGAACTAATACGCGAAAAATCTATATCTTTATCTTCAAGAATATAAAAAGTAATGTTTTTAGAGGAGAGGAAAACCCCTAAATCTCTTAAAATAGGGTAGGTGTCTTTCTTATTAAAATTTCCTGATATTCCAATTATCATTTAATATATCTTTTTAATTATTAATTTGTTTTTTTCTTTACAGCTCCAAGCATAGTAGACAATAAAAATTGTAGTGCTGATTCCAACGAAACTAAAGAAAATATGATGAAGAGTGTTATCAGCAATAAATAAAGTAGACCCTTGAACAAAAGTTATAACAATTAAGCTAGCACTTTTCTATAATATTATAGAAAATTTTGTTCATTAGGTTTAAAAAACTAATTAATTTTTAGCTATTTATTTTTTTTCTTATGTCTATTTGCTCTCAAACGCTTTTTCCTTTTATGAGTATTCATTTTGGTGCGTTTTCTTTTTTTACCACAAGGCATAAATTAGAACCCTCTTAATATTGCATTGTTAACAGAATCTTTTAATAATTTTGAAACTTTAAAACTTGGAATATATCTTAAATTTAACTTAACAACCTCATTATTTGATGGATTTCTTGCTTCTCTAGCTTTTCTTTCTTTGACAAAAAAGCTTCCAAAACCCCTAATATCTATACGCTCACCTTTTTTCAATGCATCTGAAAAGGAGCTAATAATACCCTCAAAAACGACTTCAGTCTCTACCTTTGTTAAGCCTGTTTTTTCAGAGACACTGCTAATTATATCTGATTTTGTCATAATTAAACCTTTTGTTTAAAGCGAATAATATAATACATAGTAACTAATTCTTCTAGATATACTTTAAATTAATTTTTTACCCATATTTTAAGTTTCTGACCAACAAATATCACATCTCTCCTTAAACCGTTCCATTTTTTAACATTTCTAACTGATGTTTTATATTTTTCAGCAATTTCACTCAAACTGTCACCTCTTCTAACTGTATAATATATTTTTTTAGATGAAGACTTTATTGACTTCTGATATTCAGCATAAGCTTTAGTAGGAATCTTTAGGACCTTGTTAGGCCTAATATAACTTGCATCAGACAGTTTATTAATATTCACTATATCACTTATCTTAGCATTATACTTCCTTGAAATCAGCCACAAACTCTCTCCTTGCCTAACTTTATGATCCCTAAACACAACTTCATCTATTACAGGCGCCTCAACCAATGCAAAAAGTGAATCGAAATCCTTAGAAATATTAATAGGAACTCTAAGGCTATATACTTTTCCATCCTTTAAAGGTGGAATAGTTGCTTGTTTTAATTCAGGATTAATTTTTTGCAACTCATTAATACTAACAGAAGCACAATTAGCAATAGTTTTTAGTTTAACACCACCTTTATTGATTTTTTTAATATTCCATTCAAAATCTTTCTCTGAATTAACTGTAAATCCATATTTATCAGGATTATTTGATATATATATAGCTGCCATAATATTTGGTATGTAGCTTCTAGTCTGAGATGGCAAACTATGTAAATCCCAATAATTTCTACTATTATGACGCCTAATAGCTTTCCTTACCCTTCCGCTACCGCAATTATATGCAGCCAAAGCTAAATACCAATCTCCAAATTCGGAATACAAATCCTTTAAATACTTTGATGCAGCATATGTTGATTTACTATAATCCCTTCTTTCATCAATCCACCAATTTTTTTCTAAACCATACATTTTTCCAGTAGAGGATATAAATTGCCAAACGCCTGATGCATGCGCATAAGAATATGCTTTTGGATTTAAACCACTTTCAATCATCGCCAAATAAAATAACTCAGGAGGTACTTCTTCCTCTTGAAGAATAGGAAGTATGATTTTTTTATATTTATCAGATCTATTGAGCCATTTCGACATACTTTTACGTCCATCTTTTTGAAAAAATCTGATAATACTTGCAACTTTCCTATTATATGTTATTGGGATATGCCCTGAAATTAATTCAACTGTTTCATCAACATATTCTAAGTCTTCTAGTGTCTGACTATAAATATATTTATCTAGTCTATCCCTTAACAATGAAACAGATAAGCCCGTCTCAATCTTATCTATTGTAACACTTTCCTTTTCATAGTAATCTATTGATGCAGTCAATAATCTGTTCATTTCCAATTCTTGAAACTCATCTTTTGTTTTAAATGCATCTAAGTTACTCAGCGACTCAAATAGAAGATCAAATTGATACTTAGCTTCTATTGTATCTCCAGTTAAATCTGCTATAATTGACTCTGCTAATAAAAATTTTGATTCATATATCTGCAATTCAAATAAATCTTCCACATCAAGAGAATCACGATATGAATAAATATCTTTTATTGATAAATTTGATGGTAGTTTTGCATTCAAATTGTAACTGCTATCTTTATTAGCAACAAACAAACATATCAAAGATAACATCCAAAAATTATTTTTGAAATTCATCTAATAACCTCTGCACCAAAATAATCTTGCAAAACTTCTGGAACTTTTACGCTACCGTCTTTTTGTTGATAATGCTCTAATATAGCAACAGTTAGTCTAGGAGTTGCTAATCCAGAGCCATTTACAGTATGAACAAATTCTAAATTCTGAGTGCTATTATTTCTATATCGAATATTTCCTCTTCTTGCCTGGAAAGATTCAAAATTACTACAACTAGAAACCTCTAAAAACTTTTTTTCTGCAGGAGACCAAACCTCAATATCGTAGCATTTTGAAGCAGAAAAAGATAAATCACTAGAATTAAGCTCAACAATACGATAATGCAATCCTAATAACTTTAATATTTTTTCTGCATCAGACAATAATAATTGCAACTCATCATATGAATTACTAGGCTTAACAAATTTCATCAATTCAACTTTATTAAATTGATGAACTCTTAATAATCCCTTGGTATCTTTACCATAACTACCCGCCTCACGTCTAAAACATGCTGAATATGCCACAAATTTTGAAGGAAGATCTTCTTCAGACAAAACCTCATCTCTATAAAAACTAGTTATAGGAACTTCTGCAGTTGAAATACAATACAATTTATCTTTATCTATATAATACATATCATCCTTAAACTTTGGCAATTGACCTGTAGTAAGAGTAGTCTTTTCATTGGCAAGGAATGGTGGAAAAAGCTCTATATAACCATTATTAACATGGTTATCTATCATAAAAGATATAATTGAACGTTCAAACTTTGCTCCTAATCCTACAAACAAAGGAAATCCTGAGCCTGATATCTTAGATCCTCGTTTCATATCAAGCATATTTAATTTTTTCATAATTTGAAAATGATCTTTTATTTCAAAATCAAAAGATGGTTTTTGGCCATTTTCACTGATAACTACATTATCTTCCTCAGTTTTGCCAATCGGAACATTTTTATTAACTATATTCGGTATAAAAAGCAATCTATTATTAATATCATGAATCAGAGATTCAATATTACTATCAATGTCTTTAATTTGAATAGAGACTTCTTTCATTGATGAAATTTCATCATCACAATTAATTTTATCAGCTTTAAGCTTAGCAATTTCTTTAGACGTAGAATTTCTGATAGACTTAAGGTCGTCGCATTTTTTAACTAATGTCCTCCATTCTGAGTCTTTGTCCAACAATTCATCTAAATCAAAAGAAACTTTTTTTGATTTTAGAGTTTCCTGAACTAGTTCTTTGTTTTCTCTTATAAATTTTAAAGATATCATATCTATTAATAACTAATGTTATATAATACAGCAATTTGACAATCTATAAAACTAGGATTATCATATAATTCAACACTTTCAATTTTCTTCAAATTAAAAATATAATTTAAAGGACCAATACTCGATTTTATTTTTTTATCAAACTTCAAGCTATAATTAATTCTTTTTTTAAGATTCTCTGATTCAAGAAAATTTAAACCCTCAACATATTCAGGATTACCCATAACTGTATGCTGTACCTCAAATATAATATTTAAATCATTTTGTCCCTCAAAAAAAATATTCAAAAGAATATCCTCTGAGTCGCCTCTAGACCAAAAACCTATAGGATACCCATTATGAAAGGGCTCATTAATAGGATGGTTATGTGTATAAACCTGTGGCTCTATCTTGCTATACTCCATTTTAAATAGAAATTTATCATACAACAATCTAGAAAAACCTGCCTGTATTCCAAACCAATTATGATGATTAGATTTAAATGTGCTATATGGAGCCCATTCATCTATAATAAATGCAGCATAATAACGACTATTATTATGTAAATAATCTAAATCAAAACCCATTTGAAGATTATCAGTATCACCTAATGAATGTTGAGCGGACCAAAAAGGCATTGTAGGAACCAAATACAATAATGACAAACTATGCCCAATTATTACTTGCTCATAAAGTCCAATTCTAAAGTTTTCATTAATATTATAATCCAATCTATGATTAACTACATATCTTGGAATTCTTTGTACAAGGGCTGAATTAGGTATATCATTACTTAAATCATTATCTTCATATCCAACATATTGAAACATTTCGGAGTTTAAATCTCCAGCTGTTAAGATAACATTTAGTTTTTGCAACTTTAACCTTACTTGAGTCTGAGCAAATCCTGGAGACTGATTTGATAGACTTAAGTTCCCACTCGTGAATGGACCTAACCTAGATCTAAATTTTCCAATAAGAATATCCGCCCATGGAGTTATAACTGCAAATGCACCTTCTGCTTCATCAAAATCAATCCCATTTTTGGGCTCTCTAGTATTAGTATAAAATTCAAAGGAATTATCTGGATTATATGGGAACATTAACAAATTTTTTGGTGCATAATTATCATCAAATCCGTAAGCTGAGTGTTTGTGAAAACGCCCCCAACCTTGAAAAGTTATATTAATATTTGAAAAAGGTACACCAATTGTTTTTTTAAAATCCATTTGAATACCTGGTGAAATCCAAAATAAATCAGAATTACTATATTCCGGAAAAATTTCAAATGATGCATTACTAAATCTTACAGCAAAAACTGGGTTAATTTCTAAATCATCGAATTCAAAAATACTATGATAATTATTTTGCTTTGAACCTAAATGTGGGAATAAGTATAAAGTGTTATCTATTTCTAATGAATTAATTACTTCAATTTCATTTTTAAAATTGTAAGACTCTGAATAATCAAAAATAAATTCATAACCAAACAATGGGCTCAGAATCATAAGAAAAAATAATTTATTTTTTTTCATATTTTTAAACATTATTTCACAAAAATAATTTTTTTCACTAAAAAGTAGGTTGAAATTAATTTAACCATAATCAGTATCATAATAAAAAAAGCAATCATGTTTATATCTAAATCAACGTTCTTTAAAAAAAAGGCTGATCCAATAAATATTAACAAAATTTGAACTAACATAATCTTAAAATAGTGAAACATTGTTTTACGTAGGCCTTTACTAAGCACAATCCAATGAATTATAGCATTAAAAAATTGACATAACCCAATAACAATAAAATAAATATTAATTTCAAAACTTTGCCATGGATTATACTTTCCTTCATAGACTAAATCATTAATAATTTCTCCAAAAAACAAAAAAAACAATGATACTACAATAGGTATAATTGATATTGATTTTATAAATTTATTAACATTTAGATTGTTACGTTTTGACAATTCTGGAAATATAACATACCCAATAGCACTTCCAAGCATAGAGTATACTGTAATACAAACAAATCCTAATGCTGTATATATACCTAAAACTTGATTATCATAAAGAATAGGAATAATCCATTTATCGATTGTCATGAGAATAAGATTTAAGATACCTATAATAAAAAAAATAAATCCTGTTCTATATAGTTCGAAAAAATCATAAAAATTTCTAATACTTTTATATTTAGGCTTAGATATAAAATAATAAAAAATATATAGGATAGATGGGACAAACATTGCAAAAGACAGCAATTTTACAGATAAACTCTCAGATACAATATTGCTAAAATTTAAACCAACTAAGATAAATACAAAGAATATTACTTTGTGTCCACTTGAAATAAATTGAGCTAAAAAATAATAGTCTTTTAATCTAAAATAAGATGTTAAAAACAAATTCAAAGCTCCAAATACTGTGCCAATATATATATATATTAAATACTCGTTAATACTATAAATATATGTAAATAAAAAAGACACAAGAAAACTAACAACAATTATAAACAATAATAAATAATGAATGACACCTTCAGTATCTCGTGTAGCATACCTTTTTGTATATGCTTTTTCAAAACCAGCTAAAGAAATGATAGAAAGTAACGGTATCATAGATTTAACTAATGCAAACAAACCAAAAGAATCAAAAGACATTTTTTTTGCTAAAATTATAGTACAAATAAAAGAACAAAGCATCGACAATGCCATTATAAAAAAAGTTTTCCCAATATAATTATATATATTTACCATTCATTAATTATTTTATCATATAATCTGTATGATAGTGTTTCTATTTTTTGGATAGCCATCTAATTTAAATTGATAAAACTCTCAGTACTTTTATTAATTGAATCTATTAAATTATATTTTGGCTTATAGCCTAAATCTTCTATTTTTTTTGTATCCAAGGATGTATTAGAGCAAAACTTTTTAACTCTATTAGAACTCATGTTATTCTTTTTATTTATGATGAAGGAAATAAAATCGAAGAATAATCCAATACCATATGCAATAACATATGGTATTTTGATAATTTTCTTTTTTACTATTTTTGAGATTACCTCAATAAGTTTATTTATGCTATAATGTGGAAAATCTGCATAATTAAATACTATATGTGAATCTGCACTAGAGCTTTGAACATATAATGTGAAGTCGACAAGATTTTCTACATAACAAACCGTTTTAATATTGTCACCCCTTCCAACCATGATAAACTTACCTTTCGATATATAATCTATCATTCTATTCATATTACTTTTTGAGCCCTTTCCATAAACAGCGCTAGGCCTTATAATAATTAATCTTCTAGCACTATTTTTACCAACCCAATCACTAAGTTCTGACTCTGCCAAAACTTTACTTTTACCATAGTGATTTTGAGGATTTAAATTACTCTTCTCTTCTGAACAATTTGTAAAATTATTTCCATATACAGCAGCACTGCTATAAAAAATAATATTATTAATTAAAGTTCTATTACAATATTTAATAATATTTTTCATACCTTTATAATTAGTGTCATAGTAAATCTGTGAATCATTTATATCATCCCTATGCTCTGCAGCTAGTATATAGACTAAATCTATCTTATGCGATAAAGAATCAAAGCTTTTAGGTTTTTTGACATTTCCTATTACAGTTTGTAGATTTTCATGATATATACTTGACGGCTCTTTGTCAAAATTAATAATTTCATTTTTATCTTCTAGCAATCTTTTAATTAAATACGAACCAATAAATCCACTACCACCAATAACTAATATTCTTTTTTTTTCAATCATCTCAAATACTTATACCCCCAAAGCCTAAATTTTTCAGGTAGTAATCTAAAAATTATTGCTGCAATTTTGAGCATATTTAATTTAATGGACATAGTATTATATGAATATCTTGCAATTATCTGCCTCTTTATTGCAGAAAATCTAGACCTTCTTTTTTGTCTACCCTGAGTCCTAAAATACAATAATGGTTTCTGAATATTTGAAATACCTACTCTATATTTCAAAGCTCTGCCCCACAACTCTAGGTCTTGATCTGTATAAAACTTCTCATTATAAAATCCAATTTTATTAAATACAGACATTCTAAAAACTACAGTAGGATGAATTAAAGGATTCTTATAGTGAAAGTACTCTACAATTCTAGATTTTTCTATAGGCCTTCTATTAATAAAATATTTTCTTTCAATGGTATTTTTATCAAACTCTTTTGCCCAGCTACCTAATATATCTACATCAATATTTTTTTCTAGGTATGAAACTTGTTCTTCTAATCTTGTTTTAAAAGCAATATCATCAGAATCCATCCTAGCATAATACTTAGTAGTAGTTTGATAAATAGACTGATTTAAGGCATATGGAAGTCCTTTTTTATTAAGAACTATAATTTCAAACAAAGACCTATAATTATTTTTGTACTTTTTAATTATCCTCGTTAAATCATCTGATATAGGGCCATCTTGAATTAAATGTATTTTAAGCGGTTGAAAAGTTTGCTTTACTATAGAATCAACAGACTCTACAAAATACCTAGGATTCGTTTTATTATAAAAAGGGATACCTACAGTAATCAAATTATTTTTTTGTTCATCCATTCTTTTAATTCATATTCTTTTTTATCATATTAGAAACTTCAATTATATAATGTTTTCTTAATCCTGAGTGACAAGAATCTATTGATATACAAGTTCCATCAGGGCTCCACCTTGGATGCAAGTCACATCTATTAAAACCTGAATATTTTAAAGGAGAAAAGAACTCGCCGACTTTAATTGCTTTTTTAGAAACAGTATCGTAGATATTTAAGTGAATATAACGATTTCTATCTGGATAAGAATCATAAACTATGAATCTGTTATTTGGACATAGAGAAGGATGCCCATCTCCATTATGATTCATGCTATCCTGACTTTTTATTTCAATTGATTTGGAACCTGAAATTTGAATTAAATAATAACCTTGGTTCTTTACTTTTTTACCTAGATATACAAGTATTTGATTAGCACTTAACCAACAATAATGAGAAACAATTTCTCCAGAAAATATTCTTCTCAAATTATTTCCTTTAGTACAAAACCAATATAGCTCAGATATGGAATTACTACCTTTATTTCGATAAATAAATATAATAGCATCATCAAATGGAGACGCATTTATATGATTTATTTCACAATTATCAGTATTATCTTTAATCATACTCAATTTATGAATTTTTCTCTTATCTAAATGAAATTTCAAATCTTTACTATCAATATCATAGGCTAATATTCCATCAATATTTTTTATATAATATCCTTTTTTTTGCAAATCATAGCCATAATCTTTATTAAGGAGATCTAAATGATTATAGTCTAGACAAAATATATTTCTACCTTTTGCTTCTTGAAATGGATAGGGGAAATATTTTTTAGTATCACTTTCAATATTGTAAACTGAAGATACAAGTTGATTATCACGCATACAGTTAAATATTATTTCTTTATTATTTAACCACATCGCACGAATACCTTGTTGATAATTAAATACTAAGGTAGTAATAACATCTTTTTTAAAAACATACCTATTATCAGTTTTTTCAAATAGTTTTAATAAAAGAGTGCTATCTTTTACTACATTTAATATTAAAAACTTCATGTTATTTGACCATGGAGTATGGTCATAATAGCCAAAAAAACTAACCTGATTTAAAACTGATTCTGAAATTGAAGCTAATGAATTAATCTTAAATTTGTAATCTTTCCTATATATCAAATAATTTATACTTTGGTATAAGTATTTAATATAATAATGTAAAAAGGGTGAAAACTTTGTCAGCCTTGATAAGTACCTTTCAAAAAAACTATAATTACTCATTTAAAATAACATCTCAATTTCACAACAAATTTTGCCCCAAAAAAGCAAGCAAAATAAATAAGGAACGATTTAATATTTTTATTAGTTTTAAAAGCTTCTAAATAATATTTTCTTGCCAACTTTGAATTATTAATTTTAATAGCTTGAGATCCTAGAAAAAAACTCTGAACAGATAGCCTTTGTGTTCTTTCTTTTTTGGTAAGCCTAATTTCTATATCCTTAGCGTACTTACTATCTAATAAATCATTCGCCTTAACATAACTATAAACATTGCTTGAAATTCTATTTATATTATTTCTATAATATTGCTTAACTAGAGGCTCTGACACAAAATCAACTTTCCATTTTTTACTTAATCTAATCCACAAATCATATTCTTCTCTTGCTATAAAAAGATTATCAAAATATTGTTTTTTTTCTAAACATTCAAGTAAAGCTACTTTACGCACAACAACAGATGGCGTTGCGCCAATATAATTATTAATTAACATATCCTTATATATTCTTCCTTTTAATATAGGTTTAGTATTGTAAGATATATTATAATTTTCAAAAAACAATGTTGTTCCACTATAAACAAACCCAACATTCTTATCATCAAATAACTTTACTTGTTTTTCTAGTTTTGATGCTAACCATATATCATCATCATCTAAAAAAGCAATTAAATCTCCATTAGAATAGTTAATACCAACATTTCTACTTTGAGCTGCATATAATTTTTTTTTATTACAAATATATTTTATTTTTTTATTTTTTAAGCCTAGTATGAAATCTTTTGTACCATCATTAGAAAGATCATCAACAATGATAACCTCAAAATGATTATAACTTTGATTTAAAACACTGTTTATAGCATCCTTAAGAAGATCTTTTCTGTTATATGTTGGGATAATAACGCTAACTAACATATTAAAAGAAATCTCCAAAAATTGTTTTAAATGGATAATATGCATCTTTAAAATAAACCCATGTTAAAATAATAAAACACCATGCAGCAATACAAATCTGAGCAAATAACTTCTGTTTTCTATTTATTATTTTTTGATACATAATTGGTATTAATAATATTTCTAAAATCCTAAAAAACATATTTATTCTAGTTATAAATAAACCAAAAAAGCCAAAAACTAAATAAATAATAATTCCTATAAAGTAAATCGAAAATAATTTTGAAAAATTATTATCTTCTGATAATTCTGGGTAGAAATATATCATCGGAATAAGCAATAAGAATCTTTGTAAAACCTGTGTGAATTGGTGATCATATAAAAACAGTTTTATATATGTATAAAGGTTTGGAATAATTCCTTCAAATTTTATTGCTATAAATGTAAAAATACTTTCCCCTATACCTGTCTGCCATATTAAAAGAGAAGCTACTACTATAATAATTAATTGAAATCTACTATTAAATCTTATAAATGATATAAAATACGAAAACAATATCAAAAATCCAGATGAATGAATTAATGAAGCAATTGAAGAAATAAATAATATTTTTAAAAAATCTCTTCTGAATATATAGCGTGTCGAATAAATAAAAATTGCCATTACAACACCTTGCCTTATAGTATTAAAAAAATAATGGTGATAAAAAATACAATAAAGTATAAAAGCACTCATGATATAATGACTTGATTCTTTTTTTATGCCTACAAAAAAAAACATTGAAGTCAAAAATGCCCAAAAAGAAAAGTGAAAAATAGGATTATCGAAGATATGCTTTAAAGTTGCAGAAACATATAAAAATAAAGGCTCAAAATATTGATTGCTAAAAATATAAGAAGGATTTAAAGTCAGCGGTTTTACCGATTTAAAAAATTCATAATAAACATAGTAATCTGTGCCAATATTATATCTTATAGAAGCCATTACGAATAGGCAAAATAAAACAATAAATAAAATAGTTGGACTATTTTCTATATTAGAATAAAAAACTGATAAAATTAATAAAAATAAAATTAACAGACCTACTATATGGTACAAAAATACTCCCTTTGATTTTAAACTATTCTATTAAAATATCAATTGAACCTAGCGCAAAAAAAATGATTTAATTAATCGTCATTTGATTGAATTTCTTTTTTTATAATAAGGATTATACACGAAAAAATAAAAGACATAAAAATGGATAAAATTACTATGAGCAGTCTTTGAGGTTTTTGCTGATCGTAAGCAGGTTCCCCTGAATCTAAAATAGCTATTACAGGAATTTTGTTGAGTTCATTAATTTTAGCCATTTCATATTGCTGTCTTAGAGTAATATAGACTTGCTGATTAACTTCCATATTACGCATTAAACGACCTCTAAGAAGTTGAAGTTCGGGGCTATCTATAGCAAATGGATGCTTTTCACTAAAGTTTTTCAATTCTTCTTCTGATTCAGATAATTCTTTTTTAGAGTCTCTTAATCTTTGCTCTATAAATTTACGATGCTCAGATGTATGCAAAATCACTGATTCACTAATATATTCTTTAATATACTCAGCTATATAATTTGATATATCTGCTGCTAATTGAGGTTCTTCCATTAAAATAGTAATTACAATCAAGCCTGACTGCTGTTCTTTAACCAGCATCTGATCACTAAGTTTATCTATTGCTAAATCCATAAATTTTGATTCCAAATCAAAAAAACCATCATTACTTTTTAAATTAAACAATTTCGTAAAACTAAATTTATTTGAATCATTAATCCCCCAATAAGAAATCAAATCAATAGAGTCATGTTCATTAGTTTTCCATTGATTTTCAATAACTGATTTTTTTAAAACTCTGCTATTAACAATATCAGGAATATAAAATGAAGGTTTATCATTATCAAAATTACTCAAATTTATATCTACACCATATTGAGATACAAGCCCTTGCAATCCACCAATAGATTGAGATTTATTTATACTATCTCCTATTGGATTTATTGATATATATGATTGGTAATAAGGTGTGGCTAAAAATAAATATAGAAGAGATATAAAAAATCCACCTATAGTTGAATAAATAATTATTCTCTTACCCTGCTTAAGAGTTTTTGAAATTTCAGTAATATCTATTTCTTTTCTTTTATTCATTTTTTCTAAAAAAACATTCCCAAAACTAACAATAATTAAAATCAATCACCATGAAGAACAGCTATGCTTAGCAAAATACTTAATGTAGATGCCACTCCCTGTGTTATTGTAATCAAATCTAATATTTTTGTCCTTTTATTAACTTCAATTTCTTCTACTATATAAACAATATCTCCACTTTCAATTTTCTTAATGTCTTTATATTTAATTCTATTGCCAGTATGAGGTTTAATAATATAAACATCATTAAGGTCAGAATTCATCAATCCTCCAGCTTTATTCAAATAGTCCTTAATGGTGAACTTTTCATTATATAAATAAATACCTGGATTTTTAACTGAACCAACCAACTCTATATATGAGTAGTATTTAGGAATTTCAATAATATCTTTATTCATCAAAGAGTAACTCTTAATTTCATCAGTATACTCTTTTGAATACGAATATATCTTATTAGTATTATTCCCTTTTATATTATAAGATCTATCAATATAATCGTGAAACTCTAATTTATAAATCTCATTCCTACTAGAATCTTCCCTTATATTTCTATTGATAAAAACTTTATTCTTATCTGCTATACTAGTATAACCACCTGCTCTATCTATTAAATTTTGAACAGTTTCTAAGCCTTCCATAATAGAATATTTACCTGGATATAAAACTTCTCCTTTTATTTCAACAAGGCTATGTTTTTTAAAATTATTAAGGATCTTAATATTAATAAAATCTTGAGGCATTAACATAAAATCATCAAAATATTTTTGCTCTATTATTAAGTTAATTTTTTGGTTATTTTCTGTATATCTACTAACCTCTATTTCATCTTTATATGAATCATACGTAAAGCCTCCAGACAAATATAAAATATCAGATAAGGTTTCACCTTCAACATACTCTAAATTAGATGGAAACTTAACCCCTCCATCAATAGTTACAAATCGATCTTTTAAGTCAAAATATAGAACATCGCCATTAATAAGAACAGGATTCAAAGAGTCACGCCCAGAAATAAAATACTTAACCAGATCTATTTGTTTTTTTTCATCACCTCTATTTAATAATATTCTCCTTTTAGAAAGGTGTTTTTCTAAATTATGATTATGAGTAGTACCTATAGCAACCTTATCTGAATTTCTAGATATAATTTGTTGATATATATCTGATACTCTATCAATTGGAGAAACATTATAAAAACCAGCTTCAGAAAAAGGACCTAGAACTTTTACTTTAAATTTTCTCATTTTAGAAAGTGTGACATAAATATCGCTATCATTATACTTATCTAGGCACTTACGCTTGATTTGACTAAAACCATCTTCAATGCTTAAACCATCTAAATTAATAACTCCTACTACTGGAATTAAAATATTGCCATCAGGAGATATGGTAATATTTAAATTTATAACCTGATTAGAGGTAACGATATTTAAATATATATCGTCACCTGGACCTAGAAAGTACTCTTCACGGTTTACTTTATTATACATAGGCTCAAATTCAGAAAATTGCTTTATATTTTTAGCATTACCAGAAAACGAACTATTCATATATCCTTCAATACTATAAGTATATACAAACGTGACAAGTAAAATTTTTAGAAAATACTTACTTTTCAAACTAAACTCCTGTTAAACTAATTAAAATATACATTTAAAAATTACTAATTTATTAGTTATTAATACAAAGCCTACCTAATCTAAAGAGAACCTATTTTTTTTCTCAAGTACCATTCAATAATTAAGCTAGCAATAGCTAATAATAATATTAATAAATAATCTTTTGAATCAAATATCTTATTATACTCTATAACTTTAATGTTTGTGCCCTTATTTTTCACAATATCATCAAAATAATTGCTTTCATTCAAATACTTTCCATTGCTATTTGTAGCAATTGCATTAAGATAACTAATATTTTGTCCAACTAAATTAGATTCAATTCTATAACTTTTAACTCTAATAGGTATAGTATTGCTTATTAAATTACCATCTTCTAATAATTGAACTTTGTAATTTCCGGAATCTCTTATACTGTTTTTAATTTGAAACTTGTCATTAATCTTATATAATTTATTCAAACTATCTCCAAAAACTCTTAAATATACATTAGACATTTCAAAGTCTCTGCTATCATAAAAATTAATTAAAAAATCTTCATTACTATAAACTTCATTTCTATTTACATGTATTTTAGTTTTCAAGCCTTGATTGTATGCGTTATTAAACAGATCTATAATAAACCTATTATAGTTATTATTACTAAATTCTTTTTCTTTATAGGCTGAACTAGAAAAATCCGATTGAAATATAAAAATATCTTTATTTGAAAAAAGAAATGCTAGTCCGCCATTTTCAAAATAAATATTCCTATAATCATCTTCAGGTGTAGTTATTTCTGCATAACTCATTGATGCATAATTTTTTATATCATAATCTTTATAAATTGAATTGAGCTGTAAACTTTGACTTTGCACTACTCTTTTTTTAACATTAAATGAAAAAATATTAGATATTTTATTCAAAATCTGATAATCCTGATTAGGACCACAAATCATTATAAAAGGAATATCAAGATTGTATAAGCTTTGTTTTTTAAAATCGTTAAAATCATTAGTTGATGATGGATAATTATCAAATACAATCATACCAAATTTTGAATAATCTACTGAATCATTATTTTTCCAAGTATTGCCTATTTTATAATTATGAGTTACAGAATCACTCATTTCAAATAATATTCTGTTTAAATATCGAGTATTTAAAGATGGTACGCCACTAATCAAAAGAATGGGTTTTTTATCTTTTATGCTGTTCAATACATTAATACTATTATTCAAAACATTGTTATCTCTAAAGTTATCGATAACTAATCTTAAATTAGATTTCGATTTATAGTAAAAATCATTTAATTCAATATTGCCTGAAAAAAGACCAGTATTTTTAGAAATATAAAATAAATTTGACGTTATAAATCTATCCTCATCGTATAAATTAACAGTTAAAGTTGTATCTCTATTATAATTATACTTAAGATTGAAGTTTAGTTGTAGGTTAGAATTACTAGTTTCAAATAAGTTCGCATTTTTAAAAGCAACCACATCTGCTAAATCTTTATCACCTATACCTAAAACATTGATACTATTTGGGAATTTATTTTTAGTATAATCTGAATTCTTCAGACCATCACTAATCAAAAAAATAAGATTGTCACTATTTGCAACAAATTCTCTTTCTAAGCTCTTAAAATCTGTACGAATATCAGTAAAATCTATATCATATGAATTAGCTTTTCTAATACTATCACCAAATAAAAATAATCTTAATGGAGCATGATTTGAATAATAAAATTTAATATTATTTAGAATTGTCACTAAACTATCTTTTGATATATTATTAAGCATGCTCTTAGAATTATCTACATAAATATCCATCCCAGTTTTGGATTTTTCGATTTTTTTAAAATTAAACACTGGATTTAAAAATGAAATAATTAATAAAGTAACAGAAACAACTCTAAAAAACTTAATAATATTAGTTAATTTATTTTTTTTTAGACTTAAAAACATATATGCAGAAATTAATAACAGGCCTATTGCAATAGAAACACTAAAAAAACTATAATTAAGAAAATAGAAACTCATTATTTATTCATTCATTGATAAATTTGGATTAGCAAGTAAGCTAAGATCAGAAAAGTTTTTATTTATAAATTTCTCATAACCTGCCATACATATCATGGCTGCATTATCTGTACAATATTTTAGCTCTGGGAAGCTTATTTGATATAAGCCCTGATTATTAAAATCATCTAATTTTGACCTAAACCTTTTATTTGAAGCTACTCCTCCTGCCACGACTAAACTATATACATTAATCTGCTTAGTTAAATATTTAACCTTTTGAATCAAAGTATCTATGATAGCTTCTTGATATGATGCAGCAATATCTTTTCTAGATGCTTTAATGTTTTTTTCATCTAAACGTTTCGATAAGTAATAGAGCGAGGTTTTCAAACCGCTAAATGAAAAATTATATTTAGAATTTTTTATTTTTGGAATGGGAAACTTAAATGCTTTGAAATCTCCTCCTATTGCCAATTTTTCAATTTCAGGTCCTCCCGGATAATTTAAACCTAAAATTCTCGCACCTTTATCAAAAGCTTCACCAGCGGCATCATCAATTGTAGTTGACATCAAATCATAATTCTTATATGAATTTACTAACCAAATTTGAGTATGCCCACCAGATACCAATAAACATAAAAAAGGATACCTTACTTTATCTGAACCAATAAAACTTGAAAATAAGTGACCTTCCATATGATTAACTCCAATAATTGGGATTTCTAAACTAATCGATAAACCTTTTGCAAAATTCAACCCAACTAACAAAGCTCCTTTTAAACCCGGACCATTAGTTACAGCTATTGCATTTAATTTATTTGAATCAATACTAGCTTGCAACAATGCTTCTTCAGCAACATCTGTTATAAGCTGAAGATGTTCTCTAGATGCAATCTCAGGAACTACACCGCCATATTTTTTATGAATAATTTGACTTATAGTTACATTGCTTAAAATATTCCTTTTATGGGATATAGCAACAGATGTTTCATCACATGATGTTTCTATACCAAGGAGATACATTTTTCTAATTTATAAGGAACAATATTTATTTGATTTTAGGATTAGCCCCATCATCAGAATCATCAGTATGCTCATTATCAAAAGACTCTGAAAGAATAATACTCTTCACCTTAGGATTTAATTCTGCAATATACAAATCAAAATCTTTATCATTTGTATACATTTCATTTAAAGCCTCTTTCTGCTTTTCATCCAAACCTTCGAAAGGTAAAATACCAGTTACTGAATTTGATATATCAAATAGTATGCCTTTTTCATTTGAAGAATTGTTCACCTTGACTTTCACTTTATCTCCAATTTTGAAATTTATCCATGGATCATCATCTAATTGCTTTATACCAATAGCCAATTTCCTATCTTCTGCAGAGACTTCTAAAACTTTACAATTAATAGAATCTCCCAATTCTAAAGCTTCCTTAGGATGCTTAATTAATTCGGTCCAACTTATATCAGATATATGCAAAAGACCATCTACTCCTTCTTCTAGCTCAACGAATGCTCCGTATTGAGTAAAATGTTTAACAGTACCTTTATTTACGCTACCTACAGGATATTTATTTTCAATCTTAGTCCAAGGGTCATCTTTTAATTGCTTTATACCTAATGCAATTTTTTTCTGTTCTAAATCAAGAGATATTACAACTGCCTCAATCTCATCATTTACTTTATAAATATCAGAAGGATGTTTGATGTGCTTAGTCCAAGAAATCTCAGAAATATGAATAAGCCCCTCAATCCCTTCTGATATTTCCATAAATAACCCATAATTCATCAAATTAACAACTTTTCCTTTAACTTTGGAACCTACAGGATATTTTTCAGCAACATTTTTCCATGGCTCTTCCTCTAATTGCTTCATGCCTAATGATATTTTTACTTTTTGAACATCAAAGTCAATAACTTTAACTTTAATTTTATCTCCCAAATTAATTTTATCAGATGGATGATTTATTCTTCCCCAAGTGATATCGGTAATATGTAAAAGCCCATCAATTCCACCTAAATTAACAAAAGCTCCAAAATCAGTTATATTCTTAACAATACCCTCAAGAACCATACCTACTTCCATTTGATTTAGTATTTCTTGTCTTTTTTCAGTAATTTCATCATTTAAAAGTTCTTTACGCGACAAAACTATATTTTTTCTAATTTCATTGAACTTCACTATTTTAAAATCACACTCCATATCAATATATTTATCAAAATCAGTCACTGAATATATTTCAATTTGAGAACCTGGAAGAAAGCCTTGAATAACACCTAACTCAACAACCATTCCTCCTTTAATTCTTTTAATAATTTTTCCTTTTACCAAGCCATCGTCTTCATAAACTCTTCTAAGCTCTTGCCATTTAAGTTCAAAATCAGCCTTTTGCTTAGATAGTACGAAATTTCCTTTAGAATCTTCAAATTTTTGTATATAAACTTCAATCTCATCATTAATATTTGGAATTTCTCCTAATTCATCCTTACTGACCATACCTTCAGATTTAAATCCGATATCAACAAAAATACCTTTTTCATTAATTCCAACTACTCTTCCTTTAACAATTCTATTTTGCTTTATATCAATAATATCATGATCATATATTGAAGTATCAACTTTAGTATCAAGATTTATACTATCTAAATTATCACAACTAACTGTTTTCATTTCTAAAATTGAAGCGTCTAAATAATTAACAGAACTTATATCTGTATCACTAGTTTTTAAAATATCATTATCTTTTAAATCATCAACAGCAGAAACTTGTTCAGCTTTTGAGTTTAAAACTTCTTTATTTGAATCACTCAATTCAACATTAACATCATTTATATTTTCTTCATTCATCCTTATTTATCTTACCTCATTTTTATTTGTGTTTACTATAATAGCAATTATCTTATTTACCTGACTTTCTAAAGTTAGATTAGTAGTATCAAGCAATAATGCGTCAGCAGCCTTACAAAGAGGAGAATTTACTCTACTTCGATCAAAATCATCCCTGTCTTTAATCATTTGCAATACTGTTTTGTAATCAATTTCAACTTTCTTGTTTTTTAACTGATTAAAACGTCTTTTTGCCCTTATCTTTAATGTAGCATCTAAATAAAACTTATAATCAGCATTTGGAAAAACTGTAGTACCAATATCTCTTCCATCAATAACTATATCACCACTATTAATCAAATCCCTCTGAATGTTAATCAGCTTATCTCTTACAATTTTCATAGAACTGACCTTACTAACGCTCACAGTTACTTTAGGTAGTCTAGTAAATTCAGTAACATTTTTTCTATTAATAAAAACTCTATTCCTTAAAATATCATACTCTATTTCAATACTTAAAACTTCTTTTTTAACAGCAGCTAAGTCATCTAGATTGATTTTTTGACTTATTAAGTAAAATGTTATAGAACGATACAAAATACCAGAATCACAATAATTTATACCCAACTTCTTTGATAAAAGCTTTGCTGTTGATGTTTTACCACAACCTGAAGGTCCATCAATAGCAATAATCATCTAAGAAGCCCTCTTTCAAAAAGCCAATTAATATACAATATATATTCTATATTATGACAACATTTATTGATTTCTTAAAAACTCCTCAATCGATTTATCTGATTATTCGTGGTTTTTTTATATTGCCCCTCTTTTAATGAAGATATTTTTATATTAGCAAATTGATACCTATGTAATGCTATAACTCTTGACTTAAAGTGTTTAAAAATTCTTTTAATTTCTCTGTTTTTACCTTCTCTAAGAGATATATCCCAAAATATCTTACCATCTTCTTTTGCCAATCTTTTTAAGCTTGCCTTAACAAAATCACCATCATCTAAACGCACACCTTTCTTTAAACTAGCTAAGTATTTGTTATCTATGTCTATTTTTGAAGTTATATAATATTTTTTTTCTACTTCATATTTAGGATGTGTTAATTCATAAGATAAATCTCCATTATTAGTAATAAGCAAAAGACCTGTAGTATCACGATCTAATCTACCAACAGTAAACAATCTCAAGTCTGAATCAATCAAATCAAAAACTGTCTTATTATACTTATCACTATTAGAGCAAACATAGCCTTTTGGTTTATTAAGTATATATATTATATCTGGCTCAATAGAAACAACTTTATCATTATACACAACAATATCCTGATGATTAACCTGAGTGCTAAAATTTGTAGTAATAACTCCGTTAATAGTAATAGACCCTGAACGTATCAATTCATCTGCCTTCCTACGAGAAGCTAATCCTGACTTTGCTAGATATTTATTCAACCTCATAAAATAAAAATTATTTTTTAATTAACCCTACTTTACGATAAACTTTTGAAATAGTCTTTTGTGCAACATAAGCTGCCTTTTGAGCTCCTTCTAAAAGAATCTTGTTCAAATATTCTTTATCACATATAATTTCATTATACCTATCTCTTATAGGCTTCAAAGATTCTGAAATCAATTCACCCAAATCTTTTTTAAAATCTGAATACATTTTACCTGCATATTTATCTTCAATATCTTGTGGAGTAAACCCAGAATAGCAAGAATATATAGTGATTAAATTTTTAAGTCCAGGTTTATCATCTGAAAAAACAATTTCAGAGCCTGAGTCTGTAACAGCTCTCTTAATCTTTCTTATAATTGTATCTTCATCGTCAATTAATGCAATAAAATTATTTTTATTCACATCAGATTTAGACATTTTACTAGATGGTTCTTGAAGACTCATAATTCGACCACTAGACTCTGAAATATAAGGCTCAGGAATAGTAAAAGTATCTGAATAACGATAATTAAACCTTTCTGCTAAATTCCTAGATAATTCTAAATGTTGCTTTTGATCTGCTCCAACTGGCACAAGATCTGCATTATAAATTAAAATATCTGAAGCCATTAAGATAGGATATGTAAATAAACCCGTATTAATATTCTTTACATGCTTTTTTGATTTATCTTTAAACTGGGTCATTCTATTAAGCTCACCAATTGAGGTGAGTGTTGATAAAACCCAGGCTAACTCTGCATGCTGATGAATATGTGATTGAATTGCAATAATACTTTTATTAGGATTTATTCCACATGCTATATATTGTGCTGCAAAAGATAAACACCTTTGTCTAAGCTCTGATGGAACTTGTTGAACGGTTAAGGAATGTAAATCAACAATTAAAAATATAGATTGATATTCATCTTGTAAGTCTACCCAATTATTTATTGCGCCTAATTGATTAGCGATACAAAGCTCACCAGATGGCTGTATTCCTGATAATATTGTTTTCTTACTACTCATTTAATTTTTCATATATAAATACTCTTTCCAAGAATTCTGCAAACTAGTATTAATATACTGCTTAAAATAAAAAAGATAATTAGGTTTTTTGGGCTTTTTTAATAGCTTCATATTTATATTTTCTAAAAGATTATCTCCCTTTTTAGCGTTACAGTCAACGCATGCTGCAACAAGGTTTTCCCAAGTATTCTTACCTCCTTTATTCCTAGGAAAAATATGGTCAATAGTCATCACATTTGATTTTCTAGAACAATACTGACATACGAAATTATCTCTTTTAAGAATGTTCATCCTATTTAAAACAACATCACTTCTAAAAAATCCAACATATTGCTTTATCCTAATAATGCTTGGCAAGCTCATACTAAATTCTTGCGATCGAACAATATCTGAGTAATTAGCAATACATTCTGATTTATCTGATAAGATTGAAATAATTGCGCGCTTAGCTCCTATCACCATTAAAGGTTCGTAGCTTTGATTCAACACAAGAACTTTTTTACCTAAAATATTATCCATTCTATTTGAATCTCATTATTTGCGATAACCGCATTGGCTGTAGATCCGTTCTAGGTACAAATTCTCCATTATAATCATACATAGACTGCACTTCATCTCCTTCAATAACAACATAGTCGCAAAAAACGTTCCCTCTCCATGAACTTGAGTGTGTTAACACAAAAATATCTAAATGGAAATCAAATAAGGATTGATCAGTTTTTGATATAATTCCTACATGATTGACCTCTTCATTTTTCTTAAAAAAGATTAAATCTCCTATTTCAACTTTTTCTTTTTTAATAGGCTGCAATAAACTCGAATTAATTTGATCTTTAGTATCTCTTGGAATCTGATACCCTGCCAAATTGGAGCAGGTCTGTACTAGTCCTGAACAATCATATCCTTGAAAACTTCTGCCGCCCCAAAGATAAGGTGTATCGCACAATAACCTTGCATAGGATTCAATTAGATATCTCCTGTTAAAAGAATAATTAGTTCCTTCCATTATTATAGAAACATCTTTATCATTATGATTAAATGACTCTGTCCTATTTTTATCGATCACATCAAGATTTAAGCCATATTCACCCAATAAAAATTCATAATAATCGAAGTGTTCTTCTGATGGAACCAAATAATAATTATCATTCTCTTCTATTACAGGCAAAACACATGACATTGATATTTTTTTGTGCCAATTTTGAGACTCCTCTTTTAAAAATAATTCATGACTAGTTTTCAAGCCTTCATTTTTACCCCTAACAATAGGTCTGCGGGATGGAAGTCTATAAATTTTAATTTTTTGATTTGTATCAAGCATATCCAGCAACATTTCGTTATGCCTTAAATTACCACAAGTTAAATACATACCATTAACCCAACCCACATAACCATCCCTTTTTAGTTTAATCTTATACCATTCATTAAATTTACCGTTTATACGTACCTCTTCCCAAAGAAGAGCTTGGTTTATCATCTCTGATTTGAAAGTTGGTTCAGAAAATATGCCACATGCATAAACCTTAACTATGGCACGCTCTGGAAGATTCATTGAACTATTTTGAGGAATTTACGCTTTCCGCACTTAATGACTTGTTTTTTAACTTCAAGAATAAGGTTAATATCGCTGATTTTAATATCATCAATTTTAACAGCACCTTGTTTAATTAGACGCTTAGCCTCAGCGTTGCTATTAACTAAGTTATTTTCAGTTAAGATATGAAGAAGTTTTTTTGGCTTATTCATTATATATTCTTCGATATCTTCAGGAATAGATTTTTGAATAAAAACCTGATCAAAGCGCGCCATTGCTTTTAAAGAATCCCCCTTAGAGTGATAAAATTCTATAATTTTACAAGCAAGCTCACGCTTCATATCTCTTGGATTAGTAATCTCAAATCTTAATCTAAAGTCTAACAAATCATCATCAGATGAATTTGTACAATATTCATAATATTTCAATATAAGCTCATCAGGTATTGACAGAACTTTTCCAAACATATCATCAGGAGTATCTGTAAATCCAATATAATTATCATTACTTTTGGACATCTTCTCAATGCCATCTAACCCTTCAATAATAGGTGTTGTTATAATGACTTGAGGCTCTTGATTTGAATCTCTTTGCAAGTCCCTCCCAACAAGCAAATTAAACTTTTGGTCAGTACCTCCAAGCTCAATATCAGTATTCATAACGACACTATCATAACCTTGAGCAAGTGGATACAAAAATTCATGAATTGCAATTGGAGAACCTGATTTATAACGTTTAGTAAAATCATCTCTTTCTAACATTCGAGCAACGGTGTACTTTGACGCTAACGAAATAATATCATTAAATGTCATTTTACTTAGCCATTCAGAATTATTTTTAGTTACAAGCGTCCTTGAATTTAAAATTTTAGTAGCTTGGTCAAGGTATGTTATTGCATTCTTTTTAGTATCTTGAATAGTAAGCTGTGGTCGTGTTTTATTTTTTCCTGTAGGGTCTCCTATCATTGCAGTAAAATCTCCAATAAGCAAAGTAACACGGTGTCCTAAATCTTGAAAATCACGCATTTTCGCAAGGATAACACCATGCCCTACATGAAGATCAGGCCGACTAGGATCACATCCACATTTAACCTCTAAAGGTTTTCTCTGCTTTATCGAATCTTCAATTTTTTTAACAATTTCTTCTTCAGGGATTATCTCTTCAGCACCCTTTTTAATTAAATCCATTTGTTCATTCAAACTGGCAAATTTCATAATCTCTCTTTTAGTTTTCTATCTATATCTCTTTTCACATCCATATCCTGCTTATCTTTTCTCTTATCCCAAAGCTTCTTACCTTTCGCAACACCAAACTCTACTTTAACCTTACCTCTTTTAAAATATACGCTTATAGGCACGATAGTATTTCCCTTTTGCTGAGTAAGCACTTGAATTTCTTCCAATTCTTTACCATTCAACAATAATTTTTTAACTCTTTGCGGGTCATGGGAAGTATAGCCGCTATTGGAATATTCTGAAATATTCATACCTATTGCAAAAAGCTCATTTTTAATAAACCTAATATAAGACTCCTTAATGTTAATCTTGCCTTCACGAATCGCTTTTACCTCTGAACCAAGAAGAACTACGCCAGATTCAAATTTCTTAAGAATATGATAGTTGAAATAAGCTTTTCGATTTTTAGATATAATTTTAAGATTCATTGCTTGACATCATTTAGCTATTAAATTACTTAGCAACTAAAGGATATACAATAAATATTAGTGATAAACATCTTCAATTTCATAATCCTCGAATGCACAACCCCACTTATCAAGAGATGTTTTAAAATCTTGAATTGAAAATTCATTGTAATCGACTATTATCTCTACAAAGCCTGCATCTGAATTAATATTATTATTCTCTACGCCGTTTAATTTCTGAAGCTCATTGTAAATAGATTTTTTTATATCTAAATCACTAATTTCTGGAACAGTGAAAATTATTTTTGCTAGACTCGAATGCCTTTCTATAGAAGCTGAATATACTGCAATTAAAGACGTTAGTATGATTGTAAAACATGCTAGTTTCATATATACACGAAATTTAAAAATAAGAACAGGTAATATGCAAGACAATACTTAAAGTAATTTATTAAGTGATTGTTGTAAGTAAACTATGTTAAAAATAAAAGCATTCCTACATAGAATCATCAACAACTTTATCTAATATATATATTCCAGCAATTAAAAGCAGACTAACAACAAGCATCCCAATCTCTTGTGAACCTGTAATTATAATCATAAGTGAAAGAATAAGAAATCCTGCAAATGATGTTGCTTTACCAGAGAAAGCATAAAAACCGTAAAACTCGCTTGTTTTTTCATGCGGAACAATACGCCCCATAAGAGATCTGCTCGCAGATTGATTGGGGCCAGATGCAATACCCATAATGATTCCTGCCAGCCAAAACCAGCCCTCATTAGAAGCAAGAACAGCTATCATGACAGCAGAAAAAATTGAATAATTGCTAATTTGTATTGTTCTTTTTGCTCCTAATCTATCATCCAAAAAACCAAACACAAACGCCCCTAAGCCTGCAGCAACATTTATTCCTATGCCAAATAATAAAACCATCTGAATAGTCCATCCAAACTTTTCTCTAGCAAATATACCGCCAAAAGAAAAAATAGTCAGAATAGCATCATTATAAAGCATTCTTGCAATCAAGAACCTAACAATATTTTTATATTTTCTAATTTCTCTAAAAGTCTTTAAAATCATTTCATAGGATTTTTTTATTGATATACTTTTCGAACGATCAACTTTTCTATCTTTTAAAAATATAAATGTTGGTAAAGAAAAAACAGCGAACCATATTGAAATAAAAATTGGCATAGCTCTAACATGCTCAAAAGTGTCTTTATTGAGAGTATTTCCTGTAAAAGGATTAACTGGCTGTTCTGGAAAATGAAACACAACCAAGCACAGAACTAAACCAATTAATCCACCTAAATAACCAAAAGACCATCCATATCCAGAAATACGACCAATTTTTTCTTTTGGAGCAATATCAGGTAAATACGAGTTACAAAAAACCTGCCCCATTTCAAATGCTGAATTTGAAATAATTACTAAAAAAAGGGCTAAAAAAACCTGGCCTTCAGTAGGGAAATATAAAAAAATACAACTAAGAATACATACCCATGTACATGAAATAAGGTATACTTTCCTATATCCGCTCCTATCTGCAATTGCTCCCATTAAAGGAGATAGCAGTGCAACTATAATTGCACATATAGAAATAGCAAAAAGCCATAGTGAGTCTGGATTAGAATAACTTGAAGCTAAATTTCCTGTAAAAAAAGCTGAATAAACAAAAGTAATAATTATTGTTGGATATGGTTGATTAGCAAAGTCATATATAGACCATGTAAAAATAGTTCTCCTATAATTCTTTGTATAATCCTCGATTTTTTCTTTCATAGTTTATTAATCTACCTCTTTTTATTGTTTAAAAGCTCTCTTATTTCAAAAAAACCTTTATACGACACATATGAAAAAAGGACTATAAATAAAAAAATTGAAATAAAAAAAACTACTTTCCAAAAATATATCCAAAAACTCATTTTGACCTACCTGTAAATAATAATGGCCCAAAAAATGAGCCTATATACATCACTGCAATTGATAAAAAAACAACTATAATCCCAATTAAAGAAGAACTGATATCTATTTCTAAATAGTTTTTGATCGGACTTAACCCAATTAAAGAAATTAGTCCACAAAATAAAGAACAGTAAGCTCCATACTTGTTAACGATACTAGAATATAGCCCTAGAACAACTAAAGATATAGCTCCTGAAAAATATACAGATCCAGTAATAGCTAAGTAGCCCCAGATATCGTCTGAGCCTTTGTAAAAAATTCCCCAATATAATATGTAAAAACCTAGCAAAACTATAATGATACGAGATATAGTAATTTTTTTATCAGATGATATTTTACCTTTTTTTAATGGCGTAATTATATCATTTGTTATAATTGTACTCCAACATAATAAATAACTATCATGAGTACTCATAAAGGCAGAAAGCATAGCAGCAATAACAAGTCCAACTACTCCAATTGGCAGTATTTCTCTTAAAAACGATGGCATCCCTCCTAGAGATGTATCAGCTCCAAAACCGCTAGTCAAAACAATATCTCCTCTAAAATATACAAATGCACAAATACCTAAAAAACTAGGAACCACAAATCTAATCATAAAGGATATCGAAGACCACATATATTGCTTTTTAACAGACTCAGAATCTTTCATAGCTAAGGCTCGAGTTGTAGCGGTCGGCCATATAACGCAGCTAACAAAAGCTAAAATAATCATCCAAAGTATATAATCATATCCAAAAGACGTATTTATCACAGGATTGAATGCTGGCTCACCAATACCCTTTTCTAAATGACTAAATATATTATTCCAACCTACATAATAAATTGCCAAAAAAGTTGAAATTAATAGACCTAAGGAAAGCATAACAAATTGAATATAATCTGTAATTATAACAGAAAGCATCCCTCCAAGCAAAGTATACATTAAAACAAGCACTAATAGAAAAAACATAATTAAGTGCAATCCTATTCCAATATCTCCAAATATTGCTTGAAGAAAAATTCCTCCAACCTTCAAGAATAAGCCCATATTTAATATTCCACCAATAACAAGAAAAAACGCTCCAAGAATTTGCACTTCCTTACCATACCTTAATCCGTAAAACTCTGGAATACTTTTCACATTAAGATTCCTTAGCTTTGTAATAACAAAACCACTAAAACCTATACAAAGAGTTATAATAAAAGCAATAAAACCAATATGAAAAGAAGCAAAATACCCACTCCAACCTTGCTGAGCATTATACATTACAGTAATTAACCCTAGCTCTGTTCCTGCCATTGATGCAACACCTAAGCCGATCCCTATATTGCTATTAGCAATCATAAAGTCATTAAAAGTATTCACTCTGTTTTTAAGAAAAAACCCAATACAAAAAATTATTAAAATGTAAATGATAATTATAAGCATATCAATAAGGCTTATTTGTTTTTTTATAGGATATATTAACGAATGCTCTCTTTTAATCTTGAAATTTTCTAGATCTATCGTGTTTGAATAAAACAATTGATTTAAATCATGCGATTCATTTATTGCAATTCTCAAATCAACGCCGCCATAAAGTTTATCAAAAAAATCTGAATTAAACTTAAAATCTTCTTTGTGATTTTTATATATCTCGGAGATTATCTGTACACCAACAATAAATGGATTAACCTTTAAATAGTCACTAATATGAATCTGAATTCCATTACACTCAATTCCACTATACTTAGATTTACTAGGTGTATATTTTCTCTGAGAAAAAGAAACTCCTTCTAAATTTAAATTATTAAGCCTAAAAGCTATATGCTCACTATTAAGCCAGGGGGAACCAAGCAACATAAAAGGTGAATCTGTTCCTCTTCCCTCAGATACATTTGTCCCTTCTAACAAACAAGTACCCAGATACATTAAAGCAGTTTTTTTATCTTTAATATTAGGAGAAGGAGAAATCCAATTTTTATCATAATTAATATCCCATTCATCTCTATTCCAACCATGCACCTTAATAACCTTTAAATCAAGATTTTTAGAGCCTTCAATTAAACCGTTACGCTTAATAAACAAAGCTATTTCTCCAATTGTCATGCCATGCCTAACAGGTATAGGATGCATACCTACAAAAGAGCTGAAATCTAAATCTAAAACAGAACCCTGAACAATATTTCCTCCAATAGGATTTGGGCGGTCCAAAACAATAAATTGAAGATTATTTTGTGACGCTTTTTCCATAGCAAGCGTCATTGTACTAACATATGTGTAATAACGAACACCGATATCTTGTATATCAAAAATCAATATATCTAAATCTTGTAAATCAACGGCTTGAGGTGATTTATTTTTTCCATATAAACTTATAATTTCTATTCCATGATTAGAGTCTACATCATTTTCAATATTTTCTCCTGCACTTCTTTTTCCTAAAAAGCCATGCTCTGGAGAAAAAATTCTAACAAGATCAACTTTTTGATCAATTAAAATATCAACTAAATGCTTATCTTGAGAGTTCACAGAAGTATGATTAGCTATCACTCCAACTCTTTTATTATTTAAAAGAGACATATGATTTATTTCAAGGGCATCTAAACCAACATAAAAACTAAAAGCTGCTTGATAAAAAAATAAAAATAATATTTTTTTTAAGAATCTAATTCTCTAATCTCCTAATTAATAAGTCGATAATACATGCAATAAGGAAATTGCTAATTATTGAAATACCAATGAAATATTCCCAACTGATGTCGAAATATGCAAGAACAAGAAGGAGAAGAATTGAGAAAATATAGCCTACCTTAATACTTTCCTTTAGAAAAGAAATATCTAGTCTAGCAAATATAAAGAGACTAATTAACCCTCCATATGTAAATGAAACAATTTTTAAACATAATACAATAATTGATGATTCAGGATCATACTCAAATATCATGCAAAAAAGTGTCAATAAAGCACCCCATAAAACTGAAGCTAACATAGACCTATTTAAGTTCACCTTTCCTTCAAAGATATCAATTATGGTAGACGACGCCAATGAATTTATTGAAGAGCTGAGGGATGACATTGCTGCAGATAGAGCTCCTGCAAGCATAATGCCTTTTAAACCAGATGGAATATAGTCTATAATATATTGAGTAAATATATTGTTAGAATTAATAGATGAATTAAAAAATCCTCCGTTAAGAATCAATGTTCCAACACAAAGAAATATTGAAAATTGAATTAAAACAAAAACACCACTACCAATCATAGCTTTTCTAGCGCTAGATATGTCTTTAGTGCTAAGAACACGCTGAACCATTAAATAATCGATACCATGAGACCCTATCGACATTAAAGCTCCTGCAAGAACAGACATCAAAACTCCCTGTAAAGAAAAAAAGCTTACTGAGCCACTTAAAACTTCTAAAAAACCATTATCATATATTTTTTGATAATTAAAAGAATTGCTTGCAGCAATATAAAAAACATCCTGATTAAGAATATGAAAAATAGCAATCAAACCACATGATAAATAAATAAAAAACTGAAATCCATCAACCCACAATATTGTCTTTAATCCACCCATTGAAGAATAAAAAATTGTAATTATTCCAATTGCTAGAATAGAGAAATCTAAATTCCAGCCAGTAATGGTGCTGACAATGCCTGCTGTTGCTAAAAAACGCACACCGTCTGCAAAAAGACGGGTTATTAAAAATGTCAGAGATGCCATTTTTTGATTAAATTTTCCAAACTTAAATCCTATAATCTGATAGATAGATACAATTCCTTCCTTATAATACATTGGAAGAAAAAAATAACTAACCAATATGCGGCCAAAAATATAGCCAAAAACAACCTGTAAAAAATTCCAGTTTGCTTTTGAATAGGATATAGCAGGAATACCAACAAATGTCAAAACTGAAGTCTCAGTAGCAACAATTGAAAGCATAACAACAAACCAGTGCATACTTTTACCTGCCAAAAAATATGAATTATTATTTTTAATATTTCTTTTCTGATATATTGAAAAAAGCATAATCCCTGCAAAGAAAAAAATAATAATTATATTATCTAAAAGAGTCAAATTTAATCCTATTCCAAGATAAGAGCTTCACTTGAAGCTAAAAGAGTTTTCATAACCTCATTATGAAAACTTCTTCTTACGTTATAAATCCCCTTTTTCTCTCTAGTTGGATAAACTCGGTTAGTTAGAAGGATAACTATAATTTTATTTTTTTTATCTGCCCATACAGATGTTCCTGTGAATCCTAAATGTCCAAAGCTATAATTTGAAAAAAAATCTCCTGCAGAACTTTTAGATTTAGAAGGTGTATCCCAACCAATAGCAAAATCCGAATTAAGAGAATCTTTATCGGTAATTGTTTTTTTTACAGCCAACTTATCAAAATGGCGCCTGCCTAACCAAACTCCATCATTTAAAAAAGTTTTTGTAAAAATAGCTATATCCCAAGCATTTGAGAATAATCCTGCATGAGCTGATACTCCACCCATCAGATAGGTATTCTCATCATGCACTTGCCCTTTAATCATTTTTTTCCTATATATTGAATCATACTCAGTAGGAACTATGTTGCCGATTTTTTCTTGAGAGGGCATGTAATATGTATTTATCATATTCAAAGGCTTATAAATCCATTTTGAAGATAATCTTGAAAAACTAGACCTATTTTCTAATTCAATAATATTTTTTAATAGGATGAAACCTAAATCGCTATATTCATGATCTGTTCCCGGCTCAAAAATCAAATCCCTTTTTAAAATATCATAAAGGATATCCTGCTCATCTTTAATATGATTCATGTTAAAATATTCTATATAACCTTTTATGCCAGAAGAATGATTTAATAAATGCTTTATTCTTACTTTATTTTTGTATTTTCCTTTAAATTCCGGATAATACTCATAGATATAGCTATTCATTGATAGCTTTTTCTTCTGTTCTGATTTCATCGTTAGTGGCAACGCTGATAATACTTTTGTAATAGAAGCTATATCATAAACAGACGAAGTATCTACAAGAATTGAATTATCTTCATATGTATAATGGCCAAAACCTTTATGAGCAACGATATTTTCATCTTTTGATATAAATACCTGCGCTCCTGGGAATATTTTATTACTTATAGCACTGTCTATTACTGCAAAAGCTTTGTCTAAATTATATTTATTAACATCTTTTTTTTTGAATTCTGATAATCTTTTAGACCTATAAACACCGGTACCTCTAGTGTATTTTTTACTTAAATCTATAGGAAGCTTTCCTGAAATATCTTCTCTTCCAAATACAGCGTTCGCAGCTGCTTTAACACTTATAGGTCCATATCCATACGTTGCAATATATGCATCAGAATAATCATATGAATCCATATAAGGGCTACCAAAACTAACTAATAAATTAGGTATATTTATTTTCTCCTTAATCATCTTCAAGAGCCTTAAATGCGAAGGGTGAATAGTAGAAACACCTTTATCCATTCGGATTCTAACTAAACTTGACACAATCAAAAAATCTGAATCTTTTATTTTTTCAATGATTTTTTCTATCAAATAGTTATCTAATTCGTAATTAATAAAAACCTCATCTACATTATTAAAAGTTCTATAAACATCCTTTGAAAAAGATTTTAGATAATCTTTAGCATTGTCATCTATAGACATAATTATATGAGATATTTTTTTCAACTTCTCTGGCTTTAAAGGAATAGAATTCAAATCATCTTTAACAAGCGTTATTGAATTTGCAGCTATATAATTAGCAACTTTAGAATGTGAATTAGATCCAACTAATGACTCAACTCTTTCCCATTCTGGAAGACCTTTACCACTAAATAAACCTGCCTCTTTTTTTAAGTTCCAAATTTTTTCAACAGACTGATTAATCCTATCTTCTGATATCCTGCCATTCTCAAGGGCAATCTTTATTGATTTTATTGCATTCTTAGTATCAATTGGCAATAATATAATATCAGCGCCTGCCTCAATTGCTCTTACAACAGATTCTCCATTAGATATATTTTTACTCAATGCACCCATTTCCATTGCATCGGTAATAACCACTCCCTTAAATCCTAATTCATTCTTCAAAATCTCTGTTGTAATTTTATATGAATGAGTGGCAGGCTTATAAGATGAGTCTAAAGAAGGTACAACTAAATGCCCCATCATAATCATTTTAATGCTATCTTGAATAGCTTTTTTAAAAGGAATAATTTCATTTTTATACAAAACATCATCAGATACGTTGATTACTGGCAAGGATGAATGACTATCTATTTCTGTATCACCATGGCCAGGAAAATGTTTTCCACATGCAAATACACCTTGACTTTGGATACCTTTTATGAAACTAATACCATATCTTGAAACTACTTCAGGGGTGTCTCCATAAGATCTAAGATTTATAATCGGATTTTTAGAATTATTATTAATATCAAGTACCGGAGCAAAAACCATATGAACACCAATAGATTTAGCTTCTTTTGCGATAATTTCTCCTTGGAGATATGAGTTTTTCGGATTATTAGTTGACGATACTGCCATATTGCTAGGAAATAAAGTACCTCCATCCATCCATTGACCAAGTCCTCTTTCATAATCTGAACCTATAATAAGAGGGCTATCTGACCAGCTTTGAAACAAATTTATATTATGAAAAGCTCCATGTATATCAGCATAATACATAATCAAGCCACCAATCTTATGATTAACAATCAAGTCTTGAATTGAATTATATCTATAATCTTCTCTATTATAAAATTTTCCAGATACTCTAATCATAATCATTTGACCTATTTTTTCATCAATAGATAACATTTTCCAAGAATTATAATTTTTTTTTGAATCTAAATTATACATCGTTTTTGAATTTTTAGAATTAGAGCAATAAGAAAAGAATAGACAACAAACAGCTACAATAAAAATTCTAAATATTATTTTTTGAATCATACCTTAATATTCTACCGCTGGATTGTTGCCCACTATTTTCTTTTTATTTACTTTCATCGATTTAAGATCAGCGCATAAAAGACCTGCAGCATAGGATGGACATATATCTAAAAAAAGCCACTTTATATCAACAAAATCAAAGCTTAGGGAATTATTTAAATCAGAACGAAAGTAATCATTTTTTATAATACTACCATTTGCTGCAATAATAATATTTTTACTACCATATCCAAGTAAATCTTTTAATTCTAAAATATAATCTCCAATAATTCTTGTTGCTTGTTGAACTATAGATACAGCGATTTCATTGCCATTTTCTGCTTCTAATATTACTGTTTTTGCAAATGAGCTCAATAAAGAAACTTTGTTTTCAGAATCATTTATTTTAGTTATTAAATCATCATAATTATTAACATTAAAATGTCCAAGAGCTAATTTATTCATTTTATCTATATCTGATTTAAAAACAGACTCATTTAAACCTATTTCAACAATAGCTTCTTTAGCTATCCAATACCCACTTCCAATATCTCCTTTATCGTGACCTTTTCCTGCAACTTTTATAAAACTATTTTCTTTTTTCGCAATACATGCAATCCCTGTCCCAACATTAACTAAAATTCCCTGCCTACTTCCTAGCATAAAATTATAAACAGATTCTACATCGCTAGTTATAATAGATTTACTTGATAATTTTAAATTATCTAAAAGACCAAACAATCTCTGCCTACCAGTTTCATTTGAAGCTCCAGCCAGAGCTATCCCAACTGCGGAAAAATCATTTATGTCAATATTTGATTCTTTTGATAAATCTACGATTAAATCAACTACAATTTTAGCTGAAGATTTTTCATTAACAGAAATATTTGACCCACAAGTTATTTTATGCGCAATAGTCTGACCAGAATCATTAAAAACAACTCCTCTAGTTTTTGATGCTCCACCATCTATACCTATAATGTATTTATGATTCATTTTCTCTACTTACCAAGGTTACTGCTAAATAACTCAAAAGCCCACAAACTATAATAGCAATAGTATACCATAATAGAGCAGGAAAAAGATTTATTTCATTATTGGCATTCAAAACATCTGAAGAAACAACAACTATAGAATATATAATGTTATATTCTGATGAATTATCTAATGGCAGAAGCCTGCAATACTGTA